>Ga0255338_1000724_pt1 | contig 85615 bp, 64 predicted proteins | sample MeOH1_35cm_T4_19_FD_203715 | JGI IMG/M metagenome (GOLD analysis project Ga0255338, IMG submission 203715) | Sandy soil microbial communities from University of British Columbia, Vancouver, Canada - MeOH1_35cm_T4_195 | ecosystem: Engineered > Artificial ecosystem > Sand microcosm > Unclassified ... | reverse complement strand
GCTCACTGCTCCCGGCGCGGATCCCTCTCTGGAGACGCACTTGTTGGAGCTGAGCCGCGAGCCCACCGGGGACTGGCCGTTGCTGGCCGCCCGGGTGGCGCAGGGAGAGGCCCGCCTGACGGGGCCCTTCGTGCTCTCGACGCGCGACCCGTTCTCCCGGATCGCCATGGGGCCCGCGGAGGCTCAGAGCCTGCGGCCCTTGGAGACAGCCGCAGGCCAGCCCGCGCGCGCCATGTGGGTAGATGCCGTGGAGGTGGCGGAAGGGGTGGGCGTGCGTTCGCTCGTGGTCGAGACGAGCGGGTGGGCCTCACCGAGCTCTCTCGGGCGCCTGGGGCCCGACGTCTGGGGCCACTTCCGTGCCACCATCGATGCGCAGGCGGGAGTCCTCCTGCTCCGGCGGCCCCGAGTCCTTGCTTCGGGAGCGCGCCAGCGCTGCGCCCGGCTCGGCACCGAGGGCTTCGACGAGGAGTCCTGCTACGGGCTGCACACGCGGCGGGATCCGGATGGCTCGCTCTCCGTCTCCGCGACGACGTACCGCGATCTACCCGAGGGTGGACGGCTCTACGTGGAGCCGCTGGGCGAGGACGGGAAGCCGCTTCGGACGGGGTGCCGGGTCGGGTTCACCTTCATCCCTGGGAGCCGAGGCGCGACGACGCAGCACCGCATCCCATGGCCCTCGCTCGCCCAGTCCATGCCGGAGTGCCACGCGGAGCTCTCGGCCGTGCGTGGCTACACGCTGGCACTCTTCGAGGACGGGAACCTGGCGGAGTGCCCGTTGACGTGCGCCTTCATCCACGAGCCGCTCACTCGGCGCACGCTCTGCGAGTGCCAGCCGACGCCGCTGGGAGAGAGAGTGAGCGCGGCGGCTCGCAAGCCCACGCCCTCCCGGGCTCCCCCTCCCGAAGAGCGGGAGCTGGAGCCCGAGGATCCCAGATAGGAGCAGGCCGGAGTCGGCCAGGGCTCAGCGAGGCGAGGTCCAGGTGGCCATGGCCGCGGGGGCCGCGTCCCGGGCCTTGTGCGTGCGCTGCTTCGGATCCGGCCGCTCCACCACCCGGCCGACGAGATCGTAGTCGTGGGCCTCGGTGATCTCGAGGGTGACGAACTCGCCGGGGTAGGCCAGGCCATCGTTGATGTAGACCTGCCCATCGATCTCGGGGGCCTGGCCCTCGTGGCGGCCCACCAGCAGATGCTCCGTCTCCGGGCTGGGGCCCTCCACGAGCACTTCGATGCGCTGGCCCACGAGCTTCTTGTTCTGCTCGCGGTTGATGCGCTTCTGGATGGCCATGATCTCGCGCCAGCGGCGCTCGATGGTCTTCTGCGGCACCTTGTTCGGCAGATCGAAGGCGGTGGTGCCCTCCTCGTCGGAGTACTGGAACACGCCGAGCCGCTCGAAGCGCTGCGTCTTGACGAACTCCTTCAGCAGCTCGAAGTCCTCCTCCGTCTCGCCCGGGAGGCCGACGATCATCGACGTGCGCATCACCAGCCCCGGCACGCGGGCGCGCAGCTTGGCGAGCAGGTCCGTGAGGAACTGCGAGTTGCGGCCGCGCTTCATGGACTGGAGCAGCTTGTCGCTGGCGTGCTGGATCGGCATGTCCAGGTACTTGGCGATCTTCTTCTCCGTCGCCATGACCTCGATGAGCTCGTCCGGGAAGACGCGCGGGTAGGCGTAGTGCAGGCGGATCCACCGCACGTCCACCTTCACGAGCTCCTTGAGCAGCTCATGGAGCTTGGGCTTGCCGGGCAGGTCGTGCCCGTAGGCGGTGAGATCCTGCGCCACCAGGTTCAGCTCCTGCACGCCCTGGTCCGCGAGGCGCTCGGCCTCGGCGACGATGTCCGCCACGGTCCGCGAGCGCTGGCCGCCGCGCAGCTTGGGGATGATGCAGAAGGAGCAGGCGTTGTCGCAGCCCTCGGACACCTTGAGGTAGGCGGTGTACGACGGCATCGAGTTCTCGCGAGGAGTGCTCGCGTTGTGGATGTAGTCCGGATCAGGGATGACCTGGCGCGGAGAGGCCTCGGCGGCGAGCAGGTCACCGATCTGGGCGTAGGCGCTGGTGCCGAGGAAGTGGTCCACCTCGGGCATCTCCTGAGCCAGCTCGCCGCCGTAGCGTTGGGAGAGGCAGCCGGTGACGACGAGCGTGCCGCAGGCGCCGCTCTTCTTGTACTCGGCCATCTCCAGGATGGAGTCCACGGACTCCTGCTTGGCGGGGCCGATGAAGGCGCACGTGTTGACGACAATGACCTCGGCGGCGGCGGGATCCTGGACGAGGCGGTAGCCGCGCTGCTTGAGGGTGCCGAGCATCACCTCGGAGTCCACCCGGTTCTTCGGGCAGCCGAGGGTCATCATGTAAAGGCTCTTGGTGTCTTGAGGCACTGCTCTACCGCTTTCCGAGTTCCGTTCGCTCGAAGTGGTCCCCACTCCAGGCGAAGTTGATGATTGCGCCGTTCGAGTAACCGATGCTCAAGGCGCCGTCTTCTTCCAGATTGACAGAGAGAGCCCGGCCCAGCGCACAGGTAGCAGCCGGCCACTCGAGGGCCCGCTGAGCCGTCTTGCCCTTCCCCTGGAGGAGGTAGAGCCCCAGCCGGAGCTCATGGTCCCCCTCGCACTTGCCCTCGACCGCGTAGGGGTCCTTGCCAGAGACGACGGTGAGGAGGGTGCGCCCACCCGAGAGGGGGAGCGTCTCAGGGACGTTGACGTTGACCTTCTCCGGCTCCATCGTGTCCGTGGCCACCATGGCGCGGAGGGAATCGGGGGTCAGGGGCTTCTCGGCCTCCACCCAGGCCGGGTAATGGAGCAGGCCCCAGCCCACCCACCCTCCGCGTGTAGCCTCCAGGGCGGTGACCTCCTCCACGGGCTTGAGCTTGAGGTTCTTGCGGAACTCGTCGGGCAGCTTGAGGGCCTCACCGATCATGCCCCCGTCCTTGCAGTTGGAGACGGGGGTGGCCTTCTCGCCCACGGCGTCCTGGTCCTCGAAGGTGAGGCAGAGGTCGAAGACGAGCGGCTCGACGGCGGGGAAGCGCGGGAAGGCCGTGACGGGGATGGCGATCTCCAGGCTCAGCGCGTTGTCCTTGCGCTGGACGCCCACCTCCACCTGCTCCTGCGCGAAGGTGGAGGTGCCGCTCTCTGGGGGCGAGGCGCGCTTGCCATCGAAGGCAAACCGGAAGGTGTTGCCGACGGCGGTGGGGCCCGCGCTGGGGAAGAAGAGGGTCAGGGTGAAGAGGTCGCGCGCGAGGAGCTGATCATCCGTGGCCTCCACCCCCACGTAGAGCGTGTCCTTGCGCCAGGCCACCCGGGTGTTGAAGGACGCGGAGGCGCTCGCGGCGGCGGGAGCGCGGAGCGTGAGGGCCGGGGCGAAGTCCTTGAAGGCGCCGTCCAGCTTGGGCGCCTTGGCGAGCGCGGGGAGGGCCTTGGAGGGGCGCTGCTCCTCCTGGGCGGGGGCGAGCGCGGGCGCGAGCAGGAGGCAGAGGGAGAGGAGCGGAGCGCGCATGGCTATTCCCGGAAGTTGGTGAACTGCATGTCCAGCTTCATCCGGTCCTGCTCTTTGCGGAACAGGGCCATGGCGGCCTGCAGGTCGTCCTTGTTCTTGCCGCTGATGCGGAGCTCATCCCCCTGGATGGAGCCCTGGAGCTTCAGCTTGGAGTCCTTGAGGAGCTTGACGAGCTCCTTGGACTTCTCCACGGGGATGCCCTGCTGAAGCTTGATGTTCTGCTTCACGCTGTGGAGACCGGTCTTTTCGATCTCCAGGAACTCGAGGGCGTGCAGGGAGATGCCGCGCTTGGCGAGCTTGGCCAGAAGGACTTCCTTGGCCGCCTTGACCCGCTCCTCGGTGTTGGCCTTGACCGTAAGCAAGGCGCGGTCCGGAGAGATCACGATGTCCGGTTGGGCACCTTGAAAATCATAGCGGGTGCTGAGCTCCTTCTTGGTCTGGTTGACCGCGTTGTCGAGCTCGGCCTGGTCAATTTTGGAGATGACGTCGAAGGAAGGCATGGGCGCCAGGGCCCTTATCACACCTTGACGACCATGGGCACCACCAGAGGGCGCTTGGCGGTGTACAGCTTGAAGGCGCGGCGGACGGCGCGAGTCACCTCTTCTCGCACCATGGCGTCATCCCCGCGCAGCTGTGGGGACATCTGCAGGAAGAGGCTCCGCGCCTCGTCAGCCACTCGGGGCAGGAGGACCTGTTCGTCGAGGGACAGTCCATGGCCTGAGAGCTGAGGGCCGGCCATCAGCGCGAGCGAGGCGCGATCGATGACGACAGCGGCGACGACGAGCCCTGTCTCGGCCAGCTTCGTGCGCTCCTGGAGGGCCTCGGGAGTGACGACCCCGCCGCTGTAGAGATCCTTGTGGACGCGTCCGGTGGGGACGCTGCCAGCGAAACGGCCTCGGCCTTCCTCGAAGGTGATGAGGTCGCCGTCCTGGGCCAGGAGGAGCCGTTCGGGAGCGAGCCCGGCTTCGCGCGCGGTGGCCAGGTGGCGGTGGAGGTGGCGCAGCTCTCCGTGAATGGGGATGAAGTGACGGGGACGGACGACATCGAGGACGCGGCGCTGTTGGGGCTGGCTGGCGTGTCCGGAGACGTGGACGCCGGGCTCCACCTGCGCATAGACGATGCGAGCCCCGGTCCAGTGGAGCTGGTCGAGCAGGGCGCCCACGGCGCGCTCGTTGCCGGGGATGGGGCGGGAGCTGAGGATGACCATGTCTCCGGGATCCAGCCGGACGGCCCCGTTGCCGGCGGCGAGCTGGGACAGGCCGGCGCGGGCCTCGCCCTGAGCACCGGTGGAGAGCAGCATCACGCGGTTGGCAGCGAGCCCCGGCACGGCATCCAGCGGAATGAAGAGGGACTCAGGGACGTCGAGATAGCCGAGCTGCCGGGCCAGGTCCACGTTGCGAGCCATGCTGCGACCCTGGAGGGCCACCTTCCGACCCAGCTGTTCGGCCAGCTTGAGGACAGTGCGTACGCGGTGGAGGTTGGAGGCGAAGAGGGCCACGACGATGCGGCCCTTGGCCTCGCGGAAGAGGCGGTCGAAGGTCTGCTCCACGACGCGCTCGCTGCCCGTCTCGTTGGTGTACTCCGAGTTGGTGGAGTCGGACAGGAGGCAGAGGACACCTTGTTCGCCAGCTTCGCCCCAGCGCTCGAGGTCCGTGCGCAGGCCATCAATGGGGTCGGGGTCGAGCTTGAAGTCCCCGGTGTGGATGATGGTGCCTTCGGGGGTGCGGACGATGTAGCCCACGGCATCCGGAACGGTGTGGGTGACGCGGCTGGCTTCGACGGTGAAGACAGAGCCCACGGAGAAGGGGGTGCGGGGTTCGATCTCCCGCAGGTCCGCGGCGACGCCCAGCTCCTCCAGGCGTTGGCGGGCCATGGCCAGGGTGAAGCGGGTTCCGTAGACGGGGACGGACACCTCACTGAGGAGGAAGGGGAGGGCACCCGTATGGTCCTCGTGGCCGTGGGTGAGGACGATGCCTTTGAGCTGGGCGGCGTTCTTCCGGATGTGGGTGAAGTCCGGGACGATGATGTCCACACCGGGGGCGGCTTCTGATGGGAACATGAGCCCGGCGTCGATGAGGAGCATCTCCCCGCGGCACGCGAGCACCATGGCGTTGAGGCCGATCTCGCCCAGCCCTCCCAGGGGAATCACATGGAGCATGTCCTACTCATTATGGACGGCAGCCCAGCGCCGCCCGAGCGTTTTAAGCGGGCGCCTGCCTCATTGCCTGTTGGGGGGCCTCGCCGGCTGGCAAGGGGCCGAGGAAGGCCCGGCTCAAGCAGTGGAGGGGGGCTCGGGAGGTGGGCGGGAGATCCACGCCGCGATGAAGATATCGAGGTCCCCGCGCAGGACGTCCTTGACGCGGGGAGTCCCCGCGCCGGTGCGAGGGTCCTCCACGCGAGCGCCGCGGCCCGTGAAGTAACGCCGCGCCTCGTCCGTGCTGCCTCCCTGGCCGGACACCACCCGTGTCGCGATGTCCTTCATCTCATCCATCTCGCCCGCGCCCGTCAGCGTGAGCAAACGGCCCGTGGAGGCGTCCTTCACGGTGACCTCGGTGCGCACGCGCTCCAGGAAGGTGCCCTCGTGCTTCTTCACCGGGCGGCCATCGACCTCCAGGCTCTCCAGGACCCCAGGGGCTCCGCCCCGGTGCACGCGGACGTAGGCGCGCTGCCGCTTCTCATCCTCGATGCGCCGGTGCATGCCCGCTTCGCCCGCCAGGAAGCCGTAGGCGCCGGGCCCGGCGATGCGCACGACGACCCGGGCCGGTGACTCTGCCTCCGCGACGAGCATGGCCTCGTAGCCGCGCTTCTCTGCCCAGCCGAGGTACATGGTGGACAGCTCCTGCACCCACGCGTCCTGGGCCTCCATGGACTCACTGGCGCAGATGTCCACCAGGGCCTCGTTGTCATGGGCGGAAGCGCCCGAGGCGTGGAGGGCCTCGGCCATATGGACTTCGCGCGCCACGTCCTCGACCTGCTTGGCCGCGGACGCGAGCTGCACCTCGTTCTTCGCCTCGCGCACCAGGCGGCGGGCGAAGGTAGCGGCCTGCTCGAGTCGTTCCAGCTCGTTGATCTGGGCCTCCACCGTGCGGAAGGCGCGCAGGGTGGCCGCAGCGCGCTCCGGGTCATCCCACAGGTTGGGGGCCTGGGTCTCGGCGAGGAGCTGGTTGCGCTTCTCCTCGAGCTGCGGACGCTCGGCGGAGACGGACAGCGCGCGGGCCCGGCCTACCAGCCGGTCCATCTCGTGCAGCAGGGACTTGCGGTCCAGCCGGCGCTTGACGGCCGCGGCCTTCGGCGTAGGCAGGGACAGCTGCGCCGTCGCCTCACGTGGAGGGGCCATTGGCTCGGCCACGGCCACCACCTTGCCTCCGGGACGAGCCTCCACGCGGACGGGAGTCCCAGGCCGCAGCGGCCTGCGGGCGATCTCCACCGCGAGGGCGGCGGTGAGCGTCTTCTCGATCTCACGCTGCAGGTAGCGCGCGCCAAACTGCGGCGAGTAGCCGCGATCCACCAGCAGGTCGACCACCTCCGGTGTCACCTCTACGTCCAGTGCGCGGGCACGGATACCCTCGCGCTCCAGTACCCGGCCCACCTCGCGCTGGGCGATCTTGCGGATCTCCACCTTCGTCAGGGGCCGGAAGTGGCAGATGGCGTCGAAGCGGTTGAGGAACTCCGGGCGGAACGAGTCGGCGATGCGCCGGTCCACCTCGGAGACGAGCTCCTCCTCCCGGCGGTTGACCGTGAAGCCCATTCCCGACTCCCGGTACACCTCGGCGCCCACGTTGGAGGTGGCCACGATGAGCGTGTTGTTGCAGGAGACCGTCTCTCCGGCGCCATTGACGAAGGTGCCCTCGTCGAAGAGCTGGAGGAACCGGTCGTGCACGCTGCGCGCTGCCTTCTCGAATTCATCGAGCAGCAGCACGGTGAACACCTTTCCATCGAGCAGACTGGTCAGCTCGCCGCGCTTGGTCTCCATCGCGGGCGCCCAGGACGCGCCGAAGGGGACGCTCTCGTCTCCGTCATTGGGGAAGTCCGCCATGTTGAGGCGCACCAGCCTGTCGGCGGAGCCGAAGAGGTACTCCGCGAGCAGCTTGGCCAGCTGCGTCTTTCCCACTCCCGTAGGGCCCGCAAAGAGGAACACGCCAAGCGGGCGGCGCGGGTCGTTCAGGCCCGCCTTGAGCAGCGCCACTGAGCGCAGCACCGCGGCCACTGCATCCGTCTGCCCGAGCAGCCGCTCTCCGAAGAAGCGCTCTGTCTCCTCGAGGTCCAGCGGCATCGCGTCGTCCACGACGAAGCGAGGCAGGCGTGTAGCGGCGCAGAAGCGAGTGAGGACATCCTCGGGCCCCACACGATCCCGAGCCGCCCCCGCTGCCTCGGCCGCCGTCTCCTTGAGGAGCTCGATCGCCTTGCGCGGCATGCGCTGGGCCAGGAGGAACTTGGCGGACAGGCGCAGCGCCACGTCGCACGCGGCCGGGTCGATGGGCAGACGCATCTCCCGCTCCAGCTCCTCGGCGACACGACCGACGATCCACCGGGAGCGCTCCAGCGGAGGCTCCTGCAGGGGGATGAGGTGAAGGCGTTCGGCCAGAGCCTCGTCCGCGCGCAGCAGCTCCTGCACTCGCTTGGGCTCGGTCTCGAAGATGAAGCGGACGCCTCCGGTGCGCAGGGCGCGGATGGCCACGGGCGCCAGCGGACCGCCGAGCGCCAGGGGCAGATCCCGGATGTAGACGATGGGGCAGGGGTGCCGGCTCAAGTGGCCGAGCAGCTCCTCGAAGCTCTCGGCGGCCTGCCGCTGGGTGCTGCGCGCCAGGATGTTGGCGGCGGACACCTCCACCAAGCGGCCCTGCGCCAGCGCCGCGTCCACGCGGCCCTCGGCAATACGGCGGGCGACCTCCTGGACGAGCGCGCTCTTTCCCACGCCCGGCTCGCCCGAGAGCAGCGGGTGCTTGCCGCCTCGGGTGAGCAGCCCCAGCACCTCCGCCACGGCGGAGTCCACGCCATGCGCGGGCGGAAGCTTGCCGTCCCTCGCGAGCGCGGTGAGATCGCGGTCGATGAGTCGCTCGTTGTCCTCGCTCTTCCTCGTCGCCATGGTTGAAACGCCCCCGAGGGGCGGCACTCTAGCCTGCTGAACCGCAGTGGTGAGGGGACAATCCCCATTCAAGGACGGAAGGCGGAGGGCTCGAACCTCAGACCGGGAGCCGGTCCGCACCCGCTAGCAACGGGGCCTGGTGCCATCACCAGTTCACTCTTCCAAAAACACGGAGCGAGGTGGAGTCGAACCACGGGCCTGTTGGACCCTCCTGGGTTCCAGCCAGGCTGCCGGCCACCCGGCAATCACGCTCCAGACTTCACACAGCGGAAGACAGGGGACTCGAACCCCAAGCGCTGGGCACTCGCACCGCTTTCGAGACGGGCCGCCGGCCTCCGGCGTTGGCCTTCCAAGAAAAGGTGCCGGCAGCTGCGGACCCGCCTGCCGGCGCGCGGGGAGGCTCTACGGGTGGGGGCCACCTCTGGCGCACCCCCGCTCCACCGGATGCTCCGCTCCGGGGCGGAGCGATGGCGGGGACCACCTCTGGTGACCCCCCTTTTCCCGGGCCTCACTCCTCCAACTCCGTGTGCCAGTACGCGACATCACGGAGGAACTTCCGCCACGAGACGGGCATGCCCTTCTCGTAGGTGAAGGTGAACTGCAGCGACTCCGGCAGCCGCCTGGGCTTCACCGGCGTGGTGCGCAGCGCCATCCCGGCCTGCGCCGGCGTCCGGTTGCCCTTCTTCTGGTTGCAGGGCACGCACGCGATCACCACGTTCTCCCAAGTCGTCTTGCCGCCCTGGGCGCGGGGAATCACATGGTCGTACGTTGCCTCCGGCCGCGACACCTTCTTCTGGCAGTACTGGCACTTGCAGCCGTCACGCACGTACACGTTGTCCCGGCTGAACTTGATGCCGCGGTGCCGCTGCCGGAAGAAGCTCACGAAGCGGATGATCGACGGCATCTTCAGCTCGAGAGTGACCGAGCGGACGAAGCGGTCCTCATACTCCTCGACCACCTCGACCTTGCCCTGCCAGATGAGCATCATCGCGCGTTGCCACGGCACCCGCGCAACGGGCTCGTAGGCCTGGCTCAACACCAGCGTCTCCATGACACGGGTCCTTTCTGGGGAGTGTCCGCGGCGAGGTTCGAACTCGCACCTGAGCTGGGTTTGAGCCAGCCGCCTCTCCCGATTGGGCCACGCGGACGTTGATGGGAGCTTCGTAAGTGCCGCGGGCGGGATTCGAACCCGCACCCTCTGCATTCTGAGTGCAGCGCCTCTACCAAGTTGGGCTACCGCGGCATGAAAGGGGGAAGTGCCGGAAGAGGGAGTCGAACCCTCACTCGCCAGACTCTCGATCTGGTGCCTCTGCCAATTGGGCTACTCCGGCTCGAGTGCACGCCCTGGGGATCGAACCCAGCGAAATCGGTGTGTGGGACCGACGCCGTCTCCAGCTGGCTCGGCGTGCATGAGAAGTTGCGGAGCAGGGAGTCGAACCCTGGAACCCTGGCGTATGAGACCCGGTGGGGCGTCCGGCCCCTCCCCGCAGTAAGACGTTGCAATGTGCTTCCGGCAGGACTCGAACCTGCGACCGTGCGCTTAGGACGCGCCCGCTCTTCATCCACTGAGCTACGGAAGCCTCGAGTGCCCCTGGCAGGAGTTGAACCTGCGGCCTCACGGGTCGGAACCGTGCGCTCTGATCCACTGAGCTACAGGGGCAAGAAGAAGCGGTCCCGGCAGGACTCGAACCTGCGACCCCACGGCTCGCAACCGTGTGCTCTCATCCAACTGAGCTACGGAACCAACACGACAAGGAAGTGGACCCGCCGGGATTCGAACCCGGGTCGCTCGGGTGCAAACCGAGCATTCTCCCGCTGAAATACGGGCCCATGAAGCTGCCGGCGGGACTCGGACCCGCATTGTCCTGAGTGGCGCTCAGGTGCCTCACCTCTCGGCCACGGCAGCAAAAACCTTCGGTACTGCGAGTGCCCCCGGTCGGGTTCGAACCGACGACCCCCGGTTTACGAAACCGGTGCTCTTCCAGCTGAGCTACAAGGGCATGGCAGGCCGCCAAGGAGTTGAACCCTGCTGCTCGGGGTTGGAATCCAAGCTGCTCCCGGAGCGCGGCCTACAACAGGTGAAGAGAAGTGCCGTCTCCTGGAATCGAACCAGGTCCTCCTGTATTTCAAACAGGCGCGCGAACCATCTACGCCAAGGCGGCAAAACCAGTGCTGCGAGCGCTCCTGCAGGGAATCGAACCCTGTTCACGTGGTAGACGGCCACGCTGCGATCCAATCGCATCCAAGAGCATGAGAGGGTTTTTCAACTTCAGTCGGGGCACCTGGAATCGAACCAGGACCGCTCGCGTATCAGACGAGAGTCCTCCCATTGGACCATGCCCCGTGGAGCTACAAGTCTGGGTGGCAGGACTCGAACCTGCGACCTCACGGATCCGAACCGTGCGCTCTACCAAGCTGAGCCACACCCAGAGAAAGAAGTCGGGATGACTGGATTCGAACCAGCGACCTCGCGCACCCCAAGCGCGCGCTCTCGTCCAAGCTGAGCTACATCCCGTGAAACTGCTGCGAGTGCCTCGTGCGGGAGTCGAACCCGCCTTTCCACATTGAGAGTGTGGCGGCCTATGCCGATAGCCGAACGAGGCAGAAAGTCATTGAGAGGCTTGTGCGGGAGTCGAACCCGCCACCAGACGGTTTTGCAGACCGCCGCCGCCCCAGGCGGAACAAGCCATGATGCTCGGCGGGAGGGACTCGAACCCTCAACCCCGCGGTTAACAGCCGCGTGCTCTGCCAGTTGAGCTACCACCGAATGATGCGTGAGTTCCGAGAGCAGGATTCGAACCTGCGTGAAGCGGGTGACGGGACTCGAACCCGTGTTTCCGGCTTGGGACGCCAGAGTCTTGCCACTAGACGACACCCGCGTGTGCTGCGAGTACCCCCGGAGGGAATCGAACCCTCACCGTCCGCTTAAGAGGCGGATGCTCGACCAATGAGCTACGGAGGCGTTTGGCCGCCCCCGTGCAAGCGGGCGGACGAACTTCACCACTGCGATTCAGTTGTCAGAGAACAAGGGACTGCCTTGGAACTGCGAAGCTGCTGGGAGTGGGGACGCTGAGAGTTGAACTCAGTGGGCCGCGGTGCGGCTCCGGCTCTACAGGCCAGCGCGTCTCCGTAACGCTCTACATCCCCGTGAGGTGAAGCTCGGAAAACAGTGAGGCCGGGTTCCCTTTCGGGAGCCCGGCCTCTGGTCGACGGCACCTCGGGAGGGGAGGAGGCGTCGGCGTTCAGAAGCCGGGAAGTCTGTGGCGATACCACTCGAGTCCGGCGGAGAAAACCGGAGCGGTGACCAGGCTGGTGCGCGGGAGCGAATCGATGCAACCGGCAAAGTTATCAGTGTGCTTGGGGTTCATCGCGCTCTGCATCGTCACCGTTGCCATGGTCACCGCTCCTTTCATCGAGAAAAGACGCCGCGATAAATCCTTCCTGACAGGCACGTGGATTTTCCACGCGCCCGTGCAGAGTCCGAGCTCCCATCCCGCTTTATTCGGGAAAAAGAAAAAGGCCCCGGAGCACGAAGCTCCGAGGCCTTTTCATGTACCCATGGTGGGCGTCACCGAAGTCAGATTCACCATCACATCGCGCCGGACACCCTGCTTCACGAAGTCCTGGATGATGCGGGCCAGCGCGGCCCCGAGGAGTCCGATGAGTGGCAGGTGGAGGCCCCCCTCGCAGGTGGCCTGGCCCGCCTGGTCCTCGGGATCCGGGACGAAGCGCTCGTCCCAGCGCACCAAGCCGAACGAGCCGTCCCCCGCCAGGGCTCCGTGCACGAGCGCCTTGCCAGCCTTGCGCGCGTAGTCACTGAGCACCTGCCGACTCTCCCGGTTGTCGAAGCAGTCGACGAGCAGGTCTGCCCCGCCGCACAACGTCTCGACATTCTCCCGGGTGACCCGCACGCCGAAGGACTCGGCCTTCACGCCATGCAGGTTGAGGAGTTGCAGTTTGAGCGCCTCTGCCTTGTTCTTCCCCACCGAGGGCTTCACATAGGCCTGCGCGAGCAGGTTCTTGGACTCCACCCGGTCGAAGTCGATGAAGGCGAGCGTGGCCTCCAGGTTGCGGCACAGCACTGCCGCAGTGGAGCCGATGGCTCCCACACCACAGAAGACGATGCGCATGGAAGCCTCCTCACTCAGGCGCCGAAGGGGACCTTCGGACGCAGATAGATGCGATCCTCGCCGCGGGCCCCGCGGAAGCGGTCCACGACGTAGTTCTGGAAGGCGTCATCGCGCAGGTGGACCAGGTGCATACCCGGCACCCCACCGGAGCGGACCACCTCCACCGCGATGCGCCGCACGTCCGCGTCCGACACGTGCCCGTCCATCTCCACCGGCAGGTCCGCGGACATCCCGTCATAGGTGATGTTGAGGGTCGTCATCGCCATCCCATCCTTTCACCTGGAGCGAAGCCGCGGAGACGCAGCGGGTCCAGGCGGCTGGGGACGTGGAACTCCCAGCCCTCCTGACATCTCCGGGTCTCTGTCGAAAGGAGGGCGAACAGGCGGGTATGCTCCGCGCCCATGAAAAGAATCCTTCCCGGTTTCAGAGTTGCTCTCTCCCTCATGGCCCTCCTGGGTGTCTCCCTGGTGGGCTGCGAGAGTGAGGACGTCGCTCCTCCCCCAGCGAGCGGGAGTGTGGTGGTCAAGTTCGACGTGGCCGTTCCCGCCGCCACACCCTGTGGGGCCACGGTGGAGGTGGTCGGCAACGATCCGGCGCTCGGAAATGGAAAGTCTCCGGGGCTAGCGCTGACGCGAGACGTGGACGGCCACTTCCGGGGCTCCGCCACGTTCCCTGTGCGCAAGGTCCTCACCTACAACTTCGTGCTGACCAACCCCTCCGCGCAGGAGCCCATCGCGTTCCACAGCTATACCGTTGAGGACCGCCGGGACATCGAGCGCCAGTGGACCGTCAGCAAGTGGTCCGTGGCCGCCGACCCGTCCCAGACTCCCATCTCCTTCGTGGTCGATGTTCCTGCGAGCACGCCCGCGGAAGCGGAGGTCTGGCTCTCCGGTAACCAGCCGGAGCTGGGCAACTGGAATGGAGCCGGGGTGAAGCTGGCCAAGAGCCTCTCGGGAGAGAGCCGCTATGGCACGTGCCTCGCCTTCGCCACGGGGACGAACCTGGAGTTCAAGGTCACTCGCGGCTCGTGGGACTCCGTGGAGAAGGATCCCCGGGGCCGGGAGGTCGACAATCACCTCCACGCAGTCACTGCGCCGGCCAAGGTGGAGCTCCAGGTCGGGAGCTGGCGTGACCTGGGGCCGGTCGAGCCGGAGCCGGACACGCTCACTGGCAACATCAAGTACCACGACGTGGATGGCTCCTCCGTGGGCCTCAAGAACCGCAAGCTCATCGTCTGGCTGCCGCCCAACTACGACGCCCAGACGAGCACCCGGTACCCGGTGCTGTACATGCACGATGGCCAGAACCTGATGAACGCCAAGACCGCCGCCTTTGGTGTCGAGTGGGGCGTGGACGAGACGGCGCAGCGGCTCACCGAGGCCGGGCAGATGGAGTCCATCATCATCGTGGGTGTCTACAACACCGATGACCGCATCCCCGAGTACACGCAGGTTCCCACCGCGCAGTATGGCGGCGGCAAGGCGGACGACTACGGTCGGCTGCTGGTGGAGGTGGTCAAGCCGCTCATCGACGCGACCTATCGGACGAAGCCGGATGCCCAGTACACCGGGGTGGCCGGATCGTCGCTGGGTGGGCTGGTGTCCATGTACTTTGGCATCACGAGATCGAGCACCTTCACGCGGCTCGGCGTCGTCTCGCCTTCGGTGTGGTGGGCGGATCGTGACATCGTCACGCGCGTCAACAACCTCTCCGCAAAGCTGCCGCTGCGCATCTGGGTGGACATTGGGACCAATGAGGACGGGAGCACCACTGAGTCCCAGGAGACCGTGGCCGACACCCGGCTGTTGAGAGATGCCCTCACCGCCAAGGGCTGGGTCCTGAATACCGACCTCCAGTACCTCGAGGCTGAGGGCGCCCGTCACAACGAGGCTGCCTGGGCGGCTCGGACGGACCAGATCCTGAAGTTCCTCTATCCACCGGCGCCTTGAGCTGGCGCCGCAAGGCGCTGTCTCTCCAGTGAACGGGGGCTCGCACGCCTGTCAGTCCAGGTTCGTGCGGGCCCCTGTGTTTGAGCCCATCATCACCATCGAATGGGACCCGCGACGGATATCGCAGGTGCGCCTCGGCAGGGCTTGCTCTGGCTCAAGGGCGACTTTTCTCCTGAGAAGAAGCCTGCGGGGCAGCCCTCGGATGCTCTGGAGACTCAAGAGCCAGACACTCCGGTGTGCTGCGCACGCTGCGGCCATGTCATCACCCGCGAGCGCCATCGTACCGCTGTCAACGGGCGGCACACGCACACCCGCGTCAATCCGCAAGGCTTCGTCTTCCACTTCGGATGCTTTGCCGAGGCAGAGGGCTGTCTCGTCATTGGCCCCCCTACCTCAGAGGAGAGCTGGTTCGCGGGTTATGCCTGGGAGTTCGCTTACTGTGCCGCCTGCCATGCCCATCTCGGGTGGGCCTTTCATGGCGAGGGCCGCTTCTTCGGGCTCGTCCTCGACCGGCTCTCCGCGGCTCGCTGACACGTAGGCGGAGGCGCCCGGCCTCTCTTCTCGACAAGGAATCACGATCGGGAGCGCGGCTGCGCTTCCTGGCTCTTGAGATCGAGCGTGGATGCCGTGCGCTCGGCACCCGAGGGACCGACCACGAACCTACGTGACGAGTAGGATTCTTTCCTGCTGACCTGGTGGGTATACTGCGGGCAGGCGGTGGTTCATGGAACTGAAACTCCTGCATGACTGGAACGTCACGCCCCAGGAGGCCGTGGCGCTGCAGAACTCCTTGCGTGAGCGGCTGGTGCTTCGGGCTCCCTCGGGATTGCGCGTGTCCCAGGTCGCCGGTGCGGACATCTCCACCGAGCGCGGGAACGACACCGGGTACGGGGGCTTTGTCGTCCTCGACCCGTTGTCACTGACCCCCTTGGCGCAGCAGGGCGCTGCTGCCACGCTCCTTTTCCCCTACGTGCCTGGACTGCTCTCCTTCCGGGAACTGCCAGTGCTCGCGGCCTCTTGGAAGCGTTTGGACCACGCGCCCGATCTGCTCGTCTTCGATGGACATGGCACTGCCCACCCCCGCCGCATAGGGATCGCCTGCCATGGCGGTCTGCTCTTTGGCGTGCCGTCCATTGGCTGTGCCAAGTCGCTGCTGGTGGGGACGCATGGCCCCTTGGGTGAGGAGCGCGGCGCGACCGCGGAGATCCGGCACCGAGGTGAGGTGGTCGGCATGGCGGTGCGGACGCGCCGAGGTGTCAGTCCCGTCTATGTCTCCCCAGGCCACCTGATGGATCTCCCCACCGCCGTGGAGTGGGTCCTTCGCTTGAGTCCCCGCTACCGCGAGCCAGAGACGACGCGTCATGCGCATCGCCTCGTCAATGCACTGCGCCGCCAAGCCCATGGCACCTTCAAGCCTGTTCAGGTCCAGCACACGGGGTGACCCGTCTGGTCAATGGAAGGGAGCATGGACACCTTGGAGCAGTGACGGAGGTTGTCCATGGCTGAAAATCGTGACCCCACCCAGGCTCCTGATGTGAACGCACGGCAGGGGGGCGTCCAGAGAGACGTGCCTCTGGAAGTCCGGCGTGCCCGGCGCCATGAGTCCCGCACCGGCCAGACCTATGCGGCCTTTATCAAGCACCTCTGCGAGCGGGGAGGCATGTCGCCCCATGTCGCGGAGCAGGCCGCGGTCTCGGTGCTGTGCGCGCTCGAGCAGCGCATCTTCGGCGAAGAGGCTCAGGATCTGGAGGCGCAGCTCCCGCAAAAGCTCACCGAGTTGCTCCACCGCTGCGAGCGGCACGAGAGCGGTCCGCCCCAGCGCAAGTTTGGCCGGGCCGAGATGCTGCGCATGGTCGGTGAGGAGCTCAGCCTCCAACCCGAGGCCGTCGAGCCGGTGATTCGCGCGGTGCTCGATGCCGTTCGAGATCAGGTCAGCGAGGGCGAGGTGGAGCAGGTCATGCAGCAGCTCCCCGCCGATCTGCGCGACCTCTGGCGCCCCGTCGTGTAGGGCAGAGGGACCAGGGAGAGGCCCGCAAATGAAGAGCGCCACCACCCCGGTGTGACCCGGAGTGGTGGCGCCCGTGTGGCTCAGGCCACCTTCAGCAGCGGGGTCCGCATCACCCGCTCGACCCAGCCGGACTGGCTGGCGCCAGGGGCCGTCGGCGCGTCCAGCAGCGCCTTCAACACCCGCGGGACCTGGTAGGGGTCCGCGAACTGGTCCACCGACACCTCGCTGAACGGCACCTGCAGCTGGCCCGCGCACGTGCGCACGGTGTTACCCCGCGCGCCCGCCACGCTCACCAGCAGCGCCAGTGCCGCCACCGTGTAGCCGCACTCCCGGAAGGCCCGGGCGAACTGGTCGCCTGCCTCGCCCGCCTCGTCGCCCACCACGATGACCACGAGCTTCGCCTCCGCCGGCACACGCACCCCGCCCCGGTGCAGGGCATGCACCGCGGCCGCGTGAGTCGTACCGCCAGACGCCTTGATGCCCTGCAGCATGTGCTGCACCGCCATGCGGCTGGACACCTTCGGCTTGAGCACCGTGCCCACCGTGTCGAACGACGCGATGTGCAGCTTCTCCATCGGGAAGCCCGCGAGGATGCGCGCCAGCGCCTCCTTGGACTGCTCGATGGCCCCCTCCATGGAGCCGGACTTGTCGATGAGGAACATCACCCTCACGTCCGTCTCCGCCGTCGCCTCCGCCACGGCCTGCCGTGCCGCGTTGTCGCTCGCCTCCTCGAGCTTCTCGCGCAGCTCCTTGCTCCGCACGTTCTTCGCGATGTGAAGCGCCCGCTGGTCCGTCGCCGTCTGCACGGCCTTCTCCCAGCGCGTCCGGATGCTGGGCTCCGACAGCAGGCCCAGCTCCTCCAGCGTCGGCGTCATCATCCGCAGGTCCCTGTCCGACAGCGAGGGCAGCAACGCCACCATGATGGCCGGCGTGAGCCCCACGTCCTTCGGCAGGCGGCCCACCACCTCCTTGAAGGAGAGCTTCTGCGTCTCGATGGCCTCGCAGATCTCCGCCTCGGAGAGCCCGTCGAAGCGCTCGCGCTTGACCAGCCGCAGGCCCTCCAGGCCCACCGCCCGGTGGCCCCCGGTGGACTGCTTCTGCTTCCAGCCGAGCACCTCGAAGAACGCCTGCGACTCCGGCTTGTAGCCGGCCTTGCGGGCGAGCTTCTTCAGCGTCTCCTTGAAGCCGGCCTTCACCAGACCCTCGAGCATGGGCAGGTTCTTCTCCCGCGCCTGGAGCCACTTCTGCGCCACGCGCTTCCACCGGCCCATGGGCGCCTTCTTCGAGCCCGGATCACCGAACCCCGCCTCGCGGTTGAGGCGCGCGATCTCCGGCGTCTCGAGCAGCTCGGCCACCCGCAGCACCGCCTTCGGCGTGAGCATGCGCGTGGACTTGCGCTCGTAGTGCAGGATCATCGCCTCGCCGATGGCCCGGTGGTCGTCGTCGTAGAAGGCCACGGTACCGTCGTCCTCACACACCGGCCGACCCGCATGGCCCTGCACCAGCATCAGCGCGCAGGTCGCCACCTTCAGGTCCCGCCAGTCCGTCTGCGTCAGGGCGTAGGACGCGAAGTGCGCCATCAGGTCCGTGTTGAGCTTGTAGATGTCCAGGAGCTGCCGGTACAGCTTCACCGCCGCCGGCACGAAGAGGCCCGGGCTCACCCGCTTCGCCTTGGCCGGGATCGCCGCGTTGCCGCGGGGCGCCGGCTGCCAGACACCGTTCATGTCCAGGCCCGGCCGGTTGTGCCACAGGTGCGCGGAGCCGTTGAGCACCAGCTCGAGCAGCCGCTCAGCGGGCCCGCGCTGTGCCTCCGGAATCATCGGGGTGTTCTGCTTCGTCGTCATGGTCCCCTCCGGGATCGTGCTGCGGGTGAGACGCAAGAAGCAGGCACCGGGGACGGTGCCCGCTTCAGGTGTGAAGTGGGGTGAAAGGGAACCGGCGGGATTCGAACCCGCGGCTCAGGAGAAGACCGAGACGTCTCCGTGAACCGGGAACAGCGCCACGTCCTTGCCGCCCCGGTAGAGCTGCCGCGCGGGCACCGAGACGAGCTCCCACGAGGGGAGCACCACCGCGGTAAGCGAGCGGCCGTACACACAGCCCGTGTCGATGCCGACCGCGTGCTCTGTTACCAGCGGCTTGTCGAAGACCGTGTGCCCGAAGATGACCCGCTCGGGGCCCTTCCAGTGGTGCGTCCAGAACCGGTGCGTCGCTGGCGCCTTCGAGGGCCAGTAGCTCTTGGGCTCTGGAGGCTGGATGCACTGGGCGTGGAGCAGGTGGTAAGGATCCTGGCCCTCGATGGGCTTGTGCGGCAGCACGCCGGCATGCACCACGACGGCGTTGTGCTCGGGCAGCCGGATGTAGAGCGGGAGCCTGGCGAAGTAGTCCAGGTGCTCGGGAGCGAGCACTCGGCGCGTCTCCAGGTGGTCCGGCGACAGACGGTCGTCCGGGCGGCGGCGCTGCTGCAGGTGCTTCTCCTCGTGGTTGCCCTGGATGGCCTCGTACTTCATGGCCAGCTCCACGCACTCACGGCGCTTGGGGCCGCGGTCCACGAGATCTCCCGCGAAGATGATGCGGTCGCTGGAGGTGGCGCCCACCTTGTCGAGCAGCTCGAGGGCCTCGTCGTAACAGCCATGGAGGTCGCCGATGACGATGGTCCGGGGAGACATGGGACAACACCTCGAAGATACGAGTGCCCGAGTGAGGAAGCCGTGAATGCGCTGAATTGACGGTTCAGTGTCGGGACCGCCCGACGGTCACCCGCATAAGAAGTGCGGGTGGGTGGAGTCGAACCACCTGGCTTGTAAGGCCTCTTCGGCCAGGCACTCTAAAAGAGTTGCCGGCAGGGACGCTGCCTTCCCCTCTTCCTGACGTTGGATTTTCTGCCCCCTGGCTTTTGTCAGGAAGCCGGAAGTGGCCCCGTCCCTGTCTCTGAATCGGAGGATGCCTGCGGATGCCATCGTGGTACCTTGCCGAGCCGTGGATGCCCAGCCCACCCTTCAGGTGGGGAGGCACTGAACCCCTCGGCGCAATCAGGTCCCTCCGGTGTACGACCAGCTCACGGATGACGAATTGTTCGCGGAAGTGTCCCGGCGCCGCTCGGCCGGCGAGTCCTTCAATGGACCGCTCGGCACACTCGTTGAGCGCTGGGGCCGTCCCGCCCGCTATGTCATCGGCAAGATTCAGGCCAGCTATGGCCGGGGCTCTCCCGCGGACGGGGATGAGCTCTTCCAGGACGCAGTGGGGAAGTTCATCTCCCGCGGACTGGATCAGTTCCGCGGCATCTCCGAGCACATGCCCGGAAAGGCCGCTTCTCCCAAGACTTTCTTCCTGCGCATCGTCAAGCACGTCGCCATCGACTTCTATCGGCGGCAGCGCGAGGACCTGGCCCCAGCGCCCAGCGATCCCGATGACACCATGGAGGAGACTCCCTCCGAGATGGCGCGGGCCGTGGAGAACGCCAAGCGCACCGCAGAGCGCTCGGAGGCTCAAGAGCTCTACTGGGCAGCGTTCGCCCGTCTCCAGCAGGAGCACCCCAAGGAGGCAGGCGCGTGGGAGCTGTACCACCACCAGGACGTGGAGGATCACGAGGAATGCGCCCGTCTCCTGCAGATAACCGTGGTCAACTCCTACAAGCGCGTCAGCCGCGCGCAGGCCTACCTCAAGCTGTACCTGCTCGAGTTGAAGCAGGCAGACGAGGGAGGGGAGTGAGTCCCCGAATTTCCCAACTCTTCTCTCGAGGTACTCGATGAGCGACGCACTCTCCCGTTATCAGGCCCGGCATCAGCAGCTCTCCGGTGGATCCGTCTCCGTGGGAGGTACGCTCGAAGCCACAGGAGAGCTCCTCCGCCGCAGCTCCCGCGTCGGAGCTGGAGATGTGGAGCCAGCGCTGCGCGCACTGACCCGACCTCAGCTCGAGACATGGCTCCAGAGTCAGAAGCCCGCGGAGCTGAGGACCACGCTCCTCAAAGCCGCGGAGGAAGCCGTGGAGGTCGCGCTGGGGGAGGGTGGCGAGGAGGCCGAGTTGTGGCGAACTTCGGCGATGGATGGATTGACCGCGCGAGATCGCGCCGCCTCCGCCGCCCGCGCCCTCGGACAGTGGGAGGCGCTCCACGGGCCCCTCACGGGAGAGGCGGCACAACGCAGGACCGATTTTCTCCAGGCCCTCGGGAACCTTGATTCCGCGCTCCGCCCGAGGGCTCGCTGGTTCATCCCCCTGAACCCGCAACGCAGAGAGGAGCGCGACATGCTCGATGCCAACGAGCGAACGCAGGCCTGGTGGTTCTCTGCCCGGGCCGACTGTGATGACCTGGTGGCCACCTGGACGCAGCAGCCCCGGTCCCTCACTCCCCACCTTCAAGCCTGTGCCGAATGTCGCGCCGATCTCGCGGAGACCGCGATCGTCGATCAGCCTCCACGCCGGCACTTGAGCTCCGATGAGCTCTGGCGCCTCGACGTGGGGCTGCTGTCCACCGACGAGCGCGCCCGCATGGATGCGCATACCGCCCAGTGCTCCGACTGTGCTCAGGCCGTCCTCGCGCTCGAAGAAGGAGACGCCGCCATCGAGGAAGCTCTGGAGATGGAGGCTGAGGGCTCCAGTGGTCTCGCGGCGCGCTCCTCCCGGGAGCCCGCTGCTCGCCGCCCCGGCGCCCGTCACCCCGAGCAGCGGGAGGTGCTGGAAGAGCGGCGCGACTTTCGCGTGCTCCTCGTCCGTGAGCGCCAGCGCGTGAGGCTCCTGGTTCAGCCGCTCTCGGGCCGCACCGTCACCGCCGCGGTGTTCCTCTCCCCCGGTAAGCCCTCGCTCAAGCCGGCGCAGGGCCCCGAGGGCATCTCCTTCGAGCTCGGCGCCGATGGCGGTGGCGCCCGCTCCGCCCACCTCACGGTGATGGCGGGAGGCGAGACCCTGGAGCGCGACTTCTCTTACTGAGAGATGTTCGTCCCCGCCCGCATCGCATCCCGAGGCGTCATGGGCGGATACGGCGGCGGCAATCCACCGGGCGGCTTGTTCCGCCGGAAGCCGTTGCCCAGGAAGGTCAGCGCCAGCTGCACGGCCGGCGGCTTATTGCTGAGCGCCGCGCCGCACACGTCCAGCCGGTCCGTGGTGCGCAGGCCCTCGGTCCGCTGGTAGCGGAAGCAGTTGGGGTCCTGCTTGTAGTCCGTGTCGCGCACCATGTCGCGCTCGTTGATGCCCGCCTTCATCGTGAGCCGCTCCGGATCCAGCTGGATGCGCACGGGATCGATGCCCCAGTTGCCCTCGATGAGCGTCCGCTTCCCCTCCGTCGTCACCTTCAGCGAGATGGGCCGGCCGAGGTACATCCCCTTCACCTCGTTGCCCTGCTCGGTGATCTCCTCCTCGAGGATGTTGCGCCAGATCCCATCCGCCCCGCGCGTGTAGCTCTTGTCCATGTTCACGCGGCCCAGGTTGAACCAGATCTCTCCCACCTTGCCCGTGGCGAGCTGTTTCTCCCTCGGTGTCACCTCCGCCGCCGCTGCCGCGGCTGCCTGCGTGGCCTCTTCCAGGCCATGCGGGCCTCCCTGCGGCACCGCCGGACGCGCGGCCAGTAGATCCGTCACCGGCACCGAGTGATCCACCACCTCGAAGCGCACGCCGTCCAACCACGCCTGCCCCGTCCCGCTCAGCAGCAGCCCGGCCATGATCGCGTTGGCCTCAGTGGGGACGTCGAGCACCACGTCGTACCGCTTGCATGCCGTGCTGCCGGACAGCGAGCGGGACTGCATGTTGTCGAAGCCCAGCGGCTGCTTCGAGTCCGTGCCCTCCACCCGCATCCACAGCCCCGCCCAGCCCGAGACGTCCTTCACTCGAACCGTGGCCGAGAAGCGCAGCCGCTTGCCCCGGAAGTCCTGCGCCCCGAAGGCCTGCATGAACGTGCCGTAGCCCGCCGAGTTCTCCGTCCGCGAGCGCAGGAAGGCGCTGCGGGTGCCCTCGCACGGCGAGTTCGTGTCCACTCCCGCCTCGTAGAGGTTGGGCGCGCTCTGCGTCACGAACCACCCCACCGGCAGGGTCTTGGAGTCGCCACTCAGCTTGGGCGACACCGGCGCATCCGCCCGCGCTGCCCCCGCCACGCATACCGCCAGCGCCAGGAGCGCGCGGAGATGTCTCTTCCAGGAAGTCATGACGCCATTCCTCACAGGGACGCGGGCCGGGAAGAGAGCGCCCCCGCGGGAATCCCCTTGCTCCCCTCGTAGCGGGGAACCTCGCCCATTCCGAACGGATACTGGACCAGCAGCCCACGCGCCGCCGCCGCCGAGGTGCAGGACTCCTGCGTGGTGAGATCCGGGCACGCCACCACCGTGCTCGGCAGATCCATGGGCAGCTCCAGCGTGAGCACCACCGCTGGCTCCTGCGCCGGATGGGACTCGACGCCGGGGTGAGACACCATGAGCGCCAGCGCCGCCGCTGCCGCCAGTGCCGGCCCTACCACCAGCGCCGCCACCCGCGCCACGCGCCAGCGGGCCGGGCGGATCACGTTGTCCTCGCGGGGCGCCGTGCTCGCCACCTCGCGCAGCTGCTCCTCCAGCAGTGCCTCCTGCTGCAGCAGCCGGGCGCACGCCTCGCATACCAGCGTGTGGGCTTCGAGCTTGCGCTCGCGCTCAGGATCCAGCGCACCCAGGATGTACTGCTCCGTATCGGACGGAGTCAGGTGCGGTTCAGTCATGACTCTCCTCCTCGAGCGAGGTCCGCAGCTTCTTGCGCACCTCGCACAGGATCTGTCGCACGCGCTGCACGGACAGGCCGACACGCGCCGCGACTTCGGCATGGGGTAGCTCCTGCCCATCACAGGCCAGGAGGAATACATTGCGGGAGCTCGGCGAGCACCCCGCGAGGGCCTCGTGGGCCCGGGCCAGCTGCTCCTCGGACAACAGGCGCCGCTCGGCAGAGACAGCCGGATCCACCGGGTGCTGCCGCTCGGGCAGCTCCTCCACGTTCCCCGCAATGGCCTCGCGCCGGGAGCGGCGGGCATCGTCCGCGGCCAGGAAGGCCGCCTGGGTGATCGCGAGGTTCGGCAGGCGCAGCTCCGTCAGCAGCCCTCGCTGCTGTTGTTGGATGAGCCGCGTCCAGGCTTCCTGGGCCAGCTCCTGGGCCCGGTCCACCCGGATGCCCCGCGCCAGCAGCGATACCACGACCCGCCGGTGGTGGCGCGCGATGAGCGCATCCCAGGCCCGCCGGTCCCCCGCAAGCGCCTTCTGGGAGAGATCCTCCTCCCCCGCCTGGGTCCGCTCCGCGGCTTGTTCGGCGTCCTCTCGCTGTCGGCCCATCATCGGCAAGCCCTGCACAGCCGCTCCCACCATCGCGTCTTCCTATGTTTTCGGTGGTCTCCCCGGGCGTCACTCCTCCCTGGTGCCTCCGAAAACGTCCGATCTGCCCCAGCATATCGGATGGGATGGATGAGACTGTAGGCCAAGGTAGGTTTCTAGCCGATCGCGGGGCTCTCGCCTGTGCTCCAGGGCAGTGTAGACAAACGGACGACACCCTGAGCCCGGGCACAGACGTTGCCCTGCTCGTCCAGGATGCGGGCGGAAGCGAAGAGGGTGTTCTTACCGTACGAGTCGATCTCCGCCTCCGCGCGCATCGAGGCTCCCGTCACGGGCCGCTGGAAGCTCATGGACAGCTGCAGGGTGGCGCACCGCCGGGTGGGGTCCAGCAGCGCCGGGGTGCAGCCGAGCACCAGATCGAAGAGGCCCGCGAGGACGGCGCCGTTGATCGCCGAGGCGGAGCCCAGGCCGCCGCGGTGGTGGGGGAGGAGCTCGGGGAGGGTGGCGACCACCTTGCGGCCCTCGTGGAAGGCGAGTCGTACGCCGAGGTGGCGCATCGGGGGGCTCTGGCTGAACTGCTCCGCGTAGCGGTCGAGCTGCTCCTGCGTGGGGCGGGACGGGGTGTCGGACATGGGGCCGCCACTCTATGCGAGCCGGGTTCTCGCGTGGCGGATGCCGGGGAGGCAGGCGGCCAGGGGCAGCACCCTGCGGAACGTCCATCATGGCGCTCCGAAATTCGTTACAAGACAGGGCCTCTTCGCCTACCCCCTGCGTACTGTGAATCCTCACGAACCTGCTCTGCTCGAAGACCTGAACCCGCCCCAGAAGGAGGCCGTCCTCCATGGGGACGGTCCGTTGCTCGTCCTGTCAGGGGCCGGGAGTGGCAAGACGCGCGTCATCACCCGCCGCGTGGCACACCTGGTGATGGTCCGCCGCGTCTTCCCCTGGCGCATCCTGGCCGTCACCTTCACCAACAAGGCCGCCCGTGAGATGCGCGAGCGCCTCACGCAGTTGCTGGGCGCTCAGGCCAACGAGCTCGTCGTCAGCACCTTCCACTCGTCCGCCGCGATGATCCTCCGCCGCGAGGCCGAGGCCGTGGGGCTCACCCGCAGCTTCGTCATCTATGACGATGGAGATCAGCTCGGCCTCGTCAAGCGCGCCATGAGGGATGCCCGCGTGGAGCCCCTCCTCCAGCCGCGAGAGATCCTCCACCGGATCGACCAGGAGAAGAACGCCGCCCGCCTGCCCGACGACATGCCGGTGGACGTGGATGACCTGCGCGGCATGGTGGTGAAGAAGACGTACCAGGCCTATCAGCGGCTGTTGCGCGCCGCCAACGCCGTGGACTTCGGGGACCTGCTCCTGCTGCTGGTCACCCTGTTCCGCAAGCGCCCGGATGTGCTGGCCAAGTACCGGCAGCGCTTCACCCATGTGCTGGTGGACGAGTTCCAGGACACCAACCCCGTCCAGTACGAGCTGCTGCGTCAGCTGGCCCCTCCCCCGGGCGCCAACCTCGTGGTGGTGGGCGATGATGACCAGTCCATCTACCGCTGGCGCGGCGCCAGCGTGGACAACATCCTCCGCTTCCCCGAGCAGTACCCCGGTGCCAAGGTCGTCAAGCTGGAGCAGAACTACCGCTCGGACCAGAACATCCTCGAGGCCGCGCACGCCGTCATCTCCCGGAACCGGCGGCGCATGCCCAAGAAGCTCTGGAGCGACCGGCAGCGGGGCGCGAACCTCGAGCTCCTCATCAACCGCGACGAGCGCGCCGAGGCCCAGGAGGTCGCCCGGCGGATTCTGGCGCTGCAGCGAGAGGGCTTCATCAAGCTCTCCAGCATGGCCGTCTTCTACCGGGCCAATGCCCAGAGCCGCGTGCTCGAGGAGGCCATGCGCCTGGCCCGCGTGCCGTACACCCTGGTGAGCGGCCGCAGCTTCTATGATCGCGCCGAGGTGCGCGACGCGGCCGCCTACCTGCGCCTCATGGTCAACCCGCGCTCGGACGCGGACCTGCTGCGCGTCATCAACACGCCCGCCCGTGGCATCGGCGACACCACCGTGGAGCGCCTCTCCGACTATGCCGACGCGCAGGGCATCAGCCTCTATGAGGCCATTGAGCGGCCGGAGCGCATTCCCGCGCTCAATGCCGCCGCCGCCCGGCGCCTGGGCGGGTTCCACTCGCTGCTGGCCTCCCTGAACGCCTTCGCCCAGAAGACCCAGGATGCCGCAGGCGCCGTGGACCAGATGATCCAGGAGACCAAGCTCGTGGAGTCCCTCATGGCCGAGGGCAGTGACGAGTCCATCACCCGCGCGGAGAACCTCCGCGAGTTCCTTGGCGCCGCGCAGGAGTTCGATCTGAACCGCGCCGCCGCCGCGGTGGCCACGGCCGCGGCCCAGTCCGCAGCAGATGCCGAGCCTCCGCCGCCCGAGCTGGATGCCGCGCCCCTCACCGCGGATGTGCCTCCACTCCAGGCCTTCCTGGAGCAGATCAGCCTGGTGGGCGAGGCGGATGCCGAGGTGGGGGAGGGCCGCGTGGCACTCATGACGCTGCACGCCGCCAAGGGCCTGGAGTTCGATGCCGTGTTCCTCACCGGACTGGAGGACGGCGTGTTCCCGCACTCGCGCTCGCTGGCTTCCGAAGATCCCGAGGATGGTGAGGAGATGGCCGAGGAGCGGCGCCTCTGCTACGTGGGCTTCACCCGCGCTCGCAAGCGCCTCTTCGCGAGCTTCGCCCAGTGCCGCTCCCTCTTCGGAGAGCTTCGCTACAACCCGCCCTCGCGCTTCCTGCGCGACGTGCCGCCCCACCTCTTCGGCATCGCGCAGGAGGTGCAGGAGGTCCAGCGCCCCACTTCGGCCGCCGTGGCCCCGCGCCGCCGCACCCATGACGAGGATGATGGGCCTCGCGTCGATCGCTCCTACTCGCAGGCCTCTGACGGGGAAGGCATGGGCGGCGACGTGCGGGGCATGCGCGTGCGCCACGAGCAGTTCGGCGTGGGCCGCGTCGTCTCCGCGGACGGCACGGGCCCCAACGCGAAGGTCACCGTCGAGTTCGGCGGCGGCGTAGGCCTCAAGCGCGTCATCGCCCGCTTCCTCATGCCGGGCTGACGCTGAGCCGCAGGGGCCGGGAAGTCACGGCTCCGGGGGACGGAGGCTCCAGGAGAGCACCCGCCCGTCCAGGCCCAGCACGAAGAGCTGATCCCCGAGCACCACGGGCTGGGTCCGCACGGGCGTGTCCGTTCGCAGGGTCAGCACGGGCGCGCCCCCCTGACGCCGCAGTGCAAGCACCCACCCCTCACGCCCGCTCGTCGGCACCACCAGCTGCTCCCCATGCACGGCGAGCTGCGTCACGAGCGGCGAGGGCAGGGTGATGCTCGACAGCCGCCTCCCATCCGAGGGGGAGACCGCCAGCAGCTGCGGGGGCTCGGTTCCCACCCAGAGCACCCCCTGCACGTACGTCGGCGGGCTGGTGAGCACCGAGGCCGGGGACTGCTCCCACCGCAGCGCGCCATCCGCCATGCCCACCGCCGCCATCTTCCCGGTCCGCATCGACAGGTACAGCGTGTCGCCCTCCCGCGTCATCCCCAGCAGCTGCCCCATCGGCTGGCGCCAGCGCACCTCTCCGTCCTCCGTGGAGAGCCCCGCGAGCCCCGCATCCCCCAGCGACACCACCAGCACCCCTCCCGACAGCGCTGGCGCCGGGAGCCGCTGGCCGGACTCCAGATGGGACTCCTCCGCCTTCGGGGCGGGCCGCCTCCACCGGACCTGCCCTGTGTCCAGCGCGTGAGCCCGCACGGCCCCGTCCGGCCCCAGCACGTAGACGGACGTGTCATCCGAGACCAACTCCGTGAGCACCGGCGGCTCCCCGGTGAGGCGCCAGCGCTCCGCCCCGTCCACCAGCCCGAGCCGCACCAGCTCCCCTCCCACCGTCCCCGCGAGGACGCTGTCCCCGGACACCGTGGGCCGTGCCGCCACCTCCTGCCCCAGCTTCACCCGCCACACCGGCTCCCCCCGCTGGTCCAGCCGCACCAGCGCGCCTGCCTCGTTGCCCACCAGCACGCCGTCCTCCAGCGCCACCAGCCCCGCCCGCGAGGACGCATCCGTGGAGAACTCGAAGACCCGCTCCGGGCCTCGCTTGCACCCCGTCCCTCCTGTCACCAGAAGCACGAGCAGCAAGTAGGTACGTGGACAGGCGCGCAGCAGCATGGTTTAGGGACGCATCTTCCGACCCGCCCGAGGGTTGGCAAGCAAGGAACCTCGACCATGGCCTCCATTCGTGACGACGAGCTCCCCAGCGCCACCGGGATCCCCTCCTCGGCCCGGCGTACCGACATCTCCCCACCTCCCGCCATCGAGGTGACCGAGGAGCTGCTCCACGCGCTGCCCAAGACGGACCTGCACTGCCACCTGGATGGCTCCATGCGGCTGAAGACCATCCTGGAGCTGGCCGATCAGCAGAAAGTGAAGCTGCCCGCAGACACCGAGGAGGGGCTGGCCAAGGCCATCCACATGGGCCAGGTGTGCCAGAGCCTCGAGGAGTACCTGGTGGCCTTCGACGTCACCCTCTCCGTGCTCCAGACGGCCGAGGCGCTCTACCGCGCCGCGTATGAGCTCGCCGTGGACGCGGCCTCCGAGAACGTGCGCTACCTGGAGGTCCGCTACTCGCCCGCACTGCACCTGCAGAAGGGCCTGAAGATGACCACCGTCATCGACTCGGTGCTCGAGGGCCTGCGCGCCGCCAAGCGCGAGACGGGCATCAAGTGCGGCGTCATCGTCTGCGGCATCCGCCACATCAACCCCCAGACGTCCATGCGCCTGGCCGAGCTGAGCGTGGCCTACAAGAACCGGGGCGTCATCGGCTTCGATCTGGCCGGCGCCGAGGCCAGCTTCCCCGCCAAGGACCACAAGGAAGCCTTCCAGCTCATCCTCAAGAACAACGTCAACTGCACCGCGCACGCGGGCGAGGCCTTCGGCCCCGAGTCCATCGGCCAGGCCATCCACTACCTGGGCGCCCACCGCATCGGCCATGGCACGCGGCTGCGCGAGGATGGCGACCTGCTCAACTACGTGAACGATCACCGCATCCCGCTGGAGGTGTGTCCCTCCTCCAACGTGCAGACGGGCGCGGTGCCCAGCCTCGCCGCCCACCCGCTCAAGTTCTACTTCGACTACGGCCTGCGGGTGACCATCAACACCGACAACCGGCTCATCACCGACACCACCGTCACCAAGGAGCTGTGGCTGGCGCACAAGGAGCTGGGGCTGGAGCTGGAGGATCTCACCACCATCATCGTCTCCGGCTTCAAGAGCGCCTTCCTGCCGTTCCGCGAGAAGCAGGACATGCTGCGCGCCGTGAACCAGGAGATCTCCACCACGCTCGCCGCCTTCGAGAAGCGGCCCACGCCGGTGAAGAAGCCGGCCTGAGTTCCCAGGCCGCCGGGCTCGCGGGCCCTATATAAGGAGAGGGACTCGTCTCTCAGGAGGGGACCCTCTCTCATGGATCTGGAGCTCGCCGGCAAGGTGGTGCTCGTGACAGGTGGCTCGGAAGGACTCGGAGCCGCCGTGTGCAACCGGCTCGTCTGGGAGGGCGCCCGCGTGGCGCTGTGCGCCCGGAACCTGCGCAAGCTGGAGGCCTTCGCGGCCACCCTGCGCGCCCAGGGCGGTGAGGTGCTCGCGCTCCCCGCCGATGTGTCTCGCGCCGAGGAGGTGGAGCGCTTCGTCAAGGCCGCCCACGAGCGCTGGGGGCGCATCGACGCGCTCGTGAACAATGCCGGCTCGGCCTCGGCCAAGGCCTTTCTCTCCGTCACCGATCAGGAGTGGGAGGAGGACTTCCAGCTCAAGGTGTTCGCCGCCATCCGTGCCGTGCGGCTCGCCGTGCCCCATCTGCGCGCGGCCGGGGGCGGCTCCATCGTCAACGTGCTGTCCATCAAGGCGAAGGAGCCCGGGAAGAACACCATGCCTTCCTCCGTGTCGCGCGCCGCGGGCATGTCGATGATGAAGGTGCTCTCCAAGGAGCTGGGGCCCGACAACATCCGCGTCAATGCCGTGCTCGTGGGCATGATCGAGAGCGCTCAGTGGGCCCGCCGCGCCGAGTCCTCTGGCAAGCCGCCGGAGGTGCTCTACTCCGAGCGGAGCAAGGAGGCGGGGGTTCCCCTCGGGCGGATCGGGCGGGCCGAGGAGTTCGCCGATGTGGTGGCCTTCCTCGTCTCCTCTCGCGCCTCCTATGTCACCGGCACTGCCATCAATGTGGATGGGGGGCTGTGCGCGGCGGTGTGAGGCGGGGTCTGCCTTCGCTTCCTGGGGGATTGGGGCTCGGAACCCCTGGGCGATTCCGAGCCCGTCGTCGCTTCAGCGCCTGAGCCTGCGGCCCGAGGCGACGAGCGACAGGAGCAGCAGGGCTAGCCCGAACGCGCCTGGAGCGCCCCCGGCGCTCGTGCCACAGCCGCAACCCTCCGATGGATCGGGCTGCGAGCTGGTGCCCGTGGAGATCTGGAAGGCGAGCCGTGACTCGCCGCCGTCCCCATCGAGGACCTTGGTGATGACGGTGGCCAACCCCTCCTGCGAAGGCGTCCACGTGAAGGTGCCCTCGGGAGAAAGAGCGCCTTCGCCGCTGACCAGCTCCCAGCGGAGCGGGTCGCTCTGGCCGGCGGCGTCCGAACCCGAGAGTTGGACGGAGACCTGCTGGCCTGTGCTGGCGGACAGCGTCTCCTGCGGCAGCGGCACGGGCGGCGTGTTGTGGATGATGACGGTCCGTGTGGCCACCACGCGGGAGCCACTGGTGTCCGTGGCGGTCACCTTCAGCGTGAAGCGCCCGTCATCCGCCCACGCGTGCGAGGCCGTGGTGCCAGTGCTGCCCGGCGTGCCGTCCCCGAACTCCCAGGCGTAGGTGAGCCCCGCCTGAGGATCGCTGAGGCTGAACGCCAGCGTGGAGCCCTCGACGCCCACCACAGTGGGTGCAGCGGCCGTGCTCGCCGTGATCGTGATCGCAGCGGAGCTGCGGACCCGCATCCGGAGCGTGGCGGTGGCCTCCTCCGTGGCGGTGGTGGCCTTGAGCCGGACGTCGTAGGTGCCCGGAGTGGCGAAGGCGTGGACGGGTAGTTCCTCCTGGGACGTCTGGCCATCGCCAAAGTCCCACTGCAGCGCGATGTCGGCCCCACGCTCGTCCACGGCGTTGGCGTAGAAGCGGACCTGCTGGCCGTCGGCGGGGCGCACCGTGTCCACCGCCGCGCTGACGGTGAGGGAGCGCTTGGCCACGGTGAGCTGAATCTCGGCTGAGGAGATCGTCCTCCCGTCGCTGGCCGAGAAGGTGAAGCGCGTGGCCCCCGTGAAGCCCGTGGGCGGCGTGTAGACGAGATCCGGCGGCGTGCCAGTGAGCTTCCCCTGCTCGGGGAAGGACACGATGGCGAACGTGAGGTCATCTCCATCCACGTCGGTGCCCGAGAGGTAGATGGGCGTCGGGCTGCCCGCGGGGACCGTGAGCGTCTGCGCCTGGGCCACCGGCGAGTCGTTGACCTCGGTCACGGTCAGCGAGACGGTGGCCGGAGCCGAGGTCGCCACTCCATCGGAGGCCGTGAAGGTGAGGCTGTCCGGTCCCTGGTAGTCCTGCGCGGGCGTGTACGTGAGCGCGGGCGGCGTGCCCGTCAGGGTGCCGTGGCTGGGGCCCGACACCACGGCGAAGCTCACCGGGGCTCCTTCCGGATCCACGGCCGTGAGGGTGATCGCCTTGGCCGTGTCCTCCCGCGTGCTGAGGGTCTGGGCCGCGGGCCTGGGCGCGTCGTTCACCGGTGTGAGGGTGAGGGAGACCGTGGCGGGAGCCGACGTGGCCAGCCCGTCCGTGGCTGTGAAGGTGAAGCTGTCCGCCCCGAAGTAGTCCAGCGCAGGCGTATAGGTGAGGTTGGGCGCGGTCCCCGTCAGCGTCCCGTGGGCCGGCGGCACGGTGATGGTGAACGTGAGCGTGTCCCCGTCCGGATCCGAGCCCGAGAGCGTGACGGCGACCAGGGTGTCCTCCTCGATCGTGAATGCCTGGGACACGACTGCCGGGGAGTTGTTCACCGAGGCCACGAAGAGGGAGATCGTGCCCGGGGTGGAGGCCGCCACGCCGTCCGAGACGGTGAAGGTGAAGCTGTCCGCGCCGTGGTACGCCGCCTCGGGGGTGTAGGTGAGGTTGGGCGGGGTGCCTGTCAGCGTGCCGTGGGTGGGCTGCGAAGCCAGGGCAAAGGAGAGGGTGTCCCCATCCGCGTCTGAGCCCGAGAGGGTGATGGAGAGCGGTGTGTCCTCGGGAGTGGTCAGCAGGCGCGCGGTGGCCACCGGAGCGTCATTCACGGGGGTGAGGGTGATCGAGACGCTGGCCGGAGCGGAGCTGGCCTGGCCATCCGAGGCCGTGAAGGTGAAGCTGTCCGGCCCGAAGTAGTTGGGCTCGGGCGTATAGGTGAGGTCGGGCGCAGTCCCTATTAGCGTCCCGTGGGCCGGCGGCGAGGCGACAGCGAAGGAGAGCGTGTCCCCATCCACGTCTGAGCCCGAGAGGGTGATGGAGAGCGGCGTGTCCTCGGGCGTGCTCAGGGAGCGAGCGGTCACCACGGGCGCATCGTTCACCGGGCCCACCGAGAGAGAGAGGGTTGCGGGGGCCGAGGTGGCCTGGCCGTCCGAGGCCGTGAAGGTGAAGCTGTCCGGGCCGGAGTAGTTGGCCGCGGGCGTATAGGTGAGGTTGGGCGCGGTCCCCGTCAGCGTCCCGTGAGCCGGCGGCGAGGCGACAGCAAAGGAGAGGATGTCCCCGTCCGGATCGGAGCCCGTGAGCGTGAGGGGGAGCGGCGTGTCCTCGGGGGTGGTCAGCAGGCGCGCGGTGGCCACCGGCGGATCATTGACCGGGGTGACCGTGATCGAGATGGTCCCCGGAGCGGAGCTGGCTTGGCCGTCCGAGGCCGTGAAGGTGAAGCTGTCCGGGCCGGAGTAGTCAGGCGCGGGCGTATACGTGAGGTTGGGCGCGGTCCCCGTCAGCGTCCCGTGGCTGGGGCTCGAGGCCACGGTGAAGCTCGGCGTGTCGTTCTCTGGATCCGAGGCCGTCAGCGTGATCGCCCTGGCCGTCTCCTCCGGCGTGGTGACGGACTGGGCCGTGGCCGCCGGCGCATCGTTTACCGGGGTCATGGTGATGGACACGGTGGCGGGCGCCGAGGTGGCCTGACCGTCCGACACGGTGAAGGTGAAGCTGTCCGGCCCGTTGTAGTTCAGCGCAGGCACGTACCGGAGCTTCGGGATGGTGCCCGTGAGCGCCCCGTGCGAGGGGGCCGTGGCCACCGTATAGACGAGGTTGGAGCTCTCGGCATCGCTCCCCGTGAGCTCCAGCGCGAGCGAGACGTCCTCCTCCGTGGTGAGGCTCTGCGGCAGCGCCTCGGGGGGCGTGTTGGTGCTCGAGGTCCCCAGCCACCGTGCCTTCAGCCGCTGCACGTTGCTGCCCAGGGAGGGCTCGTTCACCTGGTACACCGCGAGCACCCCCGCTCCCCCCGCCGAGGAGAGGATGACGCGGCTCTCATTGGCCGGGTTCGCCGAGAGGATGAACCCATCCCCATCCAGCGCCGTACCGCCTGGGGAGAGGCGCCCAGCGTAAATGTCCAGGCCCGTGCCGCTGCGGCCGTCCTGCCACGCGATGAGGAACTCCGTCCCGGTGTAGACGACCGAGGCCTGCTGCTGGTGTCCCGCCGCGGCCGACACCGTGATCGGCGACGTGTCCGCCGGCGTCCCCGTCGGCCTCACCCGCCGCGCGGAGAGGTTCGATGACGGGAAGGTCTGGTAGTCCGACCAGACCAACAGGTAGTTCGTCCCGTCGTATGCCAGGGCTGCATCCGTCTGGCTCTCGGGGCCTCCCGCGAGCTGGAGTCCGGAGACATCCAGCACCGAGCCCGTCTTGCTCACCCGCGCGCCATACACGTCGGCGGTCGAGTTGTTCCGATAGTCGCTCCAGGCCACCAGGTAGTTCGTCCCGTCGAAGGCGATGGCGGGCGAGGCCTGGTCGCTCGAGTCCGTGCTGATGCCGAAGAAGGTCGGGTCGAGCACCGCGCCCGCCCTGCTCACCCGGGTTCCGTAGATGTCTCTGGCGGAGCTGGTGCCTGCATCACTCCAGACCACGAGGGAGTTCGTGCCGTCGAAGGCCACTGCGGGGTGCTCCTGGGCGCCGAAGCGGGGGCAGAGGCTCAGCCCATTGGCGTCCAGCACCGTCCCCGCCGGGCTTACCCGGGCCGCGAAGATGTCACTGGAGGAGCTGGTCCGCGTGTCCTCCCAGGCGACGAGGTAGTTCGTGCCGTCGAAGGCCACCGCCGGGTTGCGCTGGTGGCCGCTCGCACCGGAGATGGCGAAGCCCGAGGGATCCAGCACCGTGCCGCTCCCGCTGACCCGCACCCCGTAGAGATCGAACCCGCTGCCGCGGTTGTCCTGCCAGACGACGAGGTAGTTCGTGCCGTCGAAGGCCACCGCCGGGCTCGTCTCGCTGTTGACAGAGCGGCTCACCGTGAAGCCGCTCGGGTCGAGCACCGTGAGCGCAGCCCCCGCGCTCACCCGCGCCCCGACAATGTCGACGGTCCGGCCGTCGCTCCAGGTGACGAGGGCGTTCGTGCCGTTGGCCGCGATCGCGACCGTGGCTTGCGTACCCGGCGCCGTCATCACCCCCAGCCCCGAGGGATCGAGCACCGTCGCATTGGCATCCAGCCGGGCGGCGTAGACGTCCAGCTCGCCGGAGCGCTGGTCCTGCCAGGCCAGCACGCACTGGCTGCCCAGGCGCGCGAGCGCGGGCTGGCTCTGAGTGGACGTGGCCTGCACGAGCCCGAGCCCCGTGGCGTCGAGCACGCCTCCGCCCGTCGTGACGCGGGCGCCGTAGAGGTCGACTCCCGTGGAGGACTGGTTGCGGTAGTCCTCCCAGACGACGAGGTAGAACGTTCCGTTGAACACCACCGCGGGGTTGACCTGGGTCGAGCTGTTCGTGCTCACGGAGATGCCCGAGGTGTCGAGCACAGTCCCCGCCGGGGAGATGCGCGCGGCGTAGATGTCATTCCCAGCGCCGGAGCGGTCGTCCTGCCAGACGGCCAGGGAGTTCGTGCCGTCGAAGGCCACCGAGGCCGCGAGCTGGCTGCCGATGGCGTTGGAGACGACGAACGGGCTCCCCAGCGGGCTGCCCGCGGGGCTCACCCGGAGGCCCTGGAGGTTGGTGGGCGAGCTGAAGCCGATCTTCTCGTCCCAGACGACCAGGTAGTTCGTGCCATCGAACGCGATCGCCGGGGCACTCATCAGCAGGGTGAAGACCGTGGAGGAGGAGAGCGCAAGGGCGTTCGGATCCAACACCGAGCCGGCGGGGCTCACGCGGGCGCCGTAGATGTCCGAGCCGCTCCCTCGCCGGCCATCACTCCAGACGACGAGGTAGTTCGTGCCGTCGAAGGCCACCGCCGGGGCCTGCTGCGAGTTGAGGGCCACGGCGATCGGGATGCCCAGGCTGTCCAGGACGGCTCCCGCCTGGCTCACCCGGGCGCCGTACACGTCCACGTCACCGCCCCGGTCATCGGCCCACACGACGAGAGAGTCCGCGCCGTCGGAGGCGATCGCGGGCGCGGTCTGGGCCCCACCGCCGGGATCCGTCACTGGCGTGTCCAGGCCGAACTCGGGGGAGATGGTGGGCGCGAGCAGGACCGGGAAGCTCGAGCTCGCCAGCAGCGTGGCCGGGACCCGGAGCTCCACCGCCCCTGCCACGGCGCGAGCGGGGAACTCCGTCCGCTTTCCCGAGGCGTCCGTCCAGGCTGCGTGGCTGTAGCGGACGCCCAGCCCCGAGGCGTCGGCGAAGTGCACGCCCTGGGAAGTTTCTCCCGCGAAGCGGAGCCCCCGTACGGGAACTCGGAGAAGGAGCTCCCCCTCACCCTCGGGCGGGCGCGCGAAGAGCCAGCGCTGCTCGATGCCGTCCTCCCGGTTCTGGAACTGCTCCTCCACCAACCCTCGGGCCAGCGTGAGCGAGCCGTCCTGCGACACGGTGCCGTTCCCGGCGGTGCTGTCCAGCGGAACTCCGCCGCGCGAGAAGGCCACGGGGCCGAAGGTGACCGGAGTGCCCGTGAGGACAGGCCGGGCGTCCTTGGCGCTGCCCGGGCTGGGGACCCCCTCCGGAGCCGCCAGCACAGTGTGGCGCGGAGTGAAGGTGAGCCCGCCCGGAGTGACACGTGCGGACCAGGTGCTGTGGCCCGCGGTCCAGCCATTTCCCTCGGGGCGGTAGGCGAAGTGGGCGCGGCGGATGACCGCGCTCAAGTTGAACGGAGCGCCGGGCGCATCGGAGGAGATGCGCGGAGCTGCGGCCCGAGGCGGGGGAGCGGAGGCCGGCTCTCGGCAGGCTGCGGTGAACGAGAGGAGAGCGGCGAGGAGGATGAGGCGGTCCGAAATAGAAGAACTCAAGGCGATCGGGGGGCAGGGCGGTGCGGAAAGGGCCGACCATGGCACGCGGGGAGGGGGGCACGTAAGAGGCGATGGCGGAGCAGCCGGGCAACCTGCAAACATGAAGCTCCATTCAGATGCTAGATTCCGCCCCATGAGCACCTCCTCCTCGCGCCCCAAGGGGCTTCTGACCCGTGGCCTGAAGCTGGTGGGACGCCTGACCAGTCCGGAGACCCGCACTGGAAAGGCCTTCGCCAAGGCCGAGGCCAGCCTCACGAAGGTCTCCTCGCGGCTCAGCGAGAGCCCCACCTGGCTGCGCCTCAGCGGCGGGTTGATGCGCCGGGGCTTCGACCTGCGCATCCGCCGCCAGGCCCTCCAGGAGAAGGCGCTCCAGGTGCTGCGCATGCCCGCCTCCTCGGACGTGGAGGCCATGCGCGATCAGGTCCGCCGCCTGAACCATCAGGTCGAGGCCCTCGGCTCGCAGCTCGAGCTGGTCGTGGAGCTGCTCGAGCGTCAGGAGCGGACCTCCAAGACTGCCAGCCCGCGCCAGGAGCCTCCTCCGCTCGAGCCCGCTGCCCGCCGCCCCGGCACCTGAGCCCCCAGAGTCCGCCCATGTCGCCGAACACCTTCCAGCGCTTCCGCTCCTTCGTCTCGGGCCAGGTCGAGCTGTCCCGAGCGCTCGCGCAGGCGATCCAGGATCGCCCCCTCAACCCGTACCCGTACCTGCGCCCCATCATCGAGCGGGCCTCCGGCGTGCGCGAGCCGCCCCTCAGCCCCACTCCGCACTCGGTGGTCTACACGCGCGGCAGCATGCGCCTGCTGCGCTACGCCTCGCCCCACCGCCGCTGGCGCACTCCGATCCTCTTCGCCTACTCGCTCATCAACCGCTGGTACATCCTCGACTTCCTGCCCGGCCGCAGCCTGATCGAGTTCCTCACCCGCGAGGGCTTCGACGTCTACGCCATCGACTGGGGCGTCGCCGGGCCCGAGGAGCAGCACCTCACCTGGGGCGATGTGCTCGGAGACCTCGTGCGCCAGGCCGTGCGGTGGACGTTGCGCGCCAGCGGCAGTGATGAGCTCACCCTCTACGGCTACTGCATGGGCGGCACCCTGGCCCTGGCCTATGCCAGCCTCTACCCCGAGGGGATCCGCAACTTCGTGGCCCAGGCCACCCCCGTGGACTTCAGCAAGGGCGGCATCTACTCGCTGTGGACCCAGCCTGGGCACTTCGATGTGGACTCGCTGGTGGATGCGTACGGCAACGTCCCGTCGCGGGTGCTGGAGAGCGGCTTCATCGCGGCCGCCCCCGTCCAGCGCCTCACGCGCTGGCTGGACGTGTGCCGCCACATCGACGAGCCCGAGTACGTCACCACGTTCCTCGCCATGGAGCGCTGGGGCGCGGACGCCGTCCCGTTCCCGGGCGAGGTCTATCGCCAGTACATCAAGGACTGCTACCAGCAGAACCTGTTCTGCCAGGGCCGCATGGAGGTGGGCGGCGAGCGCGTGGAGCTGAGCCGCATCCGCGCCTCGCTGCTCAACATCATCGCCGAGCAGGACACCATCGCCCTGCCGCCCATGAGCGAGCCGCTGCCCGGGCTGGTGGGCTCCCCGGACAGCCAGACGATGCGCTTCCCGGTGGGCCACATTGGCCTGTCCGCCTCGAGCAAGAGCCCCACGAAGGTATGGCCCTCCGTCAGCGGCTGGATCTCCGCGCGCTCGCGGCCCCTGGAGTCGTGACGCGATGAGGAATCCGATGGCGCCGCTGCGAGAAGGTTCGATCCGCCTCAAGGATGGGCGGCGGCTCGCGTTCGCCGAGTCCGGAGATCCCTCGGGCGTGCCGGTCATCTTCCTCCACGGCAACCCGGGCTCGCGCTACATGCGCCACCCGGACGACAGCCTCACGTACCGCCTGGGCGTGCGCCTCATCACCCCGGACCGGCCCGGGTATGGGCTGTCCGACTACCAGCCCGAGCGCACGCTGCTGGACTGTCCCTCGGACATCGAGCAGCTCGCCAACATGTTGGGCCTGGGCCGCTTCGCCCTTCTCGGGGTGTCCGCCGGCGGCCCCTACGTCGCGGCCTGTGCGTGGCGCCTGGGCGAGCGCCTCACGCGCGTGGCCATCGTCTCCGGCGCGGCGCCGTTCGACCGGCCCGGTGCCATGAGGGGCGTCAACCGCGACTATCGCAACGCGTACTCGATGGCCGGCTGGCCCGAGTGGCTGCTGCACCCGCTGATGGCCGCGCATGATCGCTCGGTGCGCCGCAACCCGAACCGGGCGCTCGCGGCGCTGCTGGCGCACTGCTCGCCGGATGACCGGGCGGCGCTGGCGGACCGGGCGCTCGCTGCCCAGGTCCAGGGCTGGCGCCTCGAGGCCACCCGTCAGGGCGTGAGCGGCATGCGGCGCGAGGCGCGTATCCTGGTCTCACCGTGGGGCTTCCGGCTGGAGGAGATCCGGCCCGAGGTGCACCTCTGGTACTGGGAGGGCGACAGCATCGTCCCGCCGCAGATGGGGCTCTACCTCGCCACGCGCATCCCCCGGACCGTGCCTCACTTCCTCCGGGGCGGAGGACACTTCTCGCTCTTCACGAACTGGAAGGACATCCTCACGCCGCTCGTGCGGGAGGGATAGCCGGCCGGGGCTGGCCCGAACCCGTTAGACCCCCTGCATTTTGCGCTACCTTTCTTCCGCCCATGTCCCGCGCCTCCCGCCTGCTCGATCTCATCCAGTTGCTGCGGCGCCACCGCGCGCCGATCACCGGCCCGGCGCTGGCCGAGGAGCTCGGCATCTCCATCCGCACGCTCTATCGCGACATCGCGACGCTGCAGGCGCAGGGCGCCGATATCCAGGGTGAACCGGGCCTCGGCTATGTGCTGCGCCCCGGCTTCACCCTGCCGCCCCTGATGTTCTCGGCCGACGAGATCGAGGCCTTGGTGCTCGGTTCGCGCTGGGTCGCGGTGCGGGGCGATGCGCGGCTCGGGGCTGCGGCGGGCAACGCCGTGGCGAAGATCCGCGCCGTGCTGCCCCACGATCTCCGCGAGAGCGTCGATGCCGCCACCCTCACCGTGCCGATGTTCCGCGGCGAGCCAGTCGCCATCGATGCCTCGGTGATCCGCGCCGCGATCCGCAAGGAGCAGAAGCTCCTCATCACCTATCGCGACAATGGCGGCGCCGACACGACCCGCACCCTCTGGCCACTGCTGATCGGCTTCTTCGACAAGGTGCTGGTGCTCGCCGCCTGGTGCGAGCTCAGGCAGGATTACCGCGCGTTCCGCATCGACCGCATCCAGTCGGTCGAGCCCAAGGACGAGCGCTATCCGCGCCGCCGTGCCGTGCTGGTCAAGGAATGGCGGGCCAAGCAGAACATTCCCGCCACTGCCGGAAACTGACAGTCGCAAGGCGCAAACCCTCCCCATCAACCCGATGGGAGATGCCAATGCGTAACCTCAACTATCTGCTGCTTGCTGTCCGCGATCCGCTCAAGAGCGCCGAGCTCTATTCGAAGCTCCTGGGCCGCGAGCCGGTCGAAAAGGCCAAGACCTTCGTTCTCTATGTGCTGCCGACCGGCCTGAAAATCGGCCTCTGGCTTGCCGACGAGGTGGCGCCGAGACCGAAGCCCGCTGGCGGCATCGAGATCTCGTTCAGCGAAGAGAGCAAGGACGCCGTCCGCGCGACCTATACCGAGTGGACCCAGCTCGGCCTCAAGGTGGTGCAGGAGCCCACCGACATGGATTTCGGCTTCACCTTCGTGGTCGAGGACCCGGACGGGCATCGCCTCCGCCCCTTCGTCCTCGCCGACAACCCGCGTTAGTGACAACGAGCGCCTCAGCCGTTCGAAGTGGAAGTCGGCCGGGTCTGGCTCGAACCTGTCAGACAAGTAGACAGGTTCGTGCCAAGGCCGCCGGAGCCGCGCCTACTTCTGCCCCGAGGTGGTCGGGCGTGAGGGCAGGAGCACGGGCCAGTAACACCGCCTCCTCCACTCGTAGGTGCTCGCGACGCAGGGAGGGGCCTCATCCGCCACGCGTATCCAGCAGCCACCGTTGATCTCGACCTGAGGTCTCTTGCACGGAGGCTGTCGCTGGTCGGGCAGTGGCTCCTTGGGCACCTCCGCGCTGATGCCCTCGTGGGTGGGGGTGGGCTCAGGGACCGTCAGCGGCTCCTGCAGTGTGGCTTCCCCCAGGGCCGAGGTGCCCTTCTCCTGAGCAGCAGCTTGAGCCGCCTGCGCCTGGTCCCGGGCCGTGGCCAGGAGGGATTGATCTCGCAGAGCATGGCCCAGTCCCATGCCGCCGATGACCAACGCCACAGCCACGGCTGCGGCGGTGATCCCCTTGCGCCACGGTATGGGCTGGCGAACCGGGACGGGTGGAGGCTCCTGCTCGCGCTGGCTGGAAGGGGTTGGCGCATCCGTGTCCGCTGACAGCGCCAGCCCTACGGCGAGCTCTGCCGCGGTACCTCGGGCCTCGGGCTCTATGGAGAGCATCTGCCGAATCCACCGCGCCAGCTCCGGACTGAGCGGAACCAGCTTGTCCGCGGGCACCAGCTCCGGGAAGCGGGAGAACACGTCCTCCTGCTCGAGGGTCGCCTCCACATCGTCGGCGATGAGCGGGTAGCGACCGGTGGCGAGGTGGTAGGCGGTGACGCCCAGGGCATAGACATCATCCGCCGGAGAGGACTCGTAGCGGGCGGCGGGGCGGCGGCGGAACCTCCATTGGTGAAGCTGGGCCTGGGGGCTCTGGTAGTGGGGCGTGCCCGGAGGCTCGGACTGGCGGGTGAGGACGGGAGCACCGCGGAAGGTGCAGGAGCCGAAGTCCACCAGCCACACGTGTCCATCCGAGGGGCGCACGAGGAGGTTGGCGCCCTTGACGTCACGGTGGATTCCACCGGCGGCGTGAACGGCCTGAATCGCGCTGGCGGCCTGGGCGAGCACGCGCAGCTGTTGGCCAAAGGAGCGGGGCTGGAGCCGAGCCCAGGAGTACAGGGGCAGGCCCTCCACAAAATCCATGACGAGGAACGGGAAGAGCGCGCCTCCCGGGCCGCTCCACTGACCGGAGTCATGCAGGCGAGGCACGTTCGGGTGGTGGGTGCGTGAGAGCAGCTCCACCTCGAGGGCGAAGCGAGGATCTCCGGGCTGGAGCGCGAGCTTGAGTGCGACGGGGCCCGCTTCAGGTTGGGCGGCATGTTCGGCGCGGAAGACGACGCCAAAGGAGCCCTGGGAGGCCAGGCCCAGCAGGCGCCAGGGGCCGACGAGCGAACCCGGGGGAAGGGAGGCTGGATGCACGGGGTGGGCGGTCTCCAAGGAGATAGCTCCAGGTAGGAGGTGGAACCTGATAGGTAGGCTGATTCAACACGACTTTGCAGGTGGTGCCTACTCTCTCGTCAGAGGTGGGTTGGGGTAGGAAAGGGAGCGGGTTCAGCCGAGGGACCGGGGCGGGAGTTCTTGCGAGGAAAGCGATGCCCAGTGTTTTTGAGGGGTTGGCAGTGGCGAAGGGGGCATGCGCCCACTGCCAACCGGTTGGCAGTGACGATGAGGGCTGAGGTCCGTTGCGAACTAGTTCGCACTGACGATGGGGTCCACTGCCAACCGGTTGGCAGTGACGAGAGCTGGGGCCCAGTGCGAACTGGTTGGCAGTGAAGTATGAGCCACGGCATGAGCGGAGCTAGCCACCAGCGTGGCGCAACGTGGAGGGGGAGCGGGTGGCGCTCTGTCACGGCTCGGCTCGCGGAGGCACTGGCAGCCCTCGTGCTCATGCTCCTGGCCTGCGGAGGGTGCGAGGAGCGCCGTCCAGAGAAGCTGGCAGCAGCCCCGGACGCGGGCTTTGACGGGGACAGTCCCACACAGGTTGGCTTTGAGAGGAACGAGCACCGGGGAGTGGTGAGGGATTTGGTCGTTCGAACCCATCTGTTGCCGCTGGCCGGCAACATCGATGTGGCGAATCGCTACCGGTCCGCGGTCCTGGTGCATGTGGAATTCCCTGAGCAGGAAGAGCTGAAGGTGTGTGGAGGAGTCCTGATCAGCCGCCGTCTCGTGCTGACTGCGGGCCACTGTGTGTGCCTTCAGCGGCCCGTGGAGGCTGGTACAGGCAGAGGGGTCGCACTGATTGACGGGACCACCTGTGCGAAAGAGGCCGTGGTCAAGACGGTGCTGTATGAGCCGCGCGAGGGGGTCGAAGAGGATACAGCTGGGCGCTTCAACTACCAGTCAGGAACGGTGCGGCTCCACCCGGATCTCCGCATCCTCTTGGACGATCAAGGCCAGGTGGAGTCCAGCGCTGGGGATGTGGCCCTCATTCTGCTGGATGAGCCGGTGGAGAAGGCGATCCCGCCCCTGTCCCTGGCGGACGAAGAGGTTCAGATCGGCGAGACGCTCATCATCGTGGGCTCTGGCTACGACGAGGTGGCCCGCTACTATGATGGAGAACGGCACTTCAGCAGGAACACGGTGACGCAGGTGCTGCCCTCGGGAGGAGGGCGCATGCGCATCGAGCAACCCGGAGGCCACCACTACCGAGGTGAGAGTGGTGGGCCGTGCCTTCAGGAGTCTGCCAAGGGCCTTGAAATCGTAGGAATCTCGAGCCGGAACCTGGGGGAGGGGGAAGCGATCACCAGTACGTATGCGTACCGGGACTGGTTGCGAGGAGAGGTTCAGCGCGTGGAGGCTCGGAAGGCTCCCTCGCGTTCGCCATAACCGAGGACTCCCTGCGCTTGGAGCGGAGCGAGCATATGTCCCAGCAATGGAGAGGTGACGGGCTGGCAGTTGCGCTCATGACGGCTCTGCTCCTGGGCGGTGGATGCGCCGGGCATGGATCCGCTGCGCATCCCGCACCGGAATACGTCCCAGCGGAGGTTCAACTTGGCAGCGAACTCCCGGTCGTCTCGGAGAGCCGCATCGACAGCCAGAATCGCTATTTGTTCACCGCTTCCATCAGCACCCGGTTTCTGGTGGCGGGCCAGGGCATCCAGGAAATGAACTGCAGCGGTGTTCTCATCGATCCACGAGTAGTCCTCACTGCAGGGCACTGTGTGTGCTCCCCAAGGAAGGCGCTTCCGCCCGAGGCGGCAGGCGCGAGCTTCATTGACAGGTCGACGTGCGTGGAGACCACTTCCGTCACGCTGATTCGCTACCGGGCCGATAGCGAGGCCCTCCAGACGATGCTCCGCAACGGATTTACCCGCCTGCCTGGGGAAAAGCTGGGGCCTTACCGCGGGAAGGTCCACGTCCACGAGAACATCCGGATCATCTACAGGGAAATCGAGACGAGCAATGGCTGGGAGAGCAGCACAGACTCCAGTGACGCGGATCTCGCGCTCATCGTCTTGGATGAACCCGTGGAGGGCCGAGTGGACCCCTTGAAGCTGGCGGAGAAGCCAGTTCAGCTCAAGGAGAGGGTCATCTTGGTGGGCTTTGGTGCTCAACACCTTGGCGCGAATGCATCCGTGCCGGTGCGGCGCTACGGAGATAACGAGGTGGTGTCCATCAAGGATGACGGCACGACCTTTCATATCGGCACGCCACTCGAGGTCACCCCTGGCTACAGCGGCGAGAAGCCTGCACTCGTTCGGCGGAGGGGCTCGTACGCCGAGAGTGGCGACAGCGGTGGGCCTTGCTTGCGCGAGCGGAAAGGAAGCCTGGAGTTGGTGGGCATTGCCCGCTCCACGCATGGCCCACCCATGGTGCTGTCGGTGTACACGAGCACCTACAGGTACCTGAACTGGCTGCGAGGGAAGCTCAAGGCCGTGAAGAGCGGCGAGCTGGATTAGTTAGGGCGTCACCCCAGGGCTCCCACCGCGCGAGTGGCTTGCAGGAACTGGAGGCGGCAGGCGAGGCAGTGCTGGAGGTGCTCTTGGGTGCGGGGCTCCAGAGAGGGAGCACCGAGCGCCTGGCGCACCAGGGCTCCGAGCCGTGGGTCCGTGCAGCCCGCGGGGAAGGCGCCCACGTGATACCAGGCGACACGGCAGGTGGAGCAGGTGCGCAGGTGGCGAAGAGACCGTTCGTCGAGCTGTGCGGCGGCGACGAGTGCGTCGAAGGCGTGGGACGGGGGCAGGGAGTGCTCAGCGTCCATGAGGGGACCCTGGTTGAGTGGGCTCAGGGGCCTTGGTGAGCACCTGGCGCAGCTTGGCCATGGCACGGTGGCGCAGGACGCGCACGTTGTTCGCGGTGATCTCCAGGGCAGAGGCGATGGTGCGATCGTCCTGGCCTTCGAGGGAGAAGAGGATGACCTCCTGCTCGTTGAGGCTGCAGGAGTTCTCCAGAGCGTGGGCCAGCTCCTCGTGCGAGTGCCGGGTGAGCAGCGAGGTTTCGGGATCCGCGCTGTCGTCAGCGAGGGTGTTCAGGGGCTCCTCGTCGAGGGGAACGCCACGGCGGAGGGACAGGGAGCGGCGTGCGCGGAGTACGGAGATGCGCAGAAACCCGAAGAGCAAGCCCTTGAAGGGAACTTGAGGCGGAAGGGTCTGGGCTTTCCGGAGCAGAGCGATGAAGGACTCCTGCACGGCGTCATCGGCCTCGTCAGGAGGGAGGTACTTGAGCGCCCAGCGGTGCATCCACGAAAGGTGGCGGGCCATGAGGCCCTCGAAGGCGCTGGCATCCCCGCAGAGGAATGAAGAGAGAAGGGCTTCATCGGTGCGGTGAGCCGGTGAGCCGGTGCCCCGCTGAGCGGTGGGGCTCGGGGGCACGAGCGCAACGGCAGCACGGTAGAGGCGCTGGCGCAGGGAATCGGCTGGAGACTCTGAGGGCTGCGGGAAGCTGTGCTGGAGCAGCGCGTCGCGCACCCGCAGGGCAAAGGGGAAGGAAGAGGCAGAGGCGGTGGTACGTGGCAGAGGGAGACGCTCCATGGGGACTCCGACTATGGCTGAGGGGGGAAGCCTTCAGCCGCTTGGCGCACGGAGGCAATGAAGTTGGCGGCGTCCTCGGGCAGGTTGGGAGGAGCGGGGGGAAGGGGGCCACCTTGCGCGAGCTGTTCAAGGAAGTCAGCGACCCGGCTGTGGGGTTCGCCTGCGGTGCGGAGTATATGGAGATCTGCGATCAAACTCTTAGGCAACATCCCGTTAGCCCTGCGAACTCTCAGAGCTGCGCGTGCAAGGTGATTCGGGTTGACTGAGGGACTGGAGGCGAGCTTCTGGAACTGTAGAAGGAGCGGATGGTTGGGAATCTGGGCTTGCAGCAATGGGACTGCGTGCTTATGGAGGGGACGGGCTTCCTCTTGACGGTTGCGGCTGATCAGGAGGTACGAAAGGTGAATTTCTGCCTCAGCGATCATGTAGTGATCACGAGTCTGGTGAACCTGCTCATAGATGACGATCGCTTTGCGGAAAGCGGCTTCACTTTCATCGAGAAGGCCCAGTCCCTGCAGGCAGACAGCAATAGTGGCGTAGTTGGTAGCGACTTCGGGATGCTCCTCGGTGCCGAAGACCTTCTTCTTGATGAAGAGGGAGCGCTCTAGGAGGTCGCAAGCCGCAGACAGGTTTCCCTGTGCTTGGAGCACGCCGGCCAGCGCGTGGAGGGAGGTGGCGACGTCAGGATGCTCGTCAGTGCCGAAAATCTTCTTTTGGAGGAGAAGAGAGCGCTCTAGCAAGGAACGAGCCCCAGGTAGGTCTCTCTGCGCTCTGAGCACGCTGGCTAGCAACTGGAGGGAGGTAGCGACGTCAGGATGCTCCTCAGTGCCGAGGACTTTCTTGTCAATGTCCATGGAACGTTCGATGCAGGAGCGAGCGGCAGTCAGATCTCCCTGGACTTTCAGTACCTTAGCCAGTTCGTGGAGAGATGCGGCGACGTCAGGATGCTCCTCGGTGCCATGAACCTTCTTATTGATCTCTATGGATTGTTCCAACAAGGAGCGAGCGGCAGGCAGATCTCCCTGGGTTTTCAGTACGACAGCCAATCCGTGGAGAGACGCGGCGATGTCAGGATGCTCCTCGGTGCCGTGAACCTTCTTATTGATGTTCATGGAGCGCTCTAGGAGGGAGTGAGCCGCGGGCAGGTCTCCCTGGAACTGGAGCACATCGGCTAGCGCATGGAGGGTGGCAGAAACGTCGGGATGGTCCTCGGTGCCGAGTACCTTCTTTTTGATGAGGAGGGAGCGTTCTAGGAGAGCGCGAGCTGCGGGCAGGTCTCCCTGGGCTTTGAGCACGCCAGCCAACCCGTGGAGCGACTTTGCGAGTTGGTAACTCCCATCAGGGCATGCCTGCTCTTCGGCTGCTACGAGGTCCTCAAATTGCTTGCGCGCCTCAGAGTGCTCTCCTAGGGCTGTCAGGACGCGGGCAAGAAGGTTCTGTGCCAATGACAAACGGTTGAGGTCACTTGATAGCGCCTTGGCGAGTTCGACGCTGCGCCGAAGCAGGGGAAGCCCTTCCTGCGGCCGGCCTTTCCTGAACAGGGCATAGCCGACCCAGATCTGCCCGGTGATGCTGTTGGGGAAGGTATTCACGTGCTGCTGGCCCATGTCGGCGCTTTGCGCGAAGTGACCCAGGCCGTCCAACCAGGGATAGATGATGTCGCCCGCTTCATCCGCGAGAGCCTGCTGCTTGGCGTGAAGCGCGTGCCCCCACGCCCGGATCACAGAGGCGGCATGCAATCCTTCGCTTCGTTTTGCCGCCGTCCACCAGTAGGCCGCCGCGACGGCGTGCCAGCGCTCGCCGTCCGGCGCATCGAACGTCTCCTTGACCAGGGGGCTGACCCGGTACACCCGAGTCCCCTCCTCGGTGCCCACCTCCAGCAGGCCGAGGTTGGCCAGCGCCACCAGGTGGTGATCGAGTGACAAGGAGAGCCCCTCGGTGAGCCCCGCGAGAGCCTCGGCGGGCACCGGTTCGTCATAGACGCGCGCGCGCTCAATGAAGGTGAGCGCATCCGGTCCCACCTTGGCCTGGGCCTCCGTGTAGGCCATGTGCTTGAGGAAGAGCGCCACCAACGCATCCTGCTGCACCTTGTCGGGAGCGGCGTCCGTCCACACCAGCAGTTCCTGGCCCGCCCGTGCGGCAATGTCGCGCACCTCGGAGGGAGTCTTGCCTTCGAGCAGCTGACGGGCCCAGTCGAGGATACGGGCGTTGCGGCCCAGGCGCTCGCTCAGCTTCGTCCAATCCGAGGGGAGGACATGGGAGAGCTGTCCGCGGAACCACAGCTTGCGGACGCTGGCGCCCTCGAGCGCGCCGAGGGTCAGCTCCGCGAGCGCGCCCTGGAGCCGGGCCGGCAGGGCAAAGTGGGCGGTGCTGGTGATCAGTACCTTGGGCTGCTCGTCCTGACACGCGGGCACCAGCACCTCCAGGAGCGAGGCGGCCAGAGGGTGGAGCCGAGCCGCCCCCTCACCCGGGATGTCGAGGTTCTGCTCGAAGTCATCGAGCACGATGACGAGGTGCCGCTCCCGCCAATGGTGGCGCAGCAGCCGCTCCAGGCGGCGCATCAGCGGTTGGGTGCCGTCCCCCAACAGCGCCTCGGCGGCCGAATCGTCGAGGCGAACGGCCTCGGCCCGGAAGGCCTCCATCAGGGTGAATTCGTCGAGTGCCCCATGCAGCACCACCATGCTCAGCGCGCCCGTGTCCTGCAGGTGGCGCTCCAGCGCCCGGCCCACGAGGCACGACTTGCCCTGACCCTTCATGCCGATGACGACGGCGCCAGCGACGGGGCGCTCGGCCTCGCCACGAGCCGTCCAGAGCCCGCGCCGGAGGATGCGGCCCAGGGCCTGAAGCTCGCGCCGTCGACCGACGAAGCCCCGCTCGAGCACGCGCATGCGCTTGCTGAGCCAGCGGTAGGTGAACTCGGGGGCGGGGGTCTCCTCGCGAGCCGGCGGCTTGTTGCGGTCAATGCGGAAGCCAGCGGGCCGGGTGGTGAGCAGTTGGAGAGTTGCCCAGGCGTGCAGGGGCAGGGGCCGCCCCAGATCCTCCTCGTGTAAGTGCTGGCGGGCGTGCGCCAGGGCCTGGGTGGGCACCTCTCCATTGCACAGGCGGTGGTACAGCTCCGCGGCGGCGCGGGTGGCGACTCCATCCCCCACTGGCTGGGTCCAGCCAACGACGCAGGGCAGTCCCCCCTGGAGCAACTCCGCGGCCAGGCTGGGCAGGTCCGAGCGCTGCTCAGCGGTGTGGCAGGAGGACAGGACGATCAGCCGAGGCATGGCAGGCCCCTCGCGCAGCGTCTTGATCAACTGCTCGGGGCTGATCTCGTCATGATCTCCAGCATCGTTCTCCATGAGGAGACGAGGGCCCTTGTCGGTGATGATGCCGTGGCCGGAGAGGTGGACGATGTCATAGGCGCGTTGCATGAGGCGGCGGCGGAGCTCGGCGAGGGTGCCATCCTCTGCGACACGAACGACCATGAGGCGCTGCCCGGCGAAGGGGGCGAGATCTTCGAGGATGCGCTCCTCCTCGGCCTCGTAGTCGAGCACGGGCTCCACATCGCGAGGAGAGGAGGCCATGAAGAGGAGCTGGAAGCGCCCATCCTTGAGCACCTCGGGCGCTGCCGCTTCAACCTCGCCGAGCTGAACGGTCAGGGTGACCCCGGACTGAAGGGCCAGGGGCGGCTCGGAGGAGGGAGGGGGCGGCGTCAGCAACTGGAGGTGCCAGCCGAGGGCGGGGTGGTGGGGAAGCGCTTTGGGCTCCGAGGAGCGCAGGCGCAGGACGAGGTGCAGGGGCACGCCGTGGGCGCGGGCGTCGTCGAGGCGGCGCTGGAGTGCGCGCTCGGGCCCGTCGAGAAGGAGGAAGAGCGTCGCGCCCAGCTGGCGCTGAGCGGCGGCCAGGGCGGCCGGGGGGCCTCGGCGCTCGGCCTCCTCGAGGGCGGTTCGCTGCTGGTCAATCCGGGAGAGCGTGGCCGGCTCGACGGGGCGAGGGAACTCGCCGGGGACCCCGCGCCACTGAACCGAGAGAGCGGTGGGTGAGAAGAGGAGGTCAACTGTGAGGAAGTGAGGGCTCATGGCGCTCCCTGGGCTGAGGACACCCGAATGCCGCGCGAGGGCGCGGAAACATTACACGTGTCCCCGAGTGTGCCCCCAGAAGCTCCACGACTCAGGCGAGGCCCAGTGTTTTCAATGGGTTGCCAGTGGGGGCCGAGGTCCGTTGCGAACTAGTTCGCACTGACGATGGGGGGCCGAGGTCCGTTGCGAGCCAGTTCGCACTGATGGTGGGGACAGGGGACCTGTGCGACCCGGTGGGCCGAGTACACGAACTTCCGGGTCTACTGAGCCGCGCCGGCCACACGGGCCGCGGTCCTACGTGGGGCGAAGAAGAGCAGCTGTCCCTTCTGCTTCATCATCCCGGCGGCCAGCTCCGCCTCGGGGCCTCGCCCCCAGAAGACGTCCACTCGCCCGGCGCCCTTGATGGCGCCGCCCGTGTCCTGGTTGAGCACGAACCGGGACAGCGGCTTCCACCCCATCGTCCCGTCCGGGAGGAGCTCCGGACGCTCGGTGGAGATGAAGGCCAGCGCCCCCTTCGGGAACATCCGCGCGTCCGTGGCGATGGACCGGCCGGGCGTCACCGGCCTCCCGAGTGAGCCCACCGCGGCGCTCTCCAGGAAGCGGAAGAAGACGTAGGACTCGTTGAAGTCGAGCACCCGCTCACAGTGGGGAGGGTTCGCCGCCAGCCACGTGCGCAGCGCCTGCATCGAGATGGCCTCGCGCGGGATGGCTCCCTCCTGGATCAGCAGCGAGCCGATGCTCCGATAAGGCCGCCCGTTGGAGCTGGCATAGCCGATGCGCCGCTCGCCCCCATCCGGCAGGCGCAAGGTGCCGCTGCCCTGCACCTCCACGAAGAAGAGCGCCACGGGATCCTTCGCCCACGCGAGCTCCAGCCCCTGGCCGGTCAGCTTCCCGTTCCGGATCTCGGACCGCGTCCAGTAGGGCAACAGCCTCCGTCCCTCGAGCCGCCCGAAGACGCGCTCCGCCTTGAAGCGCTCCGCGAACTGCTCGAGCGGCACCTCGATCAGATCGCGCGGAGCCCCGTAGATGGGCGTGGCGTATTCCTCGGTGCGGGTGAGGCTCGCCTCGATGATGGGCTCGTAGTAGCCCGTGAAGAGCACCTGGCCATCCTCGCCCCCGGTGGACTCGAGCGGCTCGAACTCCTCGAGCACCCGCGTCGTGAGCTCCTCGTGAGACATCCCCTCCGTGATGCGCGAGTGCAGGCGCTCGAGCGCGCCACGCAGCTCCGCGGCCAGGACCTCGCGCGGACCGAAGACGAAGCGCTCCTCCGCGGATCGCGTCTTCAGCCAGACGAGGCTCTCCGCGATCGCCGCCCGCAGCGCCGCGGGCTCTCCGTCGTCATGGAGCTGGAGCGGCCGGGAGGGCTCCCGCAGGGCCTCCTCCGCTCGCGTCGCGGGAGCCCGGGTGGCGCGGGGGCAGCCCGCCACGAGGACGCAGGCCGCCAGCAGCAGGAGTCGAAGACGCCAGAGGCTCATGGCTCAGCGCTGGGGAAGGAGCGCCTTCACCCGCTCGATCAGCGGTGCAAAGCGCTCTGAGTGGAGCCCCGCGCCCACGCCCAGGGCGAACGTCAGCGACAGGAGGAACAGCGTGCCCAGGCACGAGCGGCCTCCGCGCTGTTGCTGGGCCTGGGCCTGGGCCTGAGCTTGGGCCTGAGGGCTGCCCGGCGGGGCGGGTGGCTCCTCATCCGGGACGACCAGCAGGATCTTGATGCCGCCATAGAAGAGGGTCTCCACCAGCTCATTGAGGAACCGGTCGTACTCCTCCTCGTTGATGTCCAGCTCGGCGTTGTGGCGGCCCTTGTGCCGCCGGGCCACCACGGCGTAGTTGCGGAGCTGGGACTCCTTCTTGGAGACGTCCACCCAGCCGACGACGACCGGGGGCGCGGACTCCAGCCTCGACACGAGCGTGATGGGCTGCCGCGCATGGAGGCCGCCCGCGGTGCTGGGGCCATCCGGCTCGTCGATGCGGAGCCGGTAGGGAGCGGTGCCGTAGCTCCGGCGCGCGAACGTCGCCTTGACGAGGTCCGCGACCATCGCCGCCTTGTTCGAGAACGCCGTCCGGAGATCCTGCTCTGGGGGCTCGCTCGGCGGCGGCGGAGCGGAGGGGGTGAGGTGGGGCGCCGTGACGATGGGGCTCAGGGACGGCGGCGGCGGCGGGACGTAGTTGGGCTGCGTGACGAGGGGGACCCTGGGCGCCTGGGCGAGGTAGTGCGGCTCCGTGTTGATGGGGACCAGGACGGGAGGGCCGTGCGGAGGGGACACCAGGGCCTGCTGGGGCCCCGAGATGATGGGGGGGAGGGACTGGGCCCGCGTGGGCAGCCGGGACAGGTCATCCCGCTCCGCCTCCCAGGGCAGGGGCTGCTCTTCGGGCGGCGCCGTCCGCGTCACCGTGGGCATGGTGCCGGACTTGCGGGGGATGTCGCGCGTCGCATCTGCCCCCGCGTCCTGGAGGGCCGGCCGGGTCCCCGTCTTCCGCGGGATCTGGCGGGTGGAGTCGTCCGGGTCCTGGAGGGCGGGCCGGGTCCCCGTCTTCCGAGGGATCTGGCGGGTGGAGTCGTCCGGATCCTGAAGGGCGGGGCGAGCCCCGGTCTTGCGAGGGATGGGGCGCGTGGCCTCGTGAGGCTCCTGGACGTCCGGCTCCGCGAAGGCGACGGGGGCGAACTTCCGGGGAACGGGAGGCGTCAGGTCATCCCCTCCGTCGCCGATGGGCACGGGCGCGGTGTTGGGGAGCAGCTGCGTGGAATCCCTCTGCGGATCCCACGACGGCTCCTCAGGAGGGAGCTCCTCCTCGTCCTCCTCGGGAGGCTTGACGCGCGTCTCCTCGGTGGACAGCACCGGGGGGAGTGGGCCCCTCTGCTTGTTCGCCATGGAATGTTCCTACCCCATCGTGCAACGGACTCAAGCAGGGGTCCAGTGGCCACGGGGCTCGGGCCGGTTCTACCCTGAGTTGAGCGCCCTGGCGCGAATCTGGCAGCGCTTGTCCGGCAGAGGAGCCGCCGGGCGGCCTCACGTCTACGTGCAGTGGGGAGCGCAGGAAATGTCTGGCGCTCCCCGCCTCCTCCGGATGGAATCCGCCCGCGCGAGTCCAGGCCCAGGGGCTGGCCTGCGCCACCTGGCACTGGAGGGGACATGGAGAACGGGAGCACGGTTGGAGCACCGGACGGCAGCGCGAAAGAGGCGGTGTCGATCCCCGCCATCCTGCTGATGATCGCCGCCGGCATTGGCGTCTTGTTCGCGCTGCTCCTGGTGGCGGCCTCGGGCGAGAGCGCGATGAAGTGGGTGATGGAGAACCCGAACCTGCCGCCGAACTTCCGCGACCAGCTCATGAACACGCCACGGGATTCGGGCTCGGGCCGGCTGTTCTATGGCTTCCAGGCCCTGCTGAGCGCCTTCGTGTTCTTCGGGGCGCTCAAGATGAAGAACCTCCAGAGCTACGGGGTGGCGATGGCGGCCGCCATCGTCGCCTGCCTCCCGTGCTGCGGCCCGTGCTTCGGCTGCTTCAGCATCCCGCTGGGCATCTGGTCGCTCATCGTGCTCAACCAGGCCCACGTGAAGCAGTCCTTCCGCTGAGGCCGGTGCGCGGGGCCGGCAGGGCTCCGGCTCACGCTCCGGGGCGGGGCGAGCTGAAGGCCTCTTCCCGGCGGCCACCCCGGAGCTCCGCCGCAGCCGGCCGCGGCTTGCGCATCCGCATGCAGGCCAGCTGCACCTCCGGGGTGAGGATGCGCTGGGCCCGGTGCAGCCGGACATAGCCCCGCGCGCGGTAGAACGCCTCCGCGTTGAGGCTGGCATCCAGGCTCATCGCCGCCGCCCCCGCCCGCCACGCCAGCGCCTCCAGCGAGGACAGCAGCGAGGAGCCCACGCCGTGGCCCGTCTCCTCCGGCGCCACGTAGAGGGCCTCCAGCTCCCCCAGCCGCGGATCCAGCTGCCCGAAGCCCACCAGGCTCCGCCCGCGCTCGGCAACCAACACCGTGCGCTGCTGCTCGGGCCGCAGGTAGCCGTCCGGGCGCAGCAGCTCCACCCACGTCCTCACCTCGTGGGAGGAGTAGGCGCCCTGGCAGAGCGCCGAGACGGAGCGGGAGTGGAGGCGCCAGAGTGCGCGCCGGTCCGCCTCCGTCGCCAGGCGCAGGCTGAGCCCTCGAGTCACCGCGCCCTCACGCCACCTTCATGCCCTTGGGGATGACCACCACGCCCTCCGCGGTGACGTGGAAGCGCCGCTTGTCCTCCTCCAGGTCGTGTCCAATCGTCATCCCCGGAGGGATCTCCACGTTCTTGTCGATGATGGCGCGGCGGATGCGGCACCTGCGCCCGATGGAAACGTTCTCGAAGAGGATGCAGTCCTCCACCTCCGAGTACGAGTGCACGCGCACCTTGGGCGAGAGGATGGAGCGGTTCACCGAGCCGCCGGAGATGATGCAGCCCTCGGACACCAGCGAGTCCGTGGCGTTGCCCACCCGCTTGTTGGCCCGGTCCGCGAAGACGAACTTGGCCGGCGGCAGGTTGTGCGGCGCGGTGTAGATGGGCCACCGGTCGTTGTAGAGGTTGAAGATGGGGTCCACCTCCGCCAGGTCCATGTTGGACTGGAAGTACACGTCGATGTTCCCCACGTCCCGCCAGTAGCCGTGCTCCTTCTCCTCCTGGCCCGGCACCCGGTTCTGCGCGAAGTCGTACACGTACACGGGGGCGCGCTTGTACAGCTCGCTGATGATGGACTTGCCGAAGTCGTGCGCGCTCGCCTCGTCCGCCGCGTCCCGCACCACCTCCTGCACCAGCACGTCCGTGGAGAAGAGGTAGTTGCCCATGGAGGCCAGGCACATCTTCGGGTTGCCGGGCATGGGCGGCGGATTCTTGGGCTTCTCCAGGAACTGGAGCATCCGCCCGTCCGGCCCCACGTCGATGATGCCGAAGTCCTTGCCCTGCTCAATCGGCACGGGGATGGCCGCCACGGTGCACGCGGCCTTCTTGGACGTGTGGAAGTCCAGCATCTGCCGCACGTCCATGCGGTACACATGGTCCGCGCCGAAGACGAAGATGTAGTCCGGCTCCTCGTCCGTGATGATGTTGAGGTTCTGGTAGATGGCGTCCGCGCTGCCCTTGTACCAGTCCATGCCTGTCCGCATCTGCGCGGGCACGGACTCCACGTAGTGGCCCAGGAAGGCCGTCATCCTCCACGCCCGCGACAGGTGGTTGTTGAGCGAGTCGCTCTTGTACTGAGTGAGCACCTTCATCCGGTACACGCCGGAGTTCGCGAAGTTGGAGAGAACGAAGTCGATGATGCGGTACCGCCCGCCGAAGGGCACGGCAGGCTTGGCGCGCTCTCGGGTGAGCGGCTCGAGCCGGGTCCCTGCACCACCTGCCAGAATCATCGCCAGCAGCTTTGCCATAGTGGCGCGGGACCTTAATCGCGCTTCCCTGGCCGACAAGGCTGCCCGGTGCCGCGCCGGGCCCGTTCGTTGAGTGCCGAACCGCCTCGGAGCCGGCCCTGGCCGATGGGGAACTCCCGGCCCCTTGTAGGGGATTCCACGCAGGGGGAAAGAGGGGGGGGTAGGGGAGCCCCGCACCTGGGGAGCTTCCCCTGTGACTCCCTGGGTGTAGCGGGGCCCTCCTACATGGCATTCCCCGGGCGAAGCGTGCTAATCCTGCCTTCCGATGGCTGCCGACGAAACTCGGGTCACCAAGATCTCCTCGGTCAATGTACGGAGCGCGGCCAACAGGGATTGCTGCCTCGTTCAGATCCACGGCCCGGAGCTGGGGAAGAAGTACGTGCTCGACGACTCGGAGCACACGATCGGCCGCGACGAGAACAACCAGATCGTCGTGGAGCTGGACAACGTCTCCCGCCGCCATGCGCGCATCAGCACCAAGCAGGGCCGCATGTTCGTGGAGGATCTGGGCTCCACCAACGGCACCTACCTGAATGATCAGGAGGTGCTCAGCCCGCAGCCGCTGCGCAGCGGGGACCTGGTGAAGGTGGGCGGCTCGATCTTCAAGTTCCTGGACGGCGACAACATCGAGACGCAGTACCACGAGACCATCTACACGCTGACGATCGCGGATGGCCTCACCGGGGTGAACAACAAGCGCTACTTCCTCGAGTACCTCGAGCGGGAGATGGGGCGCTCGCACCGCTACCACCGGCCGCTGTCGTTGATGATGTTCGACATCGACCACTTCAAGAAGATCAACGACGTGCACGGGCACCTGGCGGGGGACTACGTGCTGCGCGAGCTGGCCCAGTCCATCAAGCGGCTGGTGCGGCGCGAGCAGTGCTTCGCGCGCTACGGTGGCGAGGAGTTCTCGCTGGTGATGCCCGAGGACGGGCCGGACAAGGCGAAGCTGTTCGCGGAGAAGATCCGCAAGCTGATCGAGGAGAAGACCTTCGTCTTCGAGGACAAGGAGATCCCGGTCACCATCTCGATTGGCGTGGCGGAGATGGCGGCGGACATGACCGAGCCCACCCAGTTCATCAAGGTGGCGGACGCGAACCTGTACCGGGCGAAGAAGGCAGGGCGCAACCGGGTGATCGCGTAGCGCATGGCCAAGGACTCGCCCTCGCGGCTGGCGCGGTTCCTGTTCATCCTCCTGGGGTTGCTCCTGCTGGGAGCCGCGTGGGTGTGGCCGCACGAGCAGCTGCGGAAGGCGCTGAAGTAGGCGCGCCGCCTCAGCGCCCCATGAGCCGCGCGAGCACCTCGGCCCCGCGGAGCACCACGTCCGGCGGAGCGCAGGTGAAGCAGAGCCGCACATGGTGGGGGAAGGGGCCGAAGCTCGTCCCCGGCGCCACCAGCAGACGCTGCTCCACACAGCGCTCCAGGAAGCCCAGGAGCCCGCGCTCGTCCAGGTGCCGGGCCACGTCCACGAAGAGGAAGGTGCTGCCTTGCGGTGGCGGCACCCCGAGCCGTGCGGCCACCTTGCGACCCGTGTCCTCGTACTGGGCGGCGGCCTGAGCTGCCCACCCGGGCCCGGGGCCCTGCAAGGCCCGGAGGCCCGCGAGCTGCGCGGCGGTGGGCGCGCTGTAGAAGGAGTGCGTGCTCACCTTGCGCAGCTGCGCCACCGCCTCCTGAGGGCCCACCACCCACCCGCAGCGGTTGCCGGCCATGCCGTAGGCCTTGCTGAAGCTCCAGGTGGCCAGCGTGCGCTCGGGGGCGAGCGCGAGGGTGGACACGTGCTCGCCCTCGTAGACGTAGTCCTCGTAAACCTCGTCCGAGAGGAGCCACAGCCCCTCGCGCCGGGCGAGCTCGGCCAGGGCCTCCATCCACGCGCGGGGCAGCACCCGGCCACTGGGGTTGTTCGGGGTGTTGAGGTACAGCGCCACGGTGCGCTCGGTGAGCCGGGCCCGCACCGCCTCCACCAGCTCCTCCGCACTGCCCAGCTCCAGGAAGGGCACGGGCACCGGCACCCCGTGGAAGGCCGTCACGATGCCGGCGATGAGCGGCCAGTAGGGGGCCAGCAGGAGGACCTCTTCGCCCGGCGCCACCAGCGCGCCCACCATGGCCCCCAGCGCGCCGGTGGCCCCCGTGGTGACGAGCACCTGGGAGCGCTCGGTAGGGACACCCGAGCGGGCGCGCACGTGCTCGATGATGGCGTCCCGCAGCGCGGGGTGGCCCTCCACCGCGGAGTAGCGGTGCAGGCCGGGGAACTCCGCCGTGCGGAGATCCTCCATCCGGCAGCCCTCGGGCGGCTCCATCCACGTGTCACCCACGTACAGCGGGTACACCTCCCCCGGCTTGCGCGAGAGCTGCTCCGCGAGCGCGCTGTAGCCCGAGCTGGGCATTCCGGCGACGGAGGGCGCATAGGTGGGGTGGCGCGGCATATGGGGTGTCTCAGGCCTCCACGGTCCCCCGAGGCTAGCACCGGCCTCCCCAGCGGCAGGCTCTGAAATGAGAGCGGGGCAAGGCCGCGTTTGTTTGCTTGATAACCGAGGCGGCCGCCTTTTTTGTTTTGTGGGTAGCGGTCTTGAGGGGCCAGCCAAACTGTTGAGGAAGAACCGCTCGTCGACATCGAAAGGCGCGCTTGAGCTCCCCCAGAAGTCTTCATTCCACCGGTGTTCCTGGCTTCGATGCCCTGTTGGGAGGTGGCATTCCCAGCCGTCAGTCTCTGCTGATCACGGGCCAGCCCGGCACGGGCAAGACGGTCCTCGCCAGCCAGATCGCCTTCCACCATGCGGCACGTGGCACTCCCGTGGTGCTGGCCACGACCACCTCCGAATCCCAGGCCAAGCTGCTCGAGGATCTCGCGGGGTTCTCCTTCTTCAGCCGCCAGCGGCTGGGCGAGGAGCTCTTCTTTCTCAGCATCTATGCGTGGCTCAAGAAGGGGCCCCGGGAGGCGCGCGAGGTCCTGCTCCATACCATCCGTGAGAGGAAGGCCCGCCTGCTCGTGGTGGATGGGCTCCGCTCGGTGAGAGACCTGTGGCAGGACGAGGCCAAGCTGCGCGAGTTCTTCTATGAGCTCTCGGTGGGGCTGGCGACGGTGGACTGCACCGCCCTCTTCATCACCGAGTATCCGCTCTCCAAGCTGATCGACTTCCCCGAGTCGACGACGGTGGATGGGATCGTCTCCCTCACCTTTGATGAGAGCTCGGGTGGGCGCGTCCGGCGCGCGGAGGTGGTGAAGCTTCGCGGAATGCAGCACCTCCACAGCCGGCACCTGATGAAGATCGATGACTCCGGCGTCCGCGTCCTGCCTCGCGCGGAGGCTGTCTCCCGTCCCGATGTGGACTTCCTCCCACCGGAAGGGCGCTGCGACTTCGGGTTGCCGGAGCTCGACACGCTCTTCGAGGGGGGGCTGCCCCGCCAGAGCGCGGCGCTCATCGCCGGGAGCACGGGGGTGGGGAAGACGCTGCTGGGGCTGCACTTCGCGGCGGCAGGCGCCAGACAGGGAGAGAAGGCGCTCGTGTTCTCCTTCTCGGAGCCCGCGGCGAGTCTGGTCGCCCGAGCGCGGCGGGTCAGCCTCGAGCTGGCGCCGCTCATCTCCTCCGGGATGCTGCGCCTGCGCTACGACTCGTGCTTCGAGATGGAGGCGGATGAGATCGCCGAGCTGCTGCTGACCGAGCTCGAGCGCTCCGGTGCCAAGCGCCTGGTGCTGGAGGATGTGGAGGCGCTCGAGCGTGCGTTGGAGAGGCCCGCGCGCGCCCGCGCCTTCTTCGGGGCCCTGCTGATCCGGCTCCGGACGATGGGCGTCACGTCGCTGTTCACCCGGAAGATCTCCAAGGTCGTCGGGCCGGAGCTGGACTTCAGCGACTCGCCCCTGGCGAACATCGCCGAGAACCTGCTCTTCCTGCGTCACGTCGAGCTGCGCGGCCGGCTCCACCGGGTGCTGTCCATCCTCAACCTGCGCAACAGCCGGTACGACCCGACGCTGCGCGAGTTCGAGATTCGCGACGAGGGCCTGCGGGTCCTGAAGCCCCTCCACTCCGCCGAAGGTCTGCTGACCGGGATGGCGCGCCCGGTGGGGGCGAGCCAGGAGCCTGTGCTCCCTTGAAGGTCGTCCTGGTCGTAGATGATGAAGAGGCGCTGCTGGAGGTGTTCGCCTCCGTGGTCACGGAGCTGGGCCACACGGTGGTCTGTGCGCATGCGGGTGATGAGGCGCTGGGCCTGGCCCGGGCCCACCAGCCAGACCTCATCGTCAGTGATCACATGATGCCCGGGTTGACCGGGGTGGAGTTCTTGCGCTCGGTGCGCCGGGACGAGCGGCTGGGGTCCACGCCCTTCATCCTGATCAGCGCGGCGGTGCCTCAAGGGGCCCACGAGGCGAACGCCTACCTGGCCAAGCCGGTATCCCTGGAGACGTTCGAGCGGGTGGTGCAGGAAGGGCTTCGCTCTTCCAAGGCGAGGCCTGAGAGGCCAGCGGGCCTGCCGCTGACGCAGGCGCCGGAGACGGGGTTGAACCTCGCGCGCGCGGAGATGATGAGCTGGGTGGCACACGAGATCAAGACACCCATCAGCTCGGCGCGGCTGAACCTCGAGCTGATGCTGCGGCACCTGAGCGGAGACACGGCGGAGGCGCAGCGGCGGCGGGGCACGGTGGCGCTCCAGCAGCTCGACCGGATGGCCACGCTGGTCAGCTCGGTGCTCGAGGCATCGCAGCTGTCCGAGGGGCGCATCAAGCTCCAGCGCGAGCCGTGCGAGCTCAAACCCTTCCTCGAGGGTGTGGCGCGCTACTGGCGGGACACGCGGCCCGAGTTCGAGTTCGTCCTGAAGCTGCCCTCCGAGGCCGTCACTGTCCGGGTCGATCCCGAGCGTGTGCGGCAGATCCTCAACAACCTGGTGTCGAACGCCGTCAAATATGGAGGGACGTCCGCGCGGGTGGAGCTCGCGTTGGAGCTCTCTCCTGGGCGCGCCGTCATCTCCGTCACGGATCATGGCCAGGGGATGGATGCGTCCGAGCTGCCGCGGATCTTCGACCGCTTCCACCGCGCGGCAGGCAGCACGGGCCAGGGACATGGGCTGGGGCTGTACATCGCGTCGGCGCTGGCCCAGCTGCACGGGGGCTCGCTGCAGGTCCGCTCGCAGCGGGGCGAAGGCTCCACCTTCACCCTCTCGCTGCCGCTGGGGCACTGAGCCCCGGGCGCTCCAGAGGGCTCACGGCTACACCGCCCAGGGGCCCCTCATCCTGATAATGAATCAGGCCCTGCATCAGGACGAGAGCGTCGCTTCGACGCTGCGTGGGTGGGGGGTACGCTCCCATCATGATGATCAGACCTTCTCTCCGCTGGCTGTGGCTGCTGGGGACTTTGGCTCTGGCGGCCTGTGTGACGGTGACGCCGTCGGGGAGCGGGGGGCCTGGCTGCGAAGAGGCAGCCGAGGCCGCGTCATTCGAGGAGTTGTGCGCACGAGAGAGCAGCCTGGTGGCGCTGTGCCCAGGCGGGCAGTGCGGGGTGTACCGGTGCCGGGAGGTGATGGAGGGCTTGGCAGTGGGGCGGGTGCTACTCGCCCGAGGCGGAGCGGTGATGCTGCCCAATCCGCAAGCAGGAGCCCAGCGGTACTGGGGGAGCGCGCAGGAGTTGCCGCAGGACACGCGGCCCGTGTTCATCATCCCCTGGCGACACAAGCCACCGCTGCTGCCCAGTCAGCAGCAGATGCTGGAAGAGGCGGCGAAGGAACGAGCCAAGCCGCACGAGAAGCACCACATCTTCCCGCGGGCTTTCAGGCGGTGGTTTACAGAACATGGGATCGACATCGACGAATACGTCATCCTGCTGGAGGTGGAGAAGCACCGGAGCATCCACCGGGGGGCGAAAGGGGGCCCATGGAACGCGGCCTGGGAGAAGTTCATCAACGACAACAAGGACAAGGATGTGACGACCGCAGAAATCCACCGGTACGCCGGGCAGCTCATCTACGAGTTCGAGCTGTTCGGCCCCGTGCTGCCCTATTGGAAGCAGCCGCCACCGCTGCCTCCGGGGTATTGAGGAACCATGCGCTTCTACTGGTTACGCACCGTCCCTGAGCCGCGCTACTCGGGCGGTCACGACTACGGGCACAAATGGGGGCTGCCGGGGACGCGCTGCCCGGTGTGCAATCACAGCGGAGCGATGACGGGAGATGCCTACCCCTCGGTGGACTTGTCCCACCTGCGAGCCGAGGAACAGAAGAAGTACCTGCCCCGGTTCGAGCCGGACTACGCGGAGTTCGAACGGCTGCGCGAGCAGGTGCGTCCGCTGGTGCCTCCAGGAGTCCACCTCTGGCCTGGAACCCACTTCGGTCCCATGGATGGAGCGGCTCGGGGAGAGTTTGGCCCGCTGGTGCTGCATCACGGCTGGACGTTGTTGATGAGGCGTGAGCCGCTGGAGCGCTTGCAGGCCGAAGGGCTGCGAGGGCTGAAAGGGGTCCGCACGGAGCTGCGCTTCCGCAAGAAGAACCCGCCGGAGTTGCTGGAACTGGAGCTGTCACCCCGGGGCGAGCTTCACCCGGACCATCTGCTGGAGCACCAACCGCCCTGCCCAAGATGCGACTATGGGCACAGCAAACGCGCGGAGGTGCCTACACTGGATGGGGCCACCCTTCCACCTGACCTGGACCTGTTCCGCCTATCGGATTACCTGAGGATGATCATCGCCACCGAGCGCTTCGTGGAGGCGGTGAGGCGCCTAGGCTACGAGCAGGATATCGCCTTCCTGGAGCTACCGGTGCGCGGCCCGTAGCTCCGCCTCAGGTGCCCTCGCGCTTCTCCGCGAGCCGTCCCTTGGTGCCCGGCAGGTCCTGCGGCGGCATCTTCGTGTAGATGTACTGCACCGTGTCGTGCAGCGTCTGGTGCGGATCCCGCGCGTGGAAGCCCAGCTCGCGCTCCGCCTTCGAGGCGTCCAGGTAGAAGTAGTGCTCGCCGACGTCCACTTCCTGCGGATCGAGCGTCGGCGTCGTGCCTCGGAACTTCGCCCACCGCTCCAGCAGCTTCGCCCCGATCACATTCACCTGCTTGGGCAGGTGCAGCCGTGGCGCCGACACCCCCGTCAGCCGCTCCAGCCGATCGAAGAAGTCCCCCATGGACATGTTCACGCCCATCAGGTGGCGGCCGTACAGCTCCCCGCGCGTCAGCGCGTTCACGAACGCCTCCGCCGCGTCCCGAGCGTCCACGAAGGACATGCCGCCCCCGGGCATCGCCGGGATCTCCCCGTTGAGGAACTTCACCACCGTCCAGGTCGAGGACAGCCGGTCATCCCCAGGCCCCATCAACAGGCTCGGGTTCAGCACCACCAGCGGAAGGGAGTGCTTGCGGCAGTACTCCAGCGTCAGCTTCTCCTCGTAGATCTTCGAGAGGTAGTACGGCCAGCGGCCCACCACCTCGATGGGGTAGTCATCCTCCTCCGTGCCGATCCGCTCCTCCTTCGACACGGCGATCGTCCCCGAGGTGGACGCGAGGATGAACCGCTTCACCCCCGCCTCGCGCACGTCCCGCAGCAGCTCGCGCGTGGCGTCCACGTGCAGCTCGTACATCCGCCGCGCGTCCCTGTCCTGGAAGGAGACGAGCCCCGCCAGATGGTAGACGGCCTCCACCCCCTGCAGCGCCCGGCGCACCGCCTCGCGGTCCTTCAGGTCGCCCTGCACGAACTCCGCGCGCTCCATCCCGGGCGCCGAGGGCGGAGTCCGTCCGATGAGGCGCACCTCGTGGCCCGCCTCGAGCAGCCGGGGCACCAGGTGGGTGCCCAGGAAACCGGTGCCTCCCGTCACGAGCAGCTTCACGAGTCCTGCCCTCCCGAGGAGCCCAGCGCGCGCCGCTGCTCCTCCGTGGTCGCCGCCGCATCCAGGTTCAGCACGTGGCCCGCCCGCAGCGCCTTCACCGCCTCCTCCGCCAGCCGAGTGGCATACCGGTAGCTCTCCGAGCGCGCCATGCCCTGCGTCTTCGTCCTCAGGTCCGCATACCGCAGCACGGGCCCGATGTGGACCTCGAGCTCCTTGGACTTCGGGAACAGGGTGCCCTTGGGCAGCGCCTCGAAGGTGCCCTTGAGGTAGAGCGGCAGCACATCCACCTCATACGTCAGCGCCAGGTAGCCCAGCGTCGGCTTGAACTCCAGCAGCTCGCCCGTTGGGGAGCGCGTGCCCTCCGGGAAGATGAGGAGGTTGAAGCCCATGCGCAGCGACTCGCCCGCCAGCCGCAGCGACTCGCGCAGGCTGCCGTGCCGATCCATGGGAATGAGGTCCGTGAAGTTCTCGAAGTAGGCGCGCTTGAGCGGCGTGTCGAAGAAGTAGTCCCGCGCCGCCAGCGCCACGGTCTTGTGTCCCTGCTCCTCCAGCACCGTGCGGATGAGCCCCGCGTCCAGGTGGCTGGCGTGGTTGGCGATGACGAGGAAGTTCCGGTTCTGCGGCACGAACTGCTTGCCCGTCACCTTCACGTTGAACGCGCCGCCGTACAGCACCTTCTGCCCGAAGGTGAGCAGCTGCCGGCCCAGGTTCGCCACCACCTCCGGCACGGGGATCTCCAGCTCCTCGGAGCGCTTGTGGTCCTCGGAGATCTCCTTCGCCCGCGCCTCCGCCGCCGGCCGGCGCCCGGAGGCGACGATCAGCTTGCGCAGATCCTCCACGGTGTTGATCTGCGTCAGGTCATTCACCGCGGGCAGCGGCACGCCGGCCTGCTCCAGCGCCACCGAGAGCTCCGTCAACATCAGCGAGTCGAAGCCCAGGTCCACCGAGAGCCGCGCCTCAGGCCGTACCTCCGCCAGCGGCCGGTTCACCACCTCGGCGATGAGCGGGTAGAGCCAGTCGCTCACCCCGCCCGTGCCCGGCTGTGCCACCCGATCGCGCGCCTTCTCGCCCGAGGAGGCCAGCCGCTCCAGGCGCTTGAGCTCCTCGACCACCAGCTTGCGCTTCACCTTGCGCGTGGAGGTGCGGGGCAGCTCCCCATCCCAGAAGCGCAGCACCTTCACCCGCCGGTAGAAGGGCATGTCCGCGCTCACGTTGCGGAAGTGCTCCTCCAGCTCGCGGCGCACCTCCTCGCGCGGCCGCTCCTTGTAGTCCGGCACGCACAGGCAGGCGACCTTCTCGCCCCCGCCATCCTCCGGCAGGCCGACGATGGACAGCTCCTTGATGTGCGTGTGGACGCTGTACAGATCCTCGAGCTCGTCCGGGTACACGTTCTTCCCGTTGGCGTCGATGATCACGTCCTTCTTGCGGCCCACCAGGTAGAGACGGCCCTCGGCGTCCAGGCGCCCCAGGTCGCCCGTGTGCAGCCAGCCGTTCTTGAGCACGGCCTCGGTGGCCTCGCGGTCCCCGAAGTAGCCGGCCATGATGTTGGGGCCCTTGGCCAGCACCTCGCCGATGCCGTCGTTGTCCGGCTGATCGATGCGGAACTCGATGCCCGGGAGCGCCTTGCCCACCGTGCCCGGCTGGCGCTTGTTCGTGGGCTCCGCCACGCTGAGCACCGGCGCCGCCTCCGTGAGGCCGTACCCCTCGGTGATGTTGAAGCCCAGCGCGTGGAAGGCCTTGTGCACGTCGTCCGGCAGTGCCGAGCCGCCCGACACCAGGAACTTCACCTTCCCGCCGAACTTGCGGTGCACCGGCCAGAACAGCAGCTTGCCCAGGTTGAGCGAGCTGCGGTTGCGCAGCTCCCCGTGCGAGGCCATCAGCGCCTTGATCGCCTGCTCCACCATGGGCGGGCGGCTGGCCATCTCCTGGGTGATCTTCCGGTGCAAGAGCTGCCACAGCGCCGGCACGCCCACCATCGCCGTCACGCGGCCCGTCTCGAACACGTCGCCCAGCCGGTCCGCCGTCAGCTCGTCGATGTAGGTGATCTCCGCGCCGCGCGAGAACGGGGTGAGGAAGCCCGCGGAGAACTCGAACGTGTGGTGCAGCGGGAGCACGGACACCAGCCCGTCCCCCACGCCGATGTTGAAGGCCCCCGCCAGCTTGGCCACCAGCGCCGCGAAGTTGCGGTGGGTGAGCATGACGCCCTTGGGCGTGCCCGTGGTGCCCGAGGTGAAGATGAGGCTCGCCACGTCATCCGCCGCCGCCGTCTTCCGCACCGGGCCAATGCGATCCGGGTACGCCGGATCTCCGGACATGGCCTCGGCCAGGCTCATCACGAGCGTAGAGCGCTCGCCGTCCGTCAGCGCCGCCACCAGGCCGGGGAAGTCCACGATGGCCTGCTCGGAGATGAGGCACGCCTTGGCCTCGGCGCGGCGGGCGATGTTGACCACCTCCGCCTCGCTGAGCGCCGGATCCACCGGGACGACGGCGGCGCCCGCGCGCAGAATGCCGAAGTAGGAGATGGCCCACTCGGGCCGGTTCTCCGACACCAGTAGCACCCGATCACCGTGCTTCACCCCAGCCCGCAACAGGGCGCTGCCCACGCGGCCCGCATAGCGGTGCACCTCGCCGTAGGTGACGCGCTCCTCCTTCTCGTCGGAGAACATGCGGAAGGCCACCCGGTGCCGCCACGCATGCACGGAGGCCTCGAACAGCTCCAGCAGATCGCGGTGCGCGGGGATGACGGTGCGCCGCTGCGTCTCCTCCTCCAGGCCTGGGAAGACCCACTTCTCCAGGCCGGGCAGGTGCGTCTCCAGCCAGTACATGCGCCAGTCGATGTGCTCCGGCGCCCAGGGAATCTTCGCCCGGTCCGTGTGCTCCATGCGCTGGTACACCGAGCGCGTGTTGTCGCAGCGGAAGACGTAGCGGTTCTCCCAGATGAAGGGGAGGAACAGCTCGATCATGCCCGCGAGGCTGGAGACCTGCTCCTCCACGTCATCCAGCTTCAGCTTGGCCCGGTCCAGCAGGGCCTGCACGGCGGGCGCGCCCCAGGTGGGCCGCACCTCGTCAATCACCTTCTTCAGCAGCCGGGCGCCCTTGATGAAGGCGGGGGCGCTGAAGTTCTCGAACGCCTGCTTCGAGACGGGGACAGGCTCCACGCGCGAGCGCACCGCGTTCATCAGCGCGTTGCCCGTCTCCTTGTTGCGGTAGTAGCGGCGGCGGTACAGGCCCACCAGCTCCACGGAGCGGCTGGCGTAGAAGGGGTTCTCGTCTCCGGAGGCCAGGTGGTAGACGCGCCGCTCCTCCACCGTGAGCGAGTGCGCCGTAATGCCGATGGTGGCCCCGGCCACGTGATCCACGGGGATGATGTCCAGGATGGTGCGGTCCCCGGCGGGGATGCCGCGCTGGCCCTTGAGGCCGGCGAAGGCCAGGGGCGCCGAGGTGGTGAAGCCCTCGTTCCACCCGGGGAAGGGGAAGTGCTGCGCGCTCTCGACAATGGAGGGCCGCACGATGGAGTAGCGCAGGCCGGGGGTGGCGGCCAGCACCTGCTCGCCCAGGCTCTTGGTGTACGTGTACGTGTTGGGCCAGCCCCAGTGCAGCGCGCGCTCCATGCCGGCGCGAACCAGCTCGCCGCTGAGCCACAGCTTGCGCTCACGTCCCACCGCGAGGCGCAGCGTCTTCTCGTCCGCGGTGTCCCGGCCCTCCTCCTCCAGGCGATCCAGCGCCTTCTTCCGGAACAGTGAGGTGAGGGCCTTGTCGTCCGCCTGCTCGCGCAGCCGCGCGACGATGCGCTCGGCATCCTTCAGCTCCTGCTCCAGGCTGAAGTCCCGCCCGTCCAGCTCGTCCTTCTTCGGGAAGTAGCCCAGCACCTCCTCGTCCTCGAAGACGAGCCCGCTGCGGTTGCCCGCGACGAAGGCGGTGGACATGTGGATGAGCGGCGCCTTCCACTTCAGCGCCAGATCCACCGCGTGCTTCACGCCGTGGGTGTTGACGTTGAGGCCCACCTCCAGCGAGGGGTTGAAGGAGACCAGGCCCGCGCAGTTGACGATGGCCGCCACCTTGCCGGTGAGCGCCTCCGCCTGCGCCTCCTCCAGGCCCATGTGCGGATCGGTGATGTCGCCGTCCAGCACCTCGCACTTCTTGCGGATGAACTCCAGCGCGCCTTCGTCGCCGTGCGCGTCCCGCAGGGGCTGGAAGGGCTCGCTGGTGGCCACCTTGTCGAAGAAGCGGCGCTCGGCCGAGGCCGCGCTGCCCTTGCGCACGAGCACGTAGACCTTGTCCAGCTCCTGGCCATAGCGCGTCAGGAGCATGGACAAGGTGACCTTGCCCACGAAGCCGGTGGAGCCAGCGAAGAGCAGGCGCTTGCCGGTGAAGACCTGGGAGACGTTCAGTTCGGGCAGCTGACTCATGTCCAACTCGAGACGCGGCGGAGGAGGCTCGGAGCTCGCTCAGTGCGGGCTCAGAGCTTCACGTCCGCAAGCAGGGTGGGCGCGATGCGCAGCAGGCTGATGGTGGCCGAGCGGCCCATGAAGCCGCGGGCCTCTTCGATGGCCTCGGTGAGGGTGTCGGTCCGGTCCCACCCGAGCAGCGCGGGCACGTGGTTGTTCTCGGCTCCGGCGACGATGACCTTGCCCACGTGCTGGCGGCCGTTCTCGCCCCAGTACCACATATAGAAGGGGTGCACGCCGTGGTAGGCGTTGCCCTTGCGGTACAGGTGCACGTAGCTGGGGTTCTCCGCGAACTCGCGCTCGTACTTGTGCTCCAGCTTCATGGAGTCGCGCGTCTCCGGCAGCAGCCGGTTGAAGAACTCGATGTAGCTGGGGTGCTGCACGGGATCGAACTCGTCGAACGCCGGGTGCAGGAGGATGAGCACGCCGCCCTTCTTCACCAGCGGCACACCGCGGTTCAGGTTGAAGAAGTAGCCCAGCCCCATCACCTGCAGCAGCAGCGGGTTGAGCACGGAGTTGACGCTGTACGGGGAGATGAAGGGGATGGGGAAGATGACGATGTCGCTCTGCCCCTCCACCGGCACGGAGTACTGCTTCCAGCTCATCTCCAGCGTCTTGGCGTGGGCCGGCTCGGTGGCGCCGGCGAAGACGCCCGTCACCTCGTAGGGGGCCGGCACGGAGTTGAAGATCTTCCGGGCCGCCGCGCGCGGGGTGTGCTTGAGGGCGAACAGCGCCGCCTGCAGCTTGAGCCGGTCCGTCTCCGTGTAGTCCTCCTCCTTCTTGGAGAGGAACTCCAGCGGGGCGCCGAACATGCGGTTGTTCAGCGTCGTCTCGATGTGGAAGACCTTGAGGTTCTTGTCGATCACCTCGCCAATGCGCGTGTTGCTCTTGTAGAGCGCGCTGGCCTTGGGCTCCATGTAGCTGTCGGACTCGCGGATCGTCTTCGGGTTGTGGTGCGAGCGCAGCGAGGCGTAGTTGGCCACGCCGGTGCCCATGGACTTGTGCCCGCCGTTCATCGGCACGAAGTTCACGTTCACGTAGACGATCAGATCGCTCTCGGCCACGCGGCGGTTGATGGCCACCACCTCTTGATGGCTGGTGCGCTCCAGCTCGACGATGCCGTCCGGATCCTCCGCGTCGTGGTTGTAGTAACGGTCCGGGTAGTAGTCGTCGTAGATCTTCTGGCCCACCATGCGCCGCATCTCCGCCTCCGTCATGCGGCGGTGCAGGGCGTTGGCGATGATGAGGTGGATGTCATCCACGCCGCTGTCGGCGGCCAGCTCCAGCACCACCTCGAGGATGGTCTGCCGCACGTCCGGGGTGACCATGGGCGGCAGCGGCACGGAGATGTCGTCGATGACGCAGGTGAGCTTCATCCCCGGGCGCAGCAGGGCGTGCAGCGGGTCCATGCCCTCCGGGTGGTTGATGGCCCAGCGGATGGCGGCCCTCACGTTGGGCACGCCGGCCATGGGCGGCCGGGGGAAGATGACCCGCGTGCCGACGGGCAGGTCCTCCAAGAGGAAGTTCTCGCCGTAGAAGAGGGCGCGCGGGGGACTGCCCTTCTCGGTGATGACGACCTGACTTTCCTCGTCGTAGAGCTTCTGGAGCGTCTTGATGGGGCGCATAGGAGTTCTTCTCGTCACTTCAGATCGAGGATGGGCCAGTTGTAGGCGCGCGCCAGCGAGCGCAGGCGCATGTCCGGGTTGACGGCGGTGGGCCGGCCCACAATGGCCAACATGGCGTAGTCCGAGGCGCTGTCCGAGTAGCCGTGGCAGTGGGCCAGCGACAGGCCCTCGCGCACGCAGTAGTCGCGGATGGCGTTGGCCTTGTTGGCGCCCTCGATGATGGGGGGAATCACCTTGCCGGTGGCCACGCCACCGACGAACTGCATCTTGTTCGCGATGAGCTCATCCGCGCCCAGGTAGCGGGCGAGCGGGCGCATGGTGAAGTCCAGCGCTCCGGTGACCAGGACGATGCGGCAGCCGGCGCGGCGGGCCTCGGCGATGAGATCCTTGGACTGCTCATAGAGGGCGGGCTTGAGCACGTCCTCGAACATGTCCTCGGCCATGGTGAGCAGCCGGTCCTCGGTAAGCCCTTCGTAATAGCGGTAGAAGAACTCGTTGAAGACCTTGCGGTTGACGACGTCCAGCGCTCCGAACAGCGGCAGGCTCGCGGCGGTGCCAAGCGTGCGCCCGGCCATGCCCAGGAGCGAGCCACGATTCATCGCGTAGTAGGCGTAGACGTGGACCACGTTCGTCTTCACGAGCGTCCCGTCGACATCGTAGAAGGCAGCTTTGGCGGGGGGCATGGGGCTGGCGCTTCCTGACACTCCTGTCCGGGTGTGTCAACGACGCCGGAAGTGTGGGAATTCTCTGGTAAACCTCGGACGCGGACTCACAACCAGCCTTGCTCCCGGTACCACCGGGCGCTGCGGCGGATGGAGTCCTCCAGGTCCCTTCGGGGACGGAAGCCCAGCAGCCGTTCGGCCTTGGCGCCGGAGCATGTCCAGGCCGGGGCCAGGAGCTGACGCGCGAGCTTGCGGTTCAGCGGCAGCTTGCGCCCGGTCGCCTGGGTGACGACGTCCGCCGCCGAGGCCAGGCTCTTGAGCACCCAGGGCGCGAGCCGGATCGTCCGGGGGTGGACGCCCAGCTCCCGCGCGCCGATGTCCTGCAGCTCCTCCAGGGTGAGGTGCTTCGTGCCGCCCACGAAGAAGGCCTGGCCGAGCGCCTCTGGCCGCTCGGCCAGCACCAGCAGCAGGTCCACCACGTCCTCCACGTCCACCAGGGTGAGGGGCCGGGGGCCTCCGCCGATCTCCAGGCGGAGGCCCTTCTTCACGAGCTTGAAGAAGCTCAGGTTCTCGTGGTCGCCGGGCCCGAGGATGCGCGGCGGGCGAATCACCGTCACCGGCAGCCGGTCCTTGTAGGAGAGGGTGATGCGCTCCGCCTCGGCCTTGCTCTCGCCGTACCACTCGGCCGGGCGGAAGGGATCCTCCTCCACGTGGGGGCGGCTGGCCGACGAGGGGCCGGAGGCGGCCAGCGAGCCGCACAGCACCAGGCGCGCCTTGCCTCCGGTCCGCAGCATCGCCTCGCACACGTTGCGGGTGCCCTCGGCGTTGACGCGCATGAACTCGTCGCGCGTGGCGGCGCGGCGAATGCCGGCCAGGTGGAACACCACGTCGCGGCCCGCCACGGCGCGCTCCAGCGAGGCCGGGTCCGTCACGTCTCCATCCATGCGGGTGTAGGGCAGGCCGGTGAGCCCCGAGGTGTCACTGGAGGGCCGCAGCAGGCACGCGACGGTGTCTCCGCGCGCGGCGAGGGCTCTCGTGAGCCAGGTCCCCAGGAAGCCGTTGGCACCGGTGATGAGGGCGTTCATGGGCTCGTCTTCAAGACCAAAGCGGCGGGGCCGGCAAGGGGAAATCCCGAGCCCCACCCCCTTTCTCCCGAGGGAAAAACGGCACGGCTCCCCCCCTCTCCCGAGTGTGAGGCAGCGATCACGGGGCGGTTTTCAGAGGGAAAGACGTACGGAAGGGCTGTTTTTCGGCTTGGGGCGTGCTACTACGCCGCGCACGGCTCTTGGTTCCCAACGCCGTAATCCACGTCCCCTTCGGAGGGGAGGAGACACAGAATGGCCGCGAAGAAGGCTGCTGCGAAGAAGACCACTGCGAAGAAGGCTCCCGCGAAGAAGGCTGCTGGTGCGAAGCGCAAGCCGAACGCAGCGTTCATGCAGGAGTTCACCCCGTCGCCCGAGCTCGCCGCTGTCGTCGGTGACAAGCCGCTCCCGCGCACCGCGGTGATCAAGAAGCTGTGGGACTACTTCAAGAAGAATGGCCTGAACCAGGGTCAGCTCATCAACCTGGATGACAACCTGAAGAAGGTCTACGGCAACAAGAAGCAGATCAAGATGACCGAGGTCGCCGGCGCCTTCAAGCACCTGAAGTAGCCGTCCGCACGCGGCAGCCCTCATGGGCGCGCGTCGCAAACAGGGCTCGCCGGTCTCCGGCGGGCCCTCTGTTTTTTAGGTCAGGCGGGCTGGGGCAGCCACTGCTCCAGCAGCCGCAGAGAGCTGCGCAGGTCCGAGGAGGCCGCCGCGGGAGGCGCTCTCCGGGCCCGCTCCAGCCGCTGCCGCGCCGAGGCCACGAACTGCTCCACCTGGGCGGAGGGGGCCCCAGTCCGCGCCACCGCGAGGTCCACCGTGGCGCGGAGCAGGGACACCAGCTCGATCAACACGGGGTCCTCACGCAGCTCGGGGGCGGCCTCCAGGGCGAGGAAGCCCTCGGACGCGGCGGGGAGCTGGCCCAGCGCGGCGTGCACCGCGGCGAGGTGGGCGGAGAAGCGCAGCATGTGCCAGCGTGACACCTCGGACAGGGTGGCGATGGCCTCGCGCAGGTAGGCCTGGGCCTGCTCCGGATCGCCCAGCCACAGGCAGGCGCGGCCGAGCTCTCCCAGTGCGCACGCCTCCAGGAGCCGGCTGCCGAGCTGCCGGCCAATGGGCACCGCCGCCTCCAGGTGCTCCACCGCCTCGACAGCCCGGTTCTCCTCCAACAGCAGGCAGCCGATGTTCAACCGGGCGGTGGCGTGGCTGAAGCGGTCCCCCACGTGGATGGACTTGGTCAGCGCCTCCTTCAGCAGCGCCACCGCCTCCCGCATCCGCCCCAGCTCTCCAATGGCGAAGGCGTAGTTGATCAGGAAGGCCACCTCGAACGTGGCATCCCCCAGCCCGCGGAACAGCTCCAGCGCCGAGCGCAGGTGGGGCACGGCCGCCGTGGCGCCGCTGCGAAACAGCTCCACGAGGCCCAGGTTGCCCACCGCGTAGCCCTCCAGCCACGGGTCCCCGCCCGAGGGCAGCGCCCGCGCCCCCACCACCAGCGCCCACGCCGCGTTCACGTCTCCCTCGTGGCGAGCCACCATGGAGAGCCCCACCAGCACCCGCTTCTCCTGCGCCCCCGCGCCCAGGGCGTGGAAGGCCCTCCGCGCCTCCTCCAGATCCTTGCGCGCGGCGGCGAGCTGGCCCAGCTCCAGCTGGGTCCGGCCGCGCACGGCGAGCGCCTCGGCGCGCAGCAGCGCGTCCACGGGGAGGCTGGCAGCCAGCTCCAGCACCTGGTCCAGCCGCTCGAGCGTGAGCTCCATCGGCCCGCGTGCCGTCACGTCGGGCTCGAGCGCGATCAGCCCGCCCAGCGCCCGGGCCAGCGACTCCGGTGTGGCGGGGCGCTCGGCCAGGGCGTGATCAACCACGGCCAGCAGGTTCTCGCGCTCCACCGAGAGCCGGCGCAGCGCCTCGACGCCGCTGCTGCCGTGCAACAGGCGGGTGAGCACGCGCGCATGCCCCAGGAAGAAGGCCGCGTGGCGCGCCACCACCGAGGCCTCGGCGCCAGGCTCCGCCAGCCGCTCCGAGGCGTACTCGCGCACGCTCTCGTACAGGCTCAGGCGCCGCTCTCCTTCGAAGTCATCCGTCGGCGCGGTCCGCAGCAGCGACTTGCTGCGCAGGGACTGGATCAGATCCAGCACGTCCGGGCTGTCCGGGGGCAGCACCAGCACCTCCTCGGCCGCCTCCAGGGTGAAGCCGCCGCGGAACACCGAGCACTGGGCCAGGGCCTCGCGCTCGGCGGGCTCCAGCAGGTTCCAGCTCCAGTCAATGGCGCCTCTCAGGGTGGCCTGCCGTGCCGAGGCATCCCGGCGTCCGGCCCGCAGCAGCACGAAGCGCCGCGACAGCCGCTCGCGAATCTGCGCCACCCCCAGCACGTGGGTGCGCGCCGCGGCCAGCTCGATGGCCAGGGCAATTCCATCCAGGCGGCGGACGATCTCGGACACCAGGGGGGCCTCCTCGGCCGTCAGCACATAGCTCCCCTGGGCCCCCTGGGCGCGCTGCACGAAGAGGCGCACCGCCTCCGCGCGGGAGATGGCCTCCAGCGACGTCTCGTCCTCCGCGGGCAGCCCCAGCGGCGCCAGATCCAGCACCCACTCGCCGGGCAGCCGCATCGCCTCGCGCGAGGTGACGAGGAAGCGCGCATGGGGCGCCAGCGTCATCCACCGGCCGAGGGTGGCTGACACATGGCGCATGAGGTGCTCCATGTTGTCGAGGATGAGGAGCACCTGCCCCCGGCCCGCCAGCGCGCGGCCGATCTGCTCGGCCGGGTCTCCCTCCTTCCCGCCATGGGTGAGGTCCACATCGAGCGCCTGGCCGACCACGTGGCAGATGTCTCCCGCGGTGGTGGCCTCTGTCAGCACGCACAACCACACCCCCCCCTCCCAGAGCTGCTGCGAGCTCAGCTGGGTGCTGCCGAAGTGGGTGGCGAGGCGCGTTTTACCCATGCCTCCGGGCCCGAGGATGGTGATGAGCCGCGCGCCCTCGTGGAACCGGTGGCCCAGCAGCGCGAGCTCCTCCTCTCGGCCCACCAGCGCGCCCACGACGGAGGGGAGGTTGCCGCGCCGCGCCTCCATGGCCCGCAGGGGACGGAAGCGCCGGTCCGCCAGCGCTGCCGGAAGGAGCTCGATCAGCGTGACGGGTTCATCGAGACCCTTGAGGCGGAACTCACCCAGGGCCCTCACCGCGGGGTATCCCACCTCCTCCAGCGCGTGGGCCACCTGGGACCAGGCCGCGCCGCTCAGCAGCACCTGGCCGCCATGACCCGCGGCCGTCACGCGCGCCGCCACATTCACCGTTCGGCCGAGGTAGTCCGCACGGCCCGTGCGCTCATCCATGCGGGACTCGGCCTCGCCGACGTGCACCCCCATGCGGACCCGGAGCCCGCGGTGCAGCGGCCGCCCGTGTGGCCCGCGCTCCTCCGCGGCCTGGGGATGAGCGAGGACCCCGGTGGGCCAGGAGGCGTGCAGCAGCGCCTCCTGCGCCTCCAGACACCAGCGCACGGCCTCTGTCACCGAGGGGAAGACCACCATGAAGGAGTCACCCTGGGTCTTCACCTCATACCCCGAGGTGGAGGACAGCTGCGTGCGCAGCACCGCGTTGTGCACGTCCAGCGCCACCTGCATGGCCTCGCCGCACTGCTCCCACAGCTGGGTGGAGCTCTGCACATCGGTGAAGACGACCGCCACCGTGCCCGTGGGGGCTGGGGGGGGACCTCGGGGGGTGGAATTCCCCGAGGCGTCACCGGTGGGGGGCGGGTTGCTCGCGGCCATGTCGAGAGAACGATGCGGGCAGGGGGACTCAGGTGGGGAGGGGCGACACGCCGTGCGCGGAGAGACCCGCCGCCCGTGCGTCAGCTTTCGTCGCGCCGACACGTTTTAGGCCCTCGCCGGGCCCGAGCTGTCTCGTTTTCATGGGTTTTTCCTTGGGTTTTCGTCCCGGCGCACGTCTTGCAAAGAGGTTTGGGTGTCAGACCCCCGTGGTTGGATTCGCGCATCGGTTGGACAGGACCTACGACCCCGGTTTGGAGAGAAGACCATGGAAAACCTCGCGAAACGAGTGAGTCTCAGCAGGATCGGCGGATGGGCGGTGGCCTCGGCGCTGCTGTTGGGCAGCGTTGCATGTGGGCCGATGGAGGCGTCCTCTGAGTCCATGGAGACCCCCACCTCTCAGGAAATGGGGCTGGCGGCGAGCAATGGGCTGACGGTCAACGGGCTGACGGTCAACGGGCTGACGGTCAACGGGCTGACGGTCAACGGGCTGACGGTCAACGGGCTGACGAGCGCCGACTTCTCCTCGTGGTTCAGCCGGGATGTGGAGCTGAACAGCACCGTGATGAAGTACGTGGTGCAGTGCGCGGTGCCGGCGGGGGAGTCCCGCACCTACCAGGATCCTTCGACGGGGTCCTCCTATACGTGGCAGGGCGGGCTGGGGCTGGCCTTGGGCTGGGCCAATGGCGAGACCATCACCGAGGTGGAGCAGCAGCTGGTGTCCGCGTGCCTGGCGGCCCATATCAACAAGTTCGGGATGCACGTTCCTCTCTCCGTGCTGGGGATGACCGCGCAGCAGGAGCCTATCGCCTACAGCCATGAGGAGCTGGAGAGCTTTTCGCGTCGCGAGGCGTGCTTCTTCGGCAACCTGTTCACCGGGGAGGGCGTCTTCGCGGGTGTGGACCGCGACTATCTGAATGCCGGGGAGAGCTCTCCGCGCGCCTGCGGTCTGACGACTCAGGAGGGCCTCCTCGAGTCCGCTTGCAGCCCGCTCGTCCACGTCCAGAACTGCGAGACAATGTGCACGCTGGATCCGTCGGGGCTGTTCTACACGGAGTGCACGTACAACGGGCAGACCTACCGGCCGCTCACCACGCGCATCCGCTCGGAGGACATCTACACGTGCGGTGACGGCGTGTGCCAGTTCACCGAGAGCTGTGGCACGGAGGACACGGCCAGCAGCTGCGCGAGCGACTGCGGTGCCTGCGGGTAATGCGTGAAGTCGTGACTCGCCACGCGTGAGCCCGCTCAGGCCCGCGTTGCACCGAGGGCTCGCCGGTACACGGCGGGCCCTCTGCTTTTTGGGGGGAGCCCGAGCGTTGGAAACAGGGCGAACCGGCTTCTGCGCACTGGCCAACGTCCCCGGGAGTTCCTACCTCTCTGCCCGTATGCTGCTCCAAGGGTCGGAAGAGGGGAGTGCCGGCGCTCCCGCGGCGGCAGAGGGTGGAGTGTCCATTGCGGACAAGCTGTTCGTGCGCGTCCGCAAGGACTTGCTGGCGCGCGCCCGCGCCACACCGTTGTCCACCTATCGGATTCAACTCCACAAGGGCTTCACCTTCCAGGACGCTCGGGCCGTGGTGCCCTACCTGGCCCGCCTGGGCGTGAGCGACTTCTACGCCTCGCCCTACCTGAAGGCGTCGCCCGGCAGCACTCACGGGTACGACTGCGTGGATCACCAGCAGCTCAACCCCGAGGTGGGCTCCGCCGAGGAGCACGCCGCCCTGTGCCACGCCCTGCGTGAGCAAGGCATGGGACAGGTGCTGGACGTGGTCCCCAACCACATGGGCATCGAGCGCTTCAACGCCCTCTGGTTCGAAGTGCTGGAGAACGGCCCCTCCTCCATGTACGCGAAGTACTTCGACATCGACTGGGCGCCGGTGAAGGCGGAGCTGCGCGACAAGGTGCTCCTGCCCATCCTCGGGGATCAGTACGGCATCGTCCTGGAGAACGGAGAGCTCAAGCTCGGCTACCGCGACGGCGCCTTCTTCATCCGCTACTACGATCACCTGCTGCCCCTGGCGCCCCGGCAGTACGCGAACGTGCTGCGCCCAGGCCTGGCGGAGCTGGAGACACGGCTCGGCGCCACGAATCCGCACCTCATCGAGCTGCAGTCCATCCTCACCGCCATCGAGCACCTGCCCTCGCGCACGGAGACGGAGCAGGCCAAGGTCATCGAGCGCAACCGCGAGAAGGAGGTCATCAAGCGGCGGCTCACGGCCGTGGTGGAGGCCAGCCCTGAGCTGGCAGCCTTCGTGGCCGCCCGGGTGGAGGCCTGCAACGGCACCGCGGGCAACCCGCGCTCGTTCGACACGCTGGACGCGCTGCTGGCCGGGTGCAGCTACCGGCTGGCCCACTGGCGTGTGGCGGGCGAGGAGATCAACTACCGGCGCTTCTTCGACATCAACGGGCTGGCGGCCATCCGCGTGGAGGATCCCGAGGTCTTCGACGAGGCCCACGCACGCGTCCTCGACTGGCTGAGCCGTGGCTGTGTCACCGGCCTGCGCATCGATCACCCGGATGGGCTCTTCGATCCGACCGCCTACTTCCTCCGGCTCCAGGAGCGCTTCTTCCTGGAGCAGGCCCGGGCGAAGTTCCTCGAGGAGCACGGGGAGAGCGACGCGCGCTGGCCCGCGGTGGAGCAGCGGCTGGTGGAGCGGTGGCGGAGCGAGGTGGCGGAGGACCTCGGCTCGCCGCTGCGCAAGGCGCTCTTCGTGGTGGTGGAGAAGATCCAGGGCGGGCGCGAGCGCATGCCCGAGGCGTGGGCCGTGCACGGCACCACCGGCTACCGCTTCGCCAACTTCGTGGGCGGTGTCTTCGTCCAGCCGGACGCGCAGAAGCAGCTGACGGAGACGTACCACCGCTTCATCGGGGAGGCGACGGACTTCGAGGAGCTCGTCTACCAGAAGAAGCTGCTCATCATGCGCACGGCCATGGCGAGCGAGATCAACATGCTCGCCTACGAGCTGAACCGCATCTCGGAGATGCACCGGCGCACGCGGGACTTCACCCTCAACAGCCTGCGGCGGGCGCTGGTCGAGTTCATCGCCCTGTTCCCCGTCTACCGCACCTATGTGGACGGCTGGCGGCCCGAGCTGGACGCGCGGGACGTGCAGTACATCGAGTGGACGATCGCCCGCGCCAAGGAGCGCAACGCCACCACCAACGTCAGCATCTACGACTTCCTGCGGAACATCCTCCTGCGGCGCTACCCCGATCACCTGAACGAGCGGGAGCGCGCCGCCATGCTGCGCTTCGCCATGAAGCTGCAGCAGGTGACGGGGCCGGTGATGGCCAAGGGGCTGGAGGACACCTCCTTCTACATCTACAACCGGCTCGTCTCGCTCAACGAGGTGGGCGGAGAGCCGGAGCACTTCGGCACGCGGGTGCCCGACTTCCACCAGCGCAACCGCGAGCGCGGGGAGCACTGGCCGGCCAGCCTGCTCACCACCAGCACCCATGACACCAAGCGCAGCGAGGACGTGCGCGCCCGTATCCACGTGCTCACCGAGCTGCCCGAGGAGTGGAGCCGGCGGGTGGAGCACTGGGGCCAGCTCAACGCCGCCCACGTCTCGAAGCTGCCCGGCGGGCCCGCGCCCTCGCGCAATGACGAGTATCTCTTCTATCAGACGGTGGTGGGTACCTGGCCCATGGGCGGCGAGCCCCTCTCCATCCCGGAGCTCGAGGACTTCCAGCGCCGCGTGCGCGAGTACATGGGCAAGGCCATCAAGGAGGCCAAGGTCCGCACCTCGTGGACCAACCCGGACGCCGACTACGACACGGCGGTGGCGCGCTTCGTGGACGCGTGCTTCGACCCGGGCCGGAGCGCGGCCTTCCTCGAGGACGTGCGCCAGTTCAAGCGCCGCATCGAGCCCGCCGGGCAGCTCAACTCCCTGGGGCAGCTCGCCCTCAAGCTGGCCTCGCCCGGCGTGGTGGACACCTACCAGGGCTGCGAGCTGTGGGACTTGTCCCTGGTGGATCCGGACAACCGGCGCCCCGTGGACTTCGAGCTCCGCGCGCGGCTGCTCGAGGCGCTGGATCGCGAAGCCGCGCAAGACGCCGCGGGCCTGTGCGAGCGGCTGCTGGCGGACCGGGACGACGGGCGCATCAAGCTCTACACGCTCGCCCAGGGCCTGCGGCTGCGCCAGCGCCAGCAGGCCCTCTTCCGCGCGGGCGGCTACCACGAGCTGGAGCTGGAGGGGCCTCGCGCCCGGACGGCCGTGGCCTTCGCCCGCAAGCACGAGGAGGCGCTCGTCATCACCGCCGTGCCGCGCTTCACCCTGTCCGCGCTGGAGGGAGAGGGAGGGCTCGCCCGGGCCTATGAAGGCACTTTCGTGGCGCTTCCGGAGGCGTATGGAGGCATGATGTTCCGGGACGTCTTCACCGGGCGCGAGGTACGGCCAGAGCGAGGGACGACGGGTGGCGTGGTGCTGCCCCTCTCGCCGCTCCTCGCGGGGTTCCCGGTCGTCCTGTTGGAGAGGAGCAAGGGATGAGGAGGGCCGAGGTGCTACCAGGGAGGCCGTTTCCCCTGGGCGCCACGTACGACGGAGAGGGGGTCAACTTCGCTGTCTTCAGCGAGCATGCCCGGAAGGTAGAGGTCTGCCTCTTCGACCCCCACGAGCCCTCCCGGGAGACCCGCCGCATCCCCCTGCTGGAGACCACGTACCAGGTCCGGCATGGCTACGTCCCCGGCCTCCAGCCGGGCACCCTCTACGGCCTGCGCGTCCACGGCCCCTATGAGCCCCGGCGCGGCCTGCGCTTCAACCCCCACAAGCTGCTGGTGGATCCGTACGCCCGCGCCCTGCACGGCCGGGTGGACACCTCCGCGCCCATCCACGGCTACAAAGGGGATGGCGAGCTCGACAAGGAGGCGGACCTCACCCTGGACACGCGGGACAGCGCCGCGGGCGTGCCCAAGGCCGTGGTGCTCACCGACGACTTCGACTGGGAGGGAGATCGCCGGCCCGCCACCGCGCTGCACCGCTCGCTCCTGTACGAGCTGCACGTGAAGGGCTTCACGAAGCTCCACCCGGCCGTGCCCGAGCACCAGCGCGGCACCTACGCGGGGCTGGCCCACCCGGCCGTCCTCGAGTACCTCCAGAAGCTGGGCGTCACCGCCGTGGAGCTGCTGCCCATCCACGCCGCCGCGGACGAGTCCTTCCTCGTCAAGAAGGGGCTCACCAACTACTGGGGCTACAACACCCTGGGCTTCTTTGCCCCGGACGCGCGCTTCAGCGGCTCCGGCTCCCTGGGTGGCCAGGTCACCGAGTTCAAGCAGATGGTGAAGGAGCTCCACCGCGCCGGCATCGAGGTGATCCTCGACGTGGTCTACAACCACACCTGCGAGGGCAACCACCTGGGGCCCACGCTCTCCTTCAAGGGCCTGGACAACAGCGCCTACTACCGGCTCAACGAGAAGGATCCGCGCTTCTACCTGGACTTCACCGGCTGCGGGAACTCGTGGAACGCCACCCACCCGTACGCCCTCAAGCTGGTGATGGACTCGCTCCGCTACTGGGTCGAGGTGATGCACGTGGACGGGTTCCGCTTCGACCTGGCCACCACGCTGGGGCGCGACAGGCACGGGTACGATCCGCGCGCGGCCTTCTTCCAGATGGTCCACGCCGATCCGGTGCTCAGCCAGGTGAAGCTCATCGCCGAGCCCTGGGACGTGGGGGACTTCGGCTACCAGGTGGGCAACTTCCCGGTGCTGTGGAGCGAGTGGAACGGCAAGTACCGCGACACCATCCGCCGCTACTGGAAGGGAGATGACCGGCAGGCCGCGGAGATCGGCTACCGGCTCACCGGCTCGTCGGACTTGTTCTCGCTCTCCGGGCGCGGGCCCACCGCCAGCGTCAACTTCGTCACCGCCCACGACGGCTTCACCCTGCACGACCTGGTCACCTACAACGGGAAGCACAACGAGGCGAACCTCGAGGGCAACCGGGACGGCTCCAACGACAACCACTCGTGGAACTGCGGCGTGGAGGGAGAGACGGACAGCGCCGTCATCAACGCCCTGCGCGAGCAGCAGGAGCGCAACTTCATCGCCACCCTCTTCGTCTCCCAGGGCGTGCCCATGCTGGTGGCGGGCGACGAGTTCGGCCGCACGCAGCGGGGCAACAACAACGCCTACTGCCAGGACAGCCCCCTCTCCTGGGTGAGCTGGGAGCTGAGCCCCCGCCAGCGCGCGCTGCTGGACTTCACCCTCCGCATGAGCAAGCTGCGCCGCGAGCAGCCCGCGCTCCACAAGCGCCGCTTCTTCCGCGGCTCCCACATCTGGGACAGCGAGCTGAAGGACCTGGCCTGGTTCCGGCCCGACGGCAAGGAGATGCGCAAGGAGGATTGGGAGAAACCCTATGTGCGCTCGCTGGGCTTCCTGCTCGGGGGCGATGCCATCGCCTCCCTGGACGAGCAAGGAGACCGCATTGTCGGCGACACGCTGCTGGTGCTGCTGAACGCCCACCACGAGCCGATAGCGTTCGCGCTGCCCGCCATCGAGTGGGGCGCGGACTGGGAGCTGGTGGTGGACACCACCACGGCCGCGGACTGCTCCCACGTCCACACCCCCGCCGGTGGGAAGGTGCAGGTTGCGGGGCGCTCGGTGGTGGTCCTTCGCCGTCCCGCCACGGACTTGTAGCGGCCAGCCCACAGAAGCGTTAGGCAGGAGTCGACGGGGTACCACCTGGCCGGTTAGGGTGCGTGCCGCTCCGTGTCAATCCGGGAAGGTCTGTGAACACGCAAGTCGCGCTCTGGGTGGGCTTCAACCTCTTCGTCCTGGCGATGCTTGCCGTCGATCTTGGGCTGTTCCACCGCAAGGAACACGTGGTGTCGCCCAAGGAGGCGGGCGCGTGGACGGCCGTGTGGATCGCCATCAGCATGCTCTTCTGCGCGGGCGTGTGGCGCTACATGGGCCGCGAGCCCGGGCTCCAGTGGTTGACGGCCTATGTCGTCGAGTACTCGCTGTCCGTCGACAACCTCTTCGTCTTCCTGATGGTGTTCGGCTACTTCCGGGTGGCGCCGGAGCACCAGCACCGGGTGCTCTTCTGGGGCATCATCGGCGCCTTCCTCATGCGCGCGGTGCTCATCATCGCGGGCACGGCGCTGGTGCGGGAGTTCAACTGGCTCATCTACCTGTTCGGCGCCTTCCTCGTCTTCACCGCGGGGAAGATGCTGGTGTCCAAGGAGGATGACGACGCCGCGGACCCGGAGCAGGGGCTGGTGGTGCGCTTCGCGCGGCGGGTGCTGCCGGTGGCGCGGCAGGGCCTGGGCAGCCACTTCTTCGTCCGGGATGACGGGCGGCTGAAGGTGACGCCGCTGTTCCTGGTGCTGCTGGTGGTGGAGGTGACGGACCTGCTCTTCGCGCTGGACTCCATCCCCGCGGTGCTCGGCATCAGCCAGGACGCGTTCATCGTCTACTCCTCCAACGTGTGCGCCATCCTCGGGCTGCGCTCGCTCTTCTTCGTGGTGGCCAGCCTGATGGCCAAGTTCCACCTCCTCAAGGTGGGCCTGGCCGCCATCCTGGGCTTCGTGGGGGTGAAGATGCTGATCACCTTCTTCGACATCCACATCCACATCGGGCTCTCACTGGGGGTGATTGCCGGCATCCTCACGGCCAGCATCGTGGCCTCGCTCATCTGGCCCAAGCCGCCGGAGCCCGAGGAGGACGCCGTCGCGAAGGCCTCCGAGCCGGAGCAGGAGCGCGAGCGCGCCAAGACGTAGACGCCCCCGTTCTGGCGTTTTCCTTGCATCCCGGGCGCATCCCGGCCAATTGTGGTGCACATGTCCACGACGATCACCGAGGGCATCCGCATCACCGTGAAGCCGGCCTTCTGGCCGGAGCGCAGTGCTCCGGAGTCCGGCCACTTCGCGTTCACGTACACGGTGGAGATCGCCAACGTGGGCACTCAGCCGGCGCAGCTGCGCAGCCGGCACTGGGTCATCACCGACGCGAACGGGCGGGTGGAGGAAGTCAAAGGCGAGGGCGTGGTGGGCAAGCAGCCTCGGCTCGGCCCCGGTGAGCGCTTCGAGTACACGAGCTGGGCCATGCTCCGCACGCCCTTTGGCTCCATGCGCGGCAGCTACCAGATGGTGCGGACCAACGGACAGCAGTTCGAGGCCCGGATCGGCGAGTTCGCCCTCACCCTGCCCAACGCCCTGCACTGAGCCCATGCCTACGCCGAAGAAGGGGTTGTTGTTGGTGAACCTGGGGACGCCGGATGCTCCGGAGTCCGGCCCGGTGCGCCGCTACCTGCGCGAGTTCCTCAACGATCCCCGGGTGGTGGATATCAACCCCGTGGGCCGCTGGATGCTGCTCAACCTCATCATCCTCCCCCTCCGCCCGGCCAAGAGCGCCGAGGCATACCGGAAGATCTGGATGAAGGAGGGCTCGCCGCTGCTCGTCCACAGCCGGGCGCTGACGGCCGCCGTGTCCGAGCGCCTCAGGGGCGAGTACGAGGTGGAGCTCGCCATGCGCTACGGCAACCCCTCGCTGCCGGACGCGGTGAAGGCGCTGCGTGCGCGGGGGGTGAAGGAGTTCATCCTCTTGCCGCTCTACCCGCAGGAGGCGGCCTCCTCGAGCAGCTCCACCGTGGCGCGCGCCTACGAGGTGTTTGCGGAGGAGTGGGATGTGCCTGGCGTGCGCGTGGTGCCGGCCTTCCATGACCACCCGGGCTTCCTGGATGCGTTCGCCGAGGTGGCGCGGCCCGTCATCTCCGAGACGCGCGCGGACCACGTCCTCTTCAGCTACCACGGGCTGCCCGAGCGCCACATGCGCAAGAGCGACCCCTCGGGCCGCCACTGCCTGGCCTCGGCGGGCTGCTGCGACGTGCTCACGGACGTGAACCGTCACTGCTACCGCGCCCAGTGCTTCGCCACCACGCGCGCCCTGGCCGAGCGCCTGGACTTGACTCCCGAGCGCTACACCGTCTCCTTCCAGTCGCGCCTGGGCCGGACGCCGTGGATCAAGCCGTACACGGATCTGGTGCTGCCGGAGCTGGCCAAGCGCGGCGTGAAGCGGCTGGCGGTGATGTGCCCCGCCTTCGTCGCCGACTGCCTGGAGACGCTCGAGGAGGTGGGGATGCGCGCCAACGAGCAGTTCCGGGAGTGCGGCGGCGAGTCGTTGACGCTCATCCCGTCGCTGAACTCCCACCCGGCGTGGGTGGACGCGGTGGTCCGCCTGGTGCGCGAGGCGGACAGCGCCAGCAGGTAGCAACCCTCCATTCTCAGCGCGGGGGGCTCTGAAGTGTTCGGTCACACGCCGGGATTCACCCGCGGTGGCGCTCGGCGGCGCGGTAGAACTGGGTGAGGGAGAGATCCAGCAAGGACTGGCACGAGCGCATGGACTTGTGGGCGCGGAGAAAGGGCAGCCACACGCGCGAGCCGACGCGCACCTGAGACTCTTCCAGCTTCTTGCGGGGAATCCACTGTCCGCCCAGGTGGTGCACCATCACCTCGCCCAGGTAGGCGCCGATGGCGGGCACCAGCCGGCCGTCAATCTTGTCCCGCTCAAACCGCTCCGGGAAGCTCCAGACCCAGAAGTGGTAGTCGGCGTCGGTGAGCGACTCGGGGGTCTGCTGGAGGACGGAGGGCACCTCGGAGTGGAGAATGGCCACCAGGGACTCGGCCATGAGCGAGTAATGCTCCAGGGCCTTGTTCGTGTCCGGCACATCCGCGGGCAGGGCGGCGTCGGCGGGCAACCACTCCTCCGGTTCCGGGAACGGGTGGTCATTGAACTCGGCGATCTTGCGCTGGCGCTCGCCGATGAAGGTGCGGTCCAACAGGCGAAAGAGGAGGGGCGCCACGTCCGGGTGGAAGCGGGGCTCCACGGGGGCGAGCGCGGTGTTGCGCTCGTGGAGGGAGCGCAGCACGGTGTCCAGGTTGAGCTCCGGGCGCAGGTGGACGAAGGCGCGGGCTTGAGCCAGGCGCGCCTCTGGGTGGGCGAAGTGCGCGGCGAGGGGCCAGGTGACGAGCAGCACGCAGCCGTTGGGCAGTTCCTCCACGCGGTGGGCGGGGGTGGACAGCAGGCGCTCGCGGCCCAGGATGTTCACCAACTGGGGGCCGAAGACGTTGAGCCAGAACACCTCGTAGAGCTTGTCGAACCCATCGCGCATGCTGGTCCTCATGTCCCGGCCGAAGCCGGGCGAGCCCGCCAACTCACCGTCGGCATCGCTGCCTGCGTAGGCATGGGAGACGGGGTAGTGGCAGGCCCAGGCGCGCGCCAACTCCACCAGCTCGCGGCAGCGCTCTTCCTGCGCGAAGAAGGAGAAGGGTTGAGCCTGGAGAATGACGGTCAACTTGCCGGGTGCCTCCGCGCGAAAGAGAGCGAGTTCCAGTGACACCGCGGGCTCGGTGGGGCGCTCCAGGTAGACGGTCGGGACATTTGTATCAGGCTTGTCTTGGAATGCCTTCCAGAAGGCGGCGCGGGAGTAGGTGCGAAGCCGCTTGCCTTTGACAAGGCTCGGCATCCACTCCCCCGCATACTGCTCGAGCGCATGGAGGAAGGGCTCCAACGCGTGCTCCAGCTTCGCATTCGCGTCATACGTCCCTTCGAAGTACAGGTAGAGGGAGTCCGCCCGCCTCAAATCTTCTACAGTCAACAGCTTCATTGAATCACCACCTCCACTCCCGTCACATCCCTCTCAACCTTCCGAAGGGCGGGCTCAAGAACGGGCCGCTTGGGCATGCGGCTGCCGCCCTCGTAGACGAGGAAGACGCGCAGCACCTGTACGCTGCCCTTGATCGAGGGGCGCCGGATGACCACCATGCCGCCGTAATAATTCAGAGCCGCCTGTGCATCCACCCGGATGGGAGCTTCCAACGCTTCACCCTTGAGCCGTTCAAGGTCTCGGCTCTTGAAGCTGAAGGTCTCCACGCGGGGAGCCTGGCCTGGGGGAGGCCGCTCCTCAATGACGAGCACGTCCGCGAAGCGCACCCCCGGCACGCCAGACTTGGACAGGCCCACGTGCACCTCGATGCGCGGCTGGGTGAAGGCGCTCAGCCACTGGCGCTGGGCTGGTGGCAGGGCGGCGTCCTCGCGCAGCAGGGAGAGCATGAGGCGCTCGAAGGCCAGCCCTCGGGCAAACTCGCCGCGCAAGCGCTCATAGGCCTCCCAGCGCAGAGGGCCCTTGGCTGGCTTGCCCTCTTCCAGCAGGGCCAGGCGAGCGCGCCGGTAGGCGAGGTAGTCGCTCCACAGGGCGAAGCCTTCGGGCACCCCGGGCGGTGGTGTTTCGAGCGTGGCCTGGAGCTTGCGCAGCAGCGCAGGGTCCGCGGGCAGGCGGGGGCCCTGCGTCTCCATTTCGGCCAGCAGCAGCTTGGCCTCCACCACCTCGCGGGTGTGACCCACCGCCTCGTCCACCAGCGAGGCCAGCCCTCCCAATGCTCCGCCTGAGGTGGGCCTGGGCTCGGCGGCTCCGGTGCTCTCGGACAGGGCCTTGGCCAGGGTGGCGTGCGCCCGCGCCACGTTCCCCCGGGCCTCGTACAGGGCGACTGCCGCGGGCTCGCCTCCCGCAGTAACGAACACCGCCGCCTCGCGACTGGCGCGCACGTAGCGGGCCACCTCCGCCAGCCCCTCCAGTCCCAGCCGCTCGGCCAGTTGCCACGCCACGTGCCGCAGCGTCTCCAGCCGCAGCTCTGGCAGCCACGGGCGCAGGGCGGCCCCTT
>Ga0255338_1000723_pt1 | contig 85633 bp, 68 predicted proteins | sample MeOH1_35cm_T4_19_FD_203715 | JGI IMG/M metagenome (GOLD analysis project Ga0255338, IMG submission 203715) | Sandy soil microbial communities from University of British Columbia, Vancouver, Canada - MeOH1_35cm_T4_195 | ecosystem: Engineered > Artificial ecosystem > Sand microcosm > Unclassified ... | reverse complement strand
ACTCGCGCTTCTCAGGACGACCGGCGCCCTCGGCACGGGGCTTCCACTCGCGCTTCTCGGGACGGCCGGCACCCTCGCCACGCGGCGTCCACTCCTTGCGCGCAGGACGCTCGGCGCCCTCGCCACGCGGCTTCCACTCGCGCTTCTCAGGACGACCGGCGCCCTCGCCACGGGGCTTCCACTCGCGCTTCTCAGGACGACCGGCACCCTCGCCACGGGGCTTCCACTCGCGCTTCTCGGGACGGCCGGCACCCTCGCCACGCGGCGTCCACTCCTTGCGCGCAGGACGCTCGGCGCCCTCGCCACGAGGCTTCCACTCGCGCTTCTCAGGACGACCGGCCCCTTCACCGCGCGGCTTCCACTCGCGCTTCTCGGGACGACCGGCTCCTTCACCGCGCGGCGTCCACTCCTTGCGCGCAGGACGCTCTCCCGCCGCCCCTCGGGCGCCCGCCCCCGGACGGCCGAACCGGGCCAGACCGGTGCCTCCCTCCTTCCGCTCCCTCCCCGCGGCACCCCGCGGGGACCGCTCCGCCGCCGGCCCCATCGCGCCCGCAGCCGCCTCCTTCCGAGGCAGCTTCACCACCACGGGCTCAGGCCGCTCGGCCTCCTGCTCGGACTCCGGCTCGAAGTCGTCGTCTCTGTCGTCCGCCGCCTCGAAGCCCGGTGCGGAGCGCCCGTGCCTGCGCGGAGGCAGGTGCAGCTCCCCCTCGGGCGGAGCCATGCGGGCCTCGGCCACGTCCTGCAGCAGCCGCACCTCGTTGTTCGTCAGAGGGCGCAGCTGTCCCGGACGCAGCCCGGCCACCCCGATCCCCGCGTAGTTCGGACGGAACAGGCGCACCACCGGGTGCCCCACCGCCGCGCATAGCCGCTTGATGAGGTGAGGACGCCCCTCGGCGACGACGATCTTCAGCCACGTGTTGCGCTCGGCCTGCTCGAACACGTCCACAGAGAGCGGCGTGGCCAGGCCATCCTCGAGCCGCACGCCGCCGCGCAGCTTGTCCAGGGTGGCGGTGTCCGGCGCGCCCTTCACCTTGGCCAGGTACGTGCGCGGCACCTGGAAGCTGGGGTGCGTGAGCTTGTGCGCCAGGGCCCCGTCGTCCGTGAAGAGCAGCGCGCCCTCGGCGTCGTAGTCCAGGCGGCCCACGGGGAACAGCCGCGTGCCGGCGTCCTCCACGTAGGTGGCCACCGTGGGGCGGCCCTGCGGATCCGACAGCGTCGTCACGACGCCGACCGGCTTGTACAGCAGGAAATAGGACGTGCTCTCCGGCGGAGTCACGAGCTTCCCGTCCACCTTCACCAGGTCCTTGCCTGGCTCCACCCGGCTGCCCAGCTCGGTCACCGTCTCGTTGTTCACCTGCACACGGCCCGCGGTGATGAGCTCCTCTGCATGCCGGCGCGAAGCCACTCCCGCGCGAGCCAGGTACTTCTGAAGTCGTTCTGCAGCCATTGAAATGCCTTCGTGCCCGCTATTCGGGCTTGGGCCCCGTGGCGCCCGTCTCGGGCGTCTGTGGGGCGGTGTTCGTCAGCAGGCCGGCGGCGGCCTTCTGGCTCCGGTCGGCGGCCGAGATGGCCTCCTCCAGCTCTTCCAGCGCGGCCTCGGAGGCCGCCTCGTTCTTCTCCAACCGCTTTTGGAAGCCCGGATCCGCCAGGGCCTCCACCGTCCCCGCCACCTTCGGCGCCGACGATGCTTCCTTCTCTACAATCTCCTGGTGCTCCTGCGTCAGCTCGTGGAACTCGCGCAGCGTGGGCAGGGCCGACAGGTCCTTGAGCGCGAAGAACTCGAGGAACTCGCGCGTGGTGCCATAGAGGATGGGGCGCCCCACCTCTTCCTTCTTCCCCAGGATCTTCACCAGCTTGCGATCCATCAGGGCCTTGATGACGGCGCCGCAGTCCACGCCGCGGATCTCCTCCACCTCGGGCCGGGTGACAGGCTGGCGGTAGGCGATGATGGCCAGCGTCTCCACGGCGGCCCGGGTGAGCCGCTGCGGCTTCACCCGCAGGTAGCGCCGCACGTACTCCGCCGAGTGCGGATCCGTGCGGAACTGCCACCCGCCCGCCACCTCGTGGAGGACAATGCCATTCACGCCATCCCGGTGGAGGCCGGAGATCTGATCGAGCGCCCTGGCGATCAGCTCGCGGTCAATCCCCGTGGACTCGTAGAGCTGGTCCACCGAGAGCGGCTTGTCCGCCACGAAGAGCACGCTCTGGAGCACGGTGCGGATGCGATCCTCGGAGAGCTTGCGGCTCTTCTGGACGAGCTTCTCGAAGGAGGTCTCCAGGTCCGGCCCGGTGTCCTCCTCGATGGCGGCGGCCTCCACCTCGTCCAGCTCGCTGTCGCCACCCGGCCCGGTGACGGCGGCGATCTCCTCCTCGGAGAAGGGGCCAGGGCCGCCGGGCGTACCGGGAGCGGGAGCCTCGTCCGTCTCCTCGGTGGGGTTCCTACCGGTAGTCACTGTCATCTACCTCCGTGGGAGCCAGCCGCTCCAGGGCGTCCCCGTTGGGCATCAGGATGATGTCCTTCAAAGGCTCGTCCTGCCGAACCCGGATGAGGCGCCGCTTTACCATTTCCAGGATCGCCAGGAAGGTAATGACAATCTCCTGCCGCGTGCTGCCCTCTGGGAACAGGCTGACGAACGTCACCTGCTCCTGGCCGCGCAGGCGCTCGACGACGCGCAGGGTGGCCTCGGAGAGGCTGAGGCGCTCGAGCACCACCTCGTGCTGCGGCTTGGGCATCAGCCGCTCCAGCACCCGATCCAGCGCCTCGATCAGCTTGAGGACGGAGAACTCCTGCAGGCCCACCTCCTCCTCGGGGATGGGCACCTCCTCCAGGGGCACGTTGCGGGTGAACACGTCCCGCCCGAGCAGATCCTGCTTCGCCAGCTGCTCCGCCGAGTCCTTGTACTTCTGATAATCCAGCAGCCGCCGCACCAGCTCCGCGCGGGGATCCCCCGCCTCTTCCACCACCAGCGCCTCGCCCACCTGATCCGGCGCCACGTCCTGGCGCGGCAGCAGCATGCGGCTCTTGAGGTGGGCCAGGGTGGACGCCATCACCAGGAACTCGCCGGCGATGTCGAGGTTCAGCTCCCGCATCCGCTCCAGGTATTCCAGGTATTTCTCGACGATGAGCGCCAGCGGGATGTCGAAGATGTCGACCCGGTGCTCGCGGATCAGATGGAGCAGGAGATCGAGCGGGCCCTCGAAGTTGGGCAGAGCAATACGGAAGGCGTCCCCAGGTGAGCGGGGCACCTCTGCATCGCTGGAGCCCTCGTCGGGCGGCGTGCGGCGGGCATCGGTCACCGGACGTCCTTCAGGCACATCAGGCCTTCCCCCTTAGCAGTGGCCCCCCAGGGGGTCAAACATTCGCAGGGTCAGCGGCGCCCCACGGGACCCCTGCGGGGCTCAACCCGGAACTTTGGGACAGCCCCGGAAGAACGTAGTGAATTCAACCCTTTGAGCGCCTGGGGAGGTTGAGCGTCGAGGGAGGGCACATTAATTTTCTCGGAAAGCGAGCAGGCGTCCTCTGCACCGGGAGAAGCCAGGCATGGAGCACTTCAAGGGGAGCCTCACCCACTATTCGATGGACGTGGTGATCCCCGCGCTGCTCTCGCGCAAGGCCCGCGGCACGCTGAGGGTCGAGCGCGGTTCGGTGATCCGCTACTTCTTCTTCCGGGACGGCTTCCTGGTGGGCGAGGGCTCCAACACGCCGGCCGAGCACCTGGGGCAGGTGCTGGTGGATCTGGGCATCCTGGACGCGCCCCGGGCGGCGCTGGCCTTCGAGGCGGCGGAGCTGGCGAAGATGCCCTACGGGGCCTTCCTGGTACGGCAGCAGTTCGTGGAGCTGCCGCGGCTGCTGGAGGCGCTGGAGCACAAGGCGCGCGAGGCCTTCTTCGATTGTTACAACTGGGACTCGGGAGAGGTGGAGTTCACCCTGCAGCTGCCGTCGCTGGAGCAGGCGGTGGAGCTGAAGATGCCGCTGACGAGCCTGCACCGGGATGCGCAGGCGCGGCGGCGTGAGTGGAAGGCGTTCCGGACCGTGTTCCCGGGGATGGACACCACCTTCCACGTCTTCCGCGAGCACGCCGTGGGCCGCTTCTCCGAGGAGGAGTCGGTGCTGATGAAGCGGGCGGAGACGGGGGCCACGCTGGCCGAGCTGCTCGCGTCGGGCAAGGAGTCGCGGATCTTCGTGGCGAGGCGGCTGATGCACCTATACCGGCGCGGGGTGCTCGCGCCGCACCGCGCCCGTGGCACCTCGATGGGCGAGACGCTCCAGGAGGAGGAGCTGCTGGAGGCGGCCCGGAGCTTCATGGAGGCGCGCAAGTACGATCACGCGCTCGCGGTGGTGGAGCAGGTGCTGGAGCGAGGCCCCTTCCCCGAGGCGCACGCGCTCTACCGGGAGGCGGAGGTGAAGCTGACGCTGGCGCTCTGCGACGAGCTGTTCTCCATGGACGGGCGCCTCCTCTTCGAGCCGCTGCCCCGTCCCCTGCCCTCCTCGCTGACGGCGGACGATCTGTACCTGTACTCGAAGCTGCGGGGCAGCGCGACGATCCGCCAGGCGCTGCGCACGGCGGCCATGGGCGAGGCAGGCGCGGCCCGCTCGATGCACCGGATGCTGGCCATGGGGCTGATCCGCATTGCCCCGTCCCTGGAAGGCTTCGAGCCGAAGCACAAGACGGATCCCTACGGCTTCATGCCCCGCGCGGAGGCCTGAGCCGCGACGATCGGCAGGGTCAGCCGTGGAGCTTCTTGAGCTCCACGCCGTCGCGCAGGGCGTGCACGTCCGGGTAGACCTGGGAGAGCTCCAGCTCCACGTAGACCTTGTGCTCGTCGAAGAGGGCGAAGCTGGTGGAGACGCAGAGCTGCTCGTCCCCCACCTTCTCGTAGCCCTCGCGCACCACATCGTGGCCGTAGATGGCGATGCGGCCGCCCAGGGGCTCCAGGAAGGCGCGCGCCTGCTCGGGCCGGGCCATGCGGCTCCACAGCGTGGCCCCCAGCACGGGGATGTGGAAGAACTCGTCGATGCCCATGTGGGCATAGCCCTCCAGCTCAATGGACTCGAGTTCCTCGACGCGGGTCAGCTTCGCGGAGGGCGAGGCGTGCAGGAGGACGATGCCATTGGGCGCCGCCGCCACCAGCGGGAGCTGGCGGAAGAGCGCCCTCATGGTCTCCACGGCCTCGGGCCCCATGCGCTCCTCGAGCACCCGGGCCTCGTCGTGGTGGAACTTGGCGGTGCGCGGGCCGCCCACGTGCGCGTGCTCGTGGTTGCCCAGCAGGCAGTGCACCCGGCCGGGGTAGCGGGCCTGGGCCTCCATGAGGAGCCGCACCACCTCCGGGGACTCATCCCGGTAGGGCGTGCCGAGGTAGTCCGGCCAGTGCTGCTCGGTGTACTCGTCCGGCCCGTGCACGAGGTCGCCGGTGAAGACGAGGACGCTGTCCTCCGGGGACTCCTCGAAGTGGGCCAGCATGCGCAGGAAGTCCCGCAGGTTGCCCTGGATGTCCGTGGCGGCCAGGAGCCGACCCGAGGCCGGCAAGCGCAGGAGGCGGGAGGTCACCCCCCCACAGTAGATGGAGCCGAGCCTTCCTCCAATCTTCCGCCCTTCAGTAAGTTTCGAGCTGGGCTCCTTGAAAACGGGGCCAACGCGAGGAGGCGCCTCATGCCACGCTGGGTGGCTCTGCTGCTATGCATGTTCCTTGTGGGATGCAGCGGCACGACCCAAAGCTTCCGGCCCGTCACTGGCCAGACAAAGGGCGGATCCGCGGAAGAGAGCAGCAACTGATTGATTTCTACGGGGGCGCTCAATCCGATACCGGGAAGCCCTATCGAACCGAGAATGTTGTGCGCGCCGTGGCGAAAGACAACCCACGGGGCAAACGGTTTCACGCCGCGGCCACCGCTCGCTGGGGCCAACTCTACCATTACACAGGATATTAAGGAGATGAAGCAACCGTATAGACCCGGATCGTTTATGAGGATTCCCCTCGCTGATGGTTCCTTCGGCTATGGGCGGACGCTTGAGCCACCGTTTGATGCCTTCTACGACTACAGAACCACCAGTCCGGACGCGGATCTGGACAGGATCTCATCCAAGCCAATCCTTTTTAGGATTGCTGTCCGCTATGTGAAGCCGAATCCTTGGGAACTCATCGGGTGGAGAGAGCTCGACGAGCGTCTGACTCAACCTATCGTCCAATACCATCAGGAAGTGGGCCCCCTCCTCCGCTGCACGATTTTCGACACCGTCGGCAATGAGAGAAATGCGCAACCCCACGAGTGTATCGGACTTGAGCCAGCGGCTGTGTGGGAACAGCCTGGAGTCGAGGAACGCCTGCTGGACGCCTTCATGGGGCGACCCAATGATGCGCTGGAGCGTATGAAAGCTGCCCTGCGATAATGGGGCATCTCATGTCCCTGTCCGGCGTCTCCTCGCAGGACGCTGCGGGGGCGGGGCAGCATCGCTCCGGGGGTGGTGCTGATCATACACGGCCCGCAGCCGGGCGCTGTTCACGTGCGTGTAGATCTGCGTGGTGGCCAGGTCCGCGTGGCCGAGCATGGCCTGGACCGCCCGCAGATCCGCCCCTCGCTCCACCAGGTGTGTGGCGAACGAGTGGCGCAGCTTGTGGGGCGACAGCGGCTTGCGGATGCCCGCCTTCAGGGCATAGCGCTTGAGCAGCTTCCAGAAGCCCATGCGGGTGAAGGGGCCCCCGCGGCGGGTGACGAAGAGGGCGCGGGAGTCGCTCTGCTTCAGCAGGAGCTGCCGCGTCCCCGCCAGATACTCCTGGACCTTCTCCACCGCCACACTCCCTATCGGGACGACGCGCTCCTTCGAGCCCTTGCCCTTGGCCACCAGGTAGCCCGCGCCCAGCTGCACGTCGTTGATGCCCAGGCCGCACAGCTCGCTCACCCGCAGGCCCGTGGCGTACAGCAGCTCCAGCATGGCCTTGTCCCGGAGGCCCTCGGTGGAGCGCTCGTCCGGCGCGGCCAGCAGCTGCTCCACCTCCTCCAGCGTGAGGAAGGACGGCAGCTTGCGCTCGGAGCGAGGGGTGTCCATGTCCTCGGTGGGATCCTTCTCCGCCAACTTCTCGGCGATGAGGAACCGGTGGAAGCCGCGCACGGCCGCCAGATGCCGCGCCTGGCTGCGCCGGGACAGGCCGCGCTGCCCGAGTCGCCGCAGGTGCTCGACCACGTCCTCCTTGGTGACCCGCATCACCTCGTGGAAGCCGAGCGCGCGCAGATCCTCGAAGTACACCGTGAGATCGGCGGCGTAGGCGTCCACCGTCTTGCCGGACAGCCCGCGCTCGGCGCGGATGAAGGCGATGAATGCGTCGAGCAGCCCTTCCATGGCCTCAGGGTACCGGAGAAGCGCGCCCTGGCAACCCCGCGGCGCCTCAGGGCCCCTCGCCGCGCTCCCGCTTCTCCGCGTCCGCGGCCTCCTCGGCCTGCGCCAGCGCCGCCAGCACCCACGGCCACCCCAGCAGGGCATTGCCCGGAGACTTCAGGCACGCGTTGGCCACCTCCAGCACCTCCATGGGGCGCGAGCGCGCCGCCAGCGCCATGTGCTCGCGCAGGAACGGGTACGGCAGGTAGCTCAGGTTGTGGTGGACGACGGGAGACCACCGCAGCGTGGACCAGCCCGCCCACCGCTCCAGGGCGAAGACCCCCACCTGCACGAGCGCCTCCACCAGGAAGATGGGCAGCCGGAACGCGGCCACCAGGTACGCCACCAGCGCGCTGGCCGCCACGGCGCCCCCGAACTGCCACGCCCCGCCGAGCCCCCACACCGTCATCGGCACCAGGCTCAGCACGATGGCGCCCACCTGGACACGGTTGATGGACAGGCCCAGGCCCCGGGAGAGCGCGCCGATGCTGCCCGCGCACAGGCCTCCCACCAGCCCCAGGCACCCGCCCATGACGATGCCGGCCACTCCCCCCATCCGGGGCCCGAACGCCCCGCCTACCACCGCGTGCAGGCCTACCACCATGGCCTGGCTGGCCAGCAGCCCCATGAGCGTCCCGGCCGCCAGCCCCGTGGTGAGCGCGATGAACAGCCCCATCACCGAGCACAGCACCGCGCTCACCAGCCACCCGGGCGCCATGCTCAGCCCCAGGCCGTGCACCGCCGCCCCCAGGGCGAAGGTGGTCAGCGGAGAGACGATCAGCAGCAGCGCCAGCATCCGCCGCACATAGAGCCCCGCCGCGCGGCTGCCCTCGGCCTGCTCGCGCCAGAGCTGCCCCACGCGTCCGCCCGGGGACCGGATGCCGGCCCCGTGCAGCCGGTAGTGCAGATCCACCGGCCGCCACAGCAGCATCCACAGCAGCGTGAGCAGCCCGGGGATCCGCTCCGGCGCGTCCTTCGCTACCTCGTGCGAGCCATGGAGATCCACCGCGCCGCTCCCCTGTCCCTAGGCGTCCAGCCGGCCCTTGCCCTGGCGGAGGACTTCCAGCGAGTCGCCGATCAGCGACACCACCGTGGACGGCTCCATGAGCGTCACGCCCCCGTCGAGGATCAGATCCAGTCCGTGCCCGAGCTTCTCCTTGATGTCCTTGGCGTCGATGAGCGGCTCGCCCTCGCCGTCGCTGGCCGAGGTGGTGATGAGCGGCCGGCCCAGCGCCGCGGCCAGGGCCCGCGCCAGCGGAGCGTCCGGCACTCGGATTCCCACCTGCTTCTGCTTGGACATCATCACCTCGGGCACCACCCGCGTGGCCTCGAGGATGAAGGTGAAGGCTCCCGGCGTCAGCCCCTTCATCGTCCGGTAGGCGAAGTTGCTCACGTGCGCGTACTTCGCCACGTCCGATAGATCCGGGCACAGGAAGGACAGCGGCTTCTTCTTGTCCCGCCCCTTGATCTGGTACAGCCGCTCGATCGCCTTCTTCGACATCAGATCGCACCCCAGGCCGTAGTAGGTGTCCGTGGGATACGCGATGACGCCACCGCGCTCGAGAACCTGCACTGCGCGTGCAATGTGCCGAGGCTGCGGGTGTTCCATGTCCACTTCGAGGATGGGTGCCGCCAAGTCCGATCTCCTGAAACGCCTAGCTTACGCTGTCTGCGGGCGCTCGTCCCCTCGGGCTTCCCCGCTGCGCTCCAGCGCCCGGCGGGTGAGCACGGGGCCAATGAGCTCATGGGTGGTGATCATCGCCACGATCAGCACCTCCACCTGGGGGCCGAAGTCCGGGAACGTGCGGGAGATCAGCGCCGCCAGGCCGAAGGTGACGCCCGCCTGGGAGATGAGCCCCATCCACAGGTAGCGCCGCAGCCGGGGATCCTCGGCGGGCGCGAAGCGGCGGCAGGACTGATGGATGGCCAGCGCGCGCAGCGCCACCAGCAGCAGCGCCGCCGGCCCCACCGTCGCCAGCGTGGACAGCTTCAGCCCCGCCCCGGCCGCCGCGAAGAAGAGCGCGAACACGGGCAGGCCCGCCAGCTGGATGGCGTGGTGGATGCGCTGGCTCTCGCGCTCGTCCAGGTTGGCGATCAGCGCCCCGGCCGACAGCGACACCAGCAGCGGAGACAGGTGCAGCCGCGCCCCGCCCTCGGCCGCCGCGAAGCACAGCCCCACCAGGAACAGCGGCAGCTCCCGGTTCACCCGGCGCATGTAGATGAGCATCGCCACCGCCAGCAGCGCCCCCACCCCCACCGAGCCAAACAGCTCCCACCCCACCCCGCCCAGCAGCCCCTTGATGTCGAACCCTCCGCCGAAGCTGGCGCGGGTGACCCCGGCCGCCAGCGCGAAGGCCACCATCACGAACAGATCGCCGATGATGACCAGGGCCATGAGGAACTCGGTGAAGGGGCCGCGCGCGGACGTCTCCTGGACGATGGCGATCGTCACCGTGGGGGAGAAGGACACCACCACGGTGGACACCAGGGCACAGGTGGCCAGGGCCTGCGGCACCGTCATGGACGTGAGGAAGGGCAGCACCTGCTTGAGGGCGAAGAGGGCCGCGAAGCACACCACGAACGTCACCCCGCACACCGCCACGCACAGCATGGCCACCTTCATGCCCACCCGGCGGATGAGCCCCAGGTGCAGCTCCGTGCCCGCCACCAGGGCGATGAGGCTCACCGCCAGCCCCTTCACCAGCTCCAGCCCCTTCACGCCCTCGCCGGGGATGAAGCCCAGCGCGTAGGGCCCCACCGCCACGCCCACCAGCAGGTAGCCCGTGAGGCGCGGCAGCCCGAAGCCCTTGGCCACCTTGCCGGCGAACAGCCCGCACAAGAGCAGCGCCCCGGCCGCCAGCAGCACCGAGTTGCCGGTGTCCACACGCCACTCCTGCACCCGGGCGATGCCCGCCAGCATCACCACCAGCAGGCCCAGACGGATGATTGCGCCCCTCATGCCGCGCCCTCCGTGGCCCGCCGGGGCTGCTCCAGCACCTGCCGGAAGGCCCGGTTCGCCAGCACCTCGTTCACCACCGCCCCCAGGGCCACCACGTCGAAGACGTGCTGCGACAGCGGCCCAGGCACCAGCAGCAGGTACTGCACCACCAGGCACAGCGCCAGCCCGCCCTGGGCAATGAGTGCGAAGCCCAGCCGCGGCGGCAGCTCGAGCGCGCTCACCGCGAAGCGCCGCGCCAGCGAGCCGCCCCACACCTTCCCGAGGAACCGCAGCGCCACGTACCCGGGCAGCAGCACCCACGCATCCACGTCACGCGCCTGCACGTAGCAGCCCGCGAGGAACACCAGGATCAGATAGGTGGGCCGCTCGAAGCGCCCCAGGGCCCTCGCCACCTGCTCCACCGCCCGGCCTCCCACCAGCGCCAGCGTTGCCCCGCAGGCCACGCCCGCCAGCAGCGAGGAGACGCGCAGGTACGCCGCCGCGCCGCCCACCAGGGCCACGCCGCCCAGCATCACCGCCGTCAGCTCCGCCGCATCCTTCAGCGCATACGTGAGGAAGGCGATCAGCCCGCCGCACAGCACGCCCAGGAACAGCGCCAGGGCCACCAGCCCCACGCCGTCGGCCAGGTTGCTCGCCGCGCCCAGCACCAGGGCCACGGCCAACACCCCCAGCCCCACCCCATCGTCCAGCATGGTGAGCAGCGCCACCGCCAGCCCGCGCGAGCGCTCCATCCGCCCGCTGCGGTAGCCCAGCACCGCGAAGTGTCCCGAGGACAGGCTGGCCGCCGCGCCCAGCAGCGCCGCGCCTCCCACCACCACCGCCAGGGGAAGCCGGGTGGTCAGCAGCAGCGCCCCGCCCAGCGGCACCGCGACGAAGAGGAAGGCCACCCCGGCGTGCGCCAGGGCGGCGGAGAACACCGGCCGGGGCAGCAGCCGCAGCAGCCGCGGCTCCAGGTTCAGCCCCAGGATGACGCCGGCCGTGCCCAGGCCCAGGGACACCACCGGCCGCAGCCCCTGCAGATCCGCCTGGGAGAGCACGCCGGCCAGCCCCGGGCCCAGCAGGGCGCCGAACACGAGGAAGATCAGCCCGCTGGCCGCCAGCTGGGCCACGCCGGGCAGCCGGCTGGGATCCAGCAGGGTCCGGCTCGAGGCGAGCAGTGAGAGCGCCGCGATGGCGAGGAAGACGAGCAGCGCCTGCATGGCTCCCGTGCTTACACCGCCCGGGGGCCCTCGTCACGGCCGACGGAACACGGGCGCCGCGATCACCGGCAGGGCAACCAGCCGCCCCATGGGGGGCTCATCCGCGTCCATCTCCAACTGGACGCGCTGGATCAGCCGCTCGATCTCCTCACTGCTGGACTGAGGCAACAGGCTCAGCAGCAGGAGCCGATCCTCGTCCGCGCCCAGCGCCAGACTGCGCAGGCCCGCGAAGACAGGCACCTCGGCCGACAGCGCGGCCGCCGCGCTCCGAGCGCGGAGCACCAGCGGCTCCGGGATACCGAAGTCCCGAAGCCGGCGGATCGCCCGCTCGAGCTGCTCTACCTGATCCAGCAGCGTGATGAGGAGGAACACGCACCCCTCTTACCGGGTCCGTGCCCCTCCGTCACGCTACTCGCGATGGGGTTCCGGCTCCCCGGCCCCGGCCACCTTCTCCGGCGGAGCGGCCGCGGGCGCAGCTGGCTCCTCCGCAGGCTTCCCCGCCTGAGCGTCCATGGCCGCCCGGGCCGCGCGCTTGCCCTCTTCGATGAGCTTCTTCACCTTCTGCCCACCCTTGCGGCCGATCTCCTCGTAGAAGTTCGGCCCGCGGGTGGCCTTGACGCGGTCGCCACCCTTCTTGCCGATCTCCTCGTAGAACTTGGCGCCCCGCTCGGCCTTCACGGTTTCGCCACCCTTGCGGCCGATCTCCTCGTAGAAGGAGCGGCCGCGCTCGGCCTTCACCGTCGCACCTCCCTTGCGGCCGATCGTCTCGTAGAACTCACGGCCGCGCTCGTTGCGGACGGTCTCGCCACCCTTCCGCCCCGCCTCAGCCACCGTCATGCTGCCCTTGTTGTCCTTGTCCGACATATCGCCATCTCCTCTCGTTACAGCCCGACGCCTCGCACGGTGCCCCTTGCCTGAAACCTTGGGACGGAAGCGCCCCGATGCAAGCAAGCTCCGTACAGGGCCAGCCGTTCCCACCCAACAGACCACATGTAAATCACAATGATTACGCGAGGTTGTCAGGCTTGCTGGGCGTCCTGGCCGAGCTGATGCCTGCCCGGCAGGATGCTTCTGTGTTGAGAACACGCCGCGCCGCATTGCCGATTCCCCAACAAGCACCACCTTCAGCCGGGCACGGTAGGTCCATGTCGGGAGGTGAGGCGTGAAAGGCGGGGTGAAGGGCTGGCTGCGCGTGCTGGCGCCGGTGGGAGTCTCCACGGGCGGGCTGGTGCTGCTGCGGCTGCTGGGGCCCGACGTCATCGATCAGCGTCAGCTCCATGACTTCATCGCGCCTCTGGGGGAGGCGGCCCCGCTCGCCTACTTGTTCGCGCTGGGAGTCCGCCCGCTGACGCTCCTGCCAGGCACGTTGTTCGCCGCGGTGGGGGGCATGGTGTTCGGCACGCTGATGGGCACGGTGTACGCGCTGATCGGCAGCTTCCTGGCGGCGGCGCTGGTGTTTGGAATTGCTCGGAAGCTGGGCGTCCGGCCCATGAAGCGCCTGGCCGGCACGCACTACGAGGCGCTGTCGCGCGCCGCGAGCAAGCACGACTTCCAGTTCGCGCTGCTCACCAGCATCAACCCGCTGCTGCCCACGGACATGATGCTCGCGGCGGCGGCGGCCTCGGGGGCGCGCTTCTGGCCCACCGTGGGGGGGCTCATGGTGGGCACCCTGCCCGGCACGTTCCTCATGGTGCAGTTCGGCAGCGGGCTGGCCCAGGGACGCACGATCATGACCCTGGTGTCCGGCATCGGGCTGGCGCTGTCGATCCTGCTGGGCGCCTTCCTCGGCCGCCGCGTGTACAAGGAGATCAGCGCCCCGCCACCCTCGATGAAGCCACAGCCGGAGCCGCCAGCGCCTCCTCCGGCGCCCTCCTCCCCGCGCGACTTCCCCCTGCGCCGCAAGGACGGGCTGCCCTTCACCTCGTGAGTGCGCCGGACTACTGGGGACGCGCCGCTCCGAGCTTCCACCGCTGCTCGAGCGCGGCCACCTCTTCCGGAGCGCGCCGGGTGGGCTGGGTGCTCGCCCCGGGCTTGCGCAGGACGTAGAGATCCCAGATGCCCCGCAGCCCCAGGCGCTCCAGATCCGGCTGGAGGGCCGCCTCGATCTCCGGGCAGCGCTCCAGGCCCGCCCGGGCGAACTGCCGCGTCCACCACCGGAACGAGGCGATCGTGAGGTGCCCCTCGATGGGAGTGCCGTCCGCGTCCTTCAGCAGATCGTAGAAGGGCACCGGACCGTCGTACTCGGGCCCCAGCGAGTTGTAATGGTCCAAGCGGGCCCAGCGCACCTTGCCGGGGAACCAGCCCCAGGGCCCATGCGGGTTGGGGCCAAAGGAGGGGATCGTCGCCAGCAGGTGGCCTCGGCAGACCCGGGCCAGCTCTGTCAGCGCCTCGGGCACGCGCTCGGGCGGCACGTGCTCGAGGATCTCGAAGGAGGAGACCAGCTCGAAGCGCCCATCCTCGAAGGGCAGCCCCTTCGAGAGATCGCCCTGGGTGAGGAAGGGCCGCACGCCGGGGTGGGCCAGGGAGATCGCATCCGCGCTGATGTCGCTGCCCCAGGCGTCCACCTTCAGCTCGCGCAGCGCCTCCACCACGAAGCCCAGGGCGCAGCCCACGTCGAGCGAGCTGCGGAACTCGAAGTTCTTCCAGAGCAGGTACGCCGCGAGGTTCGCGCGGCTGGTCTGCCGGTCATACTGGACATAGCCGCTGCGGCGCTCCCCCCCGCGCTCCACGCCGAAGTAGCTGGCGCCGTAGAGCTCCGGCCCCTCGGCCAGGGCGGACCCCAGCCCATCCGCCACGAGGCTGGCCGCGTAGCGTAGGTAGCGCGAGCGCGCGAGCACCTGCGCGAGCGAGCGCTCCACCTGCCTCCCGGCGGGATAGAGGACCTGCTCCCGGAGGCGCTGGCGGATGGGGCGAAGCAGGGACTTGGCGTACTCCTTCATTCGTGCGTCAGTCTACCTTGGCCAGCCGGTTCCGGTCCCCGAGGAAATCCTCCACGCCCTGGGCGATCGCCTGGGCCACGCTGTCCTGGTACTCCTCGGTGGTCAGCCGCTGCTCCTCCTCGGCATGGGACAGGAAGGCGGTCTCCACCAGGATTGCGGGCATCTTCACGCCCAGCAGCACGTAGAAGAGGGCCTCCTTGGTGCCCAGATCCTTGATGTCCGAGTAGTCCCGGGCCAGCTGGCCCACGAGGCTCTTCTGGACCTGGGAGGCCAGCCGGGTGGACTCGCCGGTGTTCGCCTTGGTGGCCAGGTCCGCGAGGATGAACTGCAGATCGCTGATGCCCTTCTCGGTGGAGGCGTTCTCGCGCGCGGCGAGCCGGATGGAGTAGCGGTCCGCGGAGATGTTGAGCGTGTACGTCTCCACGCCGTGGAGCTTGGCGCTGGCCGCGGAGTTGCAGTGGATGGAGATGAACAGGTCGCCACGGGACTCGTTGGCGAACTGCGCGCGATCCTCGAGCCGGACGTAGTGATCGTCCTCGCGGGTGAGGATGACCTCCAGCCCCCGCTCCTTCAGCTCCTCGGCGAGCTTCTGGGAGATGGCCAGCGTGACGTCCTTCTCGCGCGTGCCGCTCTTGCCGGTGGCCCCCGAGTCATGGCCGCCGTGGCCGGGATCGATGATGACGCGGCGGACCTTGAGGCCGAGCTGCTCGACGAGCGTCAGCTCCGCGCGGCGCGAGAGCTTCGCGGCGGCCTTCATGCGGGCCTCGGCAATGTGCTTGTCCAGGGCGGGGATGGACGCGACCGCCGGGGCGGGCTTCGAGGGCACTGGAGCCGGAGCGGAGACCACCTCCGGGGCAGGCTTCACCACCGCGGCGGCCAGGGGCTCGTTCTTCGGCTTCGCGGGCGTCGCCACAGCCACCGGAGTGGGGCTGGCCGGGACGGTGGCCTTCAGCTCCTTCAGCTCCTTCGCGGGCTTCGCGGCGGCAGCCTGCGCCTCGTCCGCCTTCATGGGCGTAATGACGACGACCCGCGGGGCCTCGTTGGCCTTCGAGTCCTGAGCCTCGGCCACGGAGGACGCGTTGGCGGGAGCCGCATCCCGAGCGAGCTTGGAGATGGCATCCACCAGCGAGGCACCCGCACGTGGCGTGTCCTGCTGCGGAGCGGGAGCGGGAGCGGGGGCGGGGGCGGGGGCAGCCTCGGCCACGGCGGGCGCGGCGGGCTTGCGCGCGGGCGGCGGCGTCTTGGGCGCGGGCAGCGAGGCCAGCAGCTCCTTCAGCTCACGGGCCCGATCCCCCTTGCTGTTGCTGGCGAGGCTGTCCGTGATGACACGGCGGGCGGCGTCGGGGTGATCCAGGCGATCCAGGTAGATGCGGGCCAGCGAGAGCGCCGCGTCATCCGCGAGCCGGTGACGCGGGTGGCCCTCCACCACCCTCGAGTAGTCCCCGGCGGCGGACTGGAGATCCTCGAGGAGGAAGGAGATCCGGCTCAGCTCGCTCATCAGCTCGCCGGCGGTGAAGAGGGCATCCGGGGCGCGCTGGCTCTTGGGGAAGTCGGTGGCCACGGCCTCGAAGCGGTGGGCGACGTTGAGCCAGTGGTGGCGCAGCTTGCGCCGCACCGCGTCTCCCTTGAGGGCGTAGTAGGCCGTGCGCGCCTCCTGATAGGCCTCTTCGGCCGCGTCTCGCTTCGCCGCGGAGGCGACACTCGACAGCAGCAGCAGGAAGAGGGCGAGGCGAGCGCGCATGAGGCCTCCGGACACGAGGAGCGACAGCTACAGATGTGTGTCACGGGCTCCTTGCACCCGCAAATTTTCGATCCTCCCCTGCCCCGCTGCTCAACGAATCCAGCCGAGGGTGCGGGCCAGATCCTCGTCGATGACGCGGACCCAGTCCGGCTCGCGGGGCACCACCGCGGCGAGCACCTTCGCCCCGTTGCGCACGGGAGCGCGGCCCGGCCGGGCCCGGGCGCGGACGGAGAGCTTCACGTCCTTCCGGTAGTAGGAGGCGGGGAAGACGATCTCGCGGCGCGTCTCCGGCAGGGGCCCGTCCGGAGTGAGCCACACCAGATCGCCCCGGCGCAGAGGCTCCAGCTCCGCGCGGATGGTGCGGCGCAGCTCGCGCAGGAACAGGAACACGGCGCCCAGCGCCCCCACCGCGAGCCCCCACGGGAGCAGGTTGATCGCTCCGGCCTGCTCCCGAACGAAGCGGGCCTCGCGCGGCCGGTCCGGCTGGTCCGGGTCCACCAGCAGCGTCACCCGCGCGCCATGCCCGAGCCCCTCGGCATACTCGGCGGAGGTGCGCACCCCGTTCACGGTGTACTGCCGCTCGTCCACGCTGTAGAGCACCTCCAGGGTGGCCTCGGCATCCACGCGCTTCTCCAGGGGAGGCAGCGTGAGGCCCGACACGAACCCCTCCACCTCCCGGGCGCGATCCAGGAAGGCGCGCTCTTTGACGAAGAAGCGGCCAGCCACGCCGGCCACTGCCGCGACGATGCCCATGAACAGGAGCCCCAGGACGAGGGTCCGCGCCAGCCTCCCCACGGCGCCGGGCACCTGGGAGAAGCGGACACGCCGGGGCGCGTGGGGGATGGCGAACTGCACGGGGGTGGCCTCCTTGGCTCACCTCCCTTTTACTTCAACTCCTTCTGGAGCCGCGCCAGGAGGTTGAGGGCCTCCAGCGGCGTGGTGGTGTCCAGCGAGGTGTTGCGCAGCGCCTCCAGGACCTTCTGCTGCGCGGGAGACACGCCGGCAGCGGCCTGCGCCCCACCCGCCTCTCCACCAAAGAGCCCGAGCTGCCCGGCCGCCACGCGGGAGCCCCGCCGGACGGCGACGCGAGGACGCCCCGCCTCATCCAGCTCGCCGGACTCCAGGTTCTGGAGGATGTCACGGGCGCGGGCCACCACCTCCTGGGGCAGGCCTGCCAGCCGGGCCACCTCGATGCCATAGGAGCGGTTGGCCCCGCCGGGCACCAGCTTGCGCAGGAAGAGCACCTTGCCGCCGTGCTCCTTCACGGCGATGCACAGGTTCTTCACCCGAGGCCTCTCGCGGGCCAGGTCCACCAGCTCGTGGTAGTGCGTGGCGAACAGCGTCCGCGCGCCGAGCTTGTCGTGGATGTGCTCGGCCACCGCCCAGGCGATGGAGAGCCCGTCGAAGGTGGAGGTGCCGCGGCCGATCTCGTCCAGGATGACGAGGCTCCTGCGCGTGGCGTGGTGGAGGATGTGGCTCGTCTCCGTCATCTCCACCATGAAGGTGGACTGCCCACGCGCCAGGTTGTCCGCTGCGCCCACGCGGGTGAAGATCCGATCGCACAGGCCGATCTGGGCCGCCTTGGCCGGGACGAAGCAGCCCGCCTGGGCCATGAGCACCGTGAGGGCCACCTGCCGCATCACCGTGCTCTTGCCGGCCATGTTGGGGCCGGTGATGACGAGGATCTGCGCCTCCTCCGAGCTCATCAGCACGTCATTGGGGACGAAGGACTCGCCGGCGCTCAGCACGCGCTCCACCACGGGGTGGCGCCCGGCGGTGATGGAGAGCACCTCCGAGTCATCCACCACGGGCCGCGTGTACCCGTACTCGGCGGAGCACCGCGCGAAGGACAGGAGCGCATCACTGGTGGCCACGGCCTCTGCGGCCGAGCGGATGCGGGGGGCGGCGGCGACCACCTGGGCCCGCAGCTCCTCGAAGAGGCGGAGCTCCAGGGCACACCGGCGCTCCTCGGCGGTGAGCACCTTCTCCTCGTACTCCTTGATCTCGGGGGTGATGAAGCGCTCGCCGCCCACCGTGGTCTGCTTGCGGATGTAGTCCTGGGGCACCAGGTGCTTGTTGCTGTTCGTCACCTCGATGAAGTACCCGAACACCTTGTTGTAGCGGACCTTGAGCGAGGAGATCTTCGTCCGCTCCCGCTCCCGGAGCTCCAGCTTCAGCAGGTAGTCCTTGCCGGAGGTGGACAGCGCCACCAGCTCGTCCAGCTCGGCGTGGAAGCCCTGGCGGAAGAGGCCGCCCTCCTTGATCGTCACCGGCGGCTCGTCCACCACGGCGCGCAGCAGCACCTCGGCCAGCTCCGGCAGGGCGCTCAGCGGCCCGGCGAGGGCCTTGAGCAACGGGGCCGAGCACCTCGAGAGCGCGGCGGCCAGCCTGGGCAGCTGCGCGAGCGACACGGCCAGGGCGCGCAGATCCCGGGCATTGCCAGCGCCCAGCGAGAGCCGGCCACACAGCCGCTCCAGGTCCGCCACCTCCTTGAGGAGCGTGGTGAGCTCCTCGCGCCAGACGCTCCTCTGGGACAGCTCCTCCACGGCGTCCAGGCGGGCGTGGATCTCCGGCAGGGCGTACAGGGGGGCGGCGAGCCAGCGGGCCAGCTTGCGGCCGCCCATGCTGGTGGCGGTGCGGTCCAGCGCGCCCAGCAGGCTCCCCTTGCGAGCCCCATCCCGGAGCGTCTTGAGGACCTCCAGGTTGGCCCGCGAGGACTCGTCCATGAGCAGGTGCCCGGCGCGCTCCAGACGGCTGAGCCGGTCCACGTGGGCGGCGTTCGTCTTCTGGGTATCCTTGAGGTAGCGCAGGGCCGCGCCCGCCGCGCCGGTGGCCAGGGGCGCGTCCGCCAGTCCGAAGGCCTCCAGCGAGGCCACCGAGAAGTGGCCCTTCAGGTAGACGGCGGCGCGAGGCGCCTCGAAGGCGGCCTTCTCCAGCTCCGTCACCGAGGGCGTGCGAGCCAGCCGATCGGCGACGAAGGCCACCTCGGGAGCGGCCCTCTGGCCCTCGGGTACCAGCAGCTCGCGGGGATCCACGCGGGACAGGGCCTCCACCAGCTCCTGGGCGGTGGGCACCTCCACGGTGAAGAACTCGCCGGTGGAGGCCTCGAGCAGCGCGGCGCCGAAGCCCCGCTCGCCCCAGTGCACGGCGGCCAGGAAGTTGCTGGCGCGCGGCTCGAGCACCTCCTCGTCCAGCACCATGCCGGGGGTGATGATGCGCGTCACCTCGCGCTTGACGATGCCGGGGCCGGGGCCGGGCTGCTCCATCTGCTCGCAGATGGCCACCTTGAGCCCCTGCTCGATCAGCCGGGCGATGTAGCGGCGGGCCGAGTGGTAGGGCACCCCGCACATGGGCACCTTCTCACTGCCCTTGGCGCGCGCGGTGAGGGTGATCTGGAGCAGCTCCGAGGCGCGCACCGCGTCCTCGAAGAACATCTCGTAGAAGTCCCCGAGCCGGAAGAAGAGGATGGTGTCCGGGTGGAGCGCCTTCATCTCCAGGTACTGGCGCATCATCGGGGTGAGCGCGGCAATCTCACGCGCCCCGGTAGGCCCGGCCCCGCCTTCCATACCTTCCAGGTTGGATTCCGGAGCGGCCTCCGCGCCGGCTCCCTTGGCTGTCTTCACCTGCGTTCCGCCCATGATCTCCTCTTCTCTCACGCCCCACGCCCCGGATCAACGCGCGAGCGTCCTACCCCCTACGTCACCTGAAACGCACCTCTAACACCGCCAGCCGACATTCTCCGTTCGTTGCGATCGAAAACAGTTCCCGCCCGGTGGGCAGGAGGGCAACCTAGCGCCCGTCCATGGAGCCCCGTCAGCCCCGTCCCGTCCCTGTCCTCTTCAAGGTCGCCATCGCGCCGCTCCAGGCCTTCTTCCGGCTGGAGGCCAGCAGCGGCATCCTCCTGGCGCTGTGCGCGGTAGCAGCCATGGTGTGGGCCAACTCGCCGTGGGCCTCGAGCTACACGGGGCTCTTCGACGCGCCGATGGCGTTGGAGCTGGCCGGGTCGCGCGGCGCCTTCACCTTCCGGGAGTTCATCAACGATGGGCTGATGACGTTGTTCTTCTTCCTGGTGGGGATGGAGATCAAGCGCGAGCTGTCCGCGGGGGAGCTGCGCACGCCGGCGAGGGCGATGCTGCCGCTGATCGCGGCGCTGGGGGGCATGCTGGTGCCCGCGGGCCTCTACCTGATCTTCAACGCGGGGACGCCGGCGGCGGGGGGCTGGGCCATCCCCATGGCCACGGACATCGCCTTCTCCATCGGGTGCCTGACGCTGGTGCGGGCGCGGGTGTCTCACGCGCTGGTGGTGTTCCTCACGGCGCTGGCGATCTTCGACGACATCGGCGGCATCATCGTGATCGCCCTCTTCTACGGGAAGGGGCTCCACGGGGAGTGGCTGCTGGCGGCGGGGGGCATGGTGGCGGCGCTGGCGGTGTGCAACCGCTTCTACGTGCGCAACGGCCTGGCCTACGTGGTGCTGGGAGCGGCGCTCTGGTACGCGATGCACCACGGAGGGATCCACGCCACGCTGTCGGGGGTGGTGCTGGGCATGTTCATCCCGGCGGTGGCCGTGCGCCGGGGGCGGGACGTGCTCAACGAGCTGTCCTCCTACATCTCCCGGTGCGTGGAGGAGCCCGAGGACGAGGCGGTGCGCGGCGCGCAGCTGCTCTATATCGAAGAGCAGCTGGAGGACATCGAGCCACCGCTCAACCGCTTCGTGCACCTGTGGCACCGCTGGGTGGCGTACGGGATCGTGCCGCTGTTCGCGCTGGCCAACTCGGGCATCTCGCTGGAGGGCATGTCGCTGGCGGATCTGGCCAAGCCCCTGCCGCTGGGCATCATCGTCGGGCTGTTCGTGGGCAAGCAGGTGGGCATCTTCCTGTTCACCTATGTGGCGGTGAAGACGGGGGTGTCGCCCATTCCGGGAGGGGCGCGGGCCTCGCAGCTGTATGGGGTGGCGGTGGTGGCGGGCATCGGGTTCACGGTGGCGCTCTTCGTTGCGACGCTGGCGTTCCCGGGAGAGCCGCAGCTGCTGGCCGAGGCCAAGCTGGGGATCCTCCTGGGCTCGCTGCTGTCGGCGGTGGTGGGCTACCTGCTGCTGCGCTTCGGCCCGGCGCCCAGGGAGGCCGTCCCGGCCGTCTGAGCTCCGGGGAGCGCTGTCTCGCGGAACACCCAGGCATGGACCGCGAGGCCCACCACGGCCCCGCCGAGCACATCCACGACGAAGTGCTGCTTCACGGTCAGCGTCGAGAGGCAGATGAGCGTGGCCCATACGAGCCAGAGCCCACTGCGCCCGCGGCGCCACAGGCGCAGCGTGCCCAGCACGGTGACGGCGACGTGGAGGCTGGGGAAGGTGTTGCCGGGCTTGTCCTCGTGCCACATCCAGCGGAACTCCTCGCGCCAGAACGGGGAGGCGATGGACTCGACGTCCGGGCGCGGGTAGTGGGCGGTGAAGAGGATGAAGCCGGTGAAGCACAGGGCGAAGATCCACAGCACGGCGCGGAGGCCGCGGGCGTACTCACCCGGCTGGAGCTGCCACGCCGCCACGAGGAGCAGCAGGAAGAAGCTCCAGTAGAGGTGATAGGTCCACGGCAGGAACGGGATGGCGGTGTCCAGCGGGGTGGTGAAGTCGAAGCGAGGAGGCAGGTAGCGGTTCAGCCAGCCGTAGCACCGGAGGCCGACGACGATGATGGCCAGCGCGGAGACCAGCCGCCCGATCCGGTGTTGAGTGAGCCACGAACGCAACCGCAGGTGCCGTCCTTCCGGGAGCCCAGGCCCGTTATGGTAATGAACTCTCTGTGAATCGGTAGCCCCTGAGCATTTCCGTGCGCTCCCCTGCCCGGCCTGAAGCTGACCGTTTGCGGGCGCTGCGGGCCCGTGGGAAGGTGCGGAGCGCGTGATCCTCCAGGACCTCAACCGAGTCCGTCAGATCGCCGTCATCGCGGCGCGGTACGGCTTCGCCGATGTGACGGAGCGGGCCGGGCTGTGGCGGATGCTGGGCCGCAAGGAGAAGGTGGAGGTGTCGCCGGAGACGCAGCGCGCGTCGACGGCGCGGCGCTTCCGGATGATGCTCAACGATCTGGGCCCCACGTTCGTGAAGCTGGGGCAGATCCTGTCCACGCGCGGCGATCTGCTGCCGGCCGAGTTCGTGGACGAGCTGTCCCTGCTGCAGGACCAGGTGGAGCCGATCCCGCTGGAGCAGGTGCACGCGCAGATCCGCGAGTCGCTGGGCAAGGAGGTGCAGGAGCTGTTCGCGACGATCGATCCCGTCCCATTGGCGGCGGCGTCGATCGCGCAGGTGCACCGGGCGGTGACGCTGTCGGGGGACGAGGTGGTGGTGAAGGTGCAGCGGCCGGGGATCTCTCAGCGGATCGACTCGGATCTGACGGTGCTGCGCTCGCTGGCGCGGCTGCTGGAGGCGGTGATCGAGGAGACGGGCGTGTACACGCCGACGGGGATCGTGGACGAGTTCGACAAGGCGATCCACGAGGAGCTGGACTTCGTGAACGAGGCCTCGAACATCCGGGCGTTCCTGGCGAACCACGAGGACCGGCCGTACCTCAAGATTCCACGGGTGTACGACGAGCTGTCGAGCCGGAAGGTGCTGACGCTGGAGTTCATCCGAGGGGTGAAGATCAGCCAGGCGAAGCTGTCGGACGACGAGCGGAAGCAGCTCGCCAAGAACATCATCGAGGCGAGCTTCCGGCAGCTCTTCGACGACGGGCTGTTCCACGGGGATCCGCACCCGGGGAACATCCTGCTGCTGGAGGGGAACCGGCTGGCGCTGCTGGACTTCGGGGTGGTGGGACGGCTGACGAAGCCGATGCAGGAGACGCTGGTGATGTTGTGCCTGGCGGTGGCGCTGAAGGACAGCGACTCGGTGGCACGCATCCTGTACCGGATGGGGGTGCCGGACTCGCGGGCGAACCTGGCGGGGTTCCGGAACGACATTGAAGGGATCCTGGGCCAGCACCTGCCGACGACGCTGGGACAGGTGGACGCGCGGACGCTGCTGCGCGATTTGCTGGACCTGGCGGTGAAGTACAAGATCCGGATCCCGAAGGAGTACGCGCTGCTGAGCCGGGCGTCGGTGTCGACGGAGGGGATGCTGCGGAGCCTGTACCCGGAGATGAACATCCTGGAGGTGGTGCTGCCGTACGCGAAGGAGCTGCTGGCGGGCCGGTATGATCCGAGCCAGCTGCAGGGCGGGCTGATGAAGACGCTGCTGCGGTTCCAGTCGCTGGCGACGGACCTGCCGACGCAGCTCTCGCAGATCCTGTTGGATCTCGAGGCAGGGAAGTTCACGGTGACGCTGCGGGAGGATCAGTTCGACAAGCTGAACGAGAACCTGCGCACGCTGGCGATCATCGCGTTCCTGGGGTTGTGCGCGTGCGGCTTCATCGTGGGCACGTTCATCTCGTTCGCGCAGAAGCCCTGGATGTACGACGGGGTGCCGGTGCTGGGGATCGTGGCGATTGCCCTGGCGGCCGCGCTCGCGGGAGGCGCGTTCACCTGGTACCTGTTCGGCAGCCGGTTCCGGAAGGTCAGCGTGAGCCGCTGGCTCAAGAAGCGCCGGTAGAAGGCCCTTCCGTCACCTTGCGGCGCGTCTCCCTGGCTACTCCGCTCTCACCACCGCATCCGTAGGCAGGCCGGCTCGGATGCGCGCCAGGGCGTCCTCCACCGGACCAGCCTCGGCAGCTTCGATCGTCACCTTGACCCGGTAGTCCAGCTCCGCGTCGAACACCGGGTAGGAGCCGATGGCCACGTGCGGCATGTCCAGCGCCACCCGGTCCAGCACCGCGGCGATGGTGCTCTCGCCCAGCCGCACGTAGAGGCAGCGCAGGTATACCGGCGTCCCCTGCAGCCGCTTCAACACCGTCTCGAGCTGGAGCCTGAAGAGCTGCGGCACTCCGGGTAGAAGGAAGACGTTGTCCACCGTCAGCACGGGGAACCAGATTCCCTCCTGCGGCAACAGCACCGCCCCCTCGGGCGCGTCCGCCAGACGCATCGCCTCGTCAGTGAGGTGATCGGAGCGCTTGCGGATGAGCTCCACCATCTCGGGCAGGCGCACCACCTGGCGCCCCATCGCGAGCGCCACCGCGCGCACCGTGACGTCATCGTGGGTCGGGCCGATGCCGCCGCTGGTGAAGACGTACTCCGCCCGCGAGCGCGCCCGAGCCACCGCGTCGACGATCGCGTCCACGTCGTCCGTGACGATCTCCACCGAGCGCAGGGGGATGCCTGTCTCCCGCAGCCGCCGGATGAGGTGGGGGCCGTTGGCGTCCAGCACCTTCGCGGTGAGGACCTCGTTGCCGATGATGACCGCCGCTGCGCCGGTGCGCTCCATGGGCGCCAGACTCTATCCCCAACCTGTCCGACAACCATACAGGTTGGCGGAGACCTCGCCCGGCGGTCTCCGTCCAGGGGCCTGCGGCTCCGCAGCGCTCGACGCGCTTCACCCCTCGCGCAGGTAGCCGTTCACCAGCGCAACCAGCCGCTCGCGCTCGGTACCGCGCAGCCCGAGCTGATCCGCCGCAGCCTCCACGGTCTTCCCGCCACGCACCAGCCCCGTGAGCGCCGCCAGCCGTGTGGCCCGCTCCACGTTGATGGGGCCGCCCGAGGCCACCTTGCCCTGCCAGTCCGCGCGCATGTCCGAGGTGTCCGCCATCAGGCGCTTCAGCGCCGTGGGCGACAGCTGCGGATCCAGCACCAACATCCGTCCCGCCAGGTTCGTCACCTGCGGCGCCGCCATGGAGGTGCCGCTCATCGGGCTGTACCCCGCCCCCGGAATCGCGGACATCACCTCCACGCCCTGTGCCGCCAGGTTCGCCGTGCGGCCGTAGTTCGTCATCGACGCCGGGCGCCCCTCCGCATCCGAGGCCGCCACCACCACCAGGTTCGGCAGGCTGTTGGCCGCCAGCTCCAGGTTCGGATCCACCTGCTCTAGCGGCTTCGAGTCGTTGCCCGCCGCCGCCACGAAGAGCACGTCCGGGTGGCGCGCGATCACGTCCCGCATCACCGCCATCCGCTCCGGCGTGCCGAAGCCGAAGCTCATGTTGATGACCTTCGCCCCGTGATCCGCCGCGTAGTCCACGGCCTCGGCCACCTTGCGGATGTCATACGGCGACGGGCCAATCACGCGGGTGGGCATCACGTTCACCCGCTCCGTCCCTTGGCTCGCAATGCCCGCCACGTGCGTGCCGTGCCAGTCCCCCCAGGGGTTGCCCGCGTCGTTGTTGCCGTCCACGAAGTCCCAGCCGTGGCTGTCGTCCAGCTTCCCGTTGCCGTCCTCGTCCACCCCGTTGCCCGCCACCTCGGCCGGGTTCGCCCAGCCCTTGGGGCCCAGCTCCGGGTGCCACATGTCGAAGCCGTTATCCAACACCGCCACGTTCACCTCGCCGGCGGTGCGGCCCGCGCGCTCCACCAGCCGCTCGTAGCCCGTGTCTCTCTCCCCTACGTTGCTCTGGACAATGCGCCGCGCCAGCGCCGAGGCCGTCATCCCCTGCGGGCGCTCCTGCGGCACCGCGTAGCCGCGCGACTGGAGGAACTCCGCCAGCTGCCCGCGCGCGCTCCCCTCCACCTCGAAGCGGCTCGAGGCCCAGAGGTCCACCAGCTGGCGCGCCTCGGCGCTGGCCTGGCGCGGCAGCCCGTCCGCCTGGGGCCGCAGCACCCCGTTCCACTCGGCCTCCGTCACCTTCCCGTCCGCCACCACCGTCCGAACGGCTTGACGCATCGCAGCAGCAGAGGAAAACGACGAACGATCCAGGGAGGCAGCGCGCATAGTGCCTACATTGTCGGACCAATGCGCACAGAGTTGTGTGGAAACGTATTCACCCGCTGTAACGCCCAGGCAGCATCAGGGGACAGCGGCAGCCACATGAAGGAGGGCAAAGAGCCCGTGGCCAACGGCTGCGCCGCCCTCCGAGCCGAGGCAGGTGGCCCAGGGCTCGGGTCAGGCCTCGAGTCAGCGCGCGCGCTTGCGCCCGAGCAGCGCGCGGATCTCCCTCAGCGCCGCCTCCGTCACCGCCTCCACCGTCTGCTCGCCGTCGATCCGGACGATCTTCTCCTGCGCCTCGCGCCGGCGGATCGCCTCCTCATACTGGCGGGCAATCCTCCGCTGGAGCGCGTCCTCCTCGAACAGCTCCTTCGCCCCACCCCGCGCCGCCCGACGCTGTGCCGCCACCGCCGGCGACACGTGCACGAACAACGTGAGATCCGGCGGCACCGCGTACCCGTTCGCCGCCTCCACCCACGCCATGGACAGGCTCGCGCCCTGGTACGCCAGCGAGGACAGCACGTACCGATCGCTGATGACGAGCTGCCCCGCCTCCAGCGCCGGCAGCACCTTCGCCTTGAGGTGATCCGTCCGATCCGCCGCGTACAGCAGCGCCAGCGTCTCCTGCGCCAGCGGGCCCGCGCCTCCCGGCAGCACCAGCCGCCCCGTGAGCGCCTGCCGGATCAACGTCCCGATCGGCCCGTCCGAAGGCTCCCGCGTCGTCACCACCGAGTGGCCCTCCGCGCGCAGGGCCACCGCGAGGCGCTCGGCCTGCGTCGTGGTCCCCGCCCCGTCCAGCCCCTCCAGGACGATGAACCGCCCCCGCCCAGCCTTTCGACGGAGCGCGCTCACCGGGGCAGCAGCTTCGAGGGGTTGTCCAGCTGCAGCCGGCGCCGCAGCTCCAGCAGATCGCCGTACTGCTTCAGCTCCTCGGCCAGCTCCCGGCGTCCCTTGAGGTAGTTCACCATGCTGTAGCTCACCAGCCCCAGCACCCCCGCGGCGACCCCAAAGCCCAGGTACGGCACCTTCGCCGAGTCCCAGAACAGCTTGGCCGCCGCGCCCGCCAGGATCAGCGCCACGAGAAACGACACACCCGCATGGGCAAAGTGCAGGATGCTCTGGCGCGTGGCCAGGCTGGCCTGAAGGCGCTCGTGCTGCGAGCGCAGCTCGTCTGAGGTTTGGGCGTTCACGGGGCCGGGGACATAGCGCAGCCACGGCCCGCCGTCGAGCCACCCGCGAGCCCCCGCCCCACCCTCACCCCAGCGACGCCAGCGCCTCGCGCACCGCTCCCAGCTCCGCCGGCAGCTCCACCGGTGGGTTCGCCCGCCGGCTCTCCACGTCCGCCAGCGTGCCTCGGTGGTACCCCACCTTGAAGTCCGCGAACTTCAGCCCGTGCGCCGTGGACACCACCGCCACCCGCGAGCCCCGGGCAATCACCCCTTGGGCCACCAGCTTCTCCACCGCCGCCAGGGCCACGCCCGTATGCGGACAGCTGAAGGTGCCCTCGCGATCGGCCCGCGCCGCCGCGTTGGCCAGCTCGGACTCCGTGGCCTCCTCCACCACGCCGTCGAACGCCTGCAGCGTCCGCACCGCCCGCCGGAACGACACCGGGTTCCCAATCTGGATCGCCGAGGCCAGCGTCTTCTCCGCCTTCATGGGCACCAGCTCCTGGAAGCCCCCGCGGAAGGCCCGGAACAGCGGGTTGGCCCGCTGCGCCTGCGCCACCGCGATCCGCGGCAGCCGGGAGATCAGCCCCAGGGTCTTCATCATCTGGAAGCCCTTGCCCAGCGCGCTCGCGTTGCCCAGGTTGCCGCCGGGGATCACCACCCAGTCCGGCGGCTCCCAGTCCAGATCCTGGCACAGCTCGATCGCCACCACCTTCTGCCCCTCGATGCGCAGCGAGTTCATCGAGTTGGCCAGGTACAGCCCGCGATCCTCCGTCACCTGCTGCACCAGCCGCATGCAGCCGTCGAAGTCCGTGTCCAGCGACAGCACCTTCGCCCCGTTGGCGATCGGCTGCACCAGCTGCGCCAGCGACACCTTGTCCTTCGGCAGGAACACCACCGAGGGAATGCCCGCCGCCGCCGCGTACGCCGAGAGCGCCGCCGAGGTGTCCCCCGTGGAGGCGCACGCCACCGCGCGAATGGGCACGCCCCGCGCCCGCAGGTGCTTCACCGCGGACACCAGCACCGTCATGCCCCAGTCCTTGAAGCTCCCCGTCGGCGAGACGCCGCACTCCTTGAGCTCCAGGCTCGCCAGCCCCAGCTCCGCCGCCATCCGCCGCAGCGGCATGAGCGGCACCCGCCCCTCGCCCAGCGAGACGATGTCCGCCGCGGGCAGCTCCGGGCACACCCACTCGTGCTTGCCCCACACCCCCGAGGCGTTCGGCAGCCGCGACGCCCCGAAGCGGGACTCGAAGCGGCGCTTCCACTCCGCCGCCGGCACCGCGCGCAGCGCCTCCAGATCGTGCGCCACCTCCAGCAGCGAGCCGCACTTCGGACAGCGGTAGATGACCTCCCACAGCGACGCGCGGAAGCCGCAGCCCTCGCTGCACGCGTACTCCGCTCGGAAAGCAGGACCTGACGCGCTCATGCCCCGACCGCCACGACGCGCGTGCCACAGACCGTGCAGATCTTGTTCGGCCGGGTGGGCGTGCGGCACTTCTGGCACGGCAGCCACAGCAGCTCCTCCGCCGACACCGCCGCCGCCTCCTTCGCCGCCGCCGCGGAACCCGCAGCGGGACGGGCCTTGGGCAGCCGCATGCCGCACTTGTCGCACACCATGCCCTCGGCCTGGACGTTGCGGCAGTACCGGCACACCACCGCGCCCGTGGGCGCCGCCGTGCGCACCCCGTCATCCGCCGCTCGGCCGGTGTCCAGCTCGGGCACGAGCTCCACGCTCACCTTGTCGATCGGCGCCGTGCGCGTGGTCTCCATGTCCGGCACCACCTGGGGTGGCAGATCCGGCCCCGCCTGCTGACGGGTCTGGTCCAGCTCGGGAAGGATCGGAGCCTCGACCGCCACACGGCCACCCGTGTGGTGGGTCAGCTCCAGCTCAGGCAAGGTTGGCACGGCCACAGCGGCAGCGACTTTCGGCACCTGAAGCTTCTTGCCGCAGTTGTCGCACTCGTCCCCTTGGGCCTGCTGGTGTTCACACACCGGGCAGATGATCATGGGGCGCACGTTAACGGGCCGGGGCGCCCGGGGGCAACGCGCTGTGCTTCACTCCAGCTTCAGGGCCTCTCCTGTCATGGGCACGAAGCGCACGGGGAGCAGGTGCTCGACCCGGGGGATCCCCCCGTTCCGGACGCGGGTGATCCGCAGCAGCTCCTGGCCGCCCCTCTGGGAGCCGACCGGGATCACCATCCGCCCGCCTGGCCTCAGCTGCCCCAGCAGCTTGGGAGGGACGGACTCGGGGGCCGCCGTGCCGATGATGGCATCAAAGGGCGCCGCCTCCGGCCAGCCCAGCGAGCCATCCCCCAGCCGCAGGTAGACGTTCTCGAAGCCCAGCCGCCTCAGCAGCCTCCTCGCCGAGCGGGCCAGCGAGGGGACGATCTCCACGGAGTACACTTCCCGACACAGGAGGGCGAGGACCGCCGTCTGGTAGCCGGAGCCGGTGCCGACCTCCAGCACCCGCTCATGCCCCTGCAGCTGGAGGGCCTGGGACATGAGCGCGACGATGTACGGCTGGCTGATGGTCTGCCCGTGGCCAATGGGCAGTGGGGAGTCCTGGGTGGCGGCGTAGCGGGCGGACTCCGGCACGAAGTCCGAGCGGTTCAGGCGCCGGATCGCCTCGAGCACCCGTCGATCACGGATCCCTGCCCGCTCCAGGAAGTCTGCCAGCGCGCGATCTCCCATGGGCCGCACCCTCCCTTGAAGTCTACGCATCGCCTTCAGCCCCAGGCAGGGTCCGGATCGCCGCTACCCCACCTGGGCCAGCGCCAGCCGGCCCTCCCACCGCTCCTCGAGCGCCTTCACCAGCCCCTGGTGCTCGGGGGCGCGCAGCTGAGGATCCGCCTCGAGGATGCGCCGGGCCTCGGCCTGGGCCATCGCGAGCAGATCCCCGTCCCTCGCCAGGTTGGCCACCGCGAGCTCGGGCAGGCCGCTCTGCCGCGTCCCGAGGAACTCGCCAGGCCCGCGGATCTCCAGATCCTTCTCGGCGATGACGAAGCCATCGTTGCTGTGCTCCATCACCGCCAGCCGCTCGGTGGACTCCCAGGAGCGGGCCGGGCTGGCCACGAGGTAGCAGTGGCTCACGGCCGCCCCGCGCCCCACCCGGCCGCGCAGCTGGTGGAGCTGCGAGAGGCCGAAGCGCTCGGCGTGCTCGATGACCATGACGGAGGCGTTGGGCACGTCCACGCCCACCTCCACCACGGTGGTGCACACCAGCAGGTGGATGCGCTGCTCGCGGAAGTCCTCCATCACCGCGTCCTTCTCCTCGGCCTTCATGCGCCCGTGGAGCAGGCCCACCCGCGCCTGCGGGAACACCTGCTGGAGCTTGTCCGCCCCCCGCGTGGCGTCCTCCAGGTCCAGCTTCTCGGACTCCTCCACCAGCGGATAGACGACGTAGGCCTGGTGGCCCTTGGCGAGCTCGGTGGCCACTCCCTCGTACACACGGGCGCGGTGCTGCTCGCTGAAGACGCGGGTGGCCACGGGCGTGCGGCCCGGGGGCAGCTCGTCGATCACCGAGACGTCCAGATCCCCATAGAGCGTCATCGCCAGGGTGCGCGGGATGGGCGTGGCGGTCATCACCAGCACGTCCGGCCGGAGGCCCTTGCTCATGAGCGTGTGGCGCTGGAGCACGCCGAAGCGGTGCTGCTCATCGATGACGGCCAGCCCCAGCCGCTCGAAGGCCATGTCCTCCTGGACGAGCGCGTGGGTGCCCACGGCGAGGTGGATCTCCCCTCGGGCCACGGCCTCGCGCACCTCCCGCTTCTGCTTCGCCGTGCCCGCGGCGCTGACCAGGCCCACGCGGAAGCCGAGCGGCTCCAGGAGGCGCCGGAAGGTGCGATCATGCTGCTCGGCGAGGATCTCCGTGGGCGCCATCACGGCCACCTGGTAGCCGTCCTGCAGCGCGATCAGCGCGGCCACGAGCGCCACCGCCGTCTTCCCGGAGCCCACGTCACCCTGGACGAGCCGGTTCATGGGCTCGGAGCGGGCCATGTCGCGGCAGAGCTCCTCGACCACGCGGGCCTGGGCGCCGGTGAGCTGGAACGGGAGCGCCCCCCGGGCCCGCTCCAGCCGCTCGGAGGAGACGTTGAAGGCAATGCCCTTCTCCACCTTCACGCCCTGGCGCTTGAGCCCCACCCCGAGCTGCAGGAAGAACAGCTCATCGAACGCGAGCCGCCGGTGCGAGGGGCTCTGGTGTGTGTCGAGCAGGCCCAGGTCCGAGTCGTCCGGGGGGAAGTGGATGCTGCGCAGGGCCTCGGGGAGCGCCATCAGCCCCAGCCGCTTCCGCAGGGCCTCGGGCAGGGGCTCCTCGAGGTGCTGGGCGTAGGACTCGGCGACCCGGGCGGCGATCTCGCGGAAGGAGCGCTGATCGCCGCGCTCGAAGCCCGGGTACACGGGGACGATGCGGTTGAAGTGGTCGGAGGAGGACTCGATGTCCTCGGCGGGCTCGATCTCCGGGTGGGCCATCTCTCGCCCCGTGGTGGAGGCGCGCACCTCGCCGGAGAGCACGATCCGCTTGCCCACCGTGAAGCGGGCCTTGAGCCAGGGGCCCGCGTGGAAGAAGGTGCAGGCGATGCTGCCGGAGCGGTCCGCGATGACGGCCTTGAAGTAGCGCTTGCCGTTTCGACCGGAGGCATAGTCCGCGTACTTGACGATGCCCACGGTGACGCCGCGCTCGCCAGGATTCAGCTCGGCGATGGTGAGCAGGCGGCGCCGGTCCTCGTAGCAGCGCGGCAGCAGGAAGAGGATGTCGCCCACCCGGCGAAGGCCCTTCTTGTTGAGGGCCCCCAGCAGGCGCGGGCCCAGCCGCTTGCCCAGCGTCTTGAGAGGAATGGACAGGGGCCCCGAGCGCGGCGCGATGGACAGCAGCTTCGCCTCGGCCCGGGACGCCTCCGCGCCGGGGGCGCTCTTGCGCTTCTTCGCGGGGGCCGCCTTCTTCTCCGCCGCGGGAGGCGTGCGAGTGGCAGCGGGCCGGGCCGGCGGCGCAGGCTTCAGCACCAGCGGGGCGGGCGGGACCGCGACAGGCTCGGCGGACTTCCAGGCGGGAACCGCCGTCGCTGAGCGCGGAGCCGGGCTCCCTCTCTCCGTCTCCAGCCTCGCCGAGGGCGGCCCCGGAGGCCCTGCCAGCGCCCCCACCCTCGCCTCCGCGCTGCCCACGCCCGCCTCTCCAGGCTCGGGCGGCGCGCCCCCTGCCTCTCCTCGAATCACCTGCTCCAGCTCGGGCGGCAGCGCCACCCCGCCCAGCTTCAGCGCGGCGACGACCCGCCGCAGCGCGGCCTTGCGCCGATCCAGCAGGGGGTGGTCCACATGGGGCAGCGCGGCGCGCAGCAGCGACAGGGCGCGCGGCTCCACCCCGGAGGCCCCGGCCAGGGCGCGCTCGATGACGCCGCGCAGATCCCTCACGGTGGAGAGCTGGGCGAAGTCCCGCTGGCACGCGTAGCGCAGCGGTCCCACGAGGCTGGCGAGGGGATTGTTCACAGGCGGGTCCGAGCGCTCATCCTAAAAAGCAGGGATGACGTCCCGCACGGAATGAAAGCGGGGGAGCGAGCAGAAGCCCACTCCCCCGGCAGCTGCGTGTCGCAAGGCGTCAAGGAGTGGACGGGGCTTCGTCTTCCTGAGGATCCTCGAAGCGGATCTCCTCGATCTCGTACTCCTTCTCGCCCCCGGGGCTGCGCACGGTGGCCGAGTCCCCGACCTTCTTTCCAATGAGCGCGCGGGCCACGGGCGAGGTGACGGCCAGCCAGCGCTTCTTGATGTCGGCCTCCAGCTCCCCGACGATCCGGTAGGTCACCGTCTTGTCGGTCTCCGTGTCGCGCAGCATCACGGTGGCGCCGAAGACGACGGTGTCCCCCTTGAGCTTGCTGGTGTCGATCACCTCGGCCCGGGCGATCCAGTCATTGAGATCCAGGATGCGGCCCTCGATGTGGGACTGCTTCTCCTTGGCCGCGTGGTACTCGGCGTTCTCCTTCAGATCGCCGTGGGCCCGCGCGACCTCGATCTCCCGAGTGATCTTCCCGCGCTCCACCGTCTGGAGGTGCTTGAGCTCCTCCTTGAGCTTGCGGAGACCATGGGGGGTCATCGGGATGTTCCCGCTCATCGACACAGCTCCTTCCACCACCGGCTGAGTGTTCGCCTGCCCGCCCCCTCGCTGGGAGCATCCGGAGCAGCCTCACGAAGTCTCTGAATGTAGGAGACGTTCGGCAACCGGGCAAACGAAAGCAGCGGGCGCCTCACGAGAGAGGGGCCTTGGGGGGTGACCGGTGGACCCATTAGGCTGCCCGCATGCTCCTGGTGCGCGAGGTCCGAGCCCTGGCGGGCAACCTGTCGGATGAAGATTTCCAGCGACAGGTGGGGCCCTTCGCGCTCGTCCGGCGTCCTCCGGACCCGAAGGTGGCCCGGGTCTCCCTGCGGCTGGGCGCCCAGCGCACCCGGCTGTCGCGCACCCAGGCTGACGCGAAGATTCTGATAGCGGAGTTGCTCCAGCAGTTCGATGATCTGCACGTGGCCACCCTCCCCACCCTCCACGGCAGCGAGGAGCTGCAGCTAGGGCGGCTGCCCGACAATGACTTCGTCATCGACGACCCGTCGGTGTCCAAGCGCCACGCGGTGCTGCGCTGGGACCACGTGGCGCGGCGGTGCCTGGTGACGGACCTGGGCTCGCGCAACGGCACGGTGGTGAACGGCGAGTACCTCCGGGATCCCCACAGCCTGTTGCAGGACGGAGACATGCTGAGCTTCGGGGACGCGGAGTTCTGCTTCCTGGAGACCCACACCTTGCTGTCGATGCTTCGCACGGCGGGGAACTACTGAGGCGGACCCACGATGATCTCGGTCAAGGAATTGCGAGCGCTCGGCGCATCTCTCTCGGAGGCGAAGTTCCGCCGCCAGCTGGGGCCGTTCGTGCTCATCCAGCGGCCGCCGAGCCCGGAGTCCTCGGCGGTGCTGGATCCCACGCGCACGGCCAACCGGGGGACGATCGAGCAGGGGATGCTCTCGCTGCTCTTCGAGTTCGAGGATCTGCTGGTGGCGACGCTGCCACCGCTGGCGGAGACGGACTCGCTGACGGTGGGGCGGCTGCCGGACTGCGACATGGTGCTGGATGACGGCTCGGTGTCCAAGCAGCACGCGGTGCTGCGCTGGAGCGAGGCCGAGCGCCGCTGCACGGTGAAGGATCTGGGCTCGCGCAACGGCACGTTCCTCAACGGGACGATCATCATGAAGCGCGAGGCGACGCTGCGGGATGGAGACATCCTGAGCATCGGCTACGTGCAGTTCTGGTACCTGCTGACGGAGACGCTCTACACGCGGCTGCGCAACCCGCCGGGCGGCTTTGGCTCGCACAGGGCGTGACGCTTAGAAGCTCCCGGACAGCCCCCCGAGGAGACCGCCCCGAGGCGTCGCGCCGACCAGGGGCGCCACCCGCAGGCCCGGCTTGGCGGAGGACGCGGCTCCCGTCACGTAGGCGCGCCTCACGTTAATGGTGTGGGAGATCTCGTAGCCGACGATGGCGCCGAGGATCGGCCCCACGATGAGGCCGACGGCCATGGCCCCATTGCCCTCCTGGCTCATTCCATAGAGCAGCCCGGCCCCGGTACCCAGGAGGGTGCCGCCGAGCGCCGGGAGGAACTCGCCCCGGCCTCCCAGCCCCTGCGCGGCATATTGGACGCCGAGCGGAATGCCCACGAACACGGCGGGCACCGTGATGATGATGAGGGTGGCCGCGCACACATTCTCCGAGTCGCAGCTCACGTCCTCGAGCGCGGAGACCCCCACAAGCAAGCCCGCGATGCCCAGGCCCACGCCGCCGAGCACTCCTCCGAACGCCTCCGCGAAGATGCGCGGGACAACGAGATCCGGCGGAGCCTCATTCTCGGGCCTGTAGTGGTAGGGGAAGAGCTCGCCCTTCGGAGGAGCCGACTCGGACGGAGCCGCGGCTGGGGCGTCAGAAGGCGCCACTTCCTCCGCTCCGGCGAAGGGGGCATCCCCGGACGACTGGGCGAAGGAGACGCTCGCCGTGAGCAGGCAGAGACTCAGCACGATGCGGTGAGAGAGCACCGTGACAGCCTACCTCATCGTCTCCATCCCAGAGGTGTAGACTCAGGCTCCCCGCCCACACAACCATGAAGCTCTACGCCATCAGCGATCTCCACGTCCGTGCCCAAGAGAACCGTGAGGCCCTCGCGCAGCTCTCGCCTCACCCGGAGGACTGGCTCATCGTCGCGGGGGACGTGGGAGAGACACCCGAGGACCTCGAGTTCACCTTCGAGACGCTCGCCCCGCGCTTCCGGCAGCTCATCTGGGTCCCCGGCAACCATGAGCTGTGGACGATCTCCCAGAGTCCCTCCGCTCCTCGGGGAGAGGCCCAGTACCAGCGGCTCGTCTCCCTCTGCCGGAGCCATGGAGTCCTCACGCCGGAGGATCCCTATCCCCGGTGGCCGGGAGAGGGCCCTCCGAGGATCATCGCCCCACTCTTCCTGCTCTACGACTACTCGTTCCGGCCAGATGACGTCCCCGAGCAAGATGCGGTGAAGTGGGCCATGGAGTCCGGCGTGCTGTGCACGGACGAGGCGCTCCTGTTCCCGGATCCCTACCCCTCTCGCTCGGCGTGGTGCGCCGCGCGCTGCGAGCAGACCCGCAAGCGCCTGGAGGCCCTGCCCGCGGACTGCGCGACGATCCTCATCAACCACTTCCCGCTGCGCCGGCACCATGCCCGTCTGCCGCGCATCCCCCGCTTCTCCATCTGGTGCGGGACGCGGAAGACCGAGGACTGGCCCCAGCGCTTCCGGGCCGAGGTCGTCGTCACCGGCCACCTGCACATCCCCCTCACCTACTGGGAGGAGGGCGTGCGCTTCGAGGAGGTGTCGCTCGGCTATCCGCAGCAGTGGCGGCACCGGCGCACCATCAACCAGGCCCTCCGGCAGATCCTGCCAGCCTCTATCCCGTCCTCACCCACTCCCATCTTTCACGGGTGAGCCGCGGCCGGGACTTCCGGCCACCATTGTCGGGGAGCGCTCGATGGGGTTTCCTTTGGGGCACATGCGATCCCGGATCCTCTCTTTCACCCGCGCCGCGGGGTGTGCCCTGGCGCTGCTCCTCGGTGTGGCCTGCGGCACCTCCCAGGAGATGACCGTCACCCAGGACAACCTGGAGCTCCGAAGCGAGGCGCGCGACGAGGCGGCCGTGGTCGAGCGGCTGCCGCTGGGCACGCGGGTCAAGGTCCACTCGCCGCGCCTCTGGGGGGACGAGGCGTGGTACCGCATCGAGTCGAAGGGGGGCACCCGCTGGACGAAGCTCGACGGGCTGGCTCCCTACCCGCTCCGGGGAGAGACGCGCTTCGTGCGGTTGGAGGAGCTGCCGGTGCATGCGACCCGGGAGTCCTCGGGGCGCGTCGTGGAGACGCTGAAGCTGGGCACGGAGGTTCAGCTGCTGGCCCAGGATCCTCCCGGCGCGGCGGAGTACCACGGGGTGATCCATGGAGGGACGCTGCGCGGCTACGTGGATGAGTTCGGGCTCTCGGCGGAGAAGCCGCTGACGCGCAACCTGCTGGAGAGCTCCAGCGAGTACCTCGAGAAGGGCGACTTCGACCGGACGAAGCAGCTGGCGAAGGCGGCCCTGGCGATGGCCGAGGGCAGCGGCAGGAGTGGTGCGCTCGTGGAGGCGCTCACCGTTGCGGAGAAGGAGCCGGGCGAGCTGAAGGGGGAGCTGACCGGGTTCGGTGAGAAGGCGGCCGCGGAGGCTCCCCCGGCCAAGGGCGCCCAAGGCTACGTCATCCCGTACCGGGCCCCGGTGCGCGAGGGGGCGGATGACCGGGATGCCATCGTGACCATGCTCCCGGTGAACGCCGCCGTGGAGGTGCTCAACCTCCAGGGTCCGTGGGCACACGTGGCGCTTATTGCGAAGAAGACGCCCTGGATGGCGGTGAACCTTGGGGATCTCGCGAAGATCGAGGCGGGCGAGACCGCGGCGCTCTCCCCCGCTCAGCGAGGTCTCAGCGCGCGTGGGTACATGCGGCTCTCCACGCTCCAGGCGAAGCGCCTCAGCGCCACCGAACACCTGGCCCAGGTGAAAACCCTCTCGGGGGAGGAGCACGGGGCTCAGCGGCTGGAGCTGCTGAAGCGGGCCCTGGTCATCGCCGAACCCCAGGAGGTGCCCCAGGTTGCCCCGGTGCTGATCGACGAGGCCTTCCACGGCGAGCGCTACCGGCTGGCGGTGGCCGCGGCGCTCCAGCTGAACGAGGCGGCACCGGAAGGGGCCCAGGCCCCGGGCAAGGGGTGGAAGCTCGAGACGGTGACGAGCCTCTATGGTTGCTCGGGGGCTCCGCTGGAGGCGCAGGTGGAGCATGTGGAGTACGAGCCGGACGGCGAGTTCCCGAAGCCGACGGGCAGCGTCTGCGCCCTGGTGACGGGGCTCTCCTCGCCCTGTGACGTGTGCCTGTCGGATCTGTCCGAGTACGACGCCAAGGAGCGCGAGCACGTGCTGCGCAACAAGGTGGCGGTGGACGATGCCCTCACCGATCACGAGGACGTGATCACGACGTACGGGAAGGCCACCGCGCGCCTGGAGGACTCCTACCCGAGGCCTTCGCGGATGAGGGTGACGGTGCGAGCGGGCTCAGGGGCTCCGCCCGGACGCCTCTTCCTGTTCGAGCTGCCCTTCGAGGTGGAGCGCTACGAGCCCCAGCCGCAGGTGAAGCCCTTGTTCAAGGAGGCGCGGATCTCGGAGATTGCCCTCCCCGAGTCCGCCGACGAGGGCCGCTGGGAGTACTGGATGAGCACGCTGCAGTGGGAGGACGCGGCCCACGGGGCGCTGTTCTCCTCGGATCCCAAGGCCGCATGGAAGGCGGTGCAGGCGTTCGCGAGAGAGGTGCAGGCCCGGCCCGCGGAGTCGCTGTCACGCAACGAGACCGCGGGGGTGGTGTACTCGCTCCACCTCTCGGAGCACTGCGGCAAGTGCCCCGCCCGGCGGAAGTGAGGGACTCACGGAGGCCCACCAAACGGCCAGGTGAACCGGCGGTGGCGGACGAGCTCTGGAGCCTTCCGTCCCCGCCAGTGCAGGCCCTCCCCAGGCCGGAGCAGCAACGGCCGAGGCCCCTTCCTCCGCTCACGGCGGATCTGCTCCAGGCGCTCCGGATAGGGGTCGGCATCCGGGTTCTCGTCCAGGGTGCTCGCGCCGCTCACGGGCTCGCCGGGATAGCCCGGGTAGCGTGGGCCCATCCCCTCTCGCCAGTACCAGGGCGCCCCGCCATCCGCGCAGGGGACCACATAGCGCGCCCCCATCAGCTCCCCGAACTCCAGCGCCTCCTCGGGCCCCGCCATGAGCTGCTGGGGCCGGGTGAGCGAGGCGAGGGGCACGTCGACGAGGAACGCATCCAGCGTCGTGAACCCGAAGAAGAGAGGCTTGAGCCGGAAGCCGCGCACCCCGCAGAACAGCACGTCCACCGGGCCCTCCTCGCGAAGGCGGCGGCAGACACTGCGCATATCCCCGCGCACGTCATGTCCAGCATCGGCGAAGAAGGCCGCCGAGAAGCCCGGCGTGCGCACCAGCCACGTGTTCCCCTCATTGAAGAGGTCCGGGTAGAGCCCCGCCTCGTCGGTCGGCTGCTCGCCATGGAACGGCAGGGCGCGCACGGTGACATCCCCGACCTGGCGCTCCTCGCCCCACCGCAGCGGCTCCACGCGGGAGAAGCCCAGCTGGGTCAGCCGCAGGGCACAGTCGGTGGAGAACAGGCTCTCGCGCTCCACGGCCGGGACGAAGATGCGGGTGTCTCGCGGGAGCTGCAGCAGCGAGCCCAGGTGGAAGTGGTCTCCGTGCGAGTGCGTGATGAGCACCGCGTCCACGGGCCCCAGATCGCGCGGGTGTACCGGCGGGTAGCCCGGCCGATCGATCCCGCTCATGGGCCGGAAGTACGGATCCACCAGGATCCGCGCCTCGCGCCCCACCACAAGCACTGTGTTGTGGCCGGCGAAGAAGGCCCCCGGCGCGGGGAGCTCCAAGGGGCCGTCGTGGCGCACCAGCCACCCGGCTCCCATCATGTCGCCGATCAGCTCCCCCACCGTAGGGTTCCCGGAGAGCGCCCTCAGCTCGGCGCGGCTCGCTCCTCGTGCGAGCGTGGCGAACAGCTCCGCGATCGCGGGCCACTCTCCCCTCCCCACGGCAAGGTCGAGCCCGAGCTGTTCCTGGCGCAGGTGCAGCACCCGAGGCCGGTGACGCCGGGCATCGGGAAACAGCACCTCCCGCCGCAGCACCCGCCGCCCTCCACGCCGCTTCCGGCCCTCACAGAGCGCGGCATAGCGCGGGGTCTCCTCGAGCCAGCGGACCAGCGCGCGAGCCTCCCGGAGCGCGCCTTCCGGCCCCAGCTCCGCGAGCTGCTGCTTCAGGGCGATATGGGCCCGCCGAACCGGCCGCGAGGCTGGCCCCTGGATGCTGCACCCCAGGTCCTCATGGTGCTCCTCCTCGGTCCGGGCCGAGGCCAGGACTGCCAGGCTAACGCCACGGTGCAAGGTGAGCCGCATGGAGCTGCGCTGGCCCCTCTCTCAGGCGGCCGAGCCGCGAGCGCCCACAGCATGAAGGGATGGCGTCCTCCGAGCCCAGGGCAGCGCCCGCTCGAGCTGCCCGGCCAGGCGGAACAGCGTCGCCTCGGCCTCGAAGCGGCCCACGAACTGGACGCCGACCGGCAAGCCCTCGGCGCTCCAGTGGAGCGGCACGCTCATGGCGGGCTGGCCGGTGAGGTTGAACGGGGCGGTGAACGCGCAGTACTTGAAGGCGCGCTGCATCCACTCGTCCGCCGTCGTCGGCGCGTTCGAGTTCACCACTCCCAGCCGGTACGGCGCGAAGGGCAGCGTGGGTGTGAGCAGCACGTCGTACTGGAGGAAGAAGCGCCCCACCTCCCGCGAGACGTGGTTCATGATCGCGAAGGCCCGCTGCAGCTCCACCGCCTTGAGCTCACGGCCCTTCAGTACGGTCGCCCAGACCGAGGCCTCGAGCACATCCGGTCCCGGCGTGCGGCCCACCAGGGACGACAGCCCATCCACCCAGGCCGCTGTCCCCGAGCTCCAGATCGGCACCAGCGCGGCCTCGATCGCCTCGGGGCGGTAACCGGGCCGGGCCTCCACGACTTCATGCCCCAGCTCGCGGCACAGCTTCGCCGCAGCCTCCACCGCGGCCACACACTCGGGGCTGACAGGGACTCCCGAGCCAGCGTCCCAGGTGAAGGCGATGCGCAGGCGCCCGGGCTCGCGCCCCACCTCCTCCAGATAGGGGCGCTCGGGAGGCGTGATCGTGTACCGATCCCCCACGTCCGGGCCCAGCGTGGCATCCAGCATGGCCGCGCTGTCGCGGACCGAGCGGGACAGCACGTGCTCCACGCCCAGCCCGTTCAGGCCCTCGGACACATCCGGCCCCGAGGGCGTCCGGCCCCGCGTGGGCTTCAGGCCGAACAGGCCACACAGCGAGGCGGGGATGCGGATGGAGCCCGCCCCGTCATTCGCATAGGCCACGGGGACCATGCCCGCACTCACAGCCGCCGCCGAGCCGCCGCTGGAGCCACCCGGGCTGTACTCGGGGTTCCACGGGTTGCGCGTGGGGCCGTGCAGCACGGGCTCGGTGGTGGCGTTGAAGCCCAGCTCGGGCGTGTTGGTCCGCCCGATCGGGATGAGGCCCGCGCGCCGGTAGCGCGCCATGAGCGTGGTGTCGTGAGGCACCACCAGCCCCTTGAAGAGCCGGCTCCCCAGGTCCGTGGGGACGCCGGCCAGGTGCAGCACCAGATCCTTCAGCAGGAAGGGGACGCCGGCGAAGGGGCCCTCGGGCAGCGGCCGGGCCAGCGTGGCCCGCGTCTCCGCCTCCAGCAGTCCAATGACGGCGTTGAGGGAAGGATTCACCGCCTCGATGGCCAACAGCGCCACCTGGACGAGCTCCTCGGGCTTCACCTCTCGACGCCGGACGAGCTCCGCCAGACCGAGCCCATCGAATGTCACGTACTCGCGAAGATGCATGGCGGAGCTCCGCGGGCGGTAAAAGCACGCCCCTCCCCGGCCCGCGACCGGGAGAGGGGCGTCACTCCTCTTACGGCTCGCGGGTGATGCGGCCCAGCGTGGGAGGCGTCAGCGGGTTGTGGTCGCGCAGATAGGCCTCGAGCGCATCCAGATCGATCGGGCCGGTGAGCGGGCTCGTCCCCTCGGTGAACGCCTGATAGCCGTCGCCACCGGCGGCCATGAAGTTGTTCATCGTGACGCGGTAGCTCGCCATCGGGTCGATGGCCGTCCCGTTGAGCTTGATGGTCGCCGGATCGATCTTGTCCCCGTCCGGTCCCGACGCCTTCCAGGTGTAGGAGAAGCCCTCGGACACCTGCATGATGAGGGTGCCCGTCGACTGGAACTGCTGCTCCAGCACCTTCTCGATCTGCGCGCCGGTCATCGTGATCGTCACCATGTTGTTGGCGAAGGGCTGAACGGCGAAGACCTTGCCGAAGGAGATGTCCCCGGCGGAGATGTCCGCGCGGATACCGCCCGGGTTCTGGAACGCGACCACGGCCCCGCCCTTGGTCTCGTCCTTCGTGGCCGCGAGCATTGCGTCCGCGACGACGTTGCCCAGGATGGACTCACCCGTGGTGCCCGCCGGGAGCGGACGGATCGGGGCCTTCAGCTCCACCGGGGTGTTGCCGATGATGCGGTTGGCCAGCGGCGCGGCCTTGGAGACGTACTCCTTCACGAGCACATCCGCCGGGGTGTTCGCGTTGTCGCGGGTGACGATGTTGTTGTTGGCGACCTTCTCCAGCACGTCGCCCGAGGCGGGATCCAGCGTCAGGTCGATCGAGGTGACCACGCGCCCGAAGCTGGCCGCGCTGGTGACGAGCTTGCCGTCGATCATGCAGTTGTACGCCTGGTGGGTGTGGCCGGAGACGACCACGTCCACCGCGTCATCGAACCGCTCGGCCAGCTCGACGATGGGGCCCGAGATGCCGGGGCACTCGTTGTACAGGCCCGTCGGCAGGCCACCCTCGTGGATGATCACCACGACGGCCTCCACGCCCTGCTGCTTCAGCTCGGGGATCAGCGCGTTGACCGTGTCCGCCTCGTCCTGGAAGGAGAGGTTCACGATGCCGGCCGGGTTCACGATCTTCGAGGTGCCCTCCAGCGTCATGCCGATGAAGCCGATCTTCAGGCCCTGGAACTCCTTGATGGAGTAGGCGTCCAGCAGGGGCTTGTTGGTGACCGTGTCGATCACGTTGGCCGAGAGGAACTTGAAGTTCGCCCCGGGGAAGGAGGCCCGGGCCTCGCACCCGTTGGCATGGCAGCCGCCGTTCTGCATGCGCAGCAGCTCATCGCGGCCGTCATCGAACTCGTGGTTGCCCACGCCGTTGATGTCCAGGCCGATCATGTTCATCAGCTCGATGGTGGGCTCGTCGTGGAAGATGCCGGACACCAGCGGCGAGGCGCCGATCAGGTCACCCGCCGACACCACCACCGAGTTCTCGGGGTTGCGCTGACGCAGCTTGTCGATGTGGTAGGCGATGTAGGCACCGCCGCCCGCGTTCACATCCACGGTCTTCCCGTCGCTGGTCGGCGCCTTGATGCGGCCGTTGCTCCCCGAGGGGGGCTCCAGGTTGCCGTGGAAGTCATTGAAGGCGATCAGCTGGACCTGGACCGGCGGCGCCGAGGGCGTCGGCTCATCACCGCTGCAGCCGGACGCGAGGGAGAGGAAGGAGCCAGCAACGAGGGCGCCGAGGAGCTTGAGAGCGCTGGGACGAACCCGGGCGCTCGAGGACGAGGGAGAGTGGGAATGGGTCATGGGCGCGGAGGGAAATACCTGAAAACGGATCCGCACGGAACCACCCGACCGTGACGATCGGGTGATCATGCCGCACCGCGCCCCACATGCCGGACGGGACTACCGGTCTCCCCAGGCCAGACCCACGCCCAGGGTGAAGGAGACCCCATGGGTCCACGAGGCGTCGGGCGGCTTCAGGCCCTGGTAGAGCACCTGCGCGCTGAGGGTGAAGGGACTCTTCAGGGCGGCGTGCGCGCGCAACCCGAGAGGTACGCTGATCCGCCGCTGCCCCTCCCAGGGGACCAGGCCCACGCCCACCGCGGCCCGCAGATCGAGGCCCAGGGAATAGCCGGGCCGGGCCGTCCACAGTGGCGGCGTGAGCAGGGCCAGGAACGCGCCCAGCTCGCGCGTCCAGTCGAGGGACAGCATGAACGAGCGAGGCAGCGGGAACGCCGCGCGGAGGCCGAGCACCGGGGTGGTGCCTCGCGAGTCCCGGGTGACGCCCCCCAGGAGCTGCACGGACAGCTCGGGCGCGGGGCTGAAGCCGCGCAGGGCCACGGGCTCCTTCGAGGAGGCTGCCTCTTCGAAGCGATCACTCGCCCATTCGAGGAAGGCCCGGGTGTACGCCACCGCGCCCGCCACCCGCGCGTCCATGAAGGCGGCGTACCCCGCGGGATCGATCGGATGGACCTTTCCCTGCCAGTGCACCTCTCTCTCGCCGAACGCGTTTCCCGCCTCTCCGCCGTACTGGCCGAAGGATGCGGAGTCATGGGTTGCGGGCTCGGTCCAGAAGGCGCTCCAGGGGATCGGGCCTTGGGGCATGGGCAGGGAGCCGCTCCGCACTGCGGCCAGCGTCTCCCGCGCGAGCGCCTGCTGCGCCTCCTCCCCCGGGAGCGGCGCCACCTGCCGGCCAGCGGCACGAGCCAGCGAGGCGCGGACGCCATACCGCTCGAAGCGATCGCCCAGCCCGTGGTTCACCGGCACCACGTGGGGAGGCGAGGCCATGTCCTGGACGTGGTGGGCGAGGTGGCCCGCGCGATCAAAGGCGCGCTCCAGGTCGCCGTGGCGGGCAGCCTCCAGGGCCTCCTCCCACAGCTCACGCACCCGGGAGTCCGAGGCCTGACGCAGCACCGTATCGAGCGAGCCTTCGGGGAAGTAGAAGTGGTGCCAACCGGTCCACTTCACGTGCAGGTTGAGATCCTCGGCGGCGGCGCCATGCACGACCGCGCTGCGGTGCTCCGCGAGCAGCGGCCGCGCCTCCCGGCCTGCCGCCCTCAGCGCGGCCTCGGTCAGGGCCTGGTGGTCACTCACAGAGAAGGCCGCCGCGCGCCAGGGCATCCCCAGCAGCAGGAGCAGCATGGCGGCGCAGCAGGCGGGCTTCACGAGGCGCATGATGGCGCCAACGCCTCGGCAGGTCACGCGCGCCCTGCCCCGCCGAAGCCTGGCTGCTTTGCGAGCGGCCAGGCCACGCCACTGCGGCTCAGAAGTCTGGAGGGCCCGAGGGAGGCAACCTCCGATTGAAGACGATGTTGCTCACGATGAAGGCCACCACCGCGAGGGCAACGGCGATCACCCAGAACCAGAACGCCGAGCTGTGGGTGACCAACTGAGTCTGAGTGGGCTCCATCCCAGGCTGGGCGAGCGCCAGCAGGGGTGTCAGGAGGCACAGCGCCAGGGCCGGAGTCGGAATGGTTCGCATGGTCGTCCTCTCTCTGGGAACGTTGGCATCGCGAGTCCTGGCCACAAGTTCCTGTGTCCCTCGGAGTGTGCCCGCCATTAGCCTTAGGGCGCATGCTGACTGAAGTGCAGGCAGGCCCCTACACCGTCCGAGGCATCTCGGTGGCCGGGGTCTACACATCGCTGCAGGTGCCGGAGCTGGGCGTGGTGCTGGACGCGGGAGTCCCGCTCCGGAGCTTCGCCACGACGGACCACATCTTCCTGAGCCATGGCCACTCGGATCACGCGAGCGCGCTGGGGGCGCTGCTGGCAATCCGAGGGCTGGTGGGCAAGCACTCGCCCGCTCAGGTGTTCCTCCCGGCGGAGATCGAGTCCGCGGTCCAGGAGGCGCTCGCGTCGCTGGGCCGATTGCACCGATCGGCGGTCTCCTTCGAGACCATTCCCATGCTCCCGGGTGAGACGCGCAAGGTGGACCGGGATATCTGGGTGCGCGCCTTCCGGACCCACCACGCGGGCCCGTCGCTCGGCTACCAGTTCCTCAAGCGCATCACGAAGCTGAAGCCCGAGCACCAGGGGCTCCCGGGAGAGGAGATCGCCCGCCTGCGCCGCGAGGGAGCACCGGGGATCTTCGAGGAGATCGAGCGGCTCGAGCTGGCCTACGCCACGGACACGCTGGCGAGGGTGCTGGAGTCAGCGCCGTCGATCCTGGAGAGCCGGGTGCTCATCCTGGAGAGCACGTACCTGGACCCGAAGCGGACGGTGGAGGAGACGCAGGAGCGCCTGCACGTGCACCTGGATGAGATCATCGCCCGGGCGGACCTGTTCCAGAACGAGGCGCTGGTGCTGATGCACTTCAGCCAGCTCTATGGGCCCCAGCAGGTGCACGAGCTCATCCGGCAGCGAGTCCCCCCGTCCTTGATGGAGCGGATCCGGGTGTTCGCCCCCAGCTCCAACGCCTGGTTCGGGTGAGCCGGAGAGCGCTCAGGGAGCGGTGGCGCGAGAGGGCCGCAGGGCCTGGAGCTCCGTGAGCACGGCCCGGAGTTGGGGCGACTCCATGGCCTTCTCGGCCGAGGCGAAGAACTGCGACAGGTCCCCCATCCCCTGGTGCTCGTAGACACAGGCCTGGAGCGACATCTCGAGCCGATCCACCTGGCGCACCAGCTTCGCCTCGAAGGAGGCGCCCTGCTCGTACTCCTCCCAGAGCGCGAGGTACTCGGCGCCGCGCGGCAGCTTGCCGAGGATCTGCGCCACGGCCTGACGCTCCAGCGCGTGCTTCTGGGTGGGGTCCACTCCATCGTGCGGGGTGATATCGCCCACGCGGGCCTCGCCGAGATCGTGCAGCAGCGCGATCCGGACAACCTTGGAGGCATCAGCCTCGGGGAACCAGCTCTCGGCGATGAAGAGGCACAGCAGGGCCACGCCGAGGGAGTGCTCGGCGACGCTCTCACAGCGCTCAGGGGAGATGCCCACGCGCAGCCAGCCCTGACGATAGAGCTGCTTCAGGTGGTTGAACTCGAAGTACGCCTCGATGAGCGGGAGCGCCGCCTTCCCGCTCAGGTGGGCGATGGGCGGCGAGGCTTTCGTCTGCATTCGGTCAGGGCACGGCCGCAGGCGGAGGCCTCGGGGGCGCCTCTTCCATGGGCACTCCGGCGGGGACGAACGCCCCGCTGGGATCCACCGTCCACAGCGAGTAGCGGCGCGTCGTCACATCCTGGAGCACTCCGCCCACGTAGCAGAGCACGTACACGTTGGTCGTCGGCTCGGTGACGGAGAACACGCCGTGCATGAAGCACTCCGAGCCATCCTCCCGCGTGAGCTTGCCGATGGGGCCCCCCAGCCGCGCGTGCACATCCTGCTGTGACATGCCCGGCTGAATCATCTGGAAGCCGTGAGCCGTGACGATCCGCACCGCGTCCTGCTGCCCCCGCATCGACCCCCAGGCCGCGAGCAGCCCGAAGAGCGGCACCGCCAGGACGTACAGCCAGCGAAGCTTGGACGTGCGCTCCTCGCGGAACGCCTTGAAGAGCCCCGCGTCACTGGCGCTGCCCTGCTCAACCACCATGGAAGGAGTCATGCTTGTCTCGCCCATCGAATTCAATCCCAACGTCTATTCCCGGGGGACTCATTCCCCGCTCTGCCGCCGGGCGAGCAACCCATCCAACCCCGCAGCCAACAGCGCGCCCACGGAGTAACAGACCAGATCCGATCCAAGAAAACCATGCCCCAGGACGAGCGCCCCAGGGCGGTGGGCACGTACCGCATCACCCGTGAGCGCGCGGGTACCGCGTCCATCCCCTCACCCGAGCAGCGAGGCGACGAGCGCCGGGAAGTCCGTCCCCGGAGGCAGGCGGCCCTCGGCGTGCTCGGGACGGCCACCCCCGCGGCCTCCCGCCGCCTCGGCCAGGCGCTTGAGGAAGGCGCCGCATCCGAAGCTGGAGCCACTCCCCCGGGCGATCAGCACCGGCATGCCCTCGGGAGCGCGGCCGGCGAGCAGCACCACCGACTCCGGCTGGGACGTGAGCCTCGCGGCGATCGCGCGCAGCGACTCGGGGCTGGCGCCCTCGAGCACCGCCACCACCCGGCGATCCGGAGACTTCTCCAGCGCGGCGGCCAGCTCCACGGCGGCCTGATCGGCCAGCTTCGCCCGGGCCGCGCCCAGCGCCTCACGGGCCTCGGTGAGATCCCGGCGGATCTTGTCGATCACCACCGGCACCTCGCCCGGGCCGCACGTGAAGGCGCGGCTCAGGCCCCGGAGCGTCCCGGCCTCCTGCCACAGCTCGCTCCGGGCACGGCGGCCCGCGGAGAACGACACGCGCCCCTTTCCTTTATAGCGCTCCACCCCGAGCACCCGGATCATCCCCACCTGCGCCGAGCCCGTGCAGTGCGTGCCTCCACACGGGGACACGTCGAACTCGCCGATCTGCACCACGCGAATGTTGTCCGTCACCTTGGGCGCGCGGCGCAGGGGCAGGGCCGCCAGCTCCTCGGCGGTGGGGAAGAAGGACCGGATCGCCAGGTCGTCGTCGATCACGGAGTTGACCAGCTCCTCCGCCTCGGCGACGCGCGCCTCGTCGAGGAGCTCCAGATCCACGTCGATGGTGCAGAGCGTCTCGCCCAGGCGCGAGGAGACGGTGTGCGCCTGGGCCACGTCCACCAGGGCCCGCGAGAGCATGTGCTGGCCGGTGTGCAGCGCCATGTGCACGCGACGGCGGACCCGGTCAATCTGCCCGGCCAGCTCGGAGCCGACCTCAGGCAGCGCCCTCCCCTCGGGCAGCTCCACGAGGTGATGGACGACGCCCGCGTCATCCACCTGCACGTCCTTCACCGCGTAGCCCCCGAGCAGCCCGCGATCGGCCATCTGACCGCCTGCCTCCGGGTAGAAGGCCGTGCGATCGAGCACGAGCGAGGGAGCCCCGCTCCAGGCCGCATGCGCAATCACGCGTCCAGTGAACTGATGCAGGAAGGGATCGGTGAAGTAGAGACGTTCGGTGGGGGCCATGACAGAGAATGGGATAACACGTCACACACCGCGTCACGCGCCCATTGACGCACCGCGTGAAGCTGGAAGAACCCGGGCCCCGGGTACCTCTGTCCAAAGCGGCCCCTCCTCAGACTCTCCTTTACCGAGCCTGACGCGGCGCATTACCATGCAAGGTTCGCTAGTGAACACGTCGTGCCTCACCGCGGTGAAGGAGGGAGTCTACTGATGTCGCACGTCCCGGGGCGGTATGGGCTGTATGAACCCGAGACGGAGCACGACGCCTGCGGCGTTGGCTTCGTGGCCCATATCAAGGGCGATCGGTCGCGCGGCATCGTCGACGACGCGCTGGAGCTGCTCAACCGGCTGAGCCATCGCGCGGCGGCCGGAAAGGACCCGGAGACCGGTGATGGCGCCGGCATCCTCGTGCAGCTGCCCCACCGGCTCTTCGAGCAGGAGGCCGCTCGGCTCCACATCGAGCTGCCGCCGCGCCGCCAGTACGCGGTGGCGCAGATGTTCCTCCCCTCCGATCCCTTCGCGCGCACCGCGTGCGAGCGGATCGTGGAAGAGGTGGTGGCCGAGGAGGGCCAGCGGGTGCTCGGCTGGCGGGACGTGCCCGTGGCCCCGGAGCACCTGGGCCCGGTGGCGCGCGAGGTGGCCCCCGTCATCCGCCAGCTCTTCGTGGCCCGGCGCCGCGTGGTGCCCAGCGCCTTCGAGCGCAAGCTGTACCGCATCCGCAAGCTCGCGGAGAACCGCGTGCGGGAGAGCGGCGCGGACGCGTGGGGGCGCTTCCACGTGGCCAGCTTCTCGGCGGAGACGATCATCTACAAGGGGCTGCTCCTGCCCCGGCAGCTGCCCCGCTTCTACGAGGATCTGCGGCACCCGGAGATGGTGAGCGCGCTGGCGCTGGTGCACTCGCGCTTCTCCACCAACACCTTCCCCACGTGGGAGCTGGCGCAGCCGTTCCGCTACATCGCCCACAACGGCGAGATCAACACGCTGAGCGGCAACCGGAACTGGATGAACGCCCGCCGCGGGCTGCTCCAGTCGGCCCGGTTCGGCGGCAGCCTGGAGCCGCTCTACCCGCTCATCGTCCCGGGCAAGAGCGACTCGGCCCAGTTCGACAACATGGTGGAGCTGCTCTACCTGGGTGGGCGCACGCTGCCGCACTCGATGATGATGATGATCCCGGAGGCGTGGGAGGGCCACGCCACCATGAGCGACGAGCGGCGCGCCTTCTACGAGTACTCCTCGGCGCTGCTGGAGCCGTGGGACGGGCCCGCCGCCATCGCCTTCACGGACGGCCAGCTCATCGGCGCCACGCTGGATCGCAACGGCCTGCGCCCGGCGCGCTACCTCATCACCGAGGATGACCGCCTCATCCTGGCCTCGGAGACGGGCGTCATCGACGTGCCCCCCGCCCAGGTGCGGCGCAAGGGGCGGCTCACCCCGGGACGCATGCTCCTGGTGGACACCACCGAGGGCCGCATCCTCGAGGACGAGGAAGTCAAGGCGGACATCTCCGGCCGCTGGCCCTACCGCCGCTGGCTGGAGCGCAACGTCTCCACCTTCGAGGATCTCCCCACCCAGCCCGCCCCGGCGCGGCTCGTGGGCGAGGAGCTGTGGAGGCTCCAGCGCGCCTTCGGCTACACGGATGAGGACGCGCGGCTGCTCCTTCAGCCCATGGCGGAGACGGGCAAGGAGCCGGTGGGCTCCATGGGCACGGACACCCCGCTGGCGGTGCTCAGCGATCAGGCTCCGAGCCTCTTCTCCTACTTCCATCAGCTCTTCGCGCAGGTGACCAACCCGCCGATCGATCCGATCCGCGAGTCGCTGGTGATGACGCTGGGCACGGAGCTGGGCCCCGAGGGCAACACCTTCGAGGAGACGCCGGAGCAGTGCCACCGGCTGGCGCTCCCTGGCCCGATCATCACCAACGGGCACCTGGCGAAGCTGGCCGCCATCCGGGACGAGGGCATCTTCGAGACGCGGGTGCTCTCCCTGCTCTACTCGGTGGACGGGGGAGAGGGCGCGCTGGAGCAGGCGCTGGAGTGGCTGTGTGACGAGGCCGTGAAGGCGGTGGACTCGGGCGTCAACATCCTCGTGCTGAGCGACCGGGGCGTCGACGCGACCCACGCCGCCATCCCGGTGCTGCTGGCGCTCTCGGCGGTCCATCAGCGGCTGGTGCGGGACGGCATCCGCATGTACACGGGGCTCGTCGTGGAGACGGCCGAGGCCCGCGAGGTGCACCACTTCGCCTGCCTCTTCGGCTACGGCGCCTCCGCGGTGAACCCGTACCTGGCGCTGGACACCCTGCGCGCCATGGCCGAGGCCGGCGAGCTGCAGGTGGATCACGAGAAGGCGCAGGAGCAGTACATCCACGCCATCGAGGAGGGCCTGCTCAAGGTGATGTCCAAGATGGGCATCTCCACGCTGCAGTCCTACCGCGGCGCCCAGCTCTTCGAGGCCGTGGGCCTGGAGCGGACGCTGATCGAGAGGCACTTTACCGGCACGGCCTCGCGAGTCGAGGGCGTAGGCCTGCGCGAGCTGGGGCGCGAGGCCGGAGAGCGGCACGCGCGCGGCTTCGGTCCGGAGGCGGCCTCCGAGGAGGGGCTGCTGCCCTCCGGTGGCCACTACCAGTGGCGGCGCCGGGGCGAGACGCACAAGTGGAACCCAGCCACGCTGGCGAAGCTCCAGGCGGCGGTGCGCGCGAATGACGCGGCCGTGTTCGCCGAGTACTCGCGGCTGGCGGACGACGAGACGCGCGAGCTGTGCAACCTCCGCGGGCTGCTGGAGGTGGTGACCGAGGGACGGAAGCCAATCCCGCTCGAGGAGGTGGAGTCGGCGACGGAGCTTGTCCGGCGCTTCGTCACGGGGGCCATGTCCTTCGGCTCCATCAGCGCCGAGGCGCACGAGACGCTGGCCATCGCGATGAACCGCATCGGCGGGCGCTCCAACAGCGGCGAGGGCGGCGAGGAGTCCCACCGCTACGTGCTGGACGAGAACGGCGACTCGCGCCGCAGCGCGATCAAGCAGGTGGCCAGCGCCCGCTTCGGCGTCACCACCGAGTACCTCGTCAACGCGGCCGAGCTGCAGATCAAGATCGCCCAGGGTGCCAAGCCTGGCGAGGGCGGCCAGCTGCCGGGCCACAAGGTGGACGAGCGGATCGCCCGGGTGCGCTGGTCCAACCCAGGCGTGACGCTGATCTCGCCGCCACCGCACCACGACATCTACTCCATCGAGGATCTGGCGCAGCTCATCTATGACTTGCAGTCGGTGAACCCCGCGGCGCGCATCAGCGTGAAGCTGGTGAGCGAGGTGGGCGTGGGCACCATCGCGGCGGGCGTGGCCAAGGCGGGCGCGGGGTGCGTGGTCGTCTCCGGCTACGAGGGCGGCACCGGCGCCTCCCCGCTGTCGAGCATCAAGCACGCGGGCCTGCCCTGGGAGCTGGGGCTGGCGGAGACGCAGCAGGTGCTGGTGCACAACGGGCTGAGGGATCGCATCCGCGTCCAGGTGGACGGCGGCCTGCGCACCGCGAGGGACGTGCTCGTCGCCGCGCTGATGGGAGGCGAGGAGTTCGGCATGGCCACGGCGAGCCTGGTGGCGGTGGGCTGCGTGATGCTGCGCAAGTGCCACCTCAACACCTGCTCGGTGGGCATCGCCACCCAGGATCCCAAGCTGCGCGAGCACTTCCAGGGCAAGCCCGAGCACGTGGTGAACTTCTTCCTCCTGGTGGCCGAGGAGCTGCGCCGGCAGCTGGCGGCCCTGGGCGTGCGGCGCCTGAGCGAGCTGGTGGGCCGGGTGGATCTGCTGCGGCAGCGGCAGGGCGCCACGCACTGGAAGGCGCAGCGGGTGAACCTCTCCGCGCTGCTGGCGCCACCGCGCGCGCCGGAGACGGAGCCCCGGCGCTGCGACACGCCCCAGCGCAAGGACGTGTCGGATCACCTGGATCACGAGCTGCTGAAGTACGCGCGCGCCACGCTGGACGGCGGCCCGCCCACGATGCGGGTGCAGCCCGTGAGCAATACCCACCGCGCCGTCGGGGCGATGCTCTCCGGCGAGATCGCCCGGAGCCACGGCGCCCGGGGGCTGGCGGATGGACAGATCCGCATCCGGCTGCAGGGCTCGGCGGGGCAGAGCTTCGGCGCGTTCCTGGCCAGCGGGGTGACGCTGGAGCTGGAGGGAGACGCCAACGACTACATCGGCAAGGGGCTCTCCGGCGGGCGCGTCATCGTCTACCCGCCCGCGGACAGCCGCTTCACGCCCGAGGAGAACGTGCTGGTGGGCAACACGGTCCTCTATGGCGCCACGGCGGGCGAGGTGTACCTGCGCGGGCTGGCCGGTGAGCGCTTTGCCGTGCGCAACAGCGGCGCCCAGGCGGTAGTCGAGGGCGTGGGCGATCACGGCTGCGAGTACATGACGGGCGGCGTGGTGGTGGTGCTCGGGCCGACCGGACGGAACTTCGCGGCGGGCATGAGCGGCGGCATGGCCTTCGTGCTCGACCGGGAGCGCTCCTTCCGCAAGCGCTGCAACCTGGAGATGGTGGAGCTGGAGTCCCTGGTGGACGAGTCGGAGATCTGGCTCGTGCACGGGATGATCGAGCGCCACTTCCAGCACACGGGGAGCACGCTGGCGCGCCGGGTGCTCGACAACTGGGAGCTGATGGTGCCGCAGTTCGTGAAGGTGATGCCCACGGATTACAAGCGCGTGCTCCAGGCGCGCCGCGCGGCGCGCAAGCCGTCCACGTTGGTTCCTCAGCGGCGAGTCGCCGGGGCGGAGGGCTGAGCCATGGGCAAGCCGACGGGTTTCATGGAGTGGGCTCGGGAGCCCGCCCCCAAGCGGGAGAAGAAGGAGCGGGTCCACGACTCGCGCGAGTTCACGCTCCCCCTGGCCCCCGACGAGGCGAAGCGGCAGGCGGGGCGGTGCATGGACTGCGGCGTCCCCTTCTGCCAGCAGGGCTGTCCGCTGGGCAATCCCATCCCGGACTTCAACGAGGCGGTGTACCGGGGGCGCTGGAAGGCAGCCTTCCTGGCGCTGAGCAGCACCAACAACTTCCCGGAGTTCACCGGTCGGCTGTGCCCGGCGCCGTGCGAGGCCGCGTGCGTCCTCTCCATCGATCAGAGCCCGGTCACCATCGAGCAGATGGAGAAGGAGATCGCCGAGCGGGCCTTCGCGGAGGGCTGGGTCCAGGCCCAGCCGCCGGCGCGGCGCACGGGCAAGCGGGTGGCGGTGGTGGGCTCGGGGCCGGCGGGGCTGGCGGCGGCGGCTCAGCTCAACCGGGCAGGCCACACCGTCACGGTGTACGAGCGCGATGATCGGCCCGGCGGGCTGCTGCGCTACGGCATCCCCGACTTCAAGATGGAGAAGGGCGTGCTGGACCGGCGGCTGGCGCTGATGGAGGCGGAGGGCGTGGTGTTCCGCACGGGCGTGGACGTGGGCAAGGAGCCCGGCTTCCGCGCGCTGCGCGAGCAACATGACGCGCTCGTGCTGGCCATCGGGGCGAGGCGGCCTCGGGAGCTGGAAGTCCCCGGGCGCGAGCTGGCGGGTGTGGAGCAGGCCATGGACTACCTGGAGCACCAGAACCGGGTGGTCGCGGGGCTGGCCACGCTGGAGCCCCGGCTGAATGCCGCGGGCAAGCGGGTGATGATCCTGGGCGGTGGGGATACGGGCTCGGACTGCCTGGGCACGGCGCTGCGGCAGGGCGCGGCGAGCGTGACGCAGGTGGAGCTGCTGCCCGCTCCGCCGATGACGCGAGCCTCGGACAACCCGTGGCCCCGCTGGCCGCTGGTGTTCCGCACCTCCTCCAGCCAGGAGGAAGGCGGCGAGCGCGCGTTCGGGCTCATGACGAAGCAGCTCCTCGGGAGCGAGGGCCGGCTCCAGAAGCTGGTCGCGGTGAAGGTGGAGCTTCAGCGGCAGGCAGACGGCTCCACCCGGCTGGTGGAGGTACCCGGCTCCGAGGAGACCCACGAGGTGGATCTGTTGATCCTGGCCATGGGCTTCACGGGACCGGTGACGACCGGGCTTCAGGAGGAGCTGGGAGTCCGGCTCACCCCGCGAGGCGCGGTGCAGGTAGACGCGCGCTTCGCGACCTCGGTGGATGGGGTGTTCTGCGCGGGGGACGCGAACCGGGGCGCCAGCCTCATCGTCTGGGCCATCTCGGACGGGCGTGAGGTGGCGAAGTCTGTCGATGCCTGGCTCTCGGGCACCGCCTCCGCGCTGCCGACCCGTGGACGAGACGCCTCGTTCGGCTGAGCAGCGCAGCCCCACCAGACGAGACTCACTGGGCGGGGAGATTCGCTCGCAAGACCCTCAGGACATTCTCCCCCGCGATCTTCCGGATCTCCCCTTCCCCGAACCCCTCCGCGAGCAGCGCGTCCGTCACCTCCACCAGGCCCGCGGTGTCGAACGGAGCCGCGACAGCTCCGTCGAAGTCCGAGCCGAGCCCGACATGCTCGATCCCCGCCACGGACACCGCGTAGCGGATGGCTCGGGCCACGGCCTTCGCATCCTTGCCACACGTCGCGGTGCTCCAGTAGCCGATGCCCACCACCCCGCCGTTCCGGGTGATGGCGCGAAGCTGGCTGTCGCTCAGGTTCCGGTTGTTGTCACACGTGCCCTTCACCCCTGAGTGCGAGACGACGACGGGCCGGGTGGCGATCGCGAGCACCTCCTCGAACGCCTTCCTCGACGCGTGCGCGAGATCGAGCGTCATCCCCCGCTCCTCCATCCGCTTCACCACGGCGCGCCCGAGCTCCGTCAGCCCCTCCTTCTTCATGCCGTGGGCCGACCCGCTCATCTCGTTGTCGAAGAAGTGGGCGAACCCCAGCATCCGGAACCCGGCGGCGTACAGCTCATCCACCGCCTCGGCCTTTCCCTCCAGCGCGTGCATGCCCTCGAGCGAGAGGAGCGCCCCCACCTTGCCCTGGTCCTTCTCGCGCTCGGTGAGGAACCGCTCCAGCTCCGCACGCGTGCGGAGGAGCACCAGCTTGCCGTCCGAGTCCTCCGCGAGGTCCGCGAGCTTCCGGGCCTGGTACAGCGCACGGGCCTTCAGGCTGAACCACGTGCCCGGCGGCCACCGCTGGGCCAGCGCGAGGAGCTGGACGTCATCCGTGGTGTCGTCGTTGCGCTCGGTGTTCATGTGCTTCGGCGTCTTGGTGACGACGCTGAAGATCTGGAGGGCGACGTTGCCCTCGAGGAGCCGGGGAACATCCACCTGGCCGTGGGAGGACCGCTCATTCAGGTCCCGGTTCCAGAGCAGCGGGTCGGCGTGGAGATCCGCGATGAGGAGTTTCGAGTGCAGCGCGGCCCCTCTCTGGGTGGGGGTGTAGGGAACCCCGGGGTAGACCGTGTTCATCCGGTTGGCGGCGCGCGTGGCGGCCACGTCCAGCCCGATGAAGGTGCCAAGCACCACGACGGCCACAATCCCCAGGACGATCCACTTCTTCACCGAAGCCTCCAGCGCATGAGCGGAGAGTATCGCCGAGAGCGCCCTTGCCTTGTCGGCCCAGCGCGTATCAGCGAGGCTCCCGCGTCACCTTCCACCCAGAGGCCTCATGTTCACGCTGCGTGCAAGGGGCGCCCTCTCCGCGCTCCTGCTGTTGTCCTCCGCCTGCACCTCTTCGCGCCCGCCCTCCCAGACGGAAGGGACCGCCTCCCCGCCCCTCTCCGCCGAGGCCACGAGCCTGTCACCGGCGCAGGTGGCGCTGCGCGCCTTCGTGGACGCGCACTTCGAGGACACCTTCCGGCGCTTCCCGCCCATGGCCACCCAGGCCGGCATCCACACCTATGACGGAGAGCTGCGCGGCTTCATCCCCGAGGAGCGCGCCGCCTACCTCGCCCAGCTCAAGGCCGAGCTCGCCGCCCTCCCCCAGCAGGTGGATCGCGCCGCCCTGCCCCCGCTTGACCAGGCCGACTACGACATCCTCGAGAACCACCTCCGCGCACGCATCCTGGACCAGGAGACCCTGCGCACCTGGGAGCGCAACCCGAACACCTGGCTCGGCACGGCCTCCTTCGCCCTCTTCCAGCTCGTCAACCGGGACTTCGCGCCGCTCGAGCAGCGCATGCGCTCGGCGATCAGCCGCATGAAGGTGATCCCCACGGTATTCACCATGGCGCAGGCCACGCTGAAGAACCCGCCCCGGCTGTGGACCGAGATCGCGCTCATGCAGGCCCAGGGCACGCGCGCCCTCTACGCGGAGACGCTGCCCAAGGCCTTCGAGCCCGTGAAGGACGCCGCCCTGCAGGAGGCCTTCAAGCAGGAGCAGGCGCGCTGCCTGGCCTCCATCGACGGCTTCATCCGCTACCTCCGCGAGGAGCTCCTGCCCCGCTCGAACGGGGACTTCGCCATCGGCGAGGCGCTCTACCGCCAGAAGCTGAAGTACGAGGAGGGCGTCACCGAGGACATCGACTCGCTGCTCGCCTGGGGCAGAGAGGAGCTGAAGCGCACCCAGGGCCAGTTCCGCGAGGTGGCCGCGCGCATCACCCCTGGCAAGGCGGCCATGGATGTCTACCGCGAGCTGGGCAAGGAGCACCCCGCCCCAGCGGAGCTGGTGCCCACCACGAGCGCGATGCTGGAGGAGATCCGCCAGTTCCTCGTGGACAAGCGCCTCATCACCATCCCCAGCGAGGTCCGCGCGCTCGTGGCCGAGACGCCCGCCTTCAACCGCTCGCTCTCCTTCGCCAGCATGAGCATGCCCGGGGCCTTCGAGACGCGCGCCACGGAGGCCTACTACTACGTGACGCCGCCCGAGCCCTCGTGGAACGCCGAGCAGACCGAGCAGCACATGAGCTTCTACAACCGCTATGCGCTGCAGGTCGTCTCCATCCACGAGGCCTACCCCGGCCACTACGTGCAGTTCCTGTGGACGAACCGCGTGGACTCGAAGGTGCGCCGGATGCTGGGCTCGGGCTCCTTCGCCGAGGGCTGGGGCCTCTACACCGAGCAGATGATGCTGGACGAGGGCTACGGCGGCACCGGCCCCAACGCGGACAAGCTGCGCCTCAACCAGCTCGCGCTCTACCTGCAGCGCCTGGCGCGCTACGTGGTGGGCCTGTCCCTGCACACGCGGGGGATGACGTACGAGCAGGCCGTGCGCTTCTTCGAGCAGGAGGCGTACATGACGCGCACCAACGCCGAGCGCGAGGCGCGCCGCGGCACCTCGGATCCCACCTACCTCGTCTACGCGCTGGGCAAGAAGATGCTGCTGGAGCTGCGCGAGGATGCACGGGCCCGGTGGGGCGAGGGCTTCACGCTCCAGCGCTTCCACGATCAGGCCGTGTCCTACGGCTACCCGCCCGTCCCCATCCTGCGGCGGCTGATGCTGGGAGACGGCCCGGCGCGTTGAGCGGGGCGCACGGGGAGTCCCTGTGCTAGAGGGACTCCCTCACCGTGCAAGCCCCGTCTGGACCCGCCGCCCTCCCCACCGAAGCGCCCGCGCCCGAGCCTCGAGGACTCCAGGCGTGGGCCTTCCCATTCGCGGTCTGGCTTGGCGCCCGCGTGGCGCTCACGCTGGCCTCCTGGGTCGGCCTCAAGATGCAGCCGCAGCTGCAGATTCAGGCCTGGCTGCGCCCCGCGTACTCGCTCCTCCCTGTCTTCGAGCCCCTCTGCCGCTGGGACTGCGCGTGGTTCTACCTCATCGCGCGCGATGGCTACACGGAGGGCTGGCAGACGAACTTCTTCCCGCTGCTGCCGGTGCTCGCGCGGCTGCTCTGGTACGTCACCCGGATCCCCCCTCACTGGGGCCTGCTCATCGTCAGCAACGTCGCGTGCCTGGTGTCGTACCGCGTGCTGTACCGGATGTTCCGGCGGCTCGGGGATGAGCAGAGCGCGCGCTGGGGCCTGGTCCTGTTCGCCGCCTATCCCTTCGCCTTCTTCCAGGCCGCTGGGTATCCCGAGTCCCTGATGGTGCTGTTCTCCGCGCTGGCGATCGACTCCGCCACGCGCGGCCAGCACCTGCGCGCGGGCCTGGAGCTCGCCGCGGGAGTGCTCGGCCGGCACCTCACCCTGGTCGCGGGGCTGGGGTTGCTGTTCGCCCAGGTACAGCAGCGGCCCTCCCTGGCCCGGTTCTTCAAGAGCCCGGCGTGGCTGGCGCTCGCGCTGCCGTGGCTGTCCCTCTTCGGCTACATGCTGTACCAGCAGCTCGCCTGGGGGGACTTCCTCGCGTTCTACAAGGCTCGGGATAACTGGGGCGATCTCGCGTACTGGGGCATCGCCGATCAACTCCGCGCCTGGGGATCCGGCGAGCCGCGGCTGGAGATCATCTACACGTATCTCCCCTTCGCCGCGCTGGTGCTCGTGGGGCTGGCGCTGAGCACTCGCGAGCGCTCATGGTGGCCGCCGGTGGCGTTCGGCGTGGCGCTCAGCGTCCTCCTCTGGTCCGTCGGCCTGGCGGGGCTGGGCCGCTACTCCGCGTCCTGCTGGCCAGCGTTCCTGGGCCTGGGCTCGCTCGCGGCGCGCCGGCCCATGCTGGGCATGCTGCTGGCCAGCGGACTGGGGGTGATGCAGGGGATCTTCTTCTTCCTGTTCACCCACCAGTACCCTGTGAACTGAGCCCTACCCGAAGATCGACTTCCAGACCTTCTTGGCGGCGTTGCCCACCGCCGAGGCGGCATTGCCGATGGCGTGGCCCACCGCCGAGGCGGCACTGCCGATGGCGCTGCCCACCGCCTTGACGCCGCTGCCAATCGCGCTGCCCACGGCCTTGATGCCATTCCAGAGCTTGCTGGCGCCGTTCGTCACGTTGGCCATGAGGTTGGCGACACCGCGCGCGACGCTGGACTTGATGTTGCTCCAGAAGCTGGACTTGGGCAGCTTGATCTCCGAGGCGCTCCGCGTCACCCCGTCGCCGCCGGTGATCTTCCGGCCGTCGTTGGGCACCACGGAGATCATCACGTTGTTGAGCCCCGTGCTGACGCCCTTCATCTTGAGGTCGTCCCACTTCTTCTGGAACTCCTCCACCGGCATCGTGTAGCGGTCGCCGCCAGCGCTGTCCGCGATCACCAGATCGGTGATCTTCCCGTTCGCGTCGCGGTTGTAGCCGGACACCGTGATGTAGTGCGCGTTGAAGTTGTTGTCGCTGTCCGGGTCCATCAGGACGATCGGCGGCACGCCCTGGTCCACCATCTTCGCGAGGTCATCGACGCTGGCGTCCACCTTCATCTCGGCGCGCATGCCGTGCGAGCGCGCGTAGTCCACGATCTTGTCCGGCGCCGTGAACATGTCGAAGGCGCGGATGGAGCTGTCGATCTGCTCGTGCGTGGTGGGCTTGCCCCAGTGCGTCAGCACGTTCGCGAGCGACGTGGTGCCACACGCGTTGGTGTTGCCCTGATCCTGGGGAATCACGCCCAGATCGTTGGGGGACAGCTTCCTGGCGCCGCTGGGCGCCCGGCCAAACTGCCCATCCGCCGAGGGAGTGGTGGTGGGCCCCTTGAACAGCGAGACGCCCGAGAAGCCGGCCAGCTTCGCGGGGGTGGCCGTGGCGACGGCCTTGGGAGACTGCGCCGGGGACGAGTCCTCGGTGGTGCGAAGGCGGGTGGGAGTGGGCGAGCCGTTGATCCGGGTCATGATTTAATCTCCGTGAAATATGTGGAATTATCGCCAGGGCGGAAGAGAGGTTGCTGGCGGCTCAGCGGGGCGCGCGTAATACCGTGCCTCCCGCCTGGTTCACCCAGTAGAGGTTGCCGGAATCCATAAGGATTCCCGTAGGTTCCGCCTGCTCCCCGGCGAACGTCTCCGGCTTGCCGCCCGAGCGCGGCATCCGCCGGATCGCCCCGTCCTTGCCGCCGGCGGCCCAGTAGATGAACGAGCCGTCCACGGCGATGGCGCGGGGATGGTCCTCATTCTCCGCCAGCTTCTCCAGCGTGCCGCCCGCCAGAGGGACGCGGTGGATCGAGCCGAAGAACGTCGTCCAGTAGACGTGCGTGTCATCGAGCGCGAGGCTGGTGGCGTTCTGGTCCCCCTTCGCGAGGGTCTCCTCCGCCCCGCCGGCCAGCGGCGCGCGGCGGATGGTGCCATCGGCGTTGGACCAGAAGACATGCGTCGCGTTGGTGGCGATGTCCTTGGGGCCGCTGGTCTGATCGCTCACCGCGGAGGCGGCCCCGTTGGCGAGCGGCGCCTTCATCATCACCGCGGAGCCGTCCGCCCAGAAGACGAAGCCTCCCGCCACCGCCAGCCCCTCCGGGTCCGTCTGCCCCGTGGCCACCACGATGGGCTCGCCGCCCGCGAGCGGCGCCTTCATGATCGTCTGGCTCCCCCGGTTGGCCCAGAACACGTGTGTCGAGCTGAGCGCGATCCCCTGGGGCTGGGACTGGCCGGAGAGCCGCTGCTCGGGGGTGCCACCCGCCAGCGGCAGGCGCATCACCTGCCCACCGGTGCTGTTGGTCCAATAGAGGAACGTCCCATCCGAGGCGAGCGCGGAAGGTCCAGCCTGGTCCGAGGCCAGGACGGTTTCAGGCCTCGGCCCGCCAGTGGTGCAGGCGGCGGCCAGCGTCAGCCCCAGAGCCACCGCGGTGCGAGAGAGCATCGACATGCCACATCTCCCTAGAGTGTACGGCGAGTCTGCCACCCGGAGGACTTCTCGCCAACCCTGCATTTCCCAAGAACCTGGGAAAATGTGCATCCCCTGAGTTATCATGGAGAGGCTCCCCGGGAGCTGCCGCGCCTGGGTGGCATTCCCCCAACAAGGAAGTCCGCGACATGATCCATCCATTTCGACGCCATCTGTGGCTGGCCGGCTCCGTCGTCAGCATTTCACTCCTGGGCGCCTGCGCTCCCGAGGAGGAGGGTTTGGAGAACGCCCAGGCCCCCGAGACCCACACGGTGGGCCAGGAGCTCTCGGCCGGGACGGAGCTCCGGAACCTCGAGGTGAGCCTGTCCGCGGATCAGAGCGCGTTCGGCGCCGCGGAGAGCGCGCTGGTGAAGGTGACCCTGCGCAACACCAGGTCCAAGTCCGTCAAGCTGCTCAAGTGGTTCACCCCGGCCGACGGACTGGAGGAGTCACTGTTCGTGGTGGCGCGCGATGGCAAGGCGCTGGCCTTCGAGGGCCCCCACTACAAGCGCCCGGCCGTGACCGCGGAGGACTACCTCACCCTGGCTCCCGGTGAGAGCCAGACGTGGACGGTGGATCTCTCGGAGGGCTACGATCTGTCGAAGACGGGCGACTACAGCCTCCGGTTCGCCGTGGGCCCGCTGTCGTCCAACTCGCTGAAGCTGAGCATCGAGGGCCGCGCGAGCGCGAACCGCCAGCCCAGCGAGCCGATCTCGACCACCAGCACCGTGTCGTTCACCAACTGCGACGCCACTCAGCAGCCCCTGGCCCTGCAGGCGGTGAGCAACGCCAGCCTCTATGCCAACGGAGCGTCCACCTACCTGAACGGCACGCCCTCGGCGACGCCGCGCTACACCACCTGGTTCGGGACCTACTCGAGCAGCGGCTGGAGCACGGCGCAGAGCCACTTCGCCGCCATCAAGGACGCCTTCGACACCAAGCCCATCACCATCGACTGCGGCTGCAGGAAGAAGTACTACGCCTACGTCTACCCGAACCAGCCGTACAAGATCTACGTGTGCAGCGTGTTCTGGCAGGCGCCGGCGACGGGCACGGACTCCAAGGCCGGCACGCTCATCCACGAGATGAGCCACTTCACCGTGACGTCGGGCACGGATGACTGGGCCTACGGCCAGACCAACGCGAAGGCCCTGGCGATCTCCGATCCGACCAAGGCCCTGGACAACGCCGACAGCCACGAGTACTTCGCCGAGAACACCCCGGCCCAGCAGTAACACCGGGCCGGAGTACGACGAGAGACGGGAGCGGAGACGCTCCCGTTTTTCTTTGCGGGGCGCGGACTACGAGGAGCGCGGCATGAGCTTCAGGTAGTCCTGCAGCGGCTTCACGCTCAGCTCCGAGCGCCGCAGGGCCTCCAGGGCGCCCACCGCCATGCGGGCCTGCTGCACCGTGGTGTAGTACGGGATGCCGTGCATGAGGGACTCGCGGCGGATGGAGAAGCTGTCGGCGATCTCCTGCTTGCCGAACGTGGTGTTGATCACGAGCATGATCGCCCCGTCGACGATCTTGTCCACGATGTTGGGCCGGCCCTCCTTCACCTTCTGCACCAGCTGGGCCTGGATGCCCTTGGTGGCCAGGTAGGAGTGGGTGCCGGCCGTGGCGACCAGCTCGAAGCCCAGGGTGCGCAGGCGCCGGGCCAGATCCACCACCGCCGGCTTGTCATCGTCCTTCACGGAGATGAACACCCGGCCCGAGCGCGGCAGCTTCACGCCCGCCGCGAGCTGGCTCTTGGCGAACGCGGAGGGGTAGTCGTCCGCCAGCCCCATCACCTCGCCCGTGGACTTCATCTCCGGCCCGAGGATCACGTCCACGCCCGCGAACCGCGCGAACGGGAACACGGACTCCTTCACGGCGACGTGCTTGAACTCGACCTCCTGCGTGTGGCCGAGCTCCTCCAGCGTCTTGCCCACCATGCACAGCGCCGCCAGCTTCGCCAGGGACACGCCGGTGGCCTTCGAGATGAACGGCACGGTGCGGCTGGCGCGCGGGTTCACCTCGAGGATGTAGATGATCTTCCCCTGGATGGCGAACTGCACGTTCATCAGGCCGACGACCTTCAGCTCGCGAGCGAGGGCGATCGCCTGATCCTTCATCCGCTCCACCAGATCCGGCGACAGCGAGTGCGGCGGCAGCGTGGCGGCCGCGTCTCCCGAGTGCACGCCCGCCTCCTGGATGTGCTCCAGCACCCCGCCCACCAGCACCGCCCCCGTCCGGTCCGCCACGAGATCCAGATCCACCTCGATGGCCTCCTTCAGGAAGCGATCGATGAGCACCGGGTGCTCGGGGGACGCGCTCACCGCCTCGCGCATGTAGCGCTCCAGGCTGGCGGCGTCGTAGACCGTCTCCATGGCGCGGCCGCCCAGCACGTAGCTGGGGCGCACCATCACCGGGTAGCCGATGCGCTCGGCGATCCGGAAGGCCTCCTCGTGGCTGCGGGCCACGCCGTTCTCCGGCTGCGTCAGCCCCAGCTTCTCGATCAGCTTGGCGAAGCGCTCGCGATCCTCGGCCCGATCAATGGCATCCGGCGAGGTGCCCAGCACGGCCAGCCCGTCCTTCTCCAGCGGCACGCTCAGCTTCAGCGGCGTCTGGCCACCGAACTGGACGATGGCGCCGATCGGCTTCTCGCGCTCGGCCACCTCGAGCACGTCCTCGATGGTGAGCGGCTCGAAGTACAGGCGGTCCGAGGTGTCGTAGTCCGTGGACACCGTCTCCGGGTTGCAGTTGACCATCACCGTCTCGTACCCGGCCTCGCGCAGCGCGAACGCGGCGTGCACGCAGCAGTAGTCGAACTCGATGCCCTGGCCGATCCGGATGGGCCCGCTGCCCAGGATGAGGACCTTCTGGCGATCCGTGGGCGGCGCCTCGTCCTCCTCGTCATAGGTGGAGTACAGGTACGGCGTGTAGGCCTCGAACTCCGCGGCGCACGTGTCCACGCGCTTGTACACGGGGCGGATGCCCCGGGCCTGGCGGTGCGCGCGGACCTCGGACTCGGGGTAGCCCAGCAGCTGCCCCAGGTAGCGATCCGAGAAGCCGAACGACTTGGCCTCACGCAGCGCCTCGTCCGGGAGCTGATCCAGCCGGCCGAACTCCTGCAGCGCCTGCGCCCGCTGCACCAGATCCTCGATCTTCCGCAGGAACCACGGATCGATGGCGGACAGCTCGTGCACCTTCTCCACCGAGAAGCCCTCGCGGAAGGCCTGGGCCACGTACCAGGGGCGGTCGGGGCGAGGCACGCGAAGGGCCTCGCTCAGCACCTTCTCCCGCTCCTCCTTGTCCGTGGGCAGGTCCACCGGCTCCAGCGCCAGCCGGCCCTGCTCCATGGAGCGCAGGGCCTTCAGGTAGGCCTCGGAGAAGGTGCGGCCAATGGCCATCACCTCGCCCACCGAGCGCATGCTCGTGGTGAGCGTGCGGTCGGCGCGGGGGAACTTCTCGAAGTTGAAGCGGGGGATCTTCACCACCACGTAGTCGATGGTGGGCTCGAACGAGGCCGGGGTGTCGCGGGTGATGTCGTTGCGCAGCTCATCCAGCGTGTAGCCCAGCGCCAGCTTCGCGGCGATCTTCGCGATGGGGTACCCGGTGGCCTTGGAGGCCAGCGCGCTGGAGCGCGACACGCGGGGGTTCATCTCGATGACGACGATGCGCCCGTCCTTGGGGTTGACGCCGAACTGGATGTTGGAGCCGCCGGTGTCGACGCCGATCTCGCGGATGATGCGCAGCGAGGCCTCGCGCAGGCGCTGGTACTCGCGATCGGTGAGCGTCTGCGCGGGGGCCACGGTGATGGAGTCGCCCGTGTGGACGCCCATGGGGTCCAGGTTCTCGATGGAGCAGACGATGATGACGTTGTCGGCCGAGTCGCGGACGACCTCCAGCTCGTACTCCTTCCAGCCGAGCACGCTCTCCTCGACCAGGATGGTGGAGGTGGGGCTCGCCTTGAGGCCGGCGCGGCAGATCGTCTCGAACTCCTCGCGGTTGTAGGCGATGCCGCCGCCGGTGCCGCCCAGGGTGAACGAGGGGCGGATGATGGCGGGGAAGCCGATCTCATCGGTGAGCGCCAGCGCCTCGTCGATCGTCGTCGCGTAGCCGCTCTTGGGGAGGGCCACGCCGATCTTCTGCATGGCGGCCTTGAAGAGCTGGCGGTCCTCGGCCTTGTTGATGGCCTCGAGCGAGGCGCCGATCAGGCGCACGCCGTACTTCTCGAGGATGCCCTTCTCGGCGAGGGCCTTGGCGAGGTTGAGGGCCGTTTGGCCACCCATGGTGGGCAGCAGCGAGTCGGGACGCTCGGCGGCGAGGATCTTCTCGGCGGCCTCGACGGTGATGGGCTCGATGTAGGTGCGGTGGGCGAACTCGGGGTCCGTCATGACGGTGGCGGGGTTGCTGTTGAGGAGCACCACCTCCACGCCCTCGTCGCGCAGCGCTTTGATGGCCTGCGTCCCCGAGTAGTCGAACTCCACGGCCTGGCCGATGACGATCGGCCCCGAGCCGATCACGAGAACCTTGCGGATATCAGTGCGCTTGGGCATCGGGGGGGCCCCATACCAACCTCGCCCCGCACATGCACGCGGCGAGTGAAAGGTGCTCCGCCGCCTGCTCCTGGAGGGACCCAGGCCATCTGGCCGTGGCTCTGGTAGAACCCCTCGGCCCCTTGGAGGTGTCATGCGTCGCTGGTCCCTGGCCCTGCTGGTCACCCTCGCCTCACCCGCTCTCGCCCAGGCTCCCGAGCCGGCCACCGAGCCGGCCCAGGCCCCGCCCACCGCCCCGGCGGCCGAGCCCAAGGCTCCACCCCCGGCCCCCGCTGCCGAGGCCCAGCCGCCTCCTGCCGAGACCAAGCCGCCCCCAGCCGAGGCCAAGGCCCCTCCCGCGGCCCCGGTTCCGGAAGCCAAGGCTCCCCCCGCCGAGGTCAAGGCGGCCCCTCCAGCCCCTGCCGCCCCTACTCCCGCGGCGAAGGCTCCTCCCCCAGCTGCTGCTCCTGCCCCTGCGGCCGCGGCTCCTGTGCCGGCGCCGAAGCCTCAGGTCGCCCAGCCCACTCCCGCGGCGGCTCCCAGCCCTGCGGCACAGAAGGATCTCGACGCGGAGGGCTTCAGAAGGCAGCAGGTGAAGTCCGAGGCCCGGTTCATCCTGGAGAACCTGCTCACGGGGGACGCGCGGGGCGCCGCGGGCGAGCTGCTCTACCCGTTCCAGCTCGAGGACAAGCGGTACAACACTCCCGAGGAGCTGGTGGCCGCGTGGGTGAAGCAGCTGCGCGTGAAGCGCACGGATCTGATGACCCTCTATGACATCGAGGTCCTCTCGATGCCGGAGATGGAGAAGAAGTACGGCAAGCCGCCGGCGCGGCTGGGGCTCGGCTCTCTCAAGGATCCGGACCTCTACGTGGCCGTGGGCAATCTCTCCGGGCACGCGGCGGTCCTGCTCTTCCGCGCTCCTGTGGGAGCCCCTCCGAAGGCCTTCGCCTACACGGATTGATGCAGATCCCGAAGCTTGGTGCAGACGGTGACCGTGGTGGGCACCTCCGACTTTCCCTGCCCCTACGAGACAGACATCTGCCGCAAAGGCACAGCACTGAGAGCAGGCGAGGAGCGGCCCTATCGTCCGACCTTAACTTATTGAATTTATTGACAATTTAGAATCTATCGAGGGTTGATGATGCCGTGGATGCGCTCGCCATACTGCTTGGTCAGTGCATCCTGGATGCGCAGGATCGCATCCACGGAGCCTGCGCCCTCGTCCCCAAAACCGAACAGGGTTCGTTCCGCCATCTGGGGCGCGAGGTAGCGGCAGAAGGCCTGGAGCACCAGCTCCGCGGTCAGCGCCCGGCTAGCGGGAAGGCTGCGATCCTCCGCCTTCTTGAGGTACCGGCGGATGCTGGGCTCATTGACGAAGATCCGGATCACGCCGTCCACGAAGAGGGTGCGCTGCGGCGGGTTCTCTTTCGTCTCGTTGAACTCGATGGAGCGAATGGCGCCTCCCCGCGGCCTACGTTCGGAGGGCTTGCGCTCGGTGCTGACCACTATGGCAGCCCGGGCCTCATGCTTGCCCAGCTTCGCGATCAGGGTGTCGGTCTGTCCCACCTGATCGCCGAACACCTCGGCGGGCACACTGAGCCATTCCCCATGGGCCTCCTTCGCATCCACCTCCGCTGTCCCCGGCCGGACTTGGATGACCTCCTCCTCCGTGCTGAAGGCCACCTTGCCTAAGCTCTTGAGGATCTGCGGCACCTGGATCTTGAGCGTGACGGCTGACCAGTGTCCCACAACGGGCCGGTAGGTCTCCTGATCAAAGCCGAAGGGCTGCCGAGGGATCTGGGGGTCGACGATCTGCACGCTCGCCTCGGCAATGTGGTCTTCAAAGCGAGCGAGGATATGACCCTCTGCCAGCAGGCTCTTGCCCTCCAGGGTGACCTCCGCCATGACCAACCCGTCTCTCGCATCCGCCGGATCCAGTTGGACGCTGAGCGGGCGGGCGTTCAGGCCCTCGCCCTCGATCTCAATCCCTGCGATAGCGGCATCCTCCAAGAGTTCGTCGGAGGCCAGCAGGCGCACCACCCGCTCATGGCCCAGCGTGACCCGGTACTGCCTGCGCTCGAAGCGGAAGGGAGCTTGGTTTGAGTCATCGCCCGGCCCGGTCAGCTCCAGCTCGTCGCGGGCAATCTGGTTGAGCTCGCGGCAGGCCTCGTCCAGCCGCTTGCGCGTCTGCGGGTCGTTAGCCTGCGCGGAATCCTGAAGCCGGTCCGCCTCCGCCCGGATGATGGGATCGATCAGCCGGTCCACCTCGGCGCTCAGGCGCCGGACGAACTCATTCTCCCGGGCGAGGCCCGCGCGGTACTTCGTCACCACCATCTCGCCCTTGCGAAGCAGGTCATAGAGGTAGTCGCAGGTCACCCGGCCGAAGAGGTACTCCGTGCCCGGCCGGTTCTCGTGCCCGAAGAAGGTGATGTCCACCAAGGCGCGCCGGGACTGCACCACCAGCCCGCCAATCCGCTTCATCCCTTCCTCGGGCCCGGACAGCTCCTCGCGGGCCCGGTTAAGCACCAAATCGAACTGGGCCTTGGGGTAGCCCGGCACCACGCCTCGTTTCCTCACGGGATTGAAGGCAGTGTCAGCCACGGGGTCGCGGTATTTGATCAGGTCGGAGTGCAGTTCCTTGCCGTTGGAGCCAAGCCGCCGGAGGAGGAGATGGCGCTGCTCGTTCTGCACGATGTCCCGCAGCGCCACATGGAGCATCAACTCCTGGATGAGCCGCTCGTGGCGGGGCAGCCGGATCTCCCGTGCTACCTCGACCTCCACCACAGTGCCGTTCCCCTTGCGCGGGAGCTGGAATTTCTCACGGAGCGCCCGGGTCGCGACCTGCGGCTTGGCCGGCGGGTAGAAGATGGGCTCGCGAGCCTCATTCCAGTACAGCTCGGCCGAGGCTAGGTGGCGCTCTCGGCAGGAGGAGACCCTGCCGCCCACCCCCAGCCCGAGCACAGCCTCCTTCAAGCCGTCTCCGAAGAATCCCCGGACGTTGAGCCCCTCCTCCAAGCCGGAGGTGCTCTCCCCCATCCGGCCCAGCTTCAACTCCAGGTCCGCCGGGTCGAAGCCTTCGGCCTCGTCCGTGACTCGAAGCAGGCTGAACTCGTCGCCGCGTTTCTCGATCACATCAACCGTGATCCGGCCGCTGACCTCCTGCCCGTTCTCCTCCATCCGTGCATAGCTGTCGTCCGCGTTCGTGATCAGCTCGATCAGCGCCTTCACCGGATCCTTCTGCACCATCGTTGAGATGGTGTGGCGGACATGTCGGCTCGTGATGATCAGCTGACGACCGTTGCGTCTCATGATGAGGAACTCACCTCGTTATTCCTGGATGAGGTTGTAGTCGCGCGCTTTGCACCACGCGCTGATCCATTTCAGAAATTCCGCGAGATCCCAGCGCTCGGCCTGCTCGACCAAGCGGAGGCGCGAGTCGATGTGCTTGCGCACGGTTTCGGGCTTCGACTCCAGGGTCACCGACAGGATGTCACAGATTTCCTCTTCGCTGACCTGCGCCTCCGCTTGGTCGCGCTGGTAGCGCTGGAAGAGCGCTGTGCGCTCGATGAGCTGAACCGCGCGCTGAGCGGTCCCTTGGACCAAGCGCCGCTTCGAGGCACCGAAGCCCTCGGAACTCTCGACGTGCAACTCCGCCAGTGCCCTCTCCACAGTAGGCCGGTATTGAGCCTCGATGGTCCAGCCCGCCGTGGAGAACACCAGCCAGGAAGACCCACGAGCTGCCTGCTCCACGCTGGCGCTGTCTGGCCACCCTGGGAACTTGGGCAGTGCGAAGTGCTCGGGGAAGAGCCGGAAGGCCTCCGCGATCACCCGCTCCCGGGAGACCACCTTCGCGCCATCTCCCTCGCTAGCGGACAGCACCGCCACTGCGGCCAACTCCGCCTTATCCCGATCTGCGTAGCGCGAGGCCTCCGGGAGCCGCCCCCGCAGTGATGCAAGGAAGCGCTCGTTACGCCCAGCCCACTCACGCCCCTCATTGGTGAGGCGGAGCCCCTTGAGCGTACGGCCGCGCTTCTTCTCGCTCCCTTCCTCCAGCAACCCCGCGCGCTTCACATCCACCAAGGTTACACGGACGGAGTCGAGGCTGGGCAACCAGAGATATTCCGGCCAGCAGAAGACGTCCGGCGCCAGCCGGTGGCAGGCGAGTGCCAGCTCGTCCAAGGTCACGAAGCGGGTACCGCCACCGATCAGGGCCAGCGTGCCGGCCACCAGCTCGACCTTGGTGGCCTGCTGGGCGTCGTCGACATCCTTGGCGCGGCGGCGCGGCTTGGTGGAGATGGGCATGGGAGTTGCTCTTCTAGAACCAGAAGCTACCGAACCAGTAAAGGAAGGGGAGGAACCTTGCAAACCTCTTATAGAGGCCCTCGACGAGGTCCTTGGCGGAGGAGGCAAGTCCCCTCCATTCAATGCTCGAACGGTTGCCGCCCTCGGAGACAGAGGAGCCCCGTTCTGGCGGGTCCTTTCCGGACAGGGAATCGAGGGCGGCAACCGCGTCCGGAGTGCACTGGATATCAATGCGAGGACTGCTAGGGGTGTTATGACCCTCCGGGTATATCGTGATCGTGATCGGCATGTTACCTGAACTCCCTTCCGTACACTCCGTATCCCGCAGAGGCTCGTCAGACTCCAGAGAGCCCAAGCATCCAAGCGCACCGATGTTCGCGTTTGGAGCTCCCGTGGCCGAGCTGCCGCCATAAGGGCTCTTGGCTATGAAGGTGTGACAGGCCTGGCGCAGGTGCATCTCCCTTTGGGCCATCACCTCCCTGAGCATCCCATCGGCCGAGGGCTTACGCGAGCGCCGGGCCGGAATAGATGATCCCGGTGCTTCCCAGCCGCTTACAGTACGGTAAACCTCCTGGCACAACTGCCTCATTCACCAAGATCATGAAATCGATCCGGCGGAAACTTTAGCGAATTCTTCCTTCTCCTCGCATTGGGACCAGACGAAGGCACCCCTCGTAGGAAATGGCTATAAAGTGGCGCCTGCATCTGATTGCAGCGGAATCATCGACGGCGGTGCAACCAATCAAATTGTAATTGAGCAGGAGCCATGGCTTCCGGGCAGACACTCGATCGCCTGTATGCCTGCACTGCGTCCAAGGAAGCGTGCGTTCTGAGCGCGATCACGTAAGCCCGCGTTTTCCATGGGAAATCAGCTGCCTCAAGCACAAGTAGCCCACTCCAAATCCCAAGTATGTACTCGAGGGCTTTATGAAACGAACGTGAAGGAGGCCTGAGCGCTGGGGGCTTTCCTTTGCCGATATCGCGATGGCCCTCACTGCCTGCATGGTTCGACTGCCCTGGAGGTGGGGCCAGAAGCCGCGCATACCATCCCCCAGAGGAAGACCCATGCCGCAGGCGGAGATCACCGACTTGCTCCTCATCGCCCAGTTGCTGACGGACGAGGAGGGCCACTCGGGACACGGTGGCCCGCTTTGTGGATACGGAGGTGCTGCACATTATCGGCAAGCACTTCCGCGAGGGCACCTTCCCCGCGCATCTCATCCCCCGCTTGGCGGAACTGGGCGTGCTGGGCGCCCCCCTCCAGGGGTACGGCTGCGCGGGGATGAACACGGTGAGCTACGGGTATTTGACCTATACGTTGCTCACCACCTACTTTGCCACCTCTCCCGGGGAGCTGACACGGTGCGCGCCATCCCTCTGGGGGACTCACGCGAGCCTCTAGCTCGTGCTCGCGGCCCCAGGTGGGGCGGCTGCTGCTTGTCTTCCTCGTGATCCCCAGCCTCTTCCGGCGGCTGTCCACGGGGCGGTGACCGCCAGTCCCCTCGGCCTTACGCAAACCAGTCATCGGCGATGCGGATGGCCTGTTTCTCCTGATCTGCTAGCAGGTGTGTGATGGCTTTCAAGTACTGTTCCAGCGCCCCATCGAGTCGCATGGGCGTAGGGATGCGGAGCTTCGCGAGATCGCCCGGCTCGAGCTTCGAGAGGCCGTCCGGGTACCGCCGCTTGATTCCATGCATGGCCTCGCGGACGCGTGAGGTGAGCAGTGCCATGGCCCAAGCGGCCTGATCATCCTTCTTCCAGGGAGCCTTCAGGAACCGCACGACATAGAGCGTGTTGGTCGCGTTGAGGCCTTTCATGCGGCTCAGGCAGATCCACGCACCGAACCGAGACATTCCGCTGATAAAGCCGTGGACTGGGCTTGGCATGGGGGTCTGATACCAGGGCGTGCGCCCGTCGATCTTGTAACGATCTTGGTGGCACCCACCCTGGTCAGGTGGGAGGTCCAAGTACTTGCGTACCGGAGGCAGGTTCTCCCACCTCTCTTCGGGTCGGAACAACCAGACTCGTTCACCCGCGCCCTTGAGCTGCTCCCAGCTCTTTGAGTTGATCGCTCCTCCCTTGAGATGACGTGCCTTCGAGACCACGGGGATGCAGGTCTTTTTGGGGAGGTGATGCTGGTTTCGCTCCTCCTCGGAGAGGAGGAAGTACTTTGAGTCGCCTGTGACGCCACCGAGCCGAATCTCCATCACATCCGCCAGGAGAGTGCCTTCCTCGGAGGGGCGGCGGGCTGGGTCCCGCCAGGTCTTGGCGGAGGAGAGCGAGGTCACCAGCTCATCGAGCGAGCGGTACTCAGACCGGAGCACCCGTCCGTTCCCGGTGCCGTACTGCCGTGCGATGAGGACCACGCAGCCATCGTTCACGGGCCTGAACATCGGCTCGAGGCAGCGGTGGACCTCCACGATGGGGAACAGATCGGTGAGCTTCCGCCGAAGGGGCTCCGCATAGTCGGCGTAGTCCCAGGCTGCCGGGAGGATGAAGCCCAGGCTGCCTCCGGGCTTCAACAGCTTCAAACTGGCGCAGAGGAAGGCGAACCAGTAGTTCGCGCCCAGCCGTACGGGCTGTCCCTCCGGATCCAGCACCGAGAGCGCCCTCTCTCGCAGGGGGGAGGGGACCTTGGAGAGCGCGACATACGGCGGATTGGCGACGATCCGGTCAAAGCTCTCGGGTGTCTCCTGAGCCCACTCGAGGAAGTCGCGGCCACGCTCGACTCTCGCAAGGGTGTCGCTCATGCTTACGCGGGTCTCGAGATCGAGCGCGGTAATGCTCTCTAAGGGAACTTTTCTCTCCAGGGCCTGCAGGAAAGCCCCAGCACCGACACAGGGATCAAGCCATGTCTGGTCAGCTTCTGGCAGGAGGGCGACGACCAGCGCCTTGGCCAGCTGCTCGGGAGTGTAGACCGTGCCTGATTCTGGAGGGCGAGGGGGAGCCTCGGGGGAAGGAGCAAGGGCGGGGGGGCTCATAGATCGATCGATCAGGTAGCCCAGGGCTTCCACTTGCCGGACTGGTTGGACTGATGGGCCAGCCAAGAGCTCGAGCCCTGGTCGTTGTGACGCATATTCCAGTAGCTTGACCAATGCTCGAAGTAGTGGGGGAGCACGAGTGACTCGGAGCGCTTGACCATCCTGCGCCAGACGGAGTCCACCGCGAGCTCGCCCCAGAGCTTCGGCTTGAAGTTGTAGAGGACCAGCTCCACCAGCAGGGGGAAGTCCAGTGGCTGGGAGGGCAGGCGCGGTATCTTGAGCCACCGGGTCTCGGGCTTCTCGTAGGCCGGACCGGGAAGCCCTCCGAATTGGATGTGCCAGACAGGCTCATGTTCCTGGGCGGTCGTGGTGGCCAGGTCAATGTGGATTCGAGAGAGGATCCGGTCCGTGACCGGTTCCAGTATCGAGATTGAACCGGAACACTCGCTCAGGGGACGCTTCTCCCAGTCGCCCGTGTTCTTCCGGCGCGTGCAGAACTTGCCGCACAGCTCGACCTTCACGAACCGCCCCTCGACTTCGAGGCTCGGAAAGACGAGTGCTTGCCGCCCGCGGAACTCGAGGGCCCAGCCCAGGCACTTCTTGTGCCGATTGTTCTTACATGAATCGCACGGCCGAAAGACGTCCGAGACCGTATCGACCTTGACCCAGGGATTGATGGCGTTCTGCTGCCCCAGGATGTCGGAGACAAGCAGCACGTCGCTTCGGGCCTGCGCGCAGTCCCAGGTGAAAGAGTTGCTTCCCATTAGCGCTCTGTCGCTCCCTCGTTACGGAGGTCGTCGATCAGTCCCTCGCTCCCTGAAGCGAAGCGAACCTGCTCGGCTCGTCCGGTTCGGATGCACAGGAAGCAGACCTGGGGCGGCTCGGCCCACGCAGGGCGGGAGTCCACGACTGCCCTCACGATGTGCCGTGGATCCACTGCCTGGCCACAGCGGTGACACACCCGGTCGATCTGCCCGCCCTGGCACACCACGCAGCAGTCCGCCTCCAGGCGCTTCTTGAGCTTCCTGGAGAGCGCCCCGACGCGCTCTTCAGCAGTCCCTAAGGCATGCTCGCCCGCGATGTCCCGGAGCAACTCGGAGACCCGTGAGCGCCACCAGCGCTGCTCCAGCTCGGAGAAGACCCCCGTGTAGCGCGTCTTCTGCAACGCCTTCTGGACCGCCGGCTCCTTGAAGGCCTGCTCACTCAGCCCGAACAGGACCCGGACGTGCGCCTCACTCAGCAAGACTCCGGGATAGGACCGCAGCTCGTTCAACCACCCGGCAATCTCGGTGGTCCGTGTGGGGGCCGGTCCCTGGCAGAATTGCGGCAGGGTCTGCTCCTCTTCCGCGGTGGCCGCGAGCAGCTTCGCCAGGGCGCTCCACGCGGCGGCCTCGGTTCCCTTCGAGGACTCACCCACCTGGGTGGTGATCGCCCGGTAGCCCAGGGCAAGGTCCCGGATTCGCGTGGCCTGCAGCTTCCACTGTTCCGGACGCTGCAGTTCCTCCTTCAGCAGCCGAAGATCAAAGAGCCCGTAGATCTGCGGGTTGTGCTCGAGCGACTGCCGCAGCTTGGCCTCGGAGGTGAGCAGCACCACCGGGAGGTCAGGCAGGGCCTCCTTGAGCTGCGCCGCCACGGTGCCGCCACGGTAGGCCACCTCATTGGAGTCATCCAGGCGGTAGTCCAGGATCACCACGTCATACTCGCCCTGGCGGATGGAGTTCACCAGGTCCTGCGCTTGCTTCAGCGGCTTGAGCTTGTTGCAGGGCAACCCCGATTTCGTCAGGCGGTCCGCGTACAAGAGGCTCTCCTCTTGGTCGTCCACCAGGATCGCCGTGACCTGGTCTTTCTTGCTCACTGCTTCCCTTTCCTAGGCTGAGCGGCTTTGGCCTTGGGCAGCCTCAACTCGAAACACGTCTTGTAGCTCTCAATGGCCTCGCCGATCACCACGGAGCCGCCGTTCTCGCGCGCGATGTCCATGACGATCTTCAGACCCAGGCCGGTGCCTGCTCCCAGCTCGGTATCATGGGCGAGGGAGGAGGTGACGAACGCCTCGAAGACCCGCTCGCGGATCTCTTCGTCAATCCCCTTGCCCGAGTCGTGGAATCGCAGGAGCACCTCCTCACCGTCCTCGCTCACCTCCACCCGGATCCGCCGGTCGGTGTGTCCCTCCAGGTCCATGGCCTTGATGGCGTTGGTGAGGAAGTTGAAGAGCACCGCGTCGAGCTCAGACCGGTGCAGGGGCGTGGTGCGAAGGTGATCCGGCTTCACGGACCAGTCCAGGGAGATCCCGCGCTGGTCCAGCGTGCGCCTGAACGAGCTGGCGAAGTCACTGATCACCTGGTGCATGGGCTGCGCGGCGCGATGCCGCCGCCGGGTGTGGCTGACGTAGCCCTCGATGTAGGCTCCCAGGGCTTGGAGGCGATCGAGCGCGTTGCGGCCATGCTGGAGGTTCTCCAGCACCGGCTTGCGAGCCGTCTTGGGAATGACCTCCAGCGCGACCTCCATGTCCGAGAGTGAGCCTTGAGCTGCATTGAGCACGGACTTCACCTCGTGGCTGAAGACCGCGATGGAGGTGCCCAGCGAGGCGAGAATTCGGAGCATGGAGATCTCCGTCAACAACGCCAGCTTGTCCTGCTGCGCCGCCGCGTCGGCCCGGGTGGCCTTCTTCACCACGTCTCGGAACGTGGTGGCCATCATCGCGCGGGCCTTGCCCATGTCCCCCTGGGCCGCCACCACGAGCGCATCATCCACTCGCGAGAAGGAGTCCTTGACCACGTCTTCCCGGGTCGGGGGCGGCGCGCTGTGGGTGTACACCTTCTTGTTTCGGGCCGTCCCGACCTCCGAGGCGGCCCATATGAGCCCATCCCTTACAAACGTCATGAGCTGCTCGAACGCTTCATTCTCGATGACGCCCTCGCGTGCGGAGGTGTCCAGAAGCAGCGGATTGCCCTCGCGCGTGATGAACACGCTGCCGAACCAGGACATGTTCGCAATGGGGACCAGGAGGCTGCGCCTGCGGTACTCCAGATCGAGCTCGAGCCAGTCGTTCTGGGACTCGCCGTAGGGGAGGATGCGCAGCCCGTCGCGATAGAGCCGGATCCCGCCGTATTCACGGCCCAGCTTCTGGGCCATGACCTTACCGATTCCTCCGACGGCGCTCTTTTCGTAGACAAAGTAGTGGGCCTTGAACGACATGGGCCCGACCTGACGGAGCTTCTCCGGGTGCTTGCGGGAGTTCTTCAAGGGCAGCAGTGAGCTCTCGACCTTCCAGAGCCCATTGCCCTTTGCATCGATGCTGCCCTCAATGACCGCCGTGGCGGAGTCGAGAAAGTCCTGGAAACCCTGCCGCTCGATGCGAGCCTCTGCGTTATCCAGCTTGATGCTGACGGTGAACCCGGGATCAGCCTCGCGGCCATGAGCGTCCTTCCGATGAACCGCCGGCGTGGCCGGAAAAGGCGGCTGCAGGAGCATGACCGCCTTCTGGATCTTCTGGATTTGCTCCTGGGGCCACTCGTCGTGGAGATCCTCAATGCGTAGCACCGTGCCCTGCTCGTCCTTGGAGACGGTCTCGACCGTGTACTCGTTGGCGACATCGCGCAGGGCGACTCCGGCCTTGTAGGCCTTGTCCCAGTCAAAGGAGACGCGGACCCGCTGGCCGCTGCCCCGCTGCACGGAGGTGAGCACTAGGCGCTTGCCGAGCGTCTCCGTGGCGAACCGGCCGATGCCCTTGCGCCCGGCTCGGGCCCGCCCGTAGCGGGGCGAGACCTCATTCTGTTCTTTGTTGGGCGTGGAGATCCGCATCCACTTGGTGCGGATGTCCACGAGCGACATGCCCTCGCCTGTGTCGGAGATCTCCAGGGTCCCACCCGGCACCGAGGCCTTCTTGAAGGACACCGTGACGCTTGGAGCGTCCGCGTCATAAGCATTCTTGATCAGCTCGGAGACGGCGGTGACGCGGTCCGCCACGAGCTCGCGACCGAGCTGGCGGAGGTGTCGCGCGTCCACATCGAAGAAGAGGGTTCCCTGTTGCTTCGCCACGGTGTTCGCTCACCCTGTTTGGAGTCCCAGGTGGACACCCGGAGTACGGGTGGCCGTACGCTCGGTATCCGAAGCGCTGGGCGTGCCGGACAGCGGCCTAGCCTGGGCTGATGAGGAAGTTTACCCCATGAACCCGAAGGCCCATACACGGCATTTGTGGCTCATGCCGGCTCGGGAGGGGCATACACGCCCAGCATCCTGCCTCGGCCCCGAAAGGGCAGCGGCCAGGGCCGGACTGTGCCCGAAGGGGGGTTGCACACCCTCAGCACTGGCGCCGCGCACGGCCTTGCTGGCCCTGGCAGTTGCCCTCCCTAGCCTCCCTGCACCAGCCCACCGCCCGCAACGGGACCCCCATCTCTCCTTCTGTGAAGCGGCGCCCCGAGTCAAGCACCGCTTCAGCGCGAGGGCAGGCAGCAGGTGTCCGAGGACACCCTGCGGGCGGCGCTGCATCAGCTGGGCTACGTCTGGAAGAGGCCCCGCTACACCCTGGCTCCCGACCCGGAGCGAGAGAAAAAAGCGCGCTTCGCTGGCACATCCACTTCTGGATACCCCTGGCCCGGGTGCTCTTCGAGGACGAAACCGACCTGCTCCTCTTCCCGCCGCTGCGTGCCGGCTGGGCCCAGCGCGGCCAAGCACGTCACCCTCTCTGGCTGAAACGCCAAGTGCGTCCTCTTTGGCGCCCTGGGCTCGCTCTCCGGCCAGTGGCCTCTCAACCCGCCCGGCGCACGACCCTGGGGGCCCGTCAGCCCCCCTCCGCTGCCGCTCCATGCCCCTCCCTCGCACGCAACAGTGCCTCTGTCCCTCCTTCTGTGAAGCGGCGCCCCGGGTCAAGCACTTGCGTTTGTTCGTCCTCGTCGTCTTGCGGCAATACGTCGCCCTGAGCTCCGCGGACGCAGCTGCGCTTGGCGCAGCACCGGCCGCAGAGCCACGGGTGCAGGGGTGTAGCCCCTGCGACTTCGACTGCATGGGACTGCCGAGTTGCTGCTGGCTCCTCGAGGTTTCTTCGTCCTTCTGTTCGCGCTCGGGTGTCGCGGGCTGTGCCGCCGGCGCAGTGGGGGATCCGAGAGGTGGGGGCGCCATCTATGCGTCGGCCGTCGTCCTGCCGGCCAAGGAAAACAATCCGCGCTCTCCCACCCATCTCAGCGTTCGCGCGTCGCGCTTGTCCGTCTTCACGCGCCGGCTGCGTGTGGCGTACATCGGGGCGAAGTTAGGGTCGGCCACCACCACTTCGTGCCCGAGCTCCTCCAGGCACCTGGCCACCCACTCACTCTCGGTGGAGGCCTCGATAAGGATGCGGGCAGAGCCCCTGCCTTTGAGCAACTCGGCGAAGCGCTCCCGCTCGGTGCGGATGCGCTTCTCAATCACTTCTCCCTCTGCAGCCAGGATGCACACCTGGCTCTCCCTCTTGTGCACGTCGATGCCGCTGAAGTCCACTGCGTGCCGCCACTCGTCCTGAGTTGTGGGGCTGCTGCACTACCACATGGGTAGTGCTCCGCCGCTTCATCCCATCTATGCTCACCGGCTTCTGACGCAGAAGCCCTCTCCCTGAAGCCTGAGGAACCTGAATCATGGCCAGATACTTCAGGCTCCGTGATGACATGAGCATCCCAGGGCGTTGGGTCCTGGGAGCCCCACTGGACGCTCAAGGCAAGGAGATCGATCCGTGGCAGTTCGAAAAAGGTCGCGCCTTGGAGCTGGGCTCGCCGCCCAGGTTTCCCCTACTCGTGCGGGGCCAGCCGCTCGACTTCAGTGGAGCAGCCTTCGGAATCCTGGTGGTCCACGAGCGCCTCGTTCAGCTCTTCGAGCAGCATGGCTGGCAGCAGGAGGTGCAGTTCGTCCCAGCACGAGTGGAAGAGCAACCGGAGCCGTACTTCATCCTCAATACCCTGCGCACCATCCGGTGCATTGACGAGACTCGATCTGGAGAGATCGAATACTGGCGGCCCGAGCATGATGAGCCAGCACGCGTAGGAGCGTACCGCGCCGTGTACGGGTTGAAGGTGGACCCAGCCAAGGTAGAAGGAGCCAACATCTTCCGTACATGGGGTTGGAGTGTGGCTCTCATCGTCTCTGAGCACCTCAAGCAGGTACTCGAGAGGGAGAACATCTTCGGAGTGAAGTTCGTTGAAGTGTGACCGGACTTTGGAGGTGACGTGTGAGGTAGGAACTCACGAGAGGAGGTAGAATGTCGCCTCCACTCCGCGAGGGACTTCATGGAGCATGCGCACACCCCTTTGGGTCATCATTTCTGCTTGCCCCCGGGGACGCGGGTGCAGGACTGGCTCGTGGAGGGCTGCCACGGCCATGGCGCCTCCGGGGTCCTCTATCGCGCCGTCCTCGTAGGGCAGGAGTCCGCCCGCCCCGTGGCCCTCAAGATGGCCCACTTCCCGTGGGATCCCCGCTTCATGCGCGAGGTGGCCCTGCTCGCACTCATCCACCACCCCAGCGTGCCGCGCCTGCTCGGCCATGGCTTCTGGCGCCGCCCGCAGGGCCTGTTCTTCCCCTTCATCGTCATGGAGTGGGTTGAGGGTACGCCCCTGTATGAATGGGCGCGCGAGCAGCACCCCTCGCATCCTCAGCGCGCCCTGCTGATTGCCCAGCTGGCGCGCGCGCTCGAGGACACCCACGCCTGCAGCGCGGTCCACCGCGACGTCAAAGGGGACAACGTCGTGGTGAGGCGCTCGGACGGCCGGGCCATGCTCACGGACTTCGGCGCCGGCCACTACCAGTCCGCCGCACCGCTCACCTTCCAGCCCCTTCCGCCCGGGACTCCGGCCTACCAATCCCCCGAGGCGAGGCTGTTCGCGCTGCACTCCGCTCACACCCCCGGCGCCCGTTACCGGCCTGGGCCCGCGGATGACGTGTATGCGCTGGGCGTCACCGCCTACCGGCTCCTCACCGGGGAGTACCCCATGTCCCCAGAGCCCCCGCTGGACGGGGTGGAGCCTCCGCTCCGCGCGCTGATCCTCCGCATGCTCTCTCCGTCGCCCGAGGCCCGTGGCACCGCGGGCGAGCTGGCCGAAGCACTCGAAGCCGTGGCAGCGCCGGCGAAGAAGCAGCCCTCGAAAGCGCTCCCCGCACGCCTCCGGCCACGGGCGCAAAGCCCCACGTGGAGGACCGTGGGCACCGTGGTGCTCGCGAGCATGCTCCTGGGGGTGTGGGCCTGGCAGGGCGTGCACCTGCAGCCGGAGGGCGCATCGGTCTCCCAGAGGACCGCGGACACGGAGCGGCCGGATGCGGGCACCACCCGCCTGGCGGAAGCGTTACCCGAGGCACCGAAGGCCTCTGCTCACCCCCCCGCCATGCAGGAGGCGATCCGTCAGGACACTCCTCCCGAGCCTGTGCCGGGGCAGCTCCGGCCCAATGAGCGAGGCCAGTGCCCGGGAGGAAAGCAGGTCCCCCTCCTCGGAGGCTGCTGGCTGGAAGTCCCCGCGAAGGATGCCGAGGAGTGCGAGGCGAATGGCCAGGTCTTCATCAAGGACCGCTGCTACGCCCGGGCGTTCGGCCACCGCCGCAAGAACCCACCCACCTCCGATCAGGCTCGCTAAACCGCCTCGAGCCTGGGTGCTCGACAGCGCCCTCAGCCCCCCGCTCGTGTGCCGCGTCACCGCCTCCCTGAGAGCGGGAATGGCGGGCCTCGCATCCCCACCGAAGACGGCGATCGAGGACAAGCGGTACAACACTCCCAGGACGGGCTGGACACATTTGGGCGGCTGCACGCGCGCGAATTGTCACCTCGCTCTGGGCCCCGTGAGTGGAAGTGCCCAGATTTCGCAACTCCGTGACGGCCCAAGCCCGTGGCACGGCCGGTGCTAATCGCCCCTCACTCACCCGCCGCACGCCACGAGGAACCGTATGGCTCGAACCCGTTACGCACCAGGAAGAGGATGGGCACCGCTGTTGGCCGTCTCGCTGTGGAGCCTGGGAGCGTGGGCCAGCTCACCACCGCAAGGAGCTGAGCCCACCCCACAGAGTGTGCAGGAACAGCGGCGAGCCTCCGCTCGGCGCGTGCTCGTGAGCACCTACGACAACTCCATGGTCCTGGACAGGGATGGCTCGGTCTGGAGCTGGGGGACAGGCCGAGGTGACGAGAAGGGAACCTGGCCCGAGCGCCAGATGCTCTCCTCCACGCCGGAGCGGCTGGCAGGGGTGGCGGGGGTGCTCTCCCTCTCCGCCTCGCAGACTCACTCCCTGGCCCTTCTCGGGGACGGCACCGTGCTCTCGTGGGGGAGCAACTTTTCTGGCCAGCTGGGAAATGGAACGCGCACCCCGCGACGCACCCGTGAGCCAGTGGTGGGGCTGACGGACGCGGTGGCCATTGCCGCGGGCCCGGCCTTCTCGCTGGCGGTGCGCGGAGATGGCACGGTGTGGTCCTGGGGTGACAACTACTTTGGCACCCTGGGAGATGGGACACGGACCCGGCGCCTCACGCCCGTCCAGGTGCAGGGGCTGACGGACGTGGTGGCCGTGACGACGGGCAACTCCCACTCGCTGGCGCTCCGTGCCGATGGAACGGTGTGGGCCTGGGGGAACAACCTCTATGGCAAGCTGGGGGATGGGACGAGCACCCAGCGCCTCACTCCCGTGCAGGTGGTAGGGCTGACGGACGTGGTGGCCATCGAGAGCGCTGAAGCCTCCTCGTTCGCGGTGCGGCGGGACGGCACGGTGTGGTCCTGGGGGAACAACTCCTCGGGCCAGCTGGGCGAGGCGCAGCCGGCCAACGGCCGCTCCGTCCCCGGACAGGTGCCGGGAGTCACGAAGGTGGTGTCCCTGGCCACGAGCGGTTTCCAGGTGCTGGCGCTGCGGCAGGACGGAACGGTGTGGGCCTGGGGGCACAACGAGTTCGGGCAGCTCGGCCAGGGAACGGCGAGCCCGTCCGGCCTCCCACGGCCCGTGCCGGGCCTGCACGGCGTCACGGCCGTGGCCGCGAATGCGCACCTCTCGCTGGCGCTGCGGCATGACGGCACCCTGTGGGGGTGGGGAAGCAACACCTCCGGCGCCCTGGGTACCGGCACTGACCGCCGGAGCTCTCCCGTCCCCCTGGCCCTGAGCGACGTGCGCACGGTGGCTGCCACCATGGACCGCATGCTGGCGGTGCGCGGGGATGGAACGGTGTGGCACTGGGGGAGAGGGTACCGCCTCCCGGCCGGCCCGCTTGGCGACGCGACACCGGTGCAGTTGGAGGGCCTCTCCAGCGTGGTGAGCGTCGCGGCCGGCCTGGACCAGTCGCTGGCGCTCCGGGCGGACGGCACGGTGTGGCGCTGGAGCTACAACTCCGAGGAGCTCGCCACGCCGGTGCAGGTGCAGGGGCTGACGGGCGCGGTGGCGGTGGCCAAGGGAGTCACTTTCTCGCTGGCGCTCCGGGCGGACGGCACGGTGTGGGGCTGGGGGAACAACGGGTGTGGCCAGCTCGGCAACCCATCGGGTGGGTGGAGTGACACGCCCGTCCAGGTGCAGGGACTCGCGGGCGTGGTGTCCGTCTTCGCTGGCATCGACCTGGCCGTGGCGGTGCGTGGCGATGGCACCGTGTGGTTCTGGGGGTGCTCCCAGGACTCCTGGGACCCGGAGCCCCAGGTGCGGCAGGTGGCGGGGCTCACGAATATCATTCACGTGGCGGTGAACGACTTCGGCCTCGCCGCGGTGCGTGAGGATGGCACCGTGTGGCAGTGGTTCGTCCGGGAGCTGTCGGCGGGCACCCCTCCGCGGCAGGTGGAGGGCTTCACGGACGCGGTGACCGTGGCCTACACCCAGCACACGCTCCAGGTGGTGCGCTCGGATGGAACCGTGTGGAACCAGGGTGACAACCAGGTCGGCGAGCGCGGGTTCCCGTCGGAGGCCCTCACGCCACCGGGCCCGACGCAGGTGCCGGGCCTGACGGGGGTGGTGTCCCTCGCGAGCTCTGCCTTCAGCACGACCGTCCACGCCCTGCGTGGGGACGGCACCGCGGCTGGCTGGGGGAACAACTCCTTCGGGATGCTCGGCAGTGGCCTCTCGTCCATGCACCTGGAGCTCACACAGGTGCCGCTGCCGTGCCGCCTGAAGGTGCAGGGCTCGGGGGATGACGCCCTGAACCGGTGCGCCGCGGCGCCCTGAGCCAGGCGCCGGAGGCTGAACTGGGCTGGGGTGCTGCGCAGAGCCTTCGCGCAGCACTCCTCCCTCAACACCGCAGCATCGGCGCGAAGCCCCCGCCCACGGGTGCGCGGCATCGGCGCTGTGCAGTGGCAAGAGCTCGCCCGTGGGGCCCGGCGTGGACCGAGTGTCCGGCTCATCGTAGGGTACCCAGGAAGGGAGATTCCTTGATATGGCGAAACTCGTCTTCGGAATGAACCAGTCGTTGGACGGCTACGTCGACCACATGGCGTTTGCGCCAGGCCCCACCCTCTTTCGTCATTTCATCGAGCAGGTTCGCGGCCTGGCTGGCAGTGTGTACGGTCGCCGCATATACGAGGTGATGCGTTATTGGGACGAGGATCATCCTGAGTGGGACGCGGCGGAACGCGACTTCGCAGCGGCTTGGCGGAGCCAACCGAAGTGGGTCGTGTCACGCACGCTGAAGTCCGTCGGCCCCAACGCCACCCTTGTCTCGAACGACCTCGAGGCGACAATCCGCCAGCTGAAGGCTGAGCTTGATGGAGAGATTGACGTTGCAGGCCCGGACCTGGCGCGAAGCCTGACGGACCTCGGTCTCATTGATGAGTATCGACTCTACCTGCACCCAGTCGTGCTTGGTTCCGGCAAGCCCTTCTTCGCCGGCCCTCGGCCGCGACTCCGCCTTAAAGCCAGCGAGCGAATGGACGAGGACGTGATCAGGTTGGTGTACGTTCCCGCTTAAGCCGGCTGCAGGGAGGTCAGGTCCGGAACCCGAGTCGGTTTGAGATGACGCTCGTGATCGTAGAAGCTCTCATTCCCGAGGTGCGCGATGAGCTCGCGCTCACGCGCGGCAGCTTCAGGTGTGCCAGCCTGGGAGGGGAGTTCGTACGGCTGCACGAGCACGATGCCACCGCCCAGATCCTGCTTGAACTCGTTCGGAAGAGAGCTCAACCGCTCGCCGAACAGCTGCACGAAGGGGAGGCCGAAGAAGTTGCGCCAGACCAGTCCCGGCAGCCCTTCGCCGTAGTCGCGGACTGTGGAGGTCTCCGTCATCGCGATGCCCGAGGGATGCGGGACAAGCCGCTGTGTCTTCTGGGTGAGATCCTCGGACAGACCCGCTTGTGCCAGGGGAGCCCGCAGCAACTGCATCAATTCAAGTACCTGCCGCACATGTGCGGCCCGCCAGGCCGGCTTCGTCGCTTCCTTGGCGGAGGTTCCCCAGGTGAGACTCCCTATGTACGGACGCGAGTCATGTCTCGCCGGGTAGAGGAGAAAATAGTCCCGGTCCGTGCGTGCGGTCACGGTGATGTTCCGGTACTCCTCGTAGTAGGCGACAAGTGCATCAAAGTCGATGCGGTCTGGATCGAGCCGGCCATTGAGCAAGGCCCTGCCATACTTGACGGGGCGAAACCAGGAGTACTGCTCGAAGACCGTGTGGAAGAACTCGCGGACCAGCGAGCTTGGAGGAATTCCTGGGGGCAGACTGATTTCGGTCTTGATGTACTTCATGGCGTCCTTGTCCCTCAGCGCGGGAAGGATTGAAGCGTCGCCTTCCCATCGCGCTCCAATCTACGCAGATAATCGCGAAGAGGCTCGGTCAGTTTCGTCGCTCCGTCGGGATGCTTGGGAGAGCGGACCCTCAGCTCGATGAAGCCACCGTATTTGTCGACGTAATCGAGCATGGCCTTGAGGTTGCCGGTGAGCGCCAGCTCCTTCCGCCCTTTCACCTCGAGGAAGCGGTAGGGCTGCCCCCACACGAGCTCTCCCGGTGTGGGGTTGCCCGGCACCGCATCCGGAATGAAGCCCGTCGCCTTACTGCCCGGCGGTGGCATCATCAAGGCTCGGTTCTTCTCCTGGCTGCTTGCCTTCAGCACGGCCTGTTCGAACTCGCCGCCCGCCTCCTTGTTCTTGAGGATCAGCTCGTACTGCCTGCGCCAGTCCTCATCGATGGCGAAGCGGAAGTGCGGGTACTTGCCCGGGTGGCGGAACTGGTAGTCCACCCAGGCCGCCGCCATGTGCTCGGCGCTCCCCGGCTCCAGGCGGATGCCCAACTCACCCAGCCGTGAACCCACCAGGGGCACCTTGCCGCCCCGGCGCAGGGTTCCAGCCGCTTCTTCCAGCGGCTTCTCCAACCCCGCCGCCACACGCCGCAGGAAGGCGATGTCCTCCTCACTCAACTTCCCGCCCCGCGAGACCTGACGCAACAACACGCTGACCTGGTCAGCCTCCTCGGGGTGCAGGTGGGTGGCCACTCTCTGCAGCACTCGCACTTCGTCCAGGCTGCGGCCCGTCACCAGCGCGGCCCGCTCCACCATGTCTGCTCCCGCGAGCATCCGGCCCGAGACGAAGGGCAGCAGCACCCCTACGGCACACAGAAGCCGCTCATTCGCGTCCAGCTCGCGGCCGGTGATGCTGTAGCCGAGCACCAGGCCTGCCGCATCTGTTGCCTCGCTGACTCCCGGAACCAGCCCGGCGAGCAGCTCCACCGCCAGCTCCTCCGGGGGAATGCTCGTGTCCGGCAGAGGCGTGTAGTCCAGGTGAGGTGGGGCCGCGCGTCCCAGCTCGATGGCGGTGGCCAAGGCGCTGTGCCGCGCCAGCAGGTAGAGCGCCACCTCGGTGGGGTTCTTGCGCGGGAAGTCCTCGTCCTGCGTGTGGGTCAGCGCCCAGTCCAGCACTGCACCCGCGAGCGCATCCAGGGACTGCGTGCGCAGCGGATGCTCGGTGAGCAGGTGCCGAGGCGCCACCAGCCGCACGCGCTCTTGCGCCGCCTCGGCCCAGCGCCGCTCGGCCCAGTCGAAGAACTCCTCCAACTGGGCATCGACCGCGGCTTGACGCTGGGCCTCCTCGCGCTCTCGCTGCTCACGCGTCTCCTTTAGGTCGAGATACACCTCGACAGGCATTCGCCGCCGCAGCTCGGCTTCGTTCTGGCGCCGAGCCCACTGAAGTAACTCCTGAAGCGCCCGCTGCTCGCGTTGCTTCTCCTCCATCGAGCGGTCGGAGCGCTTCAGCCGTTCTTCGTTGTACCGGATGAACTCGAGGTAGGAGGCCAGCGCGCCCTCATCCGTAGGGGCTGGCGTGCCTC
>Ga0255338_1000722_pt1 | contig 85718 bp, 85 predicted proteins | sample MeOH1_35cm_T4_19_FD_203715 | JGI IMG/M metagenome (GOLD analysis project Ga0255338, IMG submission 203715) | Sandy soil microbial communities from University of British Columbia, Vancouver, Canada - MeOH1_35cm_T4_195 | ecosystem: Engineered > Artificial ecosystem > Sand microcosm > Unclassified ... | reverse complement strand
CCGGCTGTTACCTCCGGCGCCTTCTGTCGGAGAGGCCATGGAAACCGCCACCCACATGCTGCGGACCGGACAGCGCGGCGCGCTGTTCCAGTTCCAGATGGCGCTGCGGGACCTGCGCAACTCGTTCCAGCGGATCGGGCTGGCATGGTCGCTGGCCTGGCACGACGTCACCTCGCGCTATCGCGGTTCGGTGCTGGGGCCGTTCTGGATCACGCTTTCCATGGGTCTGATGGTCCTGGGGATCGGGTTCCTCTACGCCAGCCTCTTCGACCTGCCGCTGAACCAGTTCCTGCCCTACGTGGCCCTGGGCATCGTGTTCTTCGGGGTGATGACCGGCACGGTGAACGAGGGTTGCGACACCTTCGTCCTGGCCTCCGGCATGCTCTCGCAGACCAGCCTGCCGATGCTCACCTTCCTATGGCGCACGGTGTTCCGCAACCTGATCAACCTGGCCCACCACCTGGTGATCGTGGTCGCGATGCTGACCTTCTACGGCTACTGGCAGACCGCCAATGTGCCGCTGGCCCTGGTGGGCGTCCTGCTGATGCTGCTGAACGCGAGCTGGATGTCGCTGCTGGCGGCCATCGCCTCGGCGCGCTACCGCGATATCCCCCAGATTGTGGTCTCGGTGATGCAGTTCGCGATCTTCATGACGCCGGTCTTCTGGATGCCCAGCCGCTTCGGCAAGCACCAGGTCTTCCTCGATCTCAACCCCTTCTACCACCTGCTGCAGGCCGTCCGCGGACCGATGCTGGGCCAGTCCGTGCAGGGCCACAGCTATGTGGTGCTGGTGGCCATGGCGGTGGTGGGCTGGCTGGTGACCTTCACGATCTTCGCGCGCACACGCCGCCGTCTGGTGCATTACCTGTGACCGCCGCCTCCATCACCTGCACCGACCTGACCATCCGCTTCCCGGTCTACGGCGCCGACGCCAAATCGCTGAAAAAGGCGCTGGCCAGGGCGGTGGCGGTGGGCGGCGCCCTGGGCCGCCACGCCGGCGTGACCGACGTCACCGCCCTGGAAGGCGTGAACCTGAAGCTGCAGGCCGGCGACCGGCTGGGCCTGATCGGCCACAACGGTTCGGGTAAGACCACGCTCCTGCGGGCGCTGTCGGGCGCCTATGAGCCCGACGACGGCTCCATCGAGGTCCACGGCCGGATCGCGTCCCTGCTCGATCTCAGCCTGGGCATCGACCCCTCGGCCACGGGCTACGAGAACATCCGTCTGCGCTGCCGGATCGGCGGCCTGTCCTCCAGGGACATCGACGCGCGGATGGACGAGATCGCCGAGTTCACCGGCCTGGGTCCCTTCCTCTCGATGCCGGTGAAGACCTACTCGGCGGGCATGCAGGGCCGCCTGGCCTTCGCCGCGGCCACTGCGGTCGAGTGCGACGTCCTCTTGATGGACGAATGGATCGCGGTCGGCGACGCCGACTTCCAGAAGCTGGCCCACAAGCGCCTGCTGAAGCTGGTCGAGCGGGCGGGCATCCTGGTGCTGGCCACGCACGAAGCGCCGCTGCTCAAGCTGTACTGCAACAAGGTGATGAAGCTCGAAGGCGGGGTCGCTTCCGAGATCGTCGACATCCGCAAGCTGGACCAGCTGCTCAAGAGCTGAGGGCCTACTTGTCCGGACTGGTCATCGGCGCGCCCTCGCGGCGGGGCGGCGGCTTGCAGGACCCGGCGCGGGCCTGCGCCACATAGAACAGGGCCCGGTCGGCGGCGAAGCTGCGATGTTCGGCGATCGGGCTGCTCGGCTGACCGGTCAGCAGGCTGAGGCCCTCCTGCGGCTGCTCGGGCGCGGCCGCCGCGGCCGTCAGGCTCTGCTGGTTCCAGCGGGTCAGCGGGCCGGTGCAGGCCGCCACCGTGGCGTCGGCCACCATCCCGGCGTCGTCGGGGCCGGCCGCCAGGGCGTAGCCCCAGCGATGCAGGCAGTCCTCAAGCGCGGCCGCCCCATCGGCGGGAGCGGCCGCGGCCGCGTCCGGGAACGGCTTGCAGATCCCGGCCACGGTCCGCTCGCCGCTCTGGCAGGCCGTGAGGCCCGCGCAGGCGGCGGCGACGATCAGGATATTGCGCATGGCTCAGTCACAGACCCGGGTGGGCTGGTACACGCGCTGGCCGTACGAGTCGTAGTAGGCGCGGGTCTCCATCCGGCAGGAAGCGGCCCGCGGACGGTCGTAGGACGCCCGTTCGGTCGTGCGCGCACGCTGATAGGACCGGCTCGAATAGGTCCTGTTCTTGCACTTGCTGACCTGGTTGCCGACCAGGCCGCCGGCGGCGCCGCCGATCAGCGCCCCTTCGGTCCTGTCCCCGCGCCCCGCGACGGTGCTGCCCAGCAAGGCGCCGCCCAGGGCGCCGATCACTGTGCCGTTGGTGCGCTTCTGGCAGGCCGCCTGCGAAGCGGCCGGGACGGCGGCCACGGCAAGGGCCACGCCGGCGATCATGGCGATCGTCCGCATCATATCTCTCCTCATCCGTGAGCCGTCCCTCGTCGGCTCAGGCGGAGGAAACGCCCAAGGTCGCGGTTTGGATGCGTCGCTTAAGTCAGCCAGTCGACGAAGCCGCACTTGGCCATCCACGCCAGGCCCAATTCCAGGGACCGCCGCTGCGGGATCGGGAAGGCCGGAAGCACCTCGCGGACGATGAGGCCGCCCGGCGCGCCGGCGATCATCTCGAAGGCCTCGGCGCAGACCGACGGCGGGGCTCGGAAGTCGGGAAAGCCCACGTCCAGCGCCACCGCCTGGCCCGCGTCGCGGACGATCTGGGCGGTCACCCCGGGGGTCGCCACGAGGCGTGTCTCAAGCGTCAGCCGGTGCGACGGGAAGCCCGCGAAGGCGCGGAACGGGTCGCCCTTCACCGGATCCTGGGCCACGCGGTAGGCAGGGTCGGCCGCGGCCGCGCGCACCGCCGCCAGTTCGTCGGTGAGGTCATGGATCTGCCGCGCCACCACCGGCCAGTCGTAGGTCGTCCGCACGCGCTCGCGCCCCGCCTGCCCCATGCGCCGGCGCAACTCGGGCGAACGGATCAGCTCGGCCAGCGCCGCGCCCGCCCGGCCCACATGCACCGCCGTGTGCTGCGCCACGCCGCCGGTGTAGGCCTGATATGTCACCGCATCGATCGTGTGCCGCTCGACCAGGGCGCCGCCCAGGCCGCCACCCGCGGGCCCGCCCAGGGTCGGGACCAGGAACCCCTCGACCCCATCCCGCACCGTGGCGCGATAGCCGTCCCAGTCGCTCACGACCACCGGCAGGCCGCCGGCCATGGCTTCCAGGGGCGTGATGCCGAACGTCTCCTGGATGTTGTCCACCAGCGACAGGAAGACGTCGGCGCCGGCCCAGAGGTCGCCCAGGCGCTGGCGATCGTTGCCATCGACGAAGTGCGTCTCGACGCCCGGCGCGTGGACGCGGGCGGCCTGTTCGTAGCGGCCGCGGTCGCGCTCGTCCGGGAACCAGCCGGCCATGACAAAAGCGGTCCGTACGCCGGTGGCCTCGGCGGCCTGCTGCACGGCCTTGAACATGGGCTGGGGGAAGGCCTTCTCGTAGTACGACAGCCGGCCCACCCACAGGATCAGCGCATCGTCCGGCCCGAGGTCGAACGCCGCCCTGGCCCGAGCGCGACCTTCCGGGCGGTCGGCTTGGGCCGCGAAGGCCGGCGCATCGACGCCCAGGGGAATGATCGGCAGCGCCGGTCGCGGGGGCGCCCGCCCGCCGGTGCGCTCGGCCAGATGCTCTTCCCAGCCCGCGAACATGTTCACCATGGCGTCGCGCACGCATGGCGATGTGCAGATCAGGGCGTCCCAGGGATGCATCGGCGCGGTGGAGGCCGCCGCGATGATCTGGCGGACCGCTGGCGGGGCGAGGGTGTGGATCACCCCCAGCAGGCTGTAGGCGCGATCCGAGGCCCGGCGTCGCCGCGACCAGGCCAGGTCGGAGAGCTCGGGCTGTCCGCGCAGCAAGGCTCCGGCCTCCATCGGCGCGCGCGACAGGGCGTGGTGGGCGGTGGTGATCTGAGTCGCGGACCCGGAGTTCCCCAGAAGGCCCTGCGCCAGCTCGGCGGGATCGACCGGCTGCATGGTCAGCACGTCGAGCCGTGCATAGCCGGCGTACCGGGCCAGCGCCTGCCAGAGCTGGAGGTTGGCCACGTCCTTGCCGAACGGGTTGGGACCCAGCGTCGTCTGCCCCGAAGGATGCAGAATCGCGAGGCGGCCCCGCACGCCGTCTGGATTCGTCGGCTGAACGCTCATCGGGGCCTTTCTTAGAACGCCACGCAATGCGGCGTCGACCCGCCCGGTTCCCTCACGCCGTCGAAGCGGCTAGGCAGGCGCGCAGACTGGAGAGCAGGGACGATGGGTGCGAGCAGGGCCGCCAAGCCGCGTGCGATGGACGCCATCCAAAGGGCGTTGCTGGTGCGCACGCCGGCCGCGGCCGAACGCGTCCTCTACGTGGGCCCTGCCGGCCCGGCGTTCGCGGACGCGGTGCGGGCGCGCAACCCGCGCGCCGAGGTGCTGGTCGACGCGGCGGATCCGGCCCCGGTCGACGTCCTGGTCGCCGACGACCTGGGCCGCCTTCTGGCCGACCCGGCCGGCGCCGCTGCGCTGGCGCGCGCGCACGTCCTGACCTCGGCGATCCCGGCGGCCGAATCCAACCCGGGCCCGTTGCTCGCGGACCTCACCGCGCGTGGCTTCACGCTCCTGCACCTGCAGCCGCTCGACGAGCCGGGCCCCTATTTTGACGACTGCACCCAGGACCTGGTGGCGGCCTGGCAGGCGGAATCGCTTCCGATCGTCACGCCCCCCCGGGCGCTGATGGTCGTGGCGCGGCGCGGCGAGGGCCGGGCGCGGATGCTGGTGGCCATGCTCACGTTCTCGCCCACGCTGATGGATATCCGGACGCGACTGCCGGCCGAGGCGATGCGCTCCGAGCCTGAGATCCTGCTCCAGCACATTCGCCCGCCGACCCGTCTGCCCCCCGCCACCGTCGAACAGCCCAAGGTGGTCGTGCTCCAGCGCCCTGCCCCGCCCCTGGACCTGGATGAATGGCGCAAGTCCATGCTGGCGCGCATCCGCGAGGGCTGGATCACGGTGATGGAGTTCGACGACCACCCCGAGCTGACGGCCAAAACCAACGGCCGGCAAATGTGGGAGGGCGATTGGATCCGCTTCTCATGCGCGCATGCGGTGCAGACCTCGACGCCGCTGCTGCTGGACCTGTTCCGCCAGCACAATCCCGAGACGCGGCTGTTCCCCAACGCGGTGTTCCGGCTGGAGAAATTCCCCGAACACCTGCCCAAGCGCGTGTTCTACGGCGCGGTCTCGCGAGGCGCGCATTCGGTGGAAGTCGCCCGTTCGCTGGGGCCCGCGGTGGCCCAGTTCCCCGGCGTGGAGTTCGTCGTCGTCGGCGACCCGGCGGTGTTCGAAGCCCTGCCGACCGCCCGCAAGCGCTACCACGAGATCGTACCCTACGAGGAGTATCTCAAGCTCATGGGAACCTGCGCGATTTCGCTCTCGCCCATCGAGGCCGGCGAGCACAACGCCGCCAAGAGCGACGCCAAGTTCCTGGACGCCGCGGCGCGCGGGGTGCTGACCATCGCCTCGCCGACGATCTACGCCGACGTCATCCGCCACGGCGAGAACGGCCTGATCGCCCCGGAGATCGCCGACTGGGCGCCAATGCTGACCGACGTCCTGCGCGACGACGACGCACGCCGGCGCATGGCGCGCAACGCCTGGGACGACGTCCGCAGCGCCCGGATGTTCGCCGACCAGATCAAGGCCCGCCACGACTGGTATCGCGACCTCTGGGAGCGGCGGGTGGAGCTGAACACGGCCATGCTGGCCCGGATGCGCGACTAGGCTGCGCAGATCGTCGCGGCGACCAGGTCCACATCCTCCAGCGGCATCCCCGGCCACAGCGGCAGAGACAGCACTTCGTCGGCCAGCGCCTCGGCCAGCGGGAAGGCGCCGCGCGCATAGCCCAGGTGGGCGAAGGCCGGTTGCAGGTGGCAGGCGGTCGGATAGTGGATCAGGGTCTCGATCCCGGCCTCGGCCAGCCGCGCCTGCAGCGCGTCGCGCTGGGGCGAGCGCACCACATAGAGATGGTAGACATGGCGGGCCCACGCGGCCTCGCTGGGCGGCGTCAGGCCGTTGGCGCCGGCCAGCCGCTGGCCGTAACGGGCGGCCCGCTCGCGGCGGGCCGCGTTGGCGACGTCCAGCCGTTCAAGGCGGGCGCGCAGGAAGGCGGCCTGCAGCTCGTCCAGGCGCGAGTTCACCCCGGCCGTCTCATGGACGTACTTCGTCCGCGATCCATAGTTCCGCAGCATCCGGATCTTCCCGGCGAGGGCCGCGTCCGACGTGGTGACCGCTCCGGCGTCGCCCACCGCGCCCAGGTTCTTGGTCGGGTAGAAGCTGAACGCCGTGGCGTGCGCCAGCCCGCCGGTGCGCCGGCCGTGGCTGAGCGCGCCGTGGCTCTGGGCGGCGTCCTCCAGCACGAACAGGCCATGGCGCGACGCCAGCGCCAGGATGGGGTCCATGTCCACCGGATGTCCGTACAGCGACACCGGGATCACCGCCGCGGTGCGCGGCGTGATGGCCGGTGCAATGGTCGCCGCGGTCAGGACGAAGCTCTCGGGATCGACCTCCACCGGCACGATCGTGGCGCCCACGGCCTCGACCGCCAGCCAGGTGGCCGCGAAGGTGTGGGCCGGCACGATCACCTCGGCGCCGGCCGCGATCCCTGCCGCGCGCAGCGCCAGCACCAGGGCGTCCAGACCGTTGCCGACCCCGATCGCCTGGCCGGCTCCGCAATAGGCGGCGAACTCGGCCTCGAACGCCTCGAGCTCCGGCCCCAGGATCGCCCAGCCGCGGTCCATCACCCGCCGATAGCCCGCGTCGAGGGCGGCGCGCAGGTCCGGCTCGTCCAGACCCAGCTCGAAGAACTTCATCGTCCCGCGATCCGCAGGAAGGCGTCGAAGTCGCGGATGTAGTCGGCCTCGTCGTAGTGGGCCGAGGCCAGCACCAGGCACACCGCGCCCGAGGAGAAGTTGTCGATGTCGCGCCATGTGCCCGGGCCGATGTGCAAGCCACGGTTGGGGCGGTTCAGCGTCACCCGCTCCTCCCGCGTCCCGTCGTGCAGGCGCACGTCGAAGCTGCCGGAGAGCGCCACCAGCAGCTGGTGCAGCTCATGATGGGCATGGCCGGCCCGCGTCGACTGGCTGGGCACGTCGTAGAGGTAGTAGACGCGCTTGATCTCGAACGGCACGTGCTGGCCGGACTCGATGAAGCACAGGTTGCCGCGTGGATCGGCGACCACCGGCATATCCAGGAAGCGCGCGAGCGAGTTTTCCATCTGGCGTTCGATTAGCGGCCTGCCGCCCGGGCGTCGAGGGCCGTCCGGAGTCCTTGGCGGGCGTGGGGGGACCCTCTAGCCTGCGATCCAGCCGCGGCCCGCGGCCAAGGGAGTCGTGTCGGCCTTGGACGTCAGCATCCTCATTCCGGCGTTCCGGCCCACCTTCCTGCGCCAGGCGATCGCCAGCGCCCTGGCGCAGGGCGGCGACGACTTCCGGATCCTGATCAGCGACGACAGCGGCGGCGAGGCGCTGCTGCCCATCGTCGAGACCTTCCGCGATCCGCGCATCCGCTATGTGCGGACGGCCGGGCGGACGGGCGCCGGCGAGAACTGCCGGAACCTGTGGGGGCTCTGCGAGACCGACCGGATGATGTTCCTGTTCGACGACGACGTGCTGCTGCCGTACGCCATGGCGGAGCTGGCCGCCGCGATGGACGCCACGCCCCAGGCTTCGTTCGCCTTCGGCCGCCGCCATGTGATCGACGCCGCGGGCCGCATCACTCGCGACGCCCCGCCCAATTCGCCCCGTGCGGTCTTCGAGGGCGAGGCCCTGGTCACGGCCATGGTGGGCGGCGTCGCCAACCCGATCGGCGAACTGTCCAATGTCATGATCGACCGCGCCTGCGGGGTCACGGTCGACGACCTGCTGACCTATGCCGGCCTGGACCTGCAGGTGAACGCCGACGTCGCCTTTTATCTGAACGCCTCGCGCCGCGGTCCGGCCGTCGGCCTGGGCAAGCCCGTGGCCGCCTTTCGCCTGCACGGCGCCCAGAACTCGGCCTCGGCGTTCAATCCCAAGTTCCCGTTCGGCGCCGTGGAATGGGAGCTGTTCGTGCGCGGCGAGTACGACGCCGGCCGCCTGCCGCAGGCCCAGGCGCTGAAGGCCGTCGAGAAGCTCGGCGGCGCCTATGAGGCCTGGTCGAAGAACCACCCCGACGTGGCCCTGATGGCGCCCGGCCTCCGGAAGCTGGCCGATCGGATCGGCCGCGGGGAAACCGGGACGCTCGACGACGCTTTCCGGGCCGATTGGGCCCGGTTCGCCGAGGCCGTGCAGGCCCGCGGTCAGGCCGCGCCGGCCACCACATAGATCTCGCCGGCGATATCCGGATAGCGTTCGCCCAGCGTCATGAAGGCGCTCAGCATCTCCTCCGTCCAGTCGCGCTCGATCTGGCCGTTGGAGACCGGCTTCAGCCAATATCCGCCGAACACCTCGATCTTCAGCCCCGCCAGCAGGAAGTCGCGCCGGAAGGTCTCGGGATTGTAGACGCGCCGGTGGCCGTGCTTGTGGTCGGCCTCGTTCAGCGCCTCCTCGAACGGCAGCAGGCCCATCAGGACCGCCGCCTGCCGATGGATCGAGCGCGAGTTCGGCACCGCGGCCATGATCCGCCCGCCCTCCGCCAGCCAGGGCCGGGCGCGCGTCAGGATGTCCACCGGGTCGTCCACGTGCTCCAGCACATGCCCCAGCACGATGGTCTGGAACCGCGTCTCCGGCTTGAACTCCTCGAACAGGGCGTTGACGACGGTGGCCTGCGGGAAGCGCGCCCTCAGCGAGTCGCAGAACGGGGCGGCGCCCTCGACGAGGGTCAGCGGCTGGCCCAGCGCGGCCAGGTCCCCCGTCATGAAGCCCTCGGCCGGCCCCATCTCCAGGATCGGCCCGGGCCGGATATGTCTCCGGAACACCTCGAAGGAGTGGGCGATGGTCGCGCGGTTGGCGCCGGCCCCATAGGTCGACTCCGCCGCGATCTCGTCCAGGCGGCTGCGTTCCGTCCCACGGCCTTCGTCACTCATTTGGGCGCCTCTATGATCTCGATGAGGTTGAGGGTCGCGGTCATCGCGAATGCGATGCGCCGGCCGCCGAATGCGACGGCAGGCGCTGGAGGCTGCACGATCCGGGCGCCGGCCGCGGGCAGGTCCCGCAGCGCGGCGTCGAAGTCGAAAGCCTCGAAACCCTGGTGGTAGATCTTGGTCCCGCGGGTCAACACGCCGTCGACCGGCGAGTCGGGGCCGGCCGGCGACAGCAGCTCCAGGCGCGGCCCCAGACCCACGATGAACAGGCCGTGGATCTTCTGGATCGGGTCGGTGAACCGCTCGCCCTCGGGCGCGTAGCCCAGGCGCGTCCAGATCTCGAGCTCGCGGTCGATGTCGCGGCAGGCGACGCCCAGGTGGTGGAAGCGGAAATCACGTTCGTTGAGCATGTGCGGGTCAATGCTCGGCGAGACGGCGAGCCAGGAATTCCAGTTTCGGCCGCATCCTATCCCATCGCGCCCGGTCGACGCGATGCTCGACCGCGTCGTGCGCGACGCCGTCCAGCCGGAAGTGCTTCTCGAGGGTCGCCACGCGCTCAGCTCCGGACGAGTCATGGAACGAGACGACCTTCGCATTCTCCGCGACGGTGCGGCAGTACACTTCGTCGAGCTCCAGCGCCTCGAAGGCCGCGCGATAGACCAGTAGCGCCGACTCCACGGCCGCGGGCGATCCCTTGCGGATCAACCACCGGCCCCACTCCGCGCGGACGCCGTCGCTGTCGTAGACCCCCACCGTGCCCACCGGCTCGCCCGTCGTCAGGTCCTCGACCACGAAGTAGTAGTCCCCGACGCGCTCGAAATAGGCCGCCAGCCACGCTTCCTGATCCTCGGTCCGGCCTGACGTGCGGTGCAGCCAGGCGCCCAGCTCGGGGTCGCTCCGTAGTTCCACGACGAAGCGGGCGTCCGCCTCGGTGATCGGGCGCAGGGCGTATCGGAAGCCCTCGATGCGGAGGCTATGCCGCATCCGCCGCGAGCACCTTGGTCCTGAGGTCGGCGGCGCTGGCCACGGCCGCGATCTCGTCCGGCGAGAACGACACGCCATAGGCGCCTTCGACCGCGAAGATGATCTCCAGGTGCTTGAGCGAATCCCATTTGGGCTCGTCCGCACGCTTCAGATCCTCGCCAGCCCCCACGGGCCGCCCAAGTGTCAGCGAGAGGATTTCGGCGATCTCGGTGTCTATCCGTTCAGTCATGCGCCCACCTGATGGTCACCGCGGCCCGCGGCGTCTCCGCGACCCGATCCGGGGGCACGTTGAGGCGCCCCGCCTCGCCTGTCACGGGCTCGCCGACGAAGGCCGCCAGCCATTCGAGGGCCGGCTGGTTGCGGGGACCCAGCCCGTACTCGAAGGCCGCGCCGCTCGCGCCGACCTGGCGCATGGCGCCGCGCACGGCTTCCGTCACCATGGCGTCCTCCAGCTTTCGCCCCAACGCGCGGCACGAGATGCACAGCTCGTCCACGACCAGTCGTCCGTCCTCCAGCCGCCCGAAGAGCGCCCCGACGGAACCGGAATCCGCCAGCCGGTCGGCGAGCTTCACGTGCACCACGCACCGGTCCGGCGCGGCGAGGTAGCGGTCGACCTCGACCTCGTCGAACCGGCGAAGCGCCATGTTGAACTGGTTGGTCTTGCGGCTCAGCTCGGTCAACCGCGCCCGGTCCTCCGCGGGGTCCAGGGCGAAGGTGAGCTCCGCCTTGAGCGCGGCCAGATAGGCGTCCTCGTCGACCGCCTGTTCGGCGAGCGCCGCCCGCTCGGCGTTGGCGGCCAGGTCGGCGGCGCGGCCGGCGAACGCCCGCCCGCCTGCCGCCAGGCCCGGATATCGGATAAGCGCCCTCGCCGTCGCCAGAGCGTCGTCGCTCGCATGCAACAGGCGCAGACCCGGATGGCGGGAGCTGACCTGGACCAGCTCGCCGACGTTGTCGTCGATCAACAGGAACGCGTCCGGGGCGATGTTGAACTGCTTGGCGGCCGCCAAGACGCCGTCGGACTTCTCCCCCCAGCTCACCTGCCAACTCGCCACCCGTTCCGGCCGCAGCGGGAAATCGTCGCGCGATGCGAAGAGCTGCCGCACGTCGGCCGGCTCGTTCCGGGAGAGGATGGTCACCAGCACGCCTTCGGAGGCCAGCCGCTCGATCTCGCGCTGCAGGTTCGCGTGGCCCTCGGTCAGGCGGACGCCATCCGGCCCGTCCTCACCCAGCACGCCGGCGTAGAGGGTGTTGTCCAGGTCCACGGCCAGCGCCTTGATCGGGGCGGCATAGGCCTGGGCCAGGACCCCAAAGGTCAGGGTGCGCGCCGCTTCCAGGCAGAGCGGGTCGGCGTAGCGCGTGCCGGTGACCGCGGCGCGATCGGCGGCGACGAAGGCGCGGGATCCGAGCGGTCGCGCGATCTCGTCGAGCCGCAGGATGGCCCCAGCGGGCGCTCGCGACGCCCAGGCATCCAGCGCCGCGTTCAGGCGCTCGGCCCGCGCGCCCGGGTCGGGGGAGTTGGCCACGACGAGGGGACCGCCGGCGTGGGCTCGCAGAGCGTCCAGGCGCCCTACCATCCACTCCGCCAACTCGTCGTCTGTCAGGCGCTCGTAGCGGGCGAAGTCGAGCCAGACCAGGGCCGCGGCGTAGGGCTCGTCCGGCAGGTTGAGGCTGTCGTCATATTCGCCGAGCTCAACGCTCATGCCGAAGCCGGCGAACCCGAACAGCGGCGCCAGCACCGGGACGAGGGTTTCGAAGGCCTGGTTGCGCAGCACCCGCAGCACCGGCCCTTCGAGCGGCGGCGCACTCAGCCGCATCACGGCCAGCCGGTTCAGCTCGGGCGCGAACAGCGTCGCCTGCCAATCCAGCTTGTCGATGGTCGTGATCGCGCTCACCGGCCCGCCATAGGCGAAGCCACCACCGAAAACAATGCGCCGCCACACCCTGCCCCGAAGGCCGGCCGATCGAGCCCACGGCCTCCGTCGAAGCTGTTGTCAAATCTCCGACCCACGTGCAGACGACGGCCATGGAAGAACCTCCCATCTCGCGGGCCGAAGAGGCGCGGCTGCTCCGGACGCCGATCCGGAACCTGTTCAACCAGAACCGCTTCAAGGACGCGCTGAAACTGGTCCGGCGCGTCCGGCCCGACTACGCCGACGACCCCTGGCTGGCGACGATGCAGGCCTATCTGCACCTCGTGCTCGCCGAGCCCGAGCAGGCCCTCGAGATGGCCGCCGAAGCCACCCGGCTGGGCTCCGTGGATCCGACCGTGAAGCTGGTCATCGGCGCGGCGCATCGCAATCTGGGTCACCACGTCGAGGCCTGTGAGACCCTGTTCGTGGCGCAGAAGCTGTTCCCGCAGCGCGCGGACGTGGCCGCAATGCTGCTCGAGGAGATGACGGCCGTGCACGGGCTCGACAGAGCCCGGCCGCTCTACGCCCAGATGGCCGCTACGATCCCAGATCGCGAGCTGACGACCGCCTGGGCCAAGCTGCTGTTCCGCGAGGGCCTCGATTCCGAGCTGTCGGCGCTGTCGGAGGATTGGGTCCCGGCCCCCCTGATGTCCGTTCCGGACTGGATGGCGCGGGCGGGGGCGACGCCGGATTTCGTCGGTGTCCGGGAGGCCATCCCGATCGAGGATCCAGTCGTGGAGGGCGGACCCTCCCCGCCGTTCAAGGCGACGATGCCGGGCTATGTGCCCTATGCCTGCACTCTGCGGGACGCGACGATCTTCCACCGCTCCAACATCGTGCTCATGCCGGACGGCGCCGCCCTGAACGACACCGCCGCCGACCCGGAGTACGGCCGCTTCATCTCGTTCGAGCAGGACGCGGCCGCGGTCGATCAGGCGAACGGCCGCATCCTGCTCGACGTGAGCCCGTTCCAGGTGGCGGCGCTCGACGCCGGCGTGATGCTGTCGGGATCGGCGTCGCAGCACTACGGCCACTGGGTCGGCGAGTACCTCTCGCGGCTGCATTACCTGCAGCGGCATCCTCGCTTCGCCGAGCTGCCGATCATCGTCGATAGCGACATGCCCGTTCAGCACCTGGAATTTCTGCGCCAGCTTGTCCCCAATCGGTTCGTGGAGATCCCGGCCGGCGGCGCCCTGCAATGCCGCGAGTTGATCGTCGCTGGCCAGACCACCTTCATCCCCGTGGACCTGACGCGGGACCACGAGGTCCCGCCCGAGAAGCAGGGGGGCTTCTCCGTGGACTGCATCCAGGCCCTCAGGACCCGTATCGAGGCCAGTTTGCCTCCGCCCGCCACCCGCGAACGCAAGCTCTATCTGTCGCGGCAGGGACGCGGCGGACGGCGCCCGCTGAACGAGGATCAGATCGCCGCCTATCTGGAGGCCAAGGGCTTCGAGATCGTCTTCACCGAAGACATGAGCTTCGAGGAGCAGGTGCGACTGTTCCAGGCCGCGAAGGTGATCGTGGCGCCCAACGGCTCGGCGGTGCTCAACGTCTTCTTCGCCTCGACCGACGTGACTCTCTTCATCCTCTCCCAGCGCGGGCTGTTCAACTGGGGGACCTACTACGGTGTCATGCGCGAGCTGGGCTACGACATGACCTTCGTACTCGGCGACGAGGAGTTTCCAGCCAAGCACGCGAACTATCGGGTTCCATTGGACCGCCTGAAGGCGGTCCTGGAATCGTCGGACCCATAGGTTTCGGTCCGCCGACCGCGCCTGTTGCCAAACCCGGGACCCGCGGGCAGACATTCGCCATGGAGCCTTCTTCGGACGCCGTGTCGCTTCGGGAGCCGATCGCGAATCTGGTCAATGAGCGCCGCCTGAAGGACGCGATGGACCTGTGCGAAAGCGCGCGTTCCGCGTTCCCGCTCGACCCCTGGCTGGCGACGATGCAGGCCTATCTGTTCCTGACGCTGGGCGAGAGTCAGAAGGCTTCGCTGGCGGCGACCGATGCGCTGTCCCTCGGCTCGGAGGATCCGCTGGCGGTGCTGGTGCTGGGCGTGGCGCATCGCAACCGCGGACGCCACGCGGCAGCCGCCGAGGCGCTCCTCACCGCATCAAGGCTGTGGCCAGACCGCCTCGACGCGGCGACCATGGCGATCGAGGAAACGGTCATCGCCCACGGGTTCGACGCGGCGCGGCCGGTGTTCGAGGAGGTCTTCGCCAGGCTGCCGGACCATGCCCTCGAGGTTCTCTGGGGCACGCTGCTGTTCGACGCGGACCTGCATGCCGACATGCCGCCGGGCGTCGTGTCGGCGCCACTCATGTCCGTCCCGGCCTGGCTCGCCCGCGCAGGCTCGGCGCCCGCGTTCGCCGGCGTCCGTGAAACCATCCTGCTGGAAGAACCGCCTGTCTTCGGCGATCCCCCGAGCGACCTGCCGAAGACCAGCCTGCCGGGCTATGTCCCCTACGCCTGCACGCTGCCCGGCGCGACGATCTTCGCAAAGTCGAGCCTCGTCCTGATGCCGGATGGCTCCGCGCTGAACGATACGATCACCGACGAGCGCTTCGGCCGCTTCATCGACATTCCCTACGACACCGCCGTCCTGCGGCGCGATGACGAGCGCGTGCTCCTGGACGTCGGGAAGTATCGGATCGAGGAGATCGAGGCCGGCGTCATGCTGTCGGGATGGGCCTCGGAGCACTTCGGACACTGGGTGCCGGAGTATCTCGCCCGCCTGAGCTACCTCGAACGCCACCCGCGTTTCGCCGAACTGCCGATCATCGTCGACAGTGACATGCCGGATCAGCACCTGGAATACCTCTCGCTGCTGGTCCCAAACCGGATCGTCCGCATCCCACCGGACGGGGCGCTACGATGCGGCGAACTGGTGGTCGGCTCGCCCTCGACCTTCTTCCCCGTGCTGCTCACCGCAGATCATCAGGTCCCGGAAGAGAACCAGGGCGGCGTGCCGACCCACAGCCTCCGCTTCATCCAGGAACGCATAGAGCGACGCCTGCCTCCGCCCGCCGTCCAGGATCGCAAGCTTTACCTGTCGCGCAGGAGCCGCGCGTGGCGGCTGCTGCTGAACGAGGACGAGATCAGCGCCGCGCTCGCGGCCAGAGGCTTCGAAGTTCTACTGCCCGAGGAGATGACCTTCGAGGAGCAGGTGCGGATGTTTCAGTCCGCCAAGGTCGTCGTCGCGCCCAGCGGGTCGTCCGTGCTGAACGCCATGTTCGCGGCCAAGGACGCCAAGCTGATCGTCTTGTCACAGCGCGGACTGTTCACCTGGGGCACCTTCTATGCCCCGATGCGCGAGCTGGGCTTCGACATGACCTTCGTCTGCAGCGACGAGGAAACCGGTGAGAAGCACAGCAACTATGCCATCCCCCTCGCCACGCTGCTCGCGGCCATCGAGGCGCCGGCCGGCTGACTCCCGGCGCGCAACCCTCCGCGTTCATTGGGCGCGGGCGGCGGCGTTGACAACCTTCGGCGGCGCGCGGATTAGTCCCCGGATCGAGCCTAGGCGTTCGGGCGCGCTCGCCGGATAGCCGCAGATTCCGGGAACCGGTCGCGGTGGAACCCAGCCATCAGATGAACACCGTGAAGAAGATTCCCGTGGCGAAGCCGCGGCTTCCGCGCCTGGACGCGCTGGCGCCATACATCGCGCGGATCGACGGCGCGCGCTGGTACTCCAACTTCGGCCCCCTGACCCAGGAGTTCCAGGCCCGCCTGGCCGCCCGATTCGGCCTCCCGCCGGCCAGCGTCGTCACGATCTCGAACGCGACCGTCGGCCTCAGCCTCGCGCTCCGAGCCGCCCGCGCCAGGCCCGGTACGTTGTGTGTGTTGCCGAGCTGGACCTTCTCCGCCTCGGTGCATGCTGTCGTCGGCGCGGGCCTCACCCCCTTTTTCGCCGACGTCGACGCCAACGGATTGCTGACGCCGGACATCGCGCGCGCGGCGATCAGGGCGGCGCCCCGCGAGGTCGGCGCCGTGATGCCCGTCGCGGTATGGGGACAGCCGATCGATCCCGTCGCCTGGGATGAGTTCTCACAGAACGCCGGCCTGCCGGCCGTCATCGACGCCGCCCCCGGTTTCGACGCCGCGAGGGCCGGCGCCTGCCTGTCGGTGGTGAGCTTGCATGCCACCAAGGTCCTGGGCGTGGGCGAAGGCGGGTTCGTCATGTCGTCCGAGTCCGCCCTCGTCGCCGCGGTCCAGCAGGAATCGAATTTCGGCTTCCTGGGCAGCCGCGAGGCCCAGATCGAGGCCACCAACGGCAAGCTCAGCGAGTACGCCGCGGCGCTTGGCCTCGCTGGGCTCGACGAATGGACGGCCCGACGCACGGCTTTCGAGGCGGTAGCGCGGCGATATAGAGAGAACCTGACGCAGATTCGAGGCGCCACGCTGCCCGAGGGTTGGGGCCCGGATTGGGTGTCCACCACCTGCGTGGTTCAGCTGGACGACCCCGATACCACCACGGCGGTGCTGGATTCCCTGCACGAGGCCGGCGTCGAGACCCGCGCCTGGTGGGGCCGGGGCATGCACACCCACAGAGCGTTCGGCGCCTACCCGCGGATGCCGCTGCCCGCGACCGAGCGCTTCGCCCAGACGATCCTGGGGCTGCCATTCTACATCGACATGACGACGAACGAGGTCGATACGGTGTGCGAGGCGCTGGGCCAGGGCCTGGCCCGGGCCGCACGGACGTCCCCGGCGCCGAGCCGGATGCGGCCCTGACCGGCTCATGCCCGCGTTCGACGAGACCCCTTCGGACGCCCCGCCGCTCGAGCCGATCGGCGGGTTCTTCGGGCTGGAGTCGCAGGAGGCGCCCCCGGGGCGGGCCTCGGACTTCGGCGGACATCACCAACTTCGGTTCTGGAACGCCCGCTCCGCGCTGGCGCATCTGCTGGCGGCCGTGGGCGCGCGCCGGGTGTGGCTGCCGGCCTATATCTGCGTCGAACCGGCGCTCGCCGCCGCCGAGGAGGACCGTGAGGTCCTGTTCTACGCCGTCGGCGCCGGCCTGGTCCCCGACGGCGAAACCCTGGCCCGGGACCTGCGCCCCGGCGACGCCGTGCTGGGGGTGGATTACTTCGGCGCCCCGGCGGAGACCCTGCCCGAACTCGCCCGGCGCTTGCCCGATGTGACCTGGATCCAGGACCGTGCGCAGGGGCTCTGGCCCGACCCGGCGCCGTGGGGCGACCATGTCCTCTACAGCCCCCGCAAGGTTGTGGGCGCGCCGGACGGCGGGGTGCTGGTGTCGCGGCGCGCACCGATTCCACCGCCCCATTGGGCCCCCGACCCAGATCAGACCCGACTCGAACCCGCCCGGATGCGCGCAGCCGATCCGCCGGGCGTCCGCAACGGCGCCTGGTTTCCGGCCTACCGGGCGGTCGAGGCGGCGATGACCTCCGCGCCCCGCCCCATCAGCAGCCTGTCGAACGCCGTCCTCGACGCCCTCGACATGCCGGCCGCCGCCGCACGCCGCCGGCGCAACGCCGAGATTTTGCTCGCGCAGGTCGGCAAGGTCGCCCTGTTCCCGGCTGAGCGCCTGTTGGCTGGCGCGCCGCTCGGGGTTCCGGTGCTGATCGACGACGCGGCCGCCGTCGGCGCCCGCATGGCCGAGGCCCGCATCTTCTGCGCGCGCCATTGGGCCGACCTGCCGTCGCCGGCTGCCGACTTCCCCGCCGAGCACGCCCTCTCGCACCGTCTGCTCACCCTGCCCTGCGACCACCGCTACGACGACGCCGACATGGCCCGCGTGGCCGAAACGTTCCTGGCGCGCCGATGAGCCACCCCTACGCCAGCGCCGCCTATGCCGAGGTGTTCCACGACGTGGCGCAGCCGCTGTGGGTCCCCGCGTGGGGCGCCCACGTCCTGACCCGCGAGATTCCCGGCCGCGACGGCCGCGACGCCATGGGCGTCTATCCCCTGACCCCGCTCCGCCCCGGCGCGGACCTCGCCGCTGGGCTCGACGGGCTGAGGGCCCTTGGGCTGGTCTCGATCGGCCTGGTGCCCGATCCGGCGAGTGCGCCGCCGCCAGCCGACCTGCAGGCCGCCTTCGGCCTCTGCGTCCCGTTCAAGACCCACCTGATGGTCGACTACGGCCGCGAGGTCCGGTTCTCCAAGCACCACCGCTACGAGGTGAAGAAGGCGCTGCGGCAGGTGTCGGTGGACGTCGTGCGCCTGGCCGACCATTTGGACGCCTGGCGCGGCCTCTACGCCGAGCTGGCCGAGCGCCACGAAATCGGCGGCATGACCGCCTTTTCGCCCGCGGCGTTCGAGCGGATGGCAGCGATGGAAGGCCTGACCGCCGTGGCCGCCTTCGCTGACGGCGTGATCGTCTCGATGCATCTCTGGGTCAAAGACGCGGCCTCTGGCCACGGCTACAGCCTCCTGGCCGCCAGCAGCGCCGAAGGCTATCGGCGCTCCGCCGCCTACGCGGTCTATGGCGCCTCCATCGCGCTGTTCTCGGACCTGAAGACGCTCAACCTCGGCGCCGGCGCGGGGCTGGCGGCAGACGACGACGGCCTGACCCGTTTCAAGAAAGGCTTCGCCAACGCCGAGGCCCAGGCCTGGTTCTGCGGCGCGATCCTGGATGAGGCGCGGTACGCCGACATGAGCGGCGGGACGACGGCCCCCGCCACGCCCTTCCCGGCCTATCGGTTCGCGCGCCCATGACCGGCTCCGACACCCCGACCGTCCGTCTGCGCGAGCTGCGCCGTGAGGACCTTCCGCGCCTGCACCGCTGGTACCAGACCCCGGAACTCTGGGATCACCTGGTCGGTGACTTCACACCAAGGTCGGAGTCCGAGGCCACGGCCTACATGGAACGCTGGCTCGCCCCGTCCGACACCGAGCTGCGCCTGGGCATCGAGGTGGATGGCCCGGACGGACCCCGACTCGTGGGCCTGTCGTTCTTCTCGCCGCTGGACGTGCGCGCCGGCTGGGCGGAGCTGCACACGATGATCGGCGAGGCGGGCCAGCGCGGCCGTGGGATCGGGCGGCTTGCGGTCGCGGCCCTGGTGGAGCGCGGCTTCGCGCTGGGCCTGATGCGGATCGAGCTGAAGGTTCTGGAGACCAACGCCGCCGCCCGCCGCGTCTACCAGCAATGCGGCTTCCAGATCGTCGGCCGCGCCACGCCGGCGGTCAAGCAGGGCCAACCGGCGCAGGTCCTGACCATGCAGATCGATCAGCCGCGCTCGGCCACCACATAGATGCTGGCGCAGAAGGTCGCGTGCTCCGCGCCCAGCTGGTAGCAGCCCTCCATGAACGCCTCGCTGATCAGCGGGCCGCCCATGAGCTGGTTGAGCTGAAAGTTGGCCAGCGGCTTGAAGAAGATCCCGCCCGAATGGACGATGTTCAAGCCCGCCTCGCGCGCGTCGCGGCCCAGCGTGTCCAGCCGGTAGACTCGGCGGTGGCCGGCCGCCACGTCGTCCGGGCTCAGAGCCTCCAGGTGGGTGAGGGCGCCCATCTTCACCGCGATCCGGCGCGACGCCGCCTCGGCGTTCGGGACGACCAGGAACAACCGGCCGGTGGGGGTGAGCAACTCGCCTAGCTTGCGCAGCGCCACCACCGGATCGATCACGTGCTCCAGCACGTGGGCGAACAGAATGGTGTCGTAGCGCTCGTCGGTGTCGAAATCCTCGATCAGGCCCTGGACGAACAGGGCCCGGCCGCCGACGCGCGCCTTGGCGATCTCGATGAACTCCGGCGCCCCCTCCACCACCGTGACGCGGTCGAACCGATCCAGCAGCAGGCTGGTCTGGTCGCCATGGGCGCAGCCGACCTGCAGGCAGGGGCCCTCCCGGAAGAACGGCTCGAAGGCGCGCATCATGTAGTCGCGCATCTTGGCGTCGAATGGGGAGTAGGCCTCACCGTAGGACGCGATCACGGCGCTCAGGCGCTCCTGCTCGGACGAGTCGGCAGGCTTGTCGGCCATGGGCCCGCTCATTTCTGGTCCGCCTTGAACGTCCAGCGCTCGGGCGGCTGGTAGTATTCGTCCAGGCTCGTGGCGACGCGCGCGTCGAAGCCGAACAGCTGCCGCGCCTTGGGCGACAGGCGCCCTTCCTGCCCGGGCGGCAGGAAGCGCGGGAAGTCGATCTGCGGCTTCAGCCACGGCCGGCCCATGGTCAGGGTCAGGGCGCGACGGCGCGCATCGCCCCGGTTCTCGCCAGCCGAATGCACGGTCTGGCTGTCGAACAGGATCACGTCGCCGGCCTTGCCGGTCACCCGCTCGGCCAGACGCAGGAACATGTCGGTCGGCGGCATGGCCTCCACCAGGTGCGAGCCGCTCAGGATCAGGGTGCCGCCCGTCGCCGGCGTGAAGTCGTCCAGCATGACCAGCATGTTGAGCGATGTGCGCACGTCGCGGGTGAACTGCCGCACGTCACGGTGCGGCCGGGCGACATAGGCCTTCGACCCTGGCGGATTCAACGAGGCGCCGAAGCTCAGGAGGATGAACTTGCCGGCGAAGAAGCGCTCCACCCAGTCGTAGAGCGGGAAGTCGTCCACCAGCCGGTCCAGGCTGTTGTCGTTCCCGACCAGGTGGTGGGCCGTGCCCTCCATGTTGGCGGCCACGCCATTGCGGGCCTGCAGCTCGCGGCCGCGGTCGTAGAGATCATCCAAGTCTGCGCGCATGGCCGCCAGCTCCCCGCCGGCCAGGGCGCCCGGGAACAGAATCCAGCCGCGCGTGGCCATCAGGAAGTCGAAGTCTTCGGGCGCGGGCGCCCCGGAAGGTGCGGTGTCGGTCGGCATATGAGGCTGGCATAGGACGCCGCCCGCGCCGGCGCCAACGGATTTTGGCGCCCCGCCGCTACTTCCGCGCCAGCAGCTTGAAGTGGAACGCGTAGGCGACGTTGAACTGGTGACGGACCAGCGCGTCCAGCTGGGCGCCCGTGATCTCGCCACGGCCGAGCTGCGAATAGAACGGCTCGGAGATCATGATCCGCGTCTCGATCAGCTGGAAATCCACGCCGGCATAGAAAGCGAGCGGGGTGTTGGTCTGGCCGTTCGCCGCCCACGCCTCGTTGAGCCGCCGGTCGAAGAGCTGCAGTGTCTCGGGCAGGATCGGTCGCACGTGGGTGGGGTCGCTGAGGAAGTGGTCGTGGCGCGGATGCGGCACGTGAATGACCGCCACCGCGCCCGGCTGCATGATCCGATAGAGTTCGCTCATGATGGCAAGGAAGACCTTGGGATCGCCGCCCATGTGTTCCAGCGAGTGGATGAACCGCACTTCCTCGGCGCAGTTGTCCGGCCACGGCCAGGGCGTCCGTTCCAGGTCCCAGACCTCGTCGGGCGCCGCGTGGGGCGAGGCGTCGACATTGACGTAGCCGGGCGTCTTGTTGAGCCCGCAGCCCATGTTGAACTTCATCCGGCGACTCCGTCCGCTGGGCCGAGGGGCAGGCTCAGTCTTCCATCAGGTCGACGTACGGTCCGAAGTCGGCGCGATGGCCGATGTACTGATAATGGTCCGACCACAGCCAGTAGCGCGGGGGATTGTAGAGGTTCTCCGGCGAGCAGTCGTCCGGGAACAGGTCTCCGGCCAAGTCGCTGCGCACGAAGAAGGCGTTCGCGCCGGTGAGGTTGGTCCCCACCAGCCGGTAGCCCAGCGCCTGCGCCGATTCCGCCACCGCCTTCAGGCTGGAGCCCATGTAGTCGGAGCCTGTCCAGGCGCGGGCGGGGTCGTAGGCGATCTTCTTGGAGAGGTTGGCCGGGAACTTCGCCGAGTACTCGATGCAGATCACCTTCGGCCGGATCCTGAGCGCCTCCAGGAGATAGATGTCGTTCCCGTCGATATCGATCGAGAGGAAGTCCAGGTCGTGCTCGACGCCGAGGCCGGTCAGCACGGGCATGAAGTTCTCGGCGTTCATCCAGCCGAACGCCACCTGCAGCCGCCGCCCGATGATCGAGGCGAACTTCTGCTCGATGGCCGGCCGCCGCGACTGGGCGCCTTCGATCCAGATCCCGCGCCAGCCCTTGTGGATCAGGTAGAGCGAGTTGCACTCCAGCCCGTCCTCCACCCCCACCTCCACGAAACGGCCGGGACCGACGCCCAGCCGCCGGAAGACCTCCTCGAGGATGCCGTCCTCGTCGTTCTGGCTGTAGACCTTGAAGCCATGCGGCTCCAACCGCTTCGGATCGTCGGGCAGGGCCGCGAGGATCCGCTCGATCTCGGCCCGGGCCTGGTAGCCGTTGGCGCGCTGCAGCTGGACGCGCAGGCGCGTGAAGGTGTCGTGGAGTCGCTTGGACATGGGAGTCGCCACCATGGCCCACCGCGGCCCGGCCCGCCAGATGGCGGCCGCCGCGCCGTCATATGGATGTGCGCCAAGGCCGCCCAATTCAGCTTGGCGATCGCCAGTTTTCGCTACAAAATACGCACGCGTGATAATATTTGTGCTGACAGGCGCCCTCGACGCTGATCGCGCAGGGGAGCTTGGCGCCTGGAAGGGGCAAGTGCGGGGCCATGGGTGCTTTCGACGGCAAGACATTGCTCGTCACAGGGGGAGCGAGCGGATTGGGGGCCGCCGTGGCGAGCCTTGCCGCGGCGGCGGGCGCCAAGGTGGCGGTGCTGGATGTGAATGAACCCGCCGGCAGCGCGGCGGCGCGGCGCATTGGCGGTCATTTCTGGCGCTGCGACGTGGCCGATCCCGCCCAATGGCCGCGGGTCGTGGACGAGATCGAAGGCCGGCTCGGGCCCATCCGGTACGCTCACCTCAACGCCGGGGTGATGACCCAAGGCCTGGATGCGAGCCTCGAGCGCGCCCGGCTTGAGAACATCTCGCCCGAGCGCTACCGGACCGTGCTGGGCGTAAATGTGGGCGGCGTCTTCTTCGGATTGCAGACACTGCTGCCGCGGATGATCGCGGCGGGCGGAGACGCTATCACGGTGACCAGCTCGGCGGCCGGGCTCGTCCCCATTCCGTTCGACCCGCTCTACGCCCTTACCAAACACGCAGTAGTGGGCCTGGTCAGGAGCCTCGCCCTCGCCCACGCCGGCGAGCCGGTGCGGGTCAACGCCCTTTGCCCCGGCGGCTTCGCGAGTCCGCTGGTGCCGCCCGAGCTGCGGAGCGGCGTCACCATGACGGCCGAGGAGATGGCCGCCGAGGCGATCGATCTCCTGCTCCGCGGGGCTTCAGGCGAGACGCGGCTGAAATTGCGGGCCGGCAATCCCGCCGAGGTGATCGCGCCCCCGGCAGTCGCACTGGGTGGAACACAATGATGATAGCCGCCCAACCCTTGGCGCCGCCGCAGGCGCCGCAGGACCTGACCGCGAACTGGCTGACGGAGACGCTGCGGAGGTCCGGCGAACTCCCACGCGGGGGCGAGGTCGCGGGCTTCTCCGCCAGCCCCATCGGCGAGGGTGTGGGCCTGCTGGGATCGCTGGTGCGGGTTACGCCGACCTATTCTCCCGGCGCGCCCCTGGGCCCGGCCAGCCTGGTGGCCAAGTTCTCCACCGCAAACGCCGAAAACCGCGCGGTCGCCATGGCGTTCGGCGTCTATGCGCGGGAGGTCGGGTTCTACCGCCACGTGGCCCCTCACCTTGCCGGCGCCGCGCCGCGCTGCCATGCGGCGGAGTACGACGCGGCGTCGGGCGCCAGCCTGTTGCTGCTCGAGGATCTGGACGGCTATCGGCTCGGAGACCAGGTGGCCGGCTGCACCGCCGCGGAGGCCGAGCTGCTGATCGAACTGCTCGTACCCCTGCACGCCCGCTACTGGGGCCGCGCCGACGACCCGGCCCTGGACTGGGCGCCGCGCATCGACGGCCCTATGCAGCTGGAGGGGTTCGCCCAGGGCTGCGCGGCCGGCTGGGATCCCTGCGCAAAGCGCTTCGGACATGTGATAGCGCCGGAAATCCTGGCGCAGCGCGACCGCTTCGTCGCCGCCATGCCCGAACTCAGCCGGCGCATGGCGAAGCCGGTCCAGACCCTGGTCCACGGAGACCTGCGGCTGGACAACCTGATGTTCGGCGCCCGGCCCGGTCAGAGGCCGGCCGTCGCCATCGACTGGATCGTCACCTTCTCCGCCGGCATCCACGACCTGGCCTACCTGCTGAGCCAGAACCTGACGATCCCCGAGCGCCGCGCGCACGAGCGGCGGCTGGTCGCTGGCTACCAGCGCCGCCTCCACGCGCTGGGGGTCGAGGGCTACGCCGCCGAGCAGGCCTGGTCGGACTACCTGACCGCGGTGCTGTACATGTTCAGCTACGGGGTCCTGATCGCCGGCGCGCTCGACGCCAGCAACGCGCGGGCGGCGCGTATGATGGAGCAGCTGATGTCACGGGCCTCCGCCGCCGTCATGGACCACGGCCTGCTCGCCCAGCTCCCGGCCTGAGCCGGGTCGGCATCAGGCCTCCAGGATGGCGACGGCGGACAGCCCCGGGGCTCCGTAGACCTGGCTGTAGCCGAGGCGGGCGGCCTCGACCTGCCGGCCGTCCGCCCGGCCGCGAAGCTGCTGCACGTTCTCGTAGACCTGCCGCAGGCCCGAGGCGCCGATCGGCTCGCCGCAGGCGAGGCAGCCGCCGTCGGTGTTGACGGGCATCGGCCCGCCGAGTCGCGTCTGGCCGTCCGCGATCAGCCGCTCCTGTTCGCCGTCCGCGCAGAAGCCATTCTCGGCCATGTGCATAATCTCGGCGCCGCTCTCGGTGTCCTGGATCTGGATCACGTCCATGTCCTCCGGACCGAGGCCGGCCATCTCATAGGCGGCGCGGGAGGCGATCTGGGTCGGCGAAGGCCCGCGCTCCAGCTCCAGCGACGGAGAGAAGACCTCGAAGGAGCCTGCGACCCGCGTACGCACCGCGGCCCCGCGAATCCGGGGGCCGGACAAGCCCAGCTCGCGCATCTTGCGGTCGGACGCCACGACCAGCGCCGCGCCTCCTTCGGCCGGCGAGCAGAACATGTATTTCGTCAGCGGGTCGGAGACGAGGTCACTGCTCATGATGACGTTCAGGCCCACCGGCTCGCGACGCCAGGCGTGCGGCGTGCGCGCCCCGTTCTCGAACGCCTTCTCGGCCACACGCCCCAGGGTCTCGGCCGAGATTCCGTGAAGACCCATGTACCGTTGGATCTTCATCCCGAAGAATTGCGTCGTCAGCATGAGGCCCGTCTCGCCGTACCAGCGGGGCAGGCCCGACTTCTCCGGATCGGCGTTGAAGGCGCCGCGCGGATGCTTGTCGAAGCCGACCACCATGCCCAGGTCGAACTCGCCGGACTTGATCGCCCAGTAGCCGGCCAGCAGCGCCGATCCGCCGGTGGCGCAGCCGTTGGACACGTTGATGAACTGGATGCCCGTCAGTCCCAGGCGCGGCAGCAGCGCATCGGCGTTGCCGGCGGCCGCGGAACCCCCGAAGGCGAACTGGATCTGGTCCCAGGCCAGGCCTGCGTCGGCCAGCGCCTGCTCGGCGGCGAATTGGCCCTGGTCCAGGCCGCTGCGCCCTTCCGTGCGACCGAAGGGATGGATGCCGGCGCCGATGATGTGGACTTCGGTCATCGCTCGTCTCCGTCTGCGGGCCTGAAGGCGTAGGTCAGGACGTCCTGGCCGTTCGGATCGGTCCGGAATGTCTGGAGGGTGAAGACCATGGGCATACCGATGCGCAGGCGGTCGAAATGCTGGGTCTCCAGCCGTGACTCCACGATGATCGCGCCCGGCAGCTCCACGTAGCCCACGGCGTAGGGCGCAAAGGACCCCTCGTCGCCCGGGCCGTCGTAGGGCGGCTTCGGCCGGAAGCGCTGGACGGTGAACGACCAAAGCGTTCCGTGGGTTGGAAGCTCCACCGCCTCAAAGGCGGCGGCCCCGTCACCCCCGGGGAGCGGAAAGACCATCTTGCCGTCCGACCGACGGCGTCCGCCGAGAAGCCGGGCCTGGTCGGCTTCCCCGCGGACAAGTCCCTCCGCCACCATCCGCGCGACCATGTCTCCTCCTCGTAGCGCCCGGTCTCAGGATAGCCGTGGCGCGTCTGAGCCGGCAATCAATATTATCACACGAATTACTTTTCAGCCCGCTGCCGATGCGTCAGGCCAGCCACCCCATGGGAGCTTCGATCAAGCGACGCAGGGCCGCCAGCCAGGCGGCGCCCGTGGCGCCGTCGACCACCCGATGATCACAGGTCAGTGTCAGCTCCATCACGCTGGCGGCATAGGGCTCGTCGCCCCGGAAACGGAACTGCCGCTCCGCCTGCCCCACCGACAGGACCGCGCCGTGCGGCGGACTCAGGATGGAGCCGAAGCTGGTGATCCCGAACATCCCGAGGTTGGAGATCGCAAACGTGCCGCCCGTGTATTCCGCAGGCGCAAGGCGCTTGGTCCGGCCGCGCGCGGCGAGGTCGCGCATCTCGGCGGAGATCTCATGGACGGTCTTTGATTCCGCGCGCCGCACGATCGGCATCACGAGGCCGCCCGGCATCGCCACGGCCACGGCGATGTCGGCGTGATCGTGGAAGACGAGGCCCTCGTCCGCATAGCTGGCGTTCGCCTCCGGAACGGCCTTCAGCGCCAGGGCTGCCGCCTTGATCAGCAGGTCGTTGAGCGAAACCTTCTCGCCGCCGCCGGCGTTGAGCTCCGCACGCGCCGCGATCAGCGCGTCCGCCTCGATCTTGGCCAAAAGGCTGAAGTGCGGCGCCTCGCGGGTGGCGGCGCTGGTCCGCCGCGCGATGGCCCGGCGCATCAGGTCCATCGGCTGGAACCGGTAAGTTCCCGGCTCGACGCCCGTCTGTTCCAGGCGGGTGACGAGGGCTTCCGGCGGCGGCTTACCCCGGTCGGTCGGGTGTGCGTCGGGCAAGGTCGGCTCCTCTGTGCGCGCGGCTTTCCTTGCATCGCCCAGGAGCCTGAAAGATGCAACTCGTGATATTTTTTGGTTGAAACACCGACCGGCCGCGGCCTAGGTTTCCTCCAGGCGAAAACGCCTGCGGAACGGCTGCCGAACCTGGTCATCGATGCAAGACGACACGATCGAAGACGCCGCCTTCCGGGGCGAGGTGCGCGCCTTCCTGGACGCGGCGTTCACGCCGGAGCTCAGGGCCTGGGCGGCGCGCCAGACCGGCGTCTTCGCCGAGGGTGAGCTCGCGCTCCGCTGGCACCGCATCCTTCATGCGCGAGGCTGGGTCGCGCCAGCCTGGCCGGAGGCCCACGGGGGCCCGGGTTGGACCGATCGGCAGCGGGCGATCTTTCACGAGGAATGTGCGCTGGCCGGGACGCCGCGCCTGCCGGGCATGGGCCTGCAGATGTGCGCGCCCGTGATCATGCGGTACGGCACGCCCGAGCAGCAGGCGTTCTTCCTGCCGCACATCCTGTCGGGCGAGCACTACTGGTGCCAGGGCTACTCCGAGCCGCAGTCCGGGTCGGATCTCGCCTCATTGCAGGCCCGCGCCGTGCGGGACGGCAATGACTATGTGGTCGACGGCTCCAAGTTGTGGACGACCCACGCCCAGTACGCGAACTGGATCTTCCTCCTCGTCAGGACCTCGACCACCGGCCGGCCGCAGGAAGGGATCACCTTCCTGGTCTCGCCGATGGACGCGCCCGGCATATCGGTGCGCCCCATCCTGTCCATCTCCGGCGAGCACGAGGTGAACGAGGTGTTCCTCGACGGAGTACGAATCCCCATCGCCAACCGCATGGGCGAGGAGAACGCGGGGTGGACGGTCGCCAAGCACCTTCTGGAGTTCGAGCGGGGCGGCGCGGCGTCGGGACCGGCGCAGGGTGTGGCCATGGCGAAACTGCGAAGGATCGCGGCCCTCGAACGGAGCAACACCGGCGACGCCCTGGCCGACGATCCGGCCTTCCGCCGTCGCGCGGCCGAGCTCGAGATCTCGCTGATGGCGGGGGACTGGACCGAGCGTCGCCTGATGGCCGGCCGCGCCGCCGGCGAGAGCCTGGGCGCCGCGACCGCCTCGCTGAAGAAGCTGACGGCGAGCGAGCGCACGCAGGCGATCGAGGAGCTGACCCTGGACGCCATCGGGCTCTACGCCGCGCCCGACCGGGTCCGGGCGGCCGAGGGCTCGAACGCTCCCCCGATCGGCCCGGAGCACGCCGCCACGCCCACCGCGCGGTTCCTGAACGGCCGGGCCGGCACGATCTTCGGCGGCGCCTCGGAGATTCAGCGCAATATCCTGGCCCGCATCGCCCTCGGCCTCTGACCCCGCCCTTTTCGGAAGACCGCCATGTCGCTCGCCGCCGCTGAGAACGCCCGCCTGAGGCCTGACGAGATCGCCTTGGCCGACGAGCGCGCCGAGCTCGGCTGGGCGGCCCTGGACGGGATGCTGAACCGCGGGGTCAACGCTCTCCTGGCGCGCGAGGCCCCCACGTTCGGCCGCGTCGCCGTCTTCGCGCACAACAGCGTCGAGACCGTGATCGCCTATCTCTCCGCGCTGCTGGCGGGAGTGTCGAGCGTGCCGGCGAGCTTCCACCTCACCGCGGAGGAACTCGCCTACATCCTGAAGGACTCGGGCGCGGACACCCTCTTCGTGGGACCAGAGACGCGGGAGGTCGGGCGCGCGGCGGCGGCGCTGGCCGGGGTGGATCGCGTGGTCGGCTGGAGGTGCGAAGCGGCGCCGGGGCTGATCGGGTGGGACGACTGGCTGGCGGCGGCCCGCGCCGAGGAGCCCTCCGCCGACCTGCCGCCGCGGCCCCAACTGCACTACACCTCCGGAACCACCGGCCGGCCAAAGGGCACGGAAACGCCGCCGAACATGTTCCCCCGCGGTCGCACCGTGGCGGAAGTGGTCGAGACCTTGAGGGAGACGCGCAGGAGTCTTGGCGACCGCTCACCCGTGATGGTCGTCGGGCCGCTCTATCACACGGGTCCGCTTGGCGCCGTGCGCCAGCTGGCGGCCGGCGCCTCAGTCGTCCTGCTCTCGCGATTCGATCCCGAGGCCGTGTTGCGGACGATCCAGGCCTATCGCGTGAAGAGCACCGTCATGGTGCCTACCCACTTCCAGCGACTGCTGAGCCTGTCCGAGACCATCCGGGCGAAGTACGACGTCTCGAGCCTGGTGGCCGTCTCTCACACCGGCGCGGCCTGCCCCCCCGAGGTCAAACGCCGGATGATCGACTGGTTCGGCCCCGTCCTGATCGAGGCTTATGGCGCGACCGAGTCCGGCACGACCAACACCATCACCTCGGAGGAATGGCTGCGGAAGCCCGGCTCGGTAGGCCGCACCGTTGCGCCGTTCGAGCCGGTCGTTGTCGCCGAGGACGGGCAGCGCCTGGGCCCCGGCGAGCAGGGTCAGCTCTACTTCCGCGACACCACCGGCCGGGGCATCGTCTACCACAACGACCCGGAGAAGACGCGCGCCGCCCACCTGGAGCCGGGCGTCTTCACCCTGGGCGAGGTCGGCTATGTCGACGACGAGGGCTATGTCTTCATCACCGACCGTGTCTCGGACATGATCGTCAGCGGCGGCGTCAACATCTATCCGGCCGAGGCGGAACAGGTGCTGCTGCAGCACCCGGGCGTCACCGACGTCGCGGTGATCGGCGCGCCGAACGCCGAGATGGGCGAAGAGGCCAAGGCGCTGGTCGTACCCGCCAACGCCGCCGCGCCGCCCGACCCCGAGGCGTTGGACCGCTTCTGCCGGGTCAGGCTCGCCGGCTACAAGTGCCCGCGCAGCTATGCGTTCGTGGCCGACCTCGGCCGCAACGCCATGGGCAAGATCAACAAGCGCGAGCTGCGTCGCCCCTACTGGCCGACCGGACGCACGATCGGCGGCTGAGGGCCTACTGCGCCAGGAACCCGCCATCGACGACGAGGCTGGTCCCGGTCAGATAGGCGCTGTCGTTCGACGCCAGGAACACCGCCGCTCCGACCACATCGTCCACGGTCGCAAGCCGGCCCAGCGCCGTCTGCGCACGCCAGTAGGTGATGAGCGGCGCCTCGTCGGCGATCAGGTGGTCACTGATCGCGGTCGCCACCACGCCAGGCGCGAGGGTGTTCACGCGGATCCCGTCACGCCCATAGTCGGCGGCGGCGGTCTTGGTCAGGCCCTCGATCCCATGCTTCGCCGCCACATAATGCGCGGCCGAATACTGGGCGGACGCCCCCATGGCCACGTGCCCCAGCACCGAGCCCATGTTGACGATCACCCCGCCCCCGTCCTGGCGGAGGAACTGGCGGATCTCGTGTTTCATGCAGAGCCACACGCCGCGCAGGTTGATGCTGACCAGCCGGTCGAACTCGTCGTCCTCGATGTCGGCCAGCTTCGCGCCGGCGGCGCCGATCCCGGCGTTGTTCACCGCGATGTCGAGCCGTCCGAAAGTCTCGACCACACGCGCCACCAGCGTCTGCACCTCCACACCGTCGGCGATGTCGCACGGGAAGAAGGCCGCCTGGCCGCCGCCGGCCCGGATGCCGTCCGCCACGGCACCCCCCTCCGCCTCGCGGCGGCCGCAGATGACCACCGCGGCCCCCTCGCCCGCGTAGCCTCGGGCGATCGCTTCGCCCAGGCCGCTCGTGGCGCCGGTGACCAGGGCGACCTTTCCCGCCAGCCTGCCTTCGGCCATCCGTCCGCCCTCGCCTCGCCCGGTCAGCCGATCGTCCCGATCAGCTCGCCCACCGGATAGATCTCGTCCGCCGCCGCCGCGATCCGCAGCGTGCCGTCGGCCTGCGCCTCGATCTCCTGCGCCGTCTTCTCGCTCTCCAGCGTGTAGAGCAGGTCGCCCGTCTTCACGGCCGCGCCGTCCTGGGCGTGCCACTCGACAAGCTTGCCCTCGCTCATGCCGGCGCCCAGGCTGGGGATGCGGATTTCGAAACTCATGATCAGTCCAGGGTCGATCTGATGGCCGCGGCGATCTCGTCGCGGCTGTAGAGGAAGGCCTGCTCCAGGGGCGGCGAGAACGGCACCGGCGAGTACTTCGACCCCACCCGCCGCACGGGCCCCTTGAGCTGTCCGAACAGCTCCTCGTGGATGCGCGACGAGATCTCGCCGCCGACGCCGAAGGCCTTCACGGCTTCATGCACCACCACCGCCCGGTTGGTCTTGGCCACCGCGTCGAGGACGGTCGTCTCGTCGAACGGCGCGATGGTGCGCAGGTCGATCACCTGGACGCCGACGCCCTCCGCCCCCAGCGCCTCGGCGACGGCCATCACCTCGCCTACGGGGCGCCCATAGCTGATCACCGTGACGTCGCCGCCGTCTCGCAACACCTTGGCCTTGCCGAGCGGGACCTTGTAGCCCGGTTCCGGGGCCGGCCCCTGAGCCGCGTACATCGCCACGTTCTCGATGAAGAGCGTCGGGTCGTCGTCCTCGATGGCCGAGAGCAGGAGGCCCTTGGCGTCGGCCGGGTTGGAGGCGGTCACCACCTTCATGCCCGGCACGTGGGCGAACCAGGCCTCCAGCATGTCGGAGTGCTGGCCGCCGAAGCCCACGCCGGCGCCGGTGCCGCAGCGGATAGTCAGCGGGACGGAGGTGAGCCCGCCCGACATGAACCGCAGCTTGGCGGCGTGGTTGACGATCTGGTCCATGCAGACCGCCAGGAAGTTCATGAACATGATCTCGGCCACCGGCCGCATGCCCGTGATCGCCGCGCCCACGGCGGCCCCGACGATGGCTTGTTCCGAGATCGGCGTCGATCGCACGCGCTCCACGCCATACTTCTTCGAGAGCCCCAGAGTGGCCTTGAACACGCCTCCACCCTGCTCGTCGGCGATGTCCTCGCCCAACAGGAAAACGCCAGGATCGGCGGCCATGGCCTCGTCCAGCGCCTGGTTGATGCCCTGTGAGAAGCTGATGCGAGCGGCTTCGCTCATGCGGCGATCTCCTGGGCCAGCACGTCCTTGCGGATCTCGGACACGTCGGGATAGGGGCTGGCCAGCGCGAACGCGACGGCCTCGGCGATCTCGGCGTCCGCCTGCTGTTCGATCTCGGCGAGCGTCGCCTCGAGGACCTGCCGCTCAAGCAGCCGCCGGCGCAGCTTGGGCACGCCGTCCTCGCGGACGGCCTCCTCCTGCAGGGCCTTGGGCACATAGCTGAAGTTCGAGCCGAAGACGTGGCCCAGCATCCGGTAGGTCATGGCCTCGATGAGGGTCGGCCCCTCGCCCACGCGGGCCCGGTCCACCGCGGCCTTCGCCGCCCGGTAGGTGGCCTCGGCGTCGGTCCCGTCCACCTTCACGGCGCGCATCCCGTAAGCGGGCGCGCGGTCGACGATATTCGCCACGGAGGTGCTCTGCGCCAGCGGCGTGTGCTCGCCGTAGCGGTTGTTCTGGCAGAGGAAGACGACCGGCAGCTTCCAGATCGAGGCCATGTTCATCGCCTCGTGGAAGGCTCCGATGTTGGTGGAGCCGTCGCCGAAGCAGACCACCGTCACCCGGCCGTCGCCCTTCAACTGCGAAGAGAGCCCCAGCCCGACGGCGATCGGCAGCCCGCCGCCGACGATGCCGGTGGTCACCATGACCCCGGTCTCCGGGTGGGTGATGTGCATCGGCCCGCCCTTGCCCTTGCAGGCCCCCGACGCCTTGCCGGTGAACTCGGCCCACAGCAGCTTGGACGGGATCCCCTTGCCGAGCTGGTCGTGCACGCCACGGTAGGTCGTCACCAGATAGTCGTCGGGGCGCAGCGCGGTCATCGTCGCGGCGGAGGCCACCTCCTGGCCGCGGACCGGATAGTAGACCAGGCGCAACGTGCCGCCGGTGAGCAGCGAGCGGAACTTCTCGTCGGTGCGGTGGACCAGCGTCGTGCGCCGGAAGATCTCCAGCAGGGTCCCGACGTCCACGTCCGTCCCTGCCGCGGCCTGGCTCGCGCTCATGACGTCCCCCTTGTGACCTTCGTTGAGGGGCGCCGGCGTCGACCGCATCCCTGGTGCGAGAGGGCCAAGTTTGGCGCGGAGCGTCAAGACAAAAGATGCAACTTGCACTACTTTCTTCCGCCGCACGATAAAGTTCGCGACCATCGTCACGCACGACGGAGTCCGCGCAAACATTGCATCACGCCATACTTTGTGCCCAGGGTGGGACCAGGCGGCGGGGCGGCGGGCCAAGCTTGGCCGGCGCATCGACAGCAACCTGCGCGCGAGAGATCATGGACGAACTCACGAGCGGCCGCACGCTCGTCTACAAGAGCGCATCGATAATGGAGCGGCGGCGGCGCATCCTGCGGGAGGCGCGCAAGATGATCGCCGAATCCGGGATCGCGGCCTTCAACGTCCGCGACCTGTGCGCCCGGGCCGGGATCGCCCAGAAGACGCTCTACAACGCGTTCGGGAGCAAGGAGGCCGTGGTCACCATGGCGATCCGCCAGTACCTGGCGGACTTCCTGGGCCGGATGTCGCTGGCGCACGATCCGGAGAGCATCGAGGGGCGCCTGGAGCGGTTCATCAAGGTCCATTCGCGGAACATCCAGATCCGCCCGTACACCTCGGCCATCATGGCAGTCTACAACGCGCCGACCGCCGCGCCCGGCGTGCGCCGCGCGATCCGCGAGCTCGCCGAGGTCGCCATACGCCCCTTCGCGGAAGCGGTGGCTAGGCGGCGGAACTTCCAGCCCGGCCTGAGCCTTGAGCGATACATCGAGATGTCGGTGACGACGCAGTACGCGGTCCTGACGGACTGGTCGGTGGGCGAGATCCCGGACGCCGAACTCTCGGAGCGGATCTGCGAGATGTTCCTGGTGGTGCTGGAAAGCGCGACACGCGGCGTCACCCGCCGCGAGGCCGGCGCCTGGCTTCAGGCGCTGCGGACCGGCGGCCCGGGCTGGGCCCGCCTGTTCGCCGAGGCGCACGGCCGGCCGCCGGAGGCCCAGTAGGACCTCCGGCTAAGGCTTCAGAACCGCTTCGTGAACTGCAGAGTCACCTGCCGCGGCGGCTGCAAGGTCGACACCAGGTCGCCCGAGGTGGCCGTGAACAGGCCGTAGGGCTTGGAGCGCGCCACCGGGAACCAGATGTCGTTGGCGAGGTTCGTGCCGACCAGGGCCACTTCCCAGCTGCCATCCTGCGGCTGCAACCGGATCGAGCCGTTGAGCAGCGAGTGCGCCTCGCCGCCCAGGGCGTAGAAGACCCGCCGCGGCGCGCGGTCGTAATAGTAGTAGTCCAGCGTGAACTGCATCGACATGCCGTTGGCTAGGTCGCGCGTGTAGGTCCCGCCGACGATGGCCTGGAACGGCGCGTTCCCGTAGCGGGTGCCGCTGAGGTACTGCTCGCCGCTGGCCGTGCCCGGGATGGCGTAGCATTGGAAGGCCTGCCGCTGGGCCACCGGCACGAAGGGCTGGATCGGCTGGCGGTCGTAGCAGGGCCCGCTGGAGTAGTCGGTGTACTTCAGGTCCGTGTAGGCCATTGAGGCGCGCAGTTGGAGCGCCTCGGTCGCGCGATACTGCAGCTCCAGCTCCGCGCCCTGGCTGCGCGAGCCGCCGGCGTTCTGGATCAGGAACGACAGGGTCGTGGCGTCGAAGGTCGTGACCTGCAGGTTCGTGAACTCGTAGCGATAGAGCGACAGGTCCACGAGGAGCCGGCGATCGAGCAGGTAGCCCTTGATGCCGCCCTCGAAGCCTTTGACCTTCTGGGGCTCGTAGCTCAGCAGCCGGTTCTCGCAGCCGACGACGTTGGCCGGTTCCCGGGCGAGGCAGATCCCGTGATAGTTGATGACATTGCCGGGGTTCTGGATTCCGGCCGACAGGAAGCCGGTCTTGTAGGCTACGTAGGTGGTCAGGTCCGGCTGCGGCTTCCAGGTCAGCGTCACTTCCGGCGAGATATTGTCGTTCTTGATCTGCGGGTTGTAGCGATAGCCCGCCGGCGAGAAGCTCGCGATCCGGTTCATCAGCGAGCCGATGTCGGTCTTCTTGTGCTCCTCCGTCCACCGCGCGCCGCCGGCGAGTTCCAGGGTGGGGGTGAGCTTCCACCGCGCCTGGCCGAACAGGGAGTAGACGGTCACGAGGTTCCGCGCCGAGAACAGCGCCGAGGTGTAGGTCCCCACGTAATCCGCCGGATTGAAGCCGGGCGAGATGGCCGCGGGCGCCAGCGCCGCCGTCAGCGGGCCCAGCGGCGCGATCTTGTCGGTGTTGTACCAGTCGCGGTTGTCGAACTGGTAGAAGGCGCCGAAGCTGAAATTCAGCGGCCCCTCCAGGTCGGAGACCGCCCGGAATTCCTGGGTGTGCTGCCGGTTTTCCTCGCGCTGGGCGTCCAGCGCCTGGGCGAACACAGTGCCCTCGTAGTTATCATAGGCCTTGTGGCGGTTGTAGTAGAAGCCCGTCACCGACGTCAGCGTCCAGTCGGCCAGCTGGTAGTTCACCGTCAGGCCGGCGACGACGTTCTCCGTCTGGGTGAACGACTTCAGGTCATCCGGCGTGAAAAGGGTGTTGCGGGTGATGTCGGCGGGCGCGCCGCCGTTCGAGATATGGCGGTCGGGCCGGCAGTCGCCGAACGGGTCGGCGATCGGCGGCCCCAGCACGTCGCTGGGCGCCGTGCCGCCGCCGCACTGGACGACCTCGCTGTAGATGAAGCCGCCCTTGTCCCACTCGCGTGATCCCAGCACCTTCAGCGTCACGTCGAAGTCGTCGTTGGGGCGGTAGACGACCGTGACCCGGCCCACCGACTGCCGGGTTCCCGGACCCTTGCGCCAGTCGGCGCCGGGCAGCGTGAAGTTCCTCAGGCCCGTGGCCGGGTTCACGTCGAACGGGTCAGTGGTCGGTCGCGCGTCGTTGTAGATGTAGCCGCCGTACATATGGCTCCACCGGCCGGCGACCCGGACGGCGAGGTTCTCGGTGACAGGCAGATCGACCGCACCCTCGACCAGGGGCGTTTGGGTCCGGAACTCGTAGCTGGCGCGCGCGTAGCCACCGAACTCGGAGCCGGGCTCCTGGCCGACGATCGAGACGACGCCAGCGGGGCTGTTCTTGCCGAAGAAGAGCGCCTGGGGCCCCTTGAGGACTTCCAGCCGCTGGGTGTCGAACAGGCCCACGGTGGCGATGCGCCCGCGGGTGATCTGCACGCCGTCGATGTTGATCGCCACCGGCTGCTCGTTGCCGTAGTCGAAGCCGAGGTTGCCGACGCCGCGGATGGAGAACGACGCGCCGTTGCTGCCACCGCCGTTCCTGGACAGGACCACGCCGGGGATGTTGGCCGCCACCGTCGCCAGGTCGGTGGAGTTGTAGCGCTCGATGCCCTCGGCGTTCAGGCTGCTCGCGGCGACGGGAACGTCGATCAGCCGCTCCTCGCGCCGGCGGGCGGTGACCACCACCTCCTCGATGACGGCGGACGGTCCGTCCGCCACCGCCGCACGGGCCGGTTCAGCCGCCATCAGGGCGCCGGCGCCGGCGCTGGCCAGCAGCGTCGCACGCAGCACGAAGCGCGTCGTATGGGTCATCTTCCCTCCCCTTTTGCGGCCGGTGAGAGCCGCGTCTGCCGGCCGGCCGCCGGTGTCCGGGGCGTGCCGAGCTGCGTTTCCTGGTGCGGTCTGCGCCGCTTAAAAATAACTACACGTGATACAATCTACCAACGCGGCGCCCTGTCAATCTTTTTGCAGCATGCAGCAATAAGCGAGCGCGGAAGCGTTCCGATCGATGGTCGCCGTGTCGTCCTCGAAAGCGGTCCGCGAAGTGGCTAGGCGCCGCCAGATATTATCACATATGCTACTCTTTGATGCGGCCGGCAGGCGGCGCGGCGCACACGCGGCCATAGGAGAAACATAATGAATATCAAAGGGAAGAACGCCATCGTGACCGGCGCCAGCGCCGGCATCGGGCGCGCTACGGCGCTGATGCTCGCCGCGCGCGGCGCCGCGACGGTCGTGATCGCCGACATCGATCGCGCGGGCCTGGAGACGCTGGCCGCCGAGATCCGCGCCGCAGGCGCCCAGGCGATCGTCAAGGTCGCCGACCTCAGCAAGACGGACGAAGCTATCCGGCTCTACGAGGAAGCCGACCGCGAATCCGGCGGGCTCGACATCATCCACAACAACGCCGGCATCATGACCGGGCTGCCCGACTTCCCGGACACGGTGATGTCCAGGATGGTCGCGGTCATCCAGATCAACCTGATCGCGATGATGATCGGCACGCGGCTGGGCGTCGAGCAGATGCGGCGCCGCAAGGCGCCTGGGGTGATCGTCAACACCTCGTCGGTGGCCGCCTTCAGCATCATGCCGGCCGACCCGGCCTACTCCGCCTCCAAGCACGGGATCCTGGCGTTCACCCAGTCCTGCAAGCCGCTGCACGAGCAGTACGGCGTCCGCGTCATGGCGATCTGCCCCGGGATCACCGACACGGCCATCGTCCCCAAGGACGCCGACTGGCTGCAGCCGGCGCTGAAGCGCGTCAAGATCCTCACGCCGGAGGACATCGCCCGCGAAGTCTGCCGGATCGTCGAGGACGATACATTGGCCGGCGACTACGTGAAGGTCGAGAACGAGGCGGCGGTGGCTGCCTAGCCGCGCCGAACCCGCGACGCCGACGGATCGGCGTCGCGGCGTCCTCCGGCCGGGAAGCGCGCCGCGCCGGGCCAGGTCGGGGCGTCGCCCAGGACGCGAGCCAAGTCCACCACCACCTGCCGGTCGACGATCCGCCAGGCGCCGTCGCGCCGCTCGAAACGGTCCAGATAGCGGCCGCAGACCTGTACGAAGCGCGGGCCGTCCGGCCCGGCCTCGGGATGGAAGGCGATGAAGTAGCTCTCCACCTCGGCCACCGCCCCCGCAAGCTCGATCAGGATGTTGGTGATGTGGTGCTGGCCGACGACCGGGACCGCATCCATCTGCGGCACGAGATAGGCCGCGAAGTCCCGGCCCAGCCCCTCCCAGGCGCCGTGCCGATCGCGCGCGTCGGGATGGTAGACGCTGGCGATTGTCTCCGGCTCGCCACGATCGACGCCCCGGCAATAGCGATAGAGCACCTGCTGGATCTCAAGATGGGCCGCGACGTCCTGCGGGTTCATGCCGGCCCCCCTAGAGCGATCGGCGGTTCGCTTGAACCGCCGATCGCTCAAGACCTTTGCTTGGAAAATAGACCATTCGTCGTACCGGGATCGAACCAACCTGGGCGACGAATGGTCTAGGCGATAGCCGCCGCCGCGAGATGTCCCTCGCGGACCGCGGTCTCCAGGTAGCGCGGGGCGTTGGCGTCGCCGACCAGCGCCAGCGAGGCGACCTGCCCGACGAGGGCGGCGTGGAGTTCGCGGTTGGGCCGATTGGCCGAGACCAGGACCACCACGTCGGCGGCCAGGGTCTCGCGATGGTTGCCTTCGGCCGGCAGGTAGGTCGGCGCGACCACCACCGTCCGGTCCTCCACCGCCACGACCCGGCTGCGCAGGCGCTGGCCGAACGCCCCGCGGCTCAGGCGCTGCAGGGCAGGCTCGGTCATCAGCGCGGTCTCGACACCCGGCGCGAAGCTGGCGTGCCGGGTGACGTAGGTGACCTCCAGCCCCTGGTTCAGCAGGGCCTCGGCCGCCGCGACACCCTCATAGTGTCCGGCGTCGTCGGCCACGACCGCCGTCCGGCCCCAGTCGCGCCCTCGGGTCCCGAAGAGTTCGGCCGTCGAGATCACATGGGGTCGCTCCAGGCCCTGGACCGGCTCGCCGGGATTCGACGATTGCACGCCGTCCATCCGGGGCGTGGAGCCCGTGGCGAGGATCACCGCGTCCGGCGCCAGCGCGAGGACATCCTCTGCGTCCAGATAGGTGCTGAGGCGGACGTCCACGGCGAGTCGGTACACCTCGCTCTCCAGCCAGGCGATGAAGTCGCCCATACCGTGCCGCGTGGGCGCCTGCCGGGCCAGTTTCAGCGCGCCGCCCAGGGCCGGCTCGGCCTCGGCCAGGATGACCTTGTGGCCCCTCAGCGCCGCCGTGCGGGCCGCCTCCAGGCCCGCTGGTCCACCACCGACCACCAGGACCGTCCGGGGCTGGACGGCAGGCGCCAACCCGTGGTCGCCCATCCGTGTCTCGAAGCCCGCGCCGGGGTTGATCGCGCAGGCGATGCGGTGGCGGGGTCCAAGGAGATTGCCCACGCAGCCCTGGTTGCAGGCGATGCAGGGCCGGACCCGCTCCGGATGGCCCGCAAGGGTCTTGGAGACGAGGTCGGGGTCGGCGATATGCGCGCGCGTCAGGCCCACCATATCGGCGTCGCCGTTGCGGATGACCTGGTCGGCCTCCTCCAGGGTGCGGATCCGCCCGGTGACGAGGGTGACGGACTTCACCTGGCTGGTGATCGGCGTGCTGGTCGGAAGCTCGTAGCCCATAGGCTCGTGCATGCCGCCGATCATCTTGGGGAAGCTCTGGTAGTTGCCGGCGGAGACATCGACGAAGTCGATCAGCCCCTCCGCCTCGAGCCGTTGCGCCACCCGCAGGCCGTCCTCGGCCGAAACCCCACCGGCGGTGAAGTCGGGCGCCAGGCGCACGCCGACCGGAAAGCCAGCCGGGACCGCGTCCCGCGTCGCCCGCATCACCTCCAGGATGAAGCGGACGCGGTTCTCGAACGGTCCGCCGTAGTCGTCGTCGCGCGCGTTCACGTTCGCCGACAGGAACTGAGCCGGCAGATAGCCGTGGGCGCAGTGGATCTCGACCCCGTCCAGCCCCCAGGCGACGCACTTGGCCGCGGCGTCGGCATAGGCTCCGACGATCTCGTCGATCATGGCCTGGGTCATGGGGACCGTCGGGACGCCGAGCGTGACGCTGGGCCGATCGGACGGTCCCCAGGGCGGCGAGCCGTCCATGGGCGCCGAGTTCTGGCCGCCGTGCCAGATCTGCTGGAACAGCCGCATGCCGGTGGGCCGGACCGCCTCGACCAGCTGGGCGACGCGGGCTGGCAGGCCCGGATCGAAGGCGTTCAGCGCCGCCGGGCTGGTCGGATGGACCGAGAGGATCTCCAGGATCGACAGGCCGGCCCCGCCCCTGGCGCGCGCCACGTGGTAGGCGATCAGGTCCTCGTTCATGGGGCCCAGGCCCGTCGCGTGCGCCGTGCGGACGACGCGGTTCTTGATCTCGCAATCCGCGATGCGGATCGGCAGGCCGACGTGGGTGAGCATGGGTGCGCCGCCTTCAGCCGTGAGCCGCCGACCGCGCCTGCCCTTCGGCGATGTAGCGGTCGATCATGTGGTGGAAATGGCGGATCCGCATCTCGGAGTACTTGCCGAAATGGACCTCGCCCGTGCCCGACGCGATCAGGCCGTCGTGCACGTGGGGCAGGTTGCCGAAGTCCTGGTCGAACACCGCCGCCAGCCCCTCGAGCCCCGGGACGCCCGCGCCGGAGACGGTGTCGTCGAGGCCCAGCTCGATCTTGGCCGCTGGCTTGGGGCGAGGCCCCCCGCTCGGACAGGGGGAATGCATCATGATGTCCATGATCGCCGAGTGCGGATCGCAACCGTTCGGCCGCCAGCGGTAGGTAAGTTTCGCCCCCGCCCCGCCCCACACGCACAGGTTCGGGAAGAGGTTGTAGAGCAGCGCGTCCAGCATCTCGGCGTCGGAGTAGTCCGAAGCCTCGCCCCCCGTCGCGCCCAGGCCCTGGCGCGCGAGGTCCGCCATGTACGCCCGCGCGGTGACGCCTTCCGGCAGGACATGCGACTGGCCCTCGGCGAAGGCGACGCGGCGCCGCCCGCCGCCCAGCATCCCATCGACGATCTCCTGCTCGCTGGCGGGCGGCAGGAAAGGACTGGCCACCCCGCCGGCCGAAAAGTGGCGCGAGACCCAGTCGTTGGGCAGGTCGTACTGGCTGTTGGCGTCGCCCAGGCCCATCAGGATCTGCGGATGGGTCGTGAAGCTGTGGTGGCTCTCCATGAAGGCCTCGCAGAGGACCTTCCAGTTGCAGCGGATCTTCTTCTCGAACCACAGGCTCCGGTAGCGGTTCGCCCAGTCGAACCTGGCGAAGTCGTCGGCGAGCGGCTGGATGTAATGCGCGAGCGGCTTCGCCTCGGCGTCCAGGTTCACGAAGACAAAGCCGCCCCACGTATCGACCCGTGCCTCCGGCAGGCTGACGTCACGCCCTTCCCACTGCGGGAAGTCCCAGCCGATGGGGTTCTCCTTGAAGGCGCCGTCCAGGGCCCAGGCGAACCCGTGGTAAGGGCACCTGAACTCGCTCTTGCAGCCGTTCAGGGTCACCAGCTTGCGGCCCCGGTGCAGGCAGCTGTTGTAGAGCGCCTTGATCGCGCCTTCGGGCGTGCGCACGACGATCAGCGATTTCCCGAGGATTTCGTAGATGTGGTAGTCGCCGACGTTCGGGATGTCCTCTTCCCGGCAGGCCATCTGCCACACGCGCGGCCAGAGATGGCGGGCTTCTTGCTCGAAGAAATCCCGGTCGGAATAGCGGCTGGCGGCCACCGGCTCCACGCCGACATCGGGGACGCGCCCCTCCCGCAGGTAGGCCGGGACCGGGCGGCTGTCGCGATCCAGGATGTCTTCGTAGCTGTCGCCGGGATGCCGATCATGGCGCGGCGCGACGCCGTTGTCGTCCATGTGGACCTCCCTTGCGCTCGAGCCGGCGCTTGACCTGATCCTAACGGACGCGAGGCCTCCGCTGTCAATAGATTTTAACGCATGTGATACTTTGTTTCGTTCAATGAGCCGCCCCGGAGCGCCCCGTCCGGGAGGTCGCGTTGACAGACGCGCCCGGCCACGGGCAAGAACGGTGCGTGGGCTCTGCCAAGAAAGCGGCCGGCGCCGTCCCAGCGCCGGCGGAGACCGTCGGGACGCCGCGCAAGTACGCCAGCCCACTGATGGCCGATCGCAAGCTGCGGATTCTGTCCGAGGCCCAGCACCTCCTCGATGAGAAGGGCGTCAAGGGCTTCACCATCCGCGAGCTCAGCCGGCGCGCGGACGTGGCCCAGCGGACGCTCTACAATGTCTTCGGCAGCAAGGAAGACATCATCGTCTCGGCGATCGAGCAGCACCATGGGACGCTGCACATGCCGACGGCCACCGGGCCGCACGTCGCGGACCAGTTGGAGCGCATCGAGGCCGCCGCCCGCGTGGTGCTTTCCCAGCGCCGCTACGCGACGGCCATGGTCGACGTGTTCTTCTCGCCGGAGGTCGACCGCCGAATCTACGACTCGCTCCGCCGCATTTCCCTGAGCGGCGCCAACGGCTGGGTCGAGCACGCCGAGGCCGGGAAGGTGCTGGTCAAGATCTCGGACCAGGAGCGCGAGCGGCTGATCGGGCTGATGGTCAACGTCACCTACGCCAACATCACCGACTGGGCCGCGTCCCGGATCTCGGACACCGAGATGGTGCTGCGCTGGCAGATCAACTTCATCACCATCATCCGCAACTACCTGCGTCCCGCCCACCGCAAGGAGGCGGACGACGCCCTCGCCCGGCTGAGCGCCGGCGGCTGAGCGCCGTCAGATCGGCGCGGGATATTCGTCCACCGCCACCGTGTCGGCCAGGCTGCTGTCCTCGTAGCGGGGGTAGTCCGTGTAACCTTCCGCCCCCTGCGTGTAGTAGAATTGCGTCCTGGGCCGCTCCAGCCGCCAGCCGTGGGCGTAGCGGCGATCCAGGTCCGGGTTGGCCATCCACGCCTGGCCAAGGCCGATGAGGTCCGAGGCGCCGCCGGCCACGGCCTGGGCGGCGCGGGCGCGGGTGAAGCCCACCACGCTCATCATCGGGCCGTCGAACAGCGGGCGCAGCGTCCCGAACACATCCCACGGGATGCCGAAGTTCCCCACCTGGAGATAGGCGATGCCGCGCTTCGAGAGCTGGCGGGCGACGTGGGAGTAGGTCTCGACCGCGTCGTCGTCGAAGACGTCGTGGAAGGTCCAGTCGGGGCTCACCTTGACCGCCACGCGCCCGGCGCCGCGCACCTCCGACATCGCATCCACGCACATGAGCAGGAACTCGGCGCGGCGCGCGATGTCGCCGCCGAATTCGTCGCTGCGCAGGTTGGTGTTGGTGGAGAGGAACTGCATCGGCAGGTAGCCGCTCGCGGCATGGATCTCCACGCCGTCGAAGCCGGCGCGGGCCGCCATCTCGGCGCAGCGCTTGTACTGGTCGACCACCGCATGGATCTCGGCGCGGTCGAGCGCGCGGGGCTGGGGATAGGGCCGCTTCGGCCGCGGGCAGTTGACGGTGTAGTGCCGCGCGAGAGGATCCGGTTGCACCGCCGAGGCAGAGATCGGCGTGGCGTTGTCTGGCAGCATCAGCGGATCGCTGAGGCGACCCACATGCATGATCTGGGCGAAGATCGCCCCGCCCCCAGCGTGCACGGCGTCGGTGACGCGTCGCCATCCGGCGACATGGGACTCGGTACAAAGCCCCGGTGAGAAGAGGTACCCCTTGCCCATGTCGTCGGGGTAGATCCCCTCGCTGACGATCAGGCCGGCGCCGGCGCGCTGGCGGTAGTACTCGACATTGAGGTCGTTCGGCGTGCCGTCGAGGTTCGAGCGCTGCCGCGTGCACGGCGCGAACGCCAGCCGGTTGCGCAGGATCAGATCGCCCACCTGGAGCGGCTCGAACAGCCGCTCCACCATCGCATCCATCGCCAGAACCGCCGCTTCACCCACTACGCGCCCTCCCCCAATGCCGCTGCTAGGACCGGTCCCACGCCACCGGCAGTTCGCGGATTCCCTGCAGGACAGGGATTCGCGTCTCCAGCCGGGGCGGTCCCGCCAGCCGGATGTTGGGCAGCCGGTCCAGGATCGCTTCGAGGAAGAGCTGTCCCTCGATGCGCGACAGCGGCGCGCCGCGGCAGATGTGGATCCCGTAACCAAAGGCCAGGTGTTTGCGGATCTCGGTCATGTCCCGGTCCAGGTCGTACTTCAGCGGATCGGCGAAGACCGTCGGGTCCAGGTTGGCCGCGCCCCACAGCATCATGACCTTGGTGTCCGGCTGCAGGCTGAGCGGCCCGACATGCCGCGCCTCGTTGTTGGTTCGGAACAGCCCGTGCACCGGCGCATCGAGCCGGAGGCACTCCTCGATGGCCACCGGGATCAGGCTGCGGTCGGCCCTCAGCCGCTCCAGCCGCTCGGGAACCTCCAGCAGGCGATTGAGCAGGTTCGACAGCATGATCGTCGTGGTGCCGCTGCCCGCCGTCAGCAGGAAGCTGCAGAAGCCCAGGATCTTCTCGTCGGTCAGGCCGCGGCCGTCGATCTCGCTGGAGATGAACCGGGTGAGCAGGTTGTCCTCGGGCCGCGCCTCGCCCGCCGCAAGCTTGCGGCGCACCTCGGCGAGGTGGTCGGCCAGGAAGTGGACGCTATCGTTCCGCCGCACCGCCGGCGCGTCGCGTCGCAGCATCTGCCCGACGCCCGCGACGAACCCCTCGCGGAACGACGCGATGAACTCCTCGTCGACCTCCTTGCCGAACATCTTGAAGATCACCCAGAGCGGCAGGGGCTCGGAGATCTCCTTGTGGATGTCGCAGGCGCCGTCGGCGAAGACCGCGTCGATCCGGGCGTTCAGGAACTCGCGGATGCCGGGGATGAAGGATTCGAAATAGACCTTCGAGAACGCCTTGCCGACGAGCCGGGCCTCGAAGGTGTGCTCCGGCGGATCGACGGTCACCAGCACGCCCGGCGCCTCCGGAGGCTGGTACTGCAGGCCGGGCCCGTAGCGGCTGCTCCAGTCCTGCGGCTTCAGGCAGGCCTCGACGATGTCCTTGTGCGCGGCCAGGGCGTAGAAGTCGCCGTCGCTGGAGTGGGCGTACGGGCAGCCGCTCGCATGCAGCTGCGTATAGACCGTCTTGAAATCGCCCTGGAATTCCTCGGCGTTGAAATCGATCTCGCGGACGCCGGCCACGGGACAGGTCTTCGGGTCTTGCATGCGTCCTAACCTCCGGTCGCGGGTCGCCTCGCGCCCCGTTCGACGTTGCTGAAAACTATCACACGTGTCAATGTCTGGAAGCGAAAAGCGACCCCTCGTCGCGACAAAGCTTGCAGCACGTGATAATTTTCATCAGTGTTCGCCAAAGCGCCGGGGAGCGCATGAGGGAGACGCCGATGTCCCAGTCAGCCGGCCTTACGGTCGAAACCCTGCTCGCGCGGGCCGAGGTCAGCGACGTCGTCCACCGCTATGCGACCGGGATCGACCGTCGCGACTGGACGCTCTTCCGCTCATGCTTCGCCGACGAGATCGACCTGGACTTCACCACCTGGAGCGGTGGCGAGCCGCGGCGGATCAAGGCGGACGACTGGGTCGAAGGCGTCCGCAACGCCCTTTCCGGCTTCGACGCGACACAGCACGTGAGCAGCAATCACGTCCATACGGTCGCCGGATCGGAAGCGACCTGCGTCTCCTACATGATGGCCCTGCACCACATCATCGACGGCGCCGAGCGCAAGATGCAGGCGATTGGCGGCTACTACACGAACCAGTTGCGACGGGCCCCCGACGGCTGGCGGATCCACGCGTGCCGGCTGACGGTCACCTGGGAGATGGGCGACCGGGGCCTGTTCCAGGTGGCCCAGGCTCGCTGGCAGGCTCGGGGCGCCGCCCTCCCCGGCTGAGCCTACGCCCCTTCCCATCAGACCACGAGGTTGCGGAATGCGAGTGCTGCTCTTCGGCGCCGGCGGTTACCTGGGCGGCGCCATCGGCCGGGCCCTGACGGCGGCGGGCCACGAGGTGGCTGCGGTCGCGCGCGACGCCGACCGCGCGGCGGCCTTCGCCCGGCAGGGGCTGGCCCCGGTCGCAGGCGATCTCGACGACATCGCGGCGCTGAGGCCGCATCTGGAGCACGCCGAAGCCGTCGTCTTCGCGGCCGCCATCCCCTTCGACCGGGAATGGCCGGTCGCCTCGGCCCTGCTCGACGGGCTGGCGGGCAGCGGCAAGGCCTTCATCCTCACCACGGGCACGGCCGTGCTTTCGCATGAGACGCCGCAGGGCGAATGGCGTGAGGAGACCTACGCGGAGGACGATCCCTTCACCCCTCCGGAGTGGATCGCGGTGCGGGTCGAGACCGAAGCGCGGGTCCGCTCGGCCGCCGATCGCAACGTCCGCGCCATGGTGGTGCGGCCACCGCTCATCTGGGGCCATGGCGGCAGCAAGCAGACGCCGGCGATCTTCCAGTCGGTGAAGACGACCGGCGCGGCCTGCTACATCGGCCAGGGCCTCAACCTCTACAGCCATGTGCACGTCGACGACCTGGCGCAGGTCTACCGCCTGGCGCTGGAACGTGGCGCGCCGGGCGGTCTCTACCACGCGGTGGCCGGCGAGGTCGGCTGGCGGGCCCTGGCCGAGGGTGTGGCCGAGGTCATGGGCTGCGAGGTCCGCAGCGTCACCGTCGACGAGGCCCGCGAGATCTGGGGTCCGTTCGCCGGCCCGTTGTATTTCGGGGTCAGCAGCCGTTCGCGGGCCCCGCGCACGCGGCGGGAGCTGGGTTGGACGCCGCAGCATACCGACCTGCTGGAAGACGTGCGCCGCGGCTCCTACCGCGCGGCGTTCGCCTAGAGCCGCACCAGGAGCTTGCCCAGGTTGCGGCCGTCGAACAGCGAGACGAACGCGGACGGCGCGCTCTCCAGCCCCTCCACCACCGTCTCACGCCAGACCAGCTCGCCATTCGTGAGCATCTGGGCCAGCGCCGGCACGATCTGCGCGCCGGCCTTGGCGCCCCACAGGCCGGCGTTGAAACCGGTCACGGTCAGGCCCTTCTCGATCACGGTGAAGAAGTCGCGAGGCCCGGCGCGGTAATTGTCGTCACCATACTGGGCGATGGCGCCGCACAGCCCGACGCGGCCCCACGGCTTCATGGCGCCGAGCACCGCGTCCAGGGTCGGACCGCCCACGTTGTCGAAGTAGCAATCGAGCCCTCCGGGACAGGCGCGCGCCAGGAAGCCGCCCACATCCTCCGTCTTGTAATTCGCCGCGGCGTCGACCCCGAGTTCTCTCTGGAGCCACTCGACCTTCTCGGCCGAACCCGCCGTCCCGATCACCCGCGCCCCGCGCCGCTTGGCCAGCTGGCAGGCGATCGATCCGACCGCGCCGGCCGCTCCGGAGACGAACAGCGTCTCGCCGGCCACGGGTTTCAGCACCAGCTCGACGCCGGCGTAGGCGGTCATGCCGGTGAGCCCCAGCACGCCCAGGCGCCATTGCGGCGGCGTGGCGCCATCCACCTGCAGCAGGCCGGCCGTCGGCGCCACGAAGCGATCGCGCCACCCCTTGCGGCTCATCACGATCGTCCCGACCGGCAGTCCGGGCGCCGCGGACCGCTCCACCACCCCGATCGCCGCGCCCTCCATCTCGGCGCCGACGCGCATGGCGCTGTGCACCCCCGATTGTCCCGTCAGCGGCAGGCGCATGTAGGGGTCGAGGCTCATCCAGGTGTTGCGGACCAGGACCTCACCTTCGCCGGGCGGGGGCAGGCTCACCTCGGCGATCTCGAAGTCGCCGGGCCGGATCTCGGCGCCGGGTCGCCGGGCCAGCCGGATGACGCGCGCGGTTTCGGTCATGACACTCTCCAATCCAAGATCGTCTATTGCGCCAACGACGCCGCATCGCCACTGAATTTTGCTACGTGTTATTGATTTGGCTCGACGGACACCCTAGGAATCGCGACAAGGCGCGATGGCCTGGGGAGACGGTGCGATGAGGCTCTATGGCGTGGCCCGATCGCCCTTCGCCGCCCGCGTGCAGGCCGTGATCGCGCTGAAGGCCCTCGACATCCCGATGGTCCCGCCACCGGGCGCCGGGCTGAAGTCGCCTGAGTATCTCGCGGTGAACCCGATGGGCCGCATCCCCGCCCTGGCGCTGGACGACGGCTCGACGCTTCCGGAATCCGAGGTGATCGTCGAGTTCCTGGAGCAGGTCTTCCCCGAACCGCCTCTGCTGCCGAAGAACCCCCAGGCGCGGGCCCAGGCTCGGCTGATCGCGCGCGTGGCCGAACTCTATGTCATGGGGCCGATCCTGGGGCTGTTCGCGCACCTCGGCGGCGACCGCACGGCCAATCCGGAAGTGGATCGCCTCTTCGGCCAGCTCGACGCGGGTCTGGGTCACGTGGACCACTACCTCGCCGAGGCTCCGCACGCGGCCGGCGCCGACTCGACGTTCGCCGACTGCGCGCTCGCCCCCATCCTCTTCTGGGTGAAAGAGGTAGGCCGCATGTTCGGTCGCCCCGACCCGCTGGCGGCGTTCCCCAGGCTGGCGCGCTATGACCGCGCCATGGCGGCGCACCCGGTGTTCGGCGCGCTTCTCACCGCCATGGCGGACGACCTCGCCGAGCTGCGCCGCACACGTCAATCTTGACACGCGTAGCAATTTTATCGGACTGTCCGCTAAAGCGGAAGGACGCCGATGGACGCCGAGCTGCAGCAGCGGATCATGACCGAGGCCCGGGCCGAGGCGGGGCGCCGTCAGTATCCGGCCGGCTTCCCGACCCTGCCGGAGATCCCCGGCGGCCGATACATCAGCGACGCCTTCCACCAGCTCGAGCGCGAGCACGTCTGGCGCAGCTCATGGCTCTGCGCCGGCCGAGAGGAGGACGTGCCCGAGGTCGGCAGCTACGTCCTGTTCGACAAGCTGGGCTCGCCCATCCTGGTGGTCCGCGGCCGCGACCGGAAGGTCCGGGCCTTCTTCAACACCTGCCGTCACCGCGGCGCGCCGGTGGTCGCCGGCCGCGAGGGCTGCGCGCGGCTGCTGCGTTGCCAGTACCACTCCTGGGCCTACGACCTGGAAGGCCGGCTGGTGCAGGTGCCCGACGACTACGACTTCGCGGGGCTCGACAAGGACACGCGCGGCCTGATCCCGGTGGCGTGCGAGACCTGGGGCGGATGGATCTTCGTCAGCCAGGCGCCGGAGACCGACCTCGCAACCGCCTGGGGGCCGCTGTTCCGCGAGTGGGAATGCATGGGCATGGACCGGCTCCGGATCACCGCCCGGCGCTCCGACATCATCCGCTGCAATTGGAAGGCGGCCGTCGACGCCTTCCAGGAAATCTACCACATCTCCACCCTGCACCCCTCGTCGGTGGGCGCGATCCTGAACAGCTCGGCCGCCGCCGTCGGCCTGCTGCCCGGCGGGCATTCCCGGATGGTGGCGCTCCTGAAGGAAGGTGACCAGGATCGCCCGGTGAGCACCGGCGCGGCGATCGCGGACCTGCCCGAACTGCACCGCCGAACCAGCGTCGCCTACGCCGGCTTCCCCAACCTCATCACCCCTTTCGGCGCCGCCGGACTGCATTTCCTGCTCTTCTGGCCGCGGGGGGTCGGAGAGTGCGAGATGCAGACCATCGGCCTCGGCGTCGACTGGGGCGACGGTCCCGTGCCCGAGGCCTGGCGGCAGGCGGAGGCGGGGTTCGACCACGTGCTGGATGAGGACATCGAGAACATGTCGAAGATCCAGGCGTCCCTGGAATCCGGGGCCTTCACCGGCATGATGCTGGGGTACCGCGAGCGCAAGATCTACTGGATGCACGAGTCCCTGGACGCCTGCATCGGACTCGAGCGCATCCCGCCGGGTCTGGCCGTGCCCCCGCGCCTCGGACCCTTCGTGGAGGCCGACGGCGCTATCGCTTCAGGAGTGGAAACCCATGGCGCGCTTTGACGGAAAGGTCGCCGTCGTCACCGGCGGCAGCAGCGGGATCGGGCTGGAGATCGCCCGCGGCCTGGTCCGCGAGGGCGCCCGCACCGTCGTCTTCGGCCGCCGCCAGTCGGCGATCGACGCAGCCAAGGCCGAGGTCGGCGAAGGCCTCGACGGGCTGGCTGGCGACGTCACCGACATGGCCGACCTCGACCGGCTGTTCGCCAAGGTGCGCGACGAGTACGGCGGCCTCGACATCCTCGTGTGTTCGGCCGGCACGTCCAATGGCGCTCCGCTGCCCGCGGTCACCGAGGCGTTGTACGAAAGCCTGATGGACCTCAACGTGAAGAGCGTCCTCTTCACCGTCCAGAAGGCGCTGCCGCTGCTGCGCGCGCCCGCCTCGATCGTGCTGATCGGCTCGGTCGCCGGCAGCACCGGCGTACAGGGGTGCACGGTCTATGGAGCCTCCAAGGCGGCGATCCGTTCCTTCGCCCGCACCTGGGCGCTGGAGCTCGCGCCCTCGGACATCCGCGTCAACGTCATCGCCCCCGGGATCACCAGCACCCCGCTGGTCGACCGCATCCTCTCCCAGCCGGCGGGCGCCGACCATCTGCAGGGTCTCGTCCTGGCCCGCACGGCGATGGGCCGCCTGGGCCGCGCCGAGGAGGTCGCCGCGGCCACCCTGTTCCTGTGTTCCCCGGAATCGTCGTTCATCACCGGCGCGGAACTCGCCGTCGATGGCGGCTTCGTTCAGATCTAGAAGCAAGCGTCGCCTGCACTTGGGGAGGTCTCCGAACGCTACCGAGAAGACCTGTCGGCGGCGGCTTCGGAACTGGCGGGGCTTCCGCATCGAGCCCTCGCCCGTAGCGGGGGCAAGGGCGCCTTCGTCATGTAGGCAGTCATCGCACCGCCCCCGCAGCCAAGCTTGGGCCAGCCTTCAGCGGCCCGCTGCCGGCTTGGGCTTGTAGTAGCTATCCAGGGCCGATTGCGGCGTGGTTGGGGTGGTCGGCGGACGCTCCATCAAGATCGCGTCAGCCTCGTTCCAAGAGTTCCGCACCCTGCCCGAGGCCTCATAGTGGACGGTGCGGTGGCAGTCATCGCACAGGGCCACGAGCTGACTGTCATCCTCCCCGTCCAGAACCGCTTTTGTGTAGCGGCGATGATGCACGACATTCGCCGGGCTCGGGCGCCTGACGCAGGTTTGGCCACGAGAGCGCATATCGGGCCGCAGGGGGCCAAAGGCCCAGATGTTGTGTCCCCAGCCGTGTCCCCGAGAGCAGTTTGGGGACACTCGATTTTGGCTAAGTCTTCGAAGAAATTGGCGCGCCCGGAACGATTCGAACGTCCGACCCTCAGATTCGTAGTCTGATGCTCTATCCAGCTGAGCTACGGGCGCGCACCGCTTGAAGCGGGCTGGCCTTCTAGCGCCAGCGCCGACGGCTTTCAACCCACCTTTCGCGGCGATGTGCGTTCCGGTCGCGGCCCGGCCTATTCGGCGTCCTCGACCCAGGTCACCAGCTCCGGATGGATGTCGGCGACGAGGTGCGGGTACTTCGCCCGCGTCGTGTACCAGCGGCGGCCGACCAGCTCGGCGTCCAGCAGGTCGCCGTAGCGGGCGTTGAACACCCAGCGGCTGCGCGCGCTGCGGTTGGCGCCGCTGCGGTGCAGGAGATGGCTATCGAAGATCAACACGTCGCCGGCGCCCAGGGGCTGCAGCGTCTCGGCGCGGCGCTCGAAGTCCGGGGCCATCCGGTCCAGGCCCGAGATCGCCACCTGGCGCTGGCCGGTGTGGCGGCGCGCGACGCCGCGGCGGATGTCGATCGGCAGCAGGTCGGAGTGTGATCCGGGGATGAACTTCAGGAGCCCCATCTCGTCGGTCACCGGCGCCAGCGGCGCCCAGACCGTCACTGCGCGGCGGGCCATCAGGTTGTAGGGGTAGTCCTGGTGCCAGTCGAAGCCGGTCTCGTCCGCGTTGGGCGCATCCACCCGCAGCAGACACAGGTCGCCGGCGATCTGCAGGGTCTCCGAACCGGCGAGCGCCCGCACCTGGGACGTTCCGGCGAACGCGCCCACCAAGCTGAAGAAGGCCGGGAAGTCGCGCCCCAGGGTGAGGGTCGTGGCGGCGTGCTCGGGCGAGGCCACGCGCAGCGCGGCGAACAGCTCGTCCGGGTCGTCGCCGGCGGCCGGGACGCCCACCTGGTCCAGCGCCCGGCGCATGGCGGCGACGAAGCTCGCCTGCAGGTCCGCCAGGAGATCCCTCGGCGCCAGGCCGCGGATCACCACCGCGCCGGTCCGCCGGAACGCGGCGAGCAGCTCGCCGAGGTCGGCCTGCGCGGTGAACTCCGGCGCCATGCTATTTGATGAAGTAGCCGCTGGGCAGGATCGCGGTGGGGAACTTCTTCCAGGTCGGCGCCTCGCCGATCGAAGCGAAGTATTCCTCGGCGGCCAGGGACTCCCCCTCCCACGGCTGCAGGCCGTACTCGTCCAGCGCCACCACGCCGCCCTTCAGCACCAGCGGATAGAAGGCCTTCAGCGCCGCCAGGGTGGGCTCGTAGATGTCCATGTCGAGGTACAGCAGGCTGATCCGCAGGCCGGGATGGCTCTCCAGGAACTTGGGGATCGTCTCCAGGATGTTGCCTTCCACCAGCTCGCAGCGGCCGATGCCGGGCATCATGGTGTCGTCGTTGACCAGATGGGTCATGACGCGCGCGTGGTGGGCCGAAGCCTTCCAGCCGCCCACCTGTTTGTCGAAGTATTCGCCGACGTGGGCGCCGTCCTTGTCGTTGAAGTCGGTCAGGCCCTCGAAGTGGTCGAAGCCGTAGACCTTCCGATACCGGTCGCCCGGGCAGAACGTCTCCATCAGCTTGGTCCAGGTGAAGAAGCTGGCGCCCTTGAACACGCCGCACTCGACGATGCACCCCGGCAGGTCGATGACGTGCTTGAACATCTCGTAGTGCGCCAGGAAGCGCGGAAGCTCGCGCCGGCGCACGTAGCTGGGCCAGTTCATCAGCATGTCCTGCAAGGACATGCCTTCCTCTTCCTTCAGCTGCTCAAGGCGATCCCAGTAATACTTGTCGCGTGCGGCGTAGTCGAAGCTGTGTTTCTTCAGGACGTCGTCGGACATGGACCTGCACCGGGTGGGACTGAGGCGTGTCTATCGCGCTCCGACAGGAACGCAAAGACCCGGCTTGGACCTCCAACGGCGTCGGATCGCGAGGGCGCGGGACGGAGGGAAGACCGCCGCCCCGCTCGCCATCCCGCGCCTATCTGCGCGGGAACGGCAGGCCGCCGCCCAGGATGCCCTGGCGCAGGATGTCGGCGGCGCTGGGCGCCTTGGGCGGCTTCTGCGGCTGGCCTGGCTGGGGCTGAGTGGGCGCGCCGGGACGGCCGGCCTGGCGGCCGCCGCCCATCATCGCGCCCATGTCCTGGCCGAGGATGCCCCCGGTGGCCGAGCGGTAGCGGACCTTCACGGCCCATTGCTGGTTCCAGGTCACCTTCGGGTCCTGCGGACGCGGCGGATAGACGAAGTTCGCCTCGCCGCCGTAGGCCACCAGCTGGGCGATGGCCGAGGGCGCCGCGTCCAGCACCTCCTTGGGCACGGCGCAGGTCTTGGTGGCCGGGCCCATCAGGGTCTTGTTGGCCACGAGGCGGTTGATGTCGCCTTGGCTGAGGAAGTCGGGGTTGGAGAAGCCGGCGGCCTGGGTCTCGGACGAGGTCCACATGACCACCGTGTCGCCGTCGCCGCCCATGGCGGTGGCGTAGTAGGCCTGGGCGTTCCCCACCAGGTTCCAGCCCAGGTTCACGTGGCCGGCCGGCGCCTTGGTGTTGGTGGTCAGGTTGAGGGCGCCCAGGAAGTCCTGGTCCTCTTCCAGCGTGAAGTTGATCTCGGGGCTGTAGTTGCCCCGGATCGTGTGGGCGCCGACCAGCGAGCCGTTCGAGGGGACCATGTCGCGGGTCTTCTCGTTCGGCCAACCGCCGTAGGTGCGGTTGCGGCCGAACGCTGGCGGCTGCATCGGGCGGTAGTCGATGCCCTTGAACAGGTTCGCCGGGTTCTGCTGGCCGGACGCCATCTTGGCGAAGTCGATGACATAGGGCTGGCCCGGACGGGCGCGCTCGCCGCAGCCCCAGAAGATCAGCATCTTGCCCTTGGGCTTCTGATACTCTTGCGGGACGTAGTCGTGTCGCTCTTCCTTGACCGGCGTCGTCGGCTTCGGCGTCAGCAGCGGCAGCTGCGGGCCTACCTGCAGGCTGGACGGCGGCAGGTGGTCGGCGGCGGGCGCCGCGTTGGTCTGGCTCGAACCCAGGTCGAGCTGCAGGGTCTTCGACGCCCCGCCACCGCCCATCATGGCCCGCATCATCGCGCCGGTGTCCGGCCGGCCGCCGCCGCCCATGGATGGCATGCCGAATCCGGTCTGCGTCTGCGCGCTCATCCAGTAGACGGCCACGGGACCGGTGACCTTCTGCTGCGCGACGGCGCCCGAGGCGACCGTGACCGTGACCGTGGCGACTGCAGCTGCGCCGGCGACCAACGCCAGCTTACGACCCAGACTCATCTGGAAAACTCCCCTGAAACAACCCAGCCCGACGCTAGTGCGCTGAGGCCAAAAGTGAAATCCGCTTTTCTGCCGGACCTCTCTGCGGATTTGCGACGAAAGCCGCTCTCAGTCCGCTAGGTCGCGCCAGCAGGGGACATACGCGTCCGGCCACGGCTTGGCTTCAAACACGCCGCGGGCGACGGCGCGGGCCAGGCAATCGGCGGCGAGCGCGCCCAGGCGGGCCAGGGTGTAGGGGGCCGGATCGGCCAGCGGCCTGAGGCCCGTGGAGATCGCGAAGACCACGTCGCCGTCGAACGGCGCATGGACCGGGCGGATGGCGCGGGCGAAGCCGTCCTGGGCCATCACCGCCAGCCGCTTGGCCTGGGCCGGGTTGAGGATCGCGTCGGTCGCCACGCAGGCGATGGTGGTGTTGCGGGTGTCGACCGGCCGTTTGGCTGAGCCCCATTCGTCGGGGCCGGCGCGGAGGCCGGCTGGCCCCAACCCGCCGAACTCTTCGTCCAGTTCATACGGCGCGGCCCAGAACGTCCGGCCGCCCGGCGCGATCACCGAACCCCAGCTGTTCACGGCGACGATGGCGCCCACCGTGTAGCCGTCCTCCGTGACGACCGAGGCCGAGCCGGTCCCGCCCTTCAGGGTCCCCGCCATGGCGCCGTAGCCCGCGCCGGCCGTTCCGAGGCCGATGTCCAGGCCGGCCGCCGCGATGGCCGCCCGGCCGAGGTCGCGATAGGGCGGCTCCTCGCCCCAACCCTTGTCGCCGCCGTTGGCCATGTCGAACAGGATGGCGCCCGGCACGACGGGAGACTTCGGGATGCCTTCCACGAGGCCGTAGCCCCGGCCTCGCGCGCCCAGCCAGGCCACCACGCCGTCGGCCGCGGCCAGGCCGTAGACCGAGCCGCCGGACAGCACCACCGCGTCCACGGCGTCGACCAGGTTCTCCGGGTTCAGGGCGTCGGTTTCCCGCGTGCCGGGCGCCCCGCCCCGCACGTCGGCGGCGCACACCGCGCGCGCGTCCGGGAGGATCACGGTGACCCCAGTGCGCGCCGCCACGTCGTACGCCTGCCCAACCCTTAGGCCGGGAACGTCGGTGATCAGGTTGCGGGGCCCTGGACCTGGCCTCAATCCGTCCATAGGTGGGACCTCGCACGACCGGACGTTTGTTGTCCACGCGGCCGGCCCGCTATGGTCACGTTTCGCCCAGCGCCAGGAGCCGCCCTTACCGTGAAGTTCAAGTCGTCGTTCGCCCCGCTCGCCCCCCTCTGCCTGGCTCTGGCCGCGTTCCTGTCCGCCTGCGCCCTGCCGGAAACCGCCGCGTCGCAGGCGCCGGCCAATGCGAGGGCCATGGTCGCCGCGGCCAATCCGATGGCGGTGGAGGCGGGGCTGAAGGTGCTGCGCGCCGGCGGGACGGCGGTGGACGCCGCGGTGGCCGTGCAGGCGACCCTGGGCCTGGTGGAGCCGCAGAGCTCGGGCCTCGGCGGCGGGTCGTTCATGACCTACTACGACGCCAGGACGAAGCAGGTGACCGCCTACAACGGCCGCGAGACCGCGCCGATGGCGGCCACGCCCAAGCTGTTCTACGGCGAAGACGGCAAGCCGCTGAACCGGGGGACCGCGATCCTGTCGGGCCGCTCCACCGGCGTGCCCGGCGCGGTCGCCATGCTGTCGCTGGCCCAGTCGCAGCACGGCAAGCTCGCCTGGAAGGACCTCTTCGGCGAGGCCGAGCGCCTGGCCGACGGCGGCTTCCCGGCGCCGCGCCGGATGGCCAACGCCGCCAACGGCAAGGGCGGCCAGGCCGCCACGCCCGACGCCGTCGCCTATTTCACCAAGCCCGACGGGACCAAGATCCAGGCCGGCGATCTGGTGAAGAACCCCGCCTACGCCGCCACCGTCCGCAAGATCGCCGCCGAGGGCCCCAAGGCGCTGCTGGAAGGCCCGATCGCCGAGGCCATCGTGGCCAAGGTGCATGAGGGACCGAATCCCGGCGAACTGACCTTGGCCGACCTCAAAGCCTACAAGCCGAAGGCGGGTCCGGGCCTCTGCCGGCCCTATCGCGCCTACATCGTCTGCGTGCCCGGCGCGCCGTCGGGCGGGCCGGCGGTGCTGGAGGCGCTGGGCATCCTGCAGCACACCGACATCGGCAAGCATCGGGGCGACGTGGAGGGCTGGTACCTGTTCAGCCAGGCCAGCCGGCTGATGTACGCCGACCGCGACCGCTACATCGCCGACCCGGACTTCGTGGACGTGCCGGTGGACGGCCTGCTGCACCCGGCCTACCTGGCCGAGCGCGCCAGGCTGATCGGCCCCTCCCCCGCCGCCACGGTCGCCCCCGGCAAGCCCAAGGGCGCCGGGGTCCGCGCGCCGGACGCCACCAAGGAGGTCTCGGGCACCACCCACCTGGTGATCGTCGACCAATGGGGCAATGTGGTCTCGATGACCACGACGGTGGAGAGCACCTTCGGCTCGGGCCGGATGGTCCACGGCCTCTTCCTGAACAACCAGCTCACCGACTTCTCGTTCAACCCTGAGGACCGCGACGGCGCGCCGGCCGCGAACGCGGTGGCCGGCGGCAAGCGCCCGCGCTCGTCGATGGCCCCGGCCATCGTGCTGGACAGGAACCGGCGGTTCGTGGCGGCCGTGGGCTCGCCCGGCGGCCCGTCGATCCTGGCCTATAACCTCAAGGCGCTGGTCGGCATGCTGGACTGGAAGCTGCCGGTGCAGGACGCCATCGACCTGCCCAACCTGATCGCGGGCGGCAGCTTCTACGCCGCCGAGGCCGACAAGTTCTCGCCCGAGGTGAAGGCCGGGCTGGAGGCGAAGGGCATCAAGCTGACGTCCGGCTTCGGAGCCGAGGGCTCAGGCCTGCACGGGATCGAGGTGACGCCGCAGGGCCTGCGCGGCGGGGCCGATCCGCGGCGCGAGGGCGTGGCGAAGGCGCCTTAGGGGCTGCCAGATCGACCGCGGACCACACGACCCACACGAACGGGAACGCCCTCAGCGAGGCTCGGCGCCGTTTCGTGTCGTTCGGGACTTGAATGAAGGGCGCCGGCGCGCCGTAGCCCCTCCACCTTGCTCGTCATGGCCGGGTCGAGCCCGGCCATGACGAGAATTTGGGGTGGGGCGGGTCAGCCGGAGTTGTAGTGGAAGTAGGGCTCGTGGCCAGTTCGCCTTCGGCCTCGTCATCCGGATCATCGTCGTCCCGATCGTCGCCGTCCGCCTCGCCGAAGGTCGGCGGGGAGAGGCCGAGCTCGCGGTGGAGGTGGGCGATCACCTCCAGGAAGGGAGCCAGGGCGAAGTCCTCGTCCAGCACCTGGTCGTCCAGGCGCTCTTAGAGGTCGTGTAGCCACAGCTCGGTGATCTCGATGTCGTCGGGGGTCTCTTCGCAGATCGCCCGCTGCATCCACGTGCGCACTTGGGCCTTGCGGCGGCGGATGTGGCCGGCGATCTCGCGGTTGGTCCGCTCCTCGCCCTCCACGGCGTCGCGGGCCGCGTCGCGGCGGAAGCGGGTTCCAGCGCCAGGGTCTGGCGCACGGCGCGGGCGACACGGGACCGCACCCCGTAGAGGGCGTGGGAAAGGAAGGATCGCTATCCCGTTCGGCCGGTCAGCCGCCACAGCAGCGGCCGGACCACAGCGGCCAGCACCACCAGCGGCGACAGCGCCCAGGCCAGCGCCCGCTCACCCGCGCCGCCGGCGCGCTTGCGGAAATAGCGCGCCAGGCCGACGCCCTTGTGGAACTCCACCTTCAGCGGGCTGGTCCGGCTGGTGCCGCCGATGTGGATCACCTCGGCCTTCGGGTGGAACAGAACCTCGCCGCCCGCCTGGCGTACGCGCCAGCAGAGGTCGACGTCCTCGACGTGCAGGAAGTAGCCCTCGTCGAAGCCGCCCACCTGGTCGAAATCGGCGCGGCGCATGCAGAAGCAGGCGCCGGAGATGGTGGGCGTGGCCACGGCGTGGTCCGGCAGGGCGTCGCCCTCCCAGTGGACCTCGTAGCGGCCCAGCGTCCGGCCCCTGGCCAGGCCGCTCACGGACAGCACCGCGCTCATCGGCGTGATCTCGCCGCGCCGCGCGCCGCGCTGTTCCGTGCGGTCGGCGTTCAGCACCCGGCCGCCGACGAGGCAAGGCGCCGGGCGGTCCTCGACCTCGCGGGCCAGCGCCGCGATGCAACCCTCCTGCAGGAAGGCGTCCGGGTTGAGGAAGACCAGCACCTCGCCCTTGGCCTTGGCGGCGCCCAGGTTGGCGCCCCTGGCGAAGCCGACGTTGCCGTGGCCGGTGATCAGCCGCACACGCCCGCCCTGGCCGCCCAGCGCTCGCAGGCGCTCGGCCTCGGCGGGCGTGGAGCCGTTGTCGACGACGACCAGTTCATCCACCAGCGGGTCGGCCAGGACGCAGGCGAGGCTCTGCTCCAGGGCCTCCCCGGTCATATAGACCACCATCACCACGGAGACGCTGCGGTGGGGCCGCAGGAATTCCGGCGACGGCGCGGGCTCGGCGGAGACGATCTGCGCGGCGATGCTGTTCATCCAGCCTCCAACCCGCCGGCCCCCTGACCAGCCTGCCCGTCGCCCCCCTGGCGGGCAACATCGGGCGGAGTCGCCTCCGTGGCAAGGCTGTTCGCGGCCTCGGCCAGCGTCAGGATCTGCTGGCCGTCGGAACCGAGGCGCCGCAGCGCCACCTTGCCTTCTTCCGCCTCACGCCGCCCGACGACGGCGATCACCGGAACCTTGCCCAGGCTGTGCTCGCGGACCTTGTAGTTGATCTTCTCGTTGCGCAGGTCCGTCTCGACGCGCAGGCCCTTGGCCCGCAGCTCGGCGGCGGCCTTCAGGGCGAATTCGTCGGCGTCGGAGGTGATCGTGGCCACCACGACCTGCACCGGCGCGAGCCACAGCGGGAAGGCGCCGGCGTAGTTCTCGATCAGCACGCCGATGAACCGCTCCAGCGAACCGCAGATCGCCCGGTGCAACATCACCGGCCGGTGCTTCTGGCCGTCCTCGCCGACGTATTCCGCGTCCAGCCGCTCGGGCAGGACATAGTCGAGCTGGATCGTGCCGCACGTCCACAGCCGGCCGATGGAGTCCTTCAGCACCCAGTCCAGCTTGGGCGCGTAGAAGGCGCCGTCGCCCTCGGCGATCACCGGCTCGACGCCGGCCTTGCGCGCCGCCGACAGCATCTGCGCCTCGGCCTTGTCCCAGAACTCATCCGACCCGGCGCGGATCTCCGGCCGCGTGGCGAGCGCGATGTGGTCCCGCTCAAGGCCGAAGTCGGCGTGGATCGAGTTGGCCAGCTCGATGAACCGGGCCGTCTCCGCCTCGATCTGGTCCTCGCGGCAGAAGATGTGCCCGTCGTCCTGCGTGAAGGCGCGGACCCGCATCAGCCCGTGCAGGGCGCCCGAGGGTTCATAGCGGTGACAGGCGCCGAACTCGGCCATGCGTAGCGGCAGGTCGCGGTAGCTCTTCTGGCCGAACTTGAAGATCTGCACGTGGCCCGGGCAGTTCATCGGCTTCAAGGAAAGCTCCTCGCCCTCCTCGGTCTCGCAGACGAACATGTTGGGACGGTACTTTTCCCAGTGGCCCGACTTCTCCCAGAAGACGCGGTCCAGAACCTGGGGCGTGCGGACCTCCTGGTAGCCCGCCGCATCCATGCGGCGGCGAACGTAGGCCTCGATCGTGCGCCATAGCATCAGGCCCTTCTCGTGCCAGAACACCATGCCCTTGCCCTCTTCCTGCATGTGGAAGAGGTCCATGGCCCGGCCGAGCTTGCGATGGTCGCGCTTCTCGGCCTCCTCGAGGCGGTGGATGTACGCCTCCAGGTCGGCTTCCGAGGCCCAGGCCGTGCCGTAGATCCGCTGCAGCATCGGGTTGCGGTGGTCGCCGCGCCAGTAGGCGCCGGCCAGTTTCGTCAGCTTGAACGCCTTGCCGGCCGCCTTCGTGGACGGCAGGTGCGGCCCGCGGCAGAGGTCCTTCCAGTTCCCCTGGCGATAGACGCTGACCTGTTCGCCGGCCGGGATGCCCTCGACGATCTGCGCCTTGTACTCCTCGCCGATCTCCCGGAAGTGCTTGATGGCGTCGTCGCGGTCCCAGACCTCGCGCACGATCGGCTCGTCGCGGTCGACGATCTGCTTCATGCGCGCTTCGATCTTGGCCAGGTCGTCCAGGCTGAACGGCTCGTCGCGGGCGAAGTCGTAATAGAATCCGTCCTCGATCGCCGGGCCGATCGTCACCTGCGTCCCGGGGAACAGCTCCTGGACCGCCTCGGCCATGATGTGGCTGACGTCGTGGCGGATCGTCTCGAGGGCCTCCGGGCTCTCGCGCGTCAGGATCTCGAACTTGCCGCTGTGCTCCAGCGGGCGATCGACGTCGAGCAGCTCGCCGTCCAGCTTGATCAGCACGGCCTTCTTGGCCAGCGAGATGGCGATCGACGTGGCGACCTCGCGGCCCGTCACACCGGCCTTGAACTCACGTTTCGAGCCGTCGGGGAAAATCAGGTGGATCATGTTTCACACTTCCAGTCGCGCGCCTGGCGGCCCGTTTCCTTTGGGGCCTTCTGGCGCGGAGGCGGCGGCGGGTCATATCCCGCGCCACCCCAGGGATGACATCGACACAGCCGTTTGACGGTGAGCACGCTCCCCCGCCAGGGGCCGTGTCCGATCAGGGCTTCAGCGGCGTATTCCGAACAGGTCGGAAGAAACCGGCACTGCCGCCCGATCAGCGGCGAAAGCGTCAGCTTGTAGGCGCGTAGGAGCCCACGGACGCATCTCTCGTAGAAGCTCATGCCGGCTGCGGTTCGCAATTGCAGGCCTCGGGCTTAAGCCGAGACCCCGAGAGGTTCAAGCCGCGCCGGCGGGAGTAGTTCGCGCAGCGCCCGTCGTCGCCGACCGGAGGGTCGGGGTGAAGCGAGCGGCGATGTCCGTCAGACGAAACATGGCGAACCGAAGTGCAAACGAGGCGCGCCCAGTATCACAGGGCGGCGCGAAACGGAACCTCGCAGAGGCTGACGGGGCCTTCTCCCCTTGCGGGAGAAGGTGGCGGCCGAAGGCCGACGGATGAGGGGTCGCGCCCGGCCTATCCGCGGTCTCCCGACAAGTCAGCGAGGATCCTTTCTACGAATTCACGGTCGCCGCTCAGGGTGAGCCCTTCGTAGGTCTCAGCCTCAAGCGTCAAAGTGACTCCATCTACCGACCACTCCTCGTGGGCGATCTCCTGCGAGCCGCCTACGCCCCAGCTATGCCCCGTTCGCTTAGCTCCGGCGACGCTGAGTGCGCTCCTGACACGCCCGATCAGGGCTTCGTCATACTCATCACCAACTCTGACAACCACTGTCATCGGCCTCGCCGTGCGACCCCTCATCCGACCTGCTGCGCAGGCCACCTTCTCCCGCAAGGGGAGAAGGTCATTCAACTCCCGTGCGGAAGTTCGCGGATCTCGACGGTGCCACCGGCTTCGAAGACCGGGTTGCCGGGGAGCAGGCTGCGGGCGTGTTCGAAGTCGCGGGCCGTGACATGCACGAAGCCGGAGATGTGGGCCGTCGGCTCCGGCGCCACGCCCGACTTCTTCACGCAGGCCCCGTCGCCGATGGCGCTGCCGCCCTGGAACACCCCGGCCTCGCGCAGCCGGCTCAGGTAGGGGTCCCAGTCCAGGCCGCCGTCGCCCGAGGCGTCGTCGTGATGGAGGAAGATGAAGTCCGGCATCAGGCTCTCCGATCGACCGCGTTGCGCACCGCCTCGGCCGCCGCCTCGAAGGCGAGCAGGGTCGAGGTGTGGCGGGCCGGATAATCCTTCACCGGGGCCAGCAAGGCCAGATCGCCGAAACGACCCTCCGGCGCGGGTCCTCCCGCCTTCAGCATGGAGCGGAACGCGTCACGGGTGGCTTCGAGTTCCTGCAGGCTCGCGCCAATCACGTTTGCGCCCAGCACCGAGGCCGCCGCCTGGCCGAGCGCGCAGGCCTTCACGTCCTGGGCGAAGTCGGCCACGTGGCCGTCCTCGACCTTCACGTCCACCACGACACGGCTGCCGCACAGCTTGGAGACCTTCTCCGACGTGGCGTCGGGCTCGACCAGCCGCCCGGCCCGCGGCATCTCCGCCGCCAGCCGCAGGAGCTTCGCCGAATAGAGGTCGTCGATCATGCCCCCTAGGTCGTCATCGCGGGCGGTGTTGTCAAACGCGCATGTTCACGCCCCGCCTCCCGGCTCGTCATGGCCGGGCCTGACCCGGCCATCCATTCCAGAGCGACCACCGCCTATCCACGACCGGCGGCCCGTTGGATGGCCGGGTCAAGCCCGGCCATGACGAGCAGAAGGGACGCCTACGCCACCACCCGCAGCGTCTCCATGCCCCGGAAGAACGGCAGGGTGCGCCAGGCGGGGGTTGCGTCGGGCTCGGCCAGCTTCAGGTTCGGGAAGCGCTCGAACAGCTTCGCCAGCGCCACCTGGGCCTCCAGCCGGGCCAGGGGCGCGCCGATGCAGATGTGGGCGCCGCCGCCGAAGGCCACGTGCGGCTTGTGCTTGCGGCTGACGTTGAACGCGTGCGGGTCTTCGTAGGCCTCGGGGTCGCGGTTCGCCGCGCGCAGCGACACCGTCATCGCCTGGCCGGCGTGCAGCGGGCAGCCGGCCACCTCCATGTCGCCGGACGCGATGCGCGCGGTGATGTCGACCGGCGGCTCGTAGCGCAGGACCTCCTCGACCACCGCGTTGATGATCCCGGGATCCGCCTTCAACTTGGCCAGTTCGGCGGGTTGGGTGAGCAACAGGCGCACGGCGTTGCCGATCAGGTCGGTGGTGGTCAGGTTGCCCCCCACCAGCAGCGCCGTGAGGTTGATCCGAAGCTCGTCGTCGCTGAGTTCGGCGCCCTCAGTCTGCAGGCGCACCATGTCGGTGATCAGGTCGTCGCCGGGGCTGGCGCGCCGTGAAGCGATCGCCTCCGTGAAATAGGCCCTCAGCGCGGCTTCGGCCGTCTCCATCGCCGCCGTCTGCTCGGGCGTGCGGAAGGGGTTCAGGGCCTGGATGATGCCCTCCGACCATTCGCGGAATTCCACCAGCCGGTGGTGGTCCACGCCGAGGATCGAGGCGATCACGTCGATGGGGATCGGCACGCAGAACCGGTCCATCAGGTCGAACCCGGCCTCGCCCTCCAGCCGGTCCAGGGTCTCATCGATGATCCGCTCCACCTCGGGCTTGAACTTCGCCACCCGGGCGTAGAGCGCCTGGGCCAGGGGCTGGCGGACCCGGGCGTGGTCGGGATCGTCCAGCATCAGGATGCTGGTCTGGCTGGTGCGCGGCAGGTTGGGGTCGTAGTCGGCCACCAGGCGCCGCGACAGGTGGGCGCCCTCCTCGGCCCGGAGCGGGTCGCGCCAGAGCTCGCGATTGTTCACCACGGCGCGGACGTCGGCGTAGCGGCTCAGCACCAGGCTGCCGGACATCGCGTCCCGGTGCGCCGGGCAGCGGCCGCGCAGGTCGTCCAGCATCGCGTGCGGATCGACGCGAAAGGCCTCGTTGAGCGGGGTCAGCTCGAACAGCGACGGGATCGGTCGTTCGGTCATGGCCTGTTTCCTCGCGCCCGCGCGGTTGGCCCGCCTCTGAAAATGACGCTGGCGTCAGCTTCTGCCCGAACCTTGGGAAGCGCAAGACCAGGCCTTCTCCTCTTGCGCGGGAAGGTGGGCCGCGGGCGCGGTGGGACAGGGCGCCCTGCTTCTCAGCCGCCGTGGCGCGTCAGCGCCGACAAGATCGACCACGAACCACACGAACCACCCGAACGGGCCCAGCCAGGATCGAGCGCTGGGGTTAGTCCCGATTGTTCGTGTGGTTCGTGTGGTTCGTGGTCAAATTGGGCAGCGCCTGCGGCGCGCTCAGGTGTTCGCGATCTCGCGCAACGCCGCCGCGAGCGCGTCCATGTCCGCGGGCGTGTTCACGAACGACGGCGACACCCGGATGCAGCAGCCCTTCGCGACCCCCAGCCGTTCCACGGTGAAGATCCGATAGCGGTCGAGCAGGAGCTTCCGGAGCGCCACGTTATCCTCCCGGCTGGTCCGGCCAGCGATCCGGAACGACGTGATCCCGGCATGCAGCTCAGGCTCGTTCGGCGTCAGCACCTCGATGCGCGGATCGCCGCGCACGGCCTCGGCCCAGCGGTCGCGGAGGTAGCGGAGACGGCGCGCCTTGGCGGGCAGGCCAACGGCTTCGTGGGCCGCGATCGCGTCCGGCACGCTCAGCAGCGTCGCGAAGTTCAGCGTCCCGGTGTGCGGCCGGGCGTCGATCCGGTCGCTGGGCGCCTCCAGGATCGAGACGTCGATGTCCGGGATGCGATCCTTCCGGATGTAGACCAGGCCGATGCCGACGGGCGCGCCGATCCATTTGTGCAGGCCGAAGCCCGCGAATTCCACGCCGAGGTCGCGCAGGCTGAATTCGGTCTGGCCCAGGGCATGACCGCTATCCAGCAGCACGTCCACGTTCCGCGCCTTGGCCAGCGCCACGATCTCCTTCACCGGCGGGACCAGACCCGTGCGGTTGCTGAGGTGGGTCAGCAGCATCATCCGCACGTCGGGATTGGCCTTCAGCGCGGCGTCATAGGCGTCGATCACGTTCTGGCGGCTGGCCGGTTCGGGCAGGTCGATCTTCACCACCCGCACGCCGCGCACCCGCTCCAGCGCCGCCATGCTGGTCTTCATGCTGTCGTAGTCGAGGTCGGCGTACAGCACCGCATCGCCCGGCTTCAGCCGGTTGTAGCCGCCGATCAGGGTGACCATCGATTCGGTGCCGCCGCGCGTGAAGGCGATCTCGTCCACGCCCACCTGCAGCAGCTTGGCGCAGCGGACGCGCACCGCGGCCATGTCGCCGTTGAAGGCGTCCCGGGCGTAGAGCGAGGTCTCGCGGTTCACCCGCGCCGTATGCCGCTCGAACGCGACGCGGGTCGATTTGGCCATCGCGCCGAAGTAGCCGTTCTCCAGCTGGATCACGCCCCTGGGCGGCGCGTCGAACAGTGTCGCCACCTTGGCCCAGTGCGCCTCGTCGTCGGGCCTGGCGTCCGCGGCCAGCGCCGCTCCGGCAGGCGCCGCCGCTCCGGCGGCGAGGATGGCGCGGCGGGACAGGTCCATGGGCAGGCTCCGGCTACTGGCGCGCCATCTCGGCCTCTCCGACGGCGTCGCCGTCAAGCGTCTGGTCGGCGTCCATGACAACCGTAACCTTGCGCAGCGTCCCGGTGAACGAAAACGGGGCGGCGTAGTCCGCCACGGGGCTGCCGCGGTCCAGGCCGATGTCCAGGCCCGACCACGAGATCAGGGTCACGAAGCCGGTGGTGGCGAGCCCCTCGCCGGCGGGCTCGCCGTCGATGGTCAGGGTGAAGGTGCGGTCCAGCCCCTCGCCCAGCTTGCGCGAGACCAGGCCCAGCCGCGTAGCGCCGGCCGGAACCGGGCGGTCGGAGCTCACCGTCGTCTTCTGGCCGCCGATGTTCAGGGTGTGATGCAGCCGCCCGCCCTGGACATAGAGGCTGTAGCCGCTGGTGGCGTCGCCGTGCGCGAGCAGCACGCCCTCCTCGCCGCCCTTGAGCCGCACCTCGGCCTCGATGCGATAGGTCCGGGCGCGGACGTCGGGCGCCACGTCGGTGGGCAGATGGCCCATGCCGGCGTGGAACACGAACCGGCGGCGCGCGCCATGGAAGCGGGCCGAGTTCTCGGCGAAGCGGGGCCCGAAGCGGTCGTCCAGCGGCAGCACCTTGTGCGCCTCGGCCGCCGCCCACCACGCGTCGACCAGGGCCTTGAGCCGCTCGGGCTCCTTCTCCGCCAGATCGTCGGTCTCCGAAAAGTCCGCGTCCAGGTGGAACAGCTCCCACCTGTCGTCGTCGAAGGGCGAGCCCGGCGGATGGAACGCCACCGCCTTCCAGCCGTCCTTCCAGAGGCCCCGGTGGCCGAACATCTCGAAATACTGCGACTTGGCGCGGGCCGGCGCAGCCGCATCGGTCAGGCTGGCGGCGAAGCTTTCGCCCTCCAGCGGCATCTGGGCCACGCCGTTCACCTGGGTCGGCGGTTCGATCCCGATCAGGTCCAGCAGCGTCGGGACCAGGTCGCAAGCGTGGGCGAAGTGCGGCCTGACCTCACCTCGCGCCGCGATCCGGTTCGGCCAGGAGATCACCAGCGGGTCGCGGATGCCGCCGCCGTGGGTGTTCTGCTTGTAGCGGCGGAGCGGCGTGTTCGACGCCATCGCCCAGCCCTGCGGGAAGTTGGAGTGGGTGTCCGGCCCGCCGATGTCGTCGATCCGGGCCAGCTTCTCTTCCATGGGCTCGCCGCGGAAGTTGAACGGTCCCATGGCGTTGACGAAGCCCAGGGGCCCGCCCTCCTGGCTGGCCCCGTTGTCGGACATGACGACGATCAGGGTGTCGTCGCGCACGCCGGCGGTTTCGAGGAATTCCACCAATCGCGCCAGCTGCTGGTCGGTATGATCCAGCATGGCGGCGAACGCGCTCTGCAGCCGTGTGAACACCCGGCGCTCATCGGCGGAATAGCTGCCCCAGGCGCGGATGCCATCATTCCGAGGCGGAAGCCTCGTGTCGGGCGGCACGATGCCCAGGGCCTTCTGCCGGGCCAGGCGCTGTTCGCGCTCCACGTCCCAGCCGTGTTCGAAGACGGGATCGTAGCTCCGGATCAGCTCGGCCGGCGCCTGGTGCGGGGCGTGACAGGCGCCCGGCGCGAACCACAGCAGCCAGGGGATCTCCGGCGCGTCGGCCGTGTGGTCGGCGATGTAGCGGATCGCCTGGTCCGTCAGGTCCTCGGTCAGGTGGTAGCCGGTGGCGTAGGTCCCGGGCGGGGCGATCGGCGTGTTATCGCGAACCAGTTCAGGGGCGTACTGGTCCGTCTCGGCGTCCATGAAGCCGTAGAACCGGTCGAACCCACGGCCCAGGGGCCAGCCGTCGAACGGGCCCGACGGGCCGGTCTCGGTCAGGTTGGTCACATGCCACTTGCCCAGCATGTAGTTCCGGTAGCCGTGCGGGCGCAGCATCTCGGGCAGGGTCCCGGCTTCCTTCGCGATCTTGCCGCGATAGCCTGGATAGCCGCTGTCGAAATTGGCCAGGCAGCCCACACCCACCGAGTGGTGGTTGCGCCCGGTCAGCAGCGCCGCCCGGGTGGTCGAGCACATGGCCGTGGTGTGGAATCCGGCGTAGCGCAGCCCTTCGGCCGCCAGCCGATCGATGGTGGGCGTGCGGATCGGCGAGCCGTAGCAGCCGAAGTCCGAGAAACCGACGTCGTCGAACAGCACGACCAGGATGTTGGGCGCCCCCTTCGGAGCCTTCGGCGGCTCGGGCCACTCCGGGGCCGAATCCGCCACTGTCCGCCCAATCCTGCCGGCCATATGCGCGACCCCTCCTCTGCTCGACGATTCAGAATGGCGAAGCCGCCGGAGCCCGCCAAGTCGGCGACTACCCAGTTCGCCCCTTCCCCTCAAGTGTCGGGTGGTGAACACTCGAATCGCAACCGTCGGGGGACGCGCGATGGCCGGGCTTTCGGATTCGATCCGCTATTTCTTCGAGACCAAGGCGCTCAATCCGCACGGCATCTGCCTGCTCTGGCGGCCGGAGCTGATCTGGACCCACGCGGTTTCCGACCTGCTGATCGGTCTTGCCTACTTCTCGATCCCGCTGGCGCTGGGGACCTTCCTCTACCATCGCCGCGACGTGCGCTTCAGCTGGGCGGTCTGGATGTTCGTGGCCTTCATCCTGCTCTGCGGCGTCACCCACTTCATGATGATCCTGACGCTCTGGGTTCCCGTCTACGGGGTCGAGGCCCTGATCAAGGCGGCCACCGCCGCGGTCTCGCTGGTCACCGCCGTGGCGCTCTGGCCCCTGCTGCCCAAGGCCATCGCCCTGCCCTCGACCCAGAAACTGCAGGCCAGCCTCGCCGAACGCGACGCCGCCCTCGTCGAGTTGCGCGGCGCCATGGCCACCATGGTCGAGATGCGCGAGCACGAGGCGCGCCAGAAGCTGCTGCTGGACGAACTGAACCACCGGGTGAAGAACACCCTGGCCTCGGTCCAGTCCGTGGCCGCCCAGACCCTGAACGACGCCAAGGGCATGGACGAGGTCCGAAACCTGTTCCTCGATCGGCTGATGGCGCTGTCGGCCACCCACAACCTGCTGGTCAAGCGCGAGTGGGAAGGCGCCTCGCTGCACGAACTCATCGACGAGGTGCTGAAGCCGTACGGCCGCCCCTATGCCTACGCCGGCCCCGATCTGCAGCTCGACGCCAACCTCGCCGTGAGCCTGGGCATGGCGCTGCACGAGCTCGCCACCAATGCGGTGAAGCACGGCGCCTGGAGCGGCTCGGGCCGGGTCGATATCGCCGTGACCACGACCGAGACCGCGCTCAACTTCATCTGGCACGAGAGCGGCGGCCCACCCGTGCCGACCCCCGGAAGGCGCGGTTTCGGCTCACGCCTGCTGGAGCGCGGCATTGCCTCCGAGGTCGACGGCGAGGTCACCCTCGACTTCGCCCCCGGCGGCCTGATCTGCATGATCCAGGCGCCGCTGTCGGCGCGCATGCGGGTAGGGGAGGCGGCTTAGCCCCGCCTCTCGGCCCAGAGCGCTTCGGCGCGCACCTTGAGCGCCTCGTTCATGGCCAGGAAGCCGCGGCGGACGGGGCCGCGCATGCGCTTGCCCAGCGACGGGCCCATCAGGCCGCCGAACAGCTCGCCGTTGTCGACCACGCAGCCGGTCTCGGCCAGCGGCGAGATCTCGATGTAGCGCAAGGTCCTGATCAGCCCGCCCATCAGCTTCAGCTCCCAATGGAGCTGTTCGTTGGGCACCCAGTCCAGGACGCGGGCCTTGAGCTCCTGGGTTTGTTGGCCGGGCAGCACGAGGTCCAGGGTCAGAATGTTCCCAATCCGGATCTCGCCCTCGGCGCGCGGATAGGTGGGGTTCCACTCGGACCATTGGGCCAGGTCATGGACCACCTCCCAGATCACCTCCTGCGGCGCCTGCACGCCGATGCGGTCCTCGACGCGGAAGCCTGTCGGGCCCTTGGGCGGCGGCGGCTTGCCCTCGGTCTGCAGCGACATGGTCTTGGGACCCATGGAGACTCGTCTTCCAAAAGGACCCGCCAGCAGGTCCGGCTCGGGTTTGAAGGGCATCAGGCCTGCTCCTTGATGCGCCAGGTGGCGCCGCTGGGACCATCCATCACTTCGACATTCAACGCGGCGAGTTCGGCGCGGATGCGGTCGGCCTCGGGCCAGTTCTTGGTCGCCCGCGCCGTCTGGCGGTCGGCGATCAGGGCCTCGACCTTGGTCTTGAGGTCGTCGTCGGCGCCGGTGTGGAACCACGCCTGCGGATCGCTGGTCAGGAAGCCCATGAGGTTCCCGGCTTCCACCAGCAGGTCCCGGCCGCTGGAAACGGCCCGCGCATCCTTGGCCATCACGCCCGCCCGCACCTTGTCGGCCAGCTGGAACAGGGCGGCGAAGGCGGTGGGGGTGTTGAGGTCGTCATGCAGCGCGGCCTCGACCGCGGCGTAGTCCGCCTCGGCCGCCGGATTGTCGTACCCGCCCGCCGCCGCTTCGCCGGCCAGGAAGCGGCCCGCGTCGTCCAGCACCCGGTAGAGGCGGTCCAGCGCGCTCTTGGCCTGCTCGATCAGTTCGCCGGTCCACTCCAGCGGCTGGCGATAGTGGCCGGCCAGCAGGGCCCAGCGCAGAGCCTCCCCCGGCCAGGTCTTCAGCAGGTCGTGCGCCAGGGCGACGTTGCCGACGCTCTTGGACATCTTCTCCTCGCCCATGTTCAGGAAGCCGTTGTGCATCCAGACATGGGCGTACTCGTGGCCGTGGCCGGCGCAGACGCCCTGGGCCAGCTCGTTCTCATGGTGCGGGAAGACCAGGTCGATGCCGCCGCCGTGGATGTCGATCGGCAGGCCCAGGGCCTGCTCGATCATGGCGGTGCACTCGATGTGCCAGCCGGGACGGCCGGGACCCCAGGGGCTCTCCCACTCGGGCTCGTTCGCCTTGGACGGCTTCCAGAGCACGAAGTCGGCCGGGTGGCGCTTGTAGGGGGCCACGTCGACGCGGGCGCCGGCGATCATCTCGTCCATCGGCCGGCCCGAGAGCTTGCCGTAGTCGGGGAACGCCTGGGTGTCGAACAGCACGTGCCCCTCCGCCGGATAGGCCGCGCCTTCCTTCACCAGGTCGCCGATGAACTTGACGATGGCGTCCATGGTCTCGGTCACCCGAGGCTGGAACGTGGGCGGCAAGGCGCCCAGCGCGGCGGCGTCGGCGTTGTAGGCGTCGAGGTAGCGGTTGGTGACCACCGAGATCGGCACGCCCTCCTCGGCGGCCTTCCGGTTGATCTTGTCGTCCACGTCCGTGACGTTGGCGGCGTACTTCACCGCGCCCTCGCCGTAGACGTCGCGCAGCACCCGGAACAGCAGGTCGAACACCACCACGGGCCGGAAATTCCCGATGTGCGCGAAGTTGTAGACCGTCGGCCCGCACACATAGAGCGTCACCCGCGACGGATCCTTAGGCGCGAACGGCCGCTTCGCGCGGCTCATGGTGTCGTAGAGGCTCAGGGTCATAGTCGGGGTTTACGCTGCGGACAGTTGCGGGGGTGGGTGATCGCCCCATATACAGATCGCCCGGACAAGAGGCCATGCGCCCACGTCCGCCGTGAAAGGGTGGCACGCGTCATTTCCGGAACCCTCGTTCCGGCGCAACTCAGCCCTGGGAAGAAATTCAGCCTCATGGACGCTATTTCCCGCGACCGAACCCTGATCGGGTCCGACGATGGAAACCTTGAGCCGGTCGTGCGACCCACGCGTGAGGAGGCCATGGAGGCCGTCCGGACGCTGATCGCCTGGGCCGGAGACGACCCGCGCCGCGAAGGCGTGATCGACACCCCCAAACGGGTGGTCGACGCCTACGGCGAATGGTTCGAGGGCTACACCCTCGACCCGGCGAAGGAGCTCAGCCGCACCTTCGAGGACGTCCAGGGCTACGACGACATCGTCATGCTCCGCGAGATCGAGGTCGAGAGCCACTGCGAGCACCACATGGCCCCGTTCCTGGGCAAGGCCTACGTGGCCTACATGCCGACGAACCGGGTGGTGGGCATCTCCAAGCTGGCCAAGGTGGTCGAGATCTTCGCCCGCCGGCTCCAGACCCAGGAGACCATGACCCAGCAGATCGCCGACGCCATCACCGACAGCCTGCGCCCCGCCGGCGTGGCCGTCCTGATCGACGCGGCGCACCAGTGCATGACCACCCGCGGCGTCCACCACCGCCACGTCTCGACCATCACCACCCAGTTCACCGGCGTCTTCAAGACCGACCCCACCCTGCGCCAGCGCTTCCTGGACTTCGTGAACCGGTAAGAGACCACAGCTCTCACCTCCCCCGTCGCGGCAGCGACGGTTGGTCCCGCCGCTTCGCGGGGAGGCAAGAGACGTTGCCGAAGTCTGAGCAGGGTGGCTTGCGGCGGTTCTGAGCTCAGAGAAGCCGCGTTTCCCCTTCACACTTGAACCGGGTGCGCGAAGCATCCGCGGTCTGGCGGGCCAGCTCATTGGAGCCGTGGGTGGAGCCGACCGTGCAGGATGTCCCATCCGCCCGAAGGCGATAGACAACAAGCCGCGACGTAGCTCCGCCCGCCGCCGCTGGCGCCCGCATCCTCAGGATAGCGGCGAAAGGTTCGAACGAACCTCTCACCCGGCGGCCGCGCCACTCGACTGGCCACCTATCATCGCGGTCCAAGCTGAACATGTTGCTGGTCTCATTGGGTCTGGACCCAAGCCCGACGTAGAGGCGAGCCGAGTCTGAGTACCTCAGCCAGACCGATATCTGTCCGTAACCCCTGCAGCGATGGCGGACCCAGTCCTCGCCCTCGCCGACGTCCCCGTGCTCAAGCTTCCGGCAGTCGTTCAAGTAGGTGTAGCGGCTCTCGATTGCCCCACGCCCGGCCTGGTCGGCAGAAGCAGTCGCGGCCCAAAGCCAAACGGCAAGTGCGGACAAGGCTCGGACAGATGTCATCGTGTGCTAACCCTGGCGCACCCGGAGAACGTCCGCAACGGATCGAAATCGGCCGTTGGCTTCCGCCGTTGGCGGCCCCTACCCCCTGAAGTTATCCTTCGCCGCCCGCACTGCCCCGAACGCCGTCGCGTCGGGCTGACCGGCCGCGCCGACCCGGGCCGCCAGCAGGGGCGCGCGCAGGAAGGGGTTGGTGGCCTTCTCCAGGCCGATGGTGGTGGGCACGGTCCACTCGTCGCGCTCGCGGGCGGCGAAGACCGCCTCGGCGCGCGTCTTCACGGCCGGGCTGTCGTCCACCGAGAGCGCGAAGCGGGCGTTGGAGGCGGTGTATTCGTGCGCGCAGTAGACGGTGGTGTCGTCGGGCAGGGCGGCCAGGCGCTGCAGGCTGTCCCACATCTGCTCCGGCGTGCCCTCGAACAGCCGGCCGCAGCCCAGGGCGAACAGGGTGTCGCCGACGAAGGCGATCCGGTCGGCGGCGTCGAAAAAGGCGATGTGGCCCAGGGTGTGGCCGCCGGAGTCGATCACCTGGAAGCTCGTCTCGCCCAGTTCGACCACGTCGCCGTGTTTCACCTCGCGGTCCAGCGGGGCGATGCGGGTCACCTCGCCCGGCCCGACGATGGTGCAGCCGGTGATGGACTTGATGTCGGCGTTGCCGCCGGCGTGGTCCGGGTGCCAGTGGGTGTTGAGGATCATGTCGAGATCCCAGTCCAGGGTCTCCAGCTCGCGCAGGATGGCCGCCGTGTCGGGCGTGTCGATGCAGGCCGTCAGGCCGCTGGCCTCGTCGCGGATCAGGAAGCCGTAGTTGTCCGACAGGCAGGGAAACTGGTGGACGGTCAGCGGCATGGTGGAAACTCCCGAACGTTGGTGACGATTTAGGGTGGCGACCGGCCTCCGTCGAGCTTAGCCAAGCATCATGCGCCGCGACGTGCTCGAGCTTCGTCAGTTCTACGCCTCCGACCTGGGTCGGGCGGCGCGCGCCATGGTGGAGCGCAAGCTGGCCGAGGCCTGGGGCGATGTCGCCGGCCTGGACGTGCTGGTCCTGGGCTACGCCACCCCCTTCGCCACCCAGCTGCGGCCCCGGGCGCGCCGCGTGGTCGCCGCCATGCCGGCGCAGCAGGGGGTCGAGGTCTGGCCGGGCGACGGCAAGAACCTGTCGACCCTCACCCCCGAGGACTGCCTGCCCTTCACCAACGCGCTGTTCGACCGGATCCTGGTCGTGCACGGGCTGGAGGAGAGCGCCGATCCGGTGGCCTTCCTGCGCGAGGTCTGGCGGGTGCTGGCGCCCTCCGGTCGCGCGATCATCACGGTCGCGTCGCGCAACGGCCTGTGGGCCAATACCGAGAAGACCCCCTTCGGCCATGGGCGGCCCTACAGCCGAAGCCAGCTCGCCGAGCTGATGCGCGAGGCCGACCTGGAACCCTCCGGCTGGACCCGGGCGCTCTATGTGCCGCCGGTGAACTGGATGGCGGGCTGGGCCGAGGGCTTCGAACAGGCCGGCTCGCGGCTGTGGCCGGGGTTCGCCGGCCTGCTGCTGATGGAGGCGGTGAAACAGACCTTCGCCGTCAAGCCGCAGGGACAGCGCGCCCGGGTGCGCGCCGCGCGGCCGGTGCTGGCGGGCGCCCCCGGCGCGGCGCCGGTTTCGCGGGCGCCGGACGTGGCCGTCCTGCGAGATCGCTTGGCGCCGCCGCGGTGAAGGTCTTAGCTGTTCCTGCAGGATTCTGAGTTCCACGGAGGCGTCAGGGCGCATGAAACTGATCATCGCGGTCATCAAGCCCAGCCGCCTCGACGCGGTGCTGGATGCGGTCACCGAGGCAGGGGCCTCTGGCCTCACCGTCACCGAGGTCCGGGGCTATGGCCGCCAGCGCGGCAAGACCGAGGTCTATCGCGGCGCCGAGTACGAGGTGAAGCTGCTGCCCAAGGTGAAGCTGGAGATCGCGGCGCCCGCCGACATCGTCGAAGCCGTCATTGAAGCGATCCAGACCGCCGCCAATACCAACAAGATCGGCGACGGCAAGATCTTCGTCCTGGACCTGGAACGGGCGCTCCGCATCCGCACCGGCGAGCAGGACGCCGCGGCGATCGCGGGCTGACCCATCCGCCGGAGCCTCCCATGAAGGCCGGGCTCCTCGCCGCCATGCTTGTGGTCCTGGCCGCCGCCCCGGCCGCCGCCGCCGACCTGACCGCCGCCCAGGCGGTCGAGGCGCTGCGCCGTCACGTCTGCTTCAGCCGCATCTGGTGGGCCGACCCCTACGCGCGCCTGGGCCAGACCGTGACGGTGGACCTGCGGATCGACGGGCGCGCCGCCTATCTCTGGAGCGAGGACATGCGCGCCGTCCCCCGCGTGCGCCGCTGGGCCGACAGCTACATGGTGGCCGTCCGCCCCGTCGGCCCCGTGGTGACCCAGCGCTCCGGCTACAACATCGAACTGCTGCGCGGCGAGCCGGCCTATGAGCGGGAACGCCGCCGCGTCTACGCCGCCCAGACCCAGCGCGTGCGCGTCGAACTGCCCGCCAGCTGCGAGCCCCGGTTCGAGCCCGATACGCCCGCCAAGGCCGAGATGAAGGCGGCGGTGACCAGCGCGCTTTCCACCGCCATCGCCACCTGGGGGCGGCGCCCGGCGCGGGGCGGCGTGCGGATGACCCTCGCCAACTTCAACCCCGACTATCCCGAGACCTTCGCCTACCGCCAGGACACCGGCGAGGTGCTGCGCATCCGGCTGCCGGCCAGCGACCCCGCCGGCCGCTACGTCGTGGCCCCGGTTCCCCCCGGCATCGCCACCGCCCAGCTCCGCCGCCTGATCCAGAAGTACGGAGAGACCAAGCTGGTGACGGTGCGCTAGGAGCGAGCCAAAGGCGTACCTTAGGGAACGAGCAGCATCGGCATTGATCTAACGGCTGCCATATTACCTTCTAGGCCCTGTGTAGTACGTTTTAAACGTATTACATCTCACCCTTGGATAGGCACGCAGACAGGGAGCGTGACATGACCGACCACGAATACGCTCTCTGCATCGACGCGTTCACGCCCGAGACCATTCCGATGGCCCGCCTAGCGCAGTACATGACTGCGCTGGCTGAGCTCGTCGGCTTCAAAGAGACCACGCACTTCGTTCGGATTGAACCGGGGAGTGCCCGATTGGTGAGCAGGGTCGAACAACAAGACTTGCCTAAGGTCGAGCGTCGGTTGGCGACGCTGCATACGCTTGAGCCGGCCGCGGGGCTCGCCAAGGCCTTCAAGCAGATTGACGATCTGCTTGCCGAAGACAATGCGGTCGCCAAGTTCACCAGCCCCAAGGGCGCCATCATTGAATTTCCAGGTCGAGATCGGCCGCGGGCGCTTTCGTTTTCCGCCTTCAGGCAAGAGGGTTCCATCGATGGCGTGATCGTGAACATCGGCGGTCGCGACAGCACCGCGCACGTCATCCTGCAAGACGGCGCGGTGAACTACTCAAACATCGACCTTCAACGCAGCACCGCGCGCGAGCTGGCCAAGCATTTGTACGGTCCAAAGGTGCGGCTGTACGGGAGCGGTCGATGGGAGCGGCATCCGGACGGGGCGTGGAAGCTGTTGAGCTTCAAGGTCGATCGGTACGAAGTTCTAGATGAAGCGCCGCTCGCTAGCGTGTTCGCGGACGTGCGCGCCGCTATGCAGGATGGCGGTGATCGGTCGCGAACTGCCTACGCCGACCTCATGGCCCTACGGCTCGGCGACGGTGACGTTCATTGATCGTCCTGGATGCGGCCACGCTGATGCTCCTGGTCGATCCAGCGGCAAATCCCCCCGTTGATCCTGGGACCGGCTTGCCACTTGAGCGAGTTGCGGAACGGCTCGCGCGTCTCGAAGCGGAAATGGAGCGCTCCAACGAGACTATCGTGGTCCCCACGCCTGCGCTGGCTGAAATCCTGGTGGGCCTAGGCGACAGCGCGCCAGCCGTGCTGGATCGGCTGCAGCGCTCCGCCAGGTTCAAGATTGTGGACTTCGACGTGCGGGCAGCCGTGGAAATGGCAGCAATGACCCGGGAAGCGATGGTCGCGGGGGACAAGAAGGCCGGCTCTGAGGCACCCTGGCAGAAGATCAAGATAGATCGTCAGATCATCGCGATCGCCCGCGTGATGGGGGTAACCCGCATCTACTCCGACGATGGTGGTCTTGCGTCATTCGCAGCCAAGATCGGGATCGAGGTCGTACCGATGTGGAAGCTTCCTCTACCGGACCCGCCGCCTCCCAGCCTCTTTGGCGAGTACGAGTCGCAATTTTAGACTTCCCCTTGCGGGAGGGAAGTCAGCGCTTCCGCCCCTTCTTCGCCGGCGGCTCGGCTCCCGCCAGCTCCACCTCGCCGAACAGGTTCTGCGGGGGCGGGGCGGCCGCCGCGATCTGGGGCTCCGCCTTGCGGCTCAGCAGGAACAGCGCCGTCTCCGCGCGCCAGTTCTCGATCGGCTGGCGCGGGTCGATGGCGCGGGCGGGTTTGCCGTCGGCCAGGGCCGCGCAGCCGTCGATGCGCAACTCCAGCGCGTCGCAGAGGCTGGTGAAGTCGCGCAGCGTGCAGAGGTGGATGTTGGGCGTCGACCACCAGGGCTCAGGCAGGGCGCCGGTCTCCGGCATCCGGCCTCGGGACAGCAGCGCCCACCTGACCTTCCAGTGACCGAAGTTCGGCACCGAGACCACCGCCTGGTCGGCGATGCGCAGCAGTTCGGAGAGCACGTGCTTGGGCTCGCGCATCTGCTGCAGGGTCTTGCTCAGGATCGCGTAGTCGAAGGCCCGGGTCGGGAAGTGGTCCAGGTCGCGGTCGCCGTCGCCCTGCACCACGGCCAGGCCACGCGCCAGGCAGGCGGCCACGCCCTCCGGGCTGATCTCCAGCCCCTGGCCGTCGACGCCCTTCTCGCGGGTCAGCAGCTCCAAGAGCTCGCCCTCGCCACAGCCGATGTCCAGCACGCGCGCGTTCGGGCGCACCAGCTTCAGAATCTCGGCGAAGTCTTCCCGTATGGCGCTCACGCCAGGCCCCGCGCGGTGGCCTGGGCGGCCAGGAAGCCCCGCAGCGTCTGGTCCAGCAGCGGGTCGTCCAGGAAGATGGCGTCGTGGCCCTTGTCGGTCTGGATCTCGGCGAAGCTGGCCCGGCAGCCGGCGCCATTCAGCGCGCGGACGATGTCGCGGCTCTCGGGCGTGGGATAGAGCCAGTCGGACGAGAAGCTGAGCACGCAGAACTTCACCGCGCGGGCCTTCACGAACGCCTCGGCCAGCACGCCGCCGTGCTTGGCCCCCAGGTCGAAGTAGTCCAGGGCTCGGGTGATGTAGAGATAGCTGTTGGCGTCGAACCGGTCGACGAAGCTGGTCCCCTGGTGGCGCAGGTAGCTCTCGACCTGGAAGTCGGCGTCGAAGCCCCACGACAGGCCGTCGCGCTGCAGCTCGCGGCCGAACTTCCGCTGCAGCGCCTGTTCCGACAGGTAGGTGATGTGCGCGGCCATGCGGGCCACGGCCAGGCCCTTCTCCGGTCGCACTCCGGCTTCCAGATAGGCGCCGCCCACCCAGTTGGGATCGGCCATGATCGCCTGGCGGCCCACCTCGTGGAAGGCGATGTTCTGGGCCGAGTGGCGCGCGGCGGCGGCGATCACCACCGCCGAGAACAGCTTCTCGGGATAGTCCGCCGCCCACTGCAGCACCTGCATGCCGCCCATGGAGCCGCCGATCGCCGCGAACAGGGTGTCGATCCCCAGGGCCTCGATCAGCATCGCCTGGGCGCGGACCATGTCGCCGATGGTGATGACCGGGAATTTCAGGCCGTAGGGGGCGTTGGTGGCCGGGTCCATCGAGGCCGGCCCGGTGCTGCCCATGCAGCCGCCGATGACGTTGGTGCAGATGATGAAGTGGCGTTCCGGGTCCAGCACCAGGCCCGGGCCCACGAAGCGGTCCCACCAGCCGGGCTTGCCGGTCACCGGATGCGTCGAGGCCAGGTGCTGGTCGCCGGTGAGCGCGTGGCACACCAGGACCGCGTTCGACTTGGCCGCGTTCAGCCGGCCGTAGGTCTTGTAGCCGATCTCCAGCGGAGCCAGCTTCGCGCCCGAATCCAGGCGCAGGGGCTGGGTCGCCGGAAACCGCCAGGTCCCGCCGCCCGTCTCGATGCCCGCCGTGATGGGGACCTGCGCCGTCATGGCCGCGTTGGACCGTCTCGCCCTGGCGGTGTCAATGGCCTGCGATCCGCGCCCGCCCCGCGCCATCCGCCACTTTCTTGGCGGCTATCGTCCGCGCAGGCCGGTTTCCACTTTGCCCGCCCGCGCGCGCCTGGGCTATGACGGCGGCTGGGTAAGGGAGCGTCCATGGATCGTCTGATCCTCCTGAGGCACGGCAAGGCCGAGTCGGATTCCGAGAGCGGCGACGATTTCGACCGGCGCCTGGCCCCCCGCGGGATCCGCGAATCCGCCGAGATGGGCGCCCAGCTCGCCGACATGGGCTTCCGGCCCGACGTCGCCCTGGTCTCGCCCGCCGCCCGCGCGCGCGGCACCTGGGAGGCCGCCTGCGCCGCCTTCCCGGGCGCCGAGACCCGCTTCGACGACGACCTCTACCACGCCGAATCCGGCGTCATCCGCCGCGCCGCCGAGGCCGCGGGCCAGGCCTGCGCCACCGTGATCGTCGTGGGCCACAATCCGGGGATGCAGGAGCTGACCCTCCAGCTGCTGATCGAGGGCTCGGCGCCGTCCAGCCTGATCGCCCGCGCCCAGCGCAACTTCCCGACCGCGGGGGCGGCGGTGTTCCTGTTCGACGCCAACGGCCGGCCGCACTTCGACGGCCTGTTCTTCCCGGAGCGTTGAGCTTGCGCATCTACAAGATCCTGCCGCGCGCCGAATGGACGGCCGCGCAGGCCGCCGGGCGCTTCGAGGGCTCGGCGATCGACCACCAGGACGGCTACATCCACTTCTCCACCGGCGCCCAGGCCAAGGAGACGGCGCGGCGCTATTTCGCCGGCGTGGCGGATCTGGTCGTGCTGGAGGTCGAGGGTGACGACCTGGGCGAGGCGCTGAAGTGGGAACCCTCGCGCGGCGGCGACCTCTTCCCGCACCTCTATGGCCCGCTGGCGGTGGGCGACGTACGAGCGGTCCACGAGGCGCCGCCGGACGCCGACGGCACGCCGGAGACCCCGGCGTGAACGACCTCCACGGCCTGGCCACCCGCGCCCTGCACGTCCTCGACCCCGAGGACGCCCACACCGCCGCGCTCGCCGGCCTGAAGCTGGGTCTGGGTCCTTGCGCGCCCGCCGACGATCCGATCCTGGCGACCGAACTCGCGGGGATGAATCTGCCCAATCCGGTGGGGCTGGCCCCCGGCTTCGACAAGAACGCCGAGGTGTTCGGCCCCATGCTGCGCGCCGGCTTCGGCTTCGTGGAGTGCGGCACGGTCACGCCGAAGCCCCAGGCCGGCAACCCGCGCCCGCGCCTGTTCCGCCTCACCGAGGACCGGGCGGTGATCAACCGCATGGGCTTCAACAACCAGGGGCTGGAGCCCTTCGCCGCCCGCCTGTCGCGGCGGGGCCCGGGCGTGGTGGGCGCCAACTTCGGGGCCAACAAGGACTCCGAAGACCGCATCGCCGACTATGTCACCGGCCTGACCCGGCTCTGGGGCCTGGCCAGCTATTTCACTATCAACATCTCCTCGCCCAACACGCCGGGCCTGCGCGCCCTGCAGACCAGGGCCGCCCTGGACGAGCTGCTGGGCCGGGTGACGGAAGCCGCCGCCGCGCTGCCGCCGGCCGGCCGCGCGCCCATGTTCCTGAAGGTCGCCCCCGACCTGGAGGACGGCGAGGTCGGGGCCATCTCCGACACCGTCGCCGCCCACGCCCTGGCCGGCGTCATCGTCTCCAACACCACGATCACCCGTCCGGCCCTGAAATCCCCGCACCGGGACGAGGCCGGCGGCCTGTCCGGCGCGCCGCTGACGGCCCTGTCGACGGAGATGCTGGCCCGCTTCCGCGCGGCCTCGGCCGGGCGCTTCGTGCTGGTGGGCGCGGGCGGGATCGGCTCCGGCGCGGACGCCTACGCCAAGCTGCGCGCGGGCGCCTCGGCGGTGCAGCTCTATTCGGCCCTGGCCTTCGAAGGGCCGGGTCTCGTGGTTCGCATCAAGCGCGAGCTGGCGGAACGCCTGCGCGCCGACGGCTTTGCGTCCGTGGCGGAGGCGGTCGGGGCAGGATAGCTTCAGCTTGCCGGCGCTTACGTTGCCGCAACGCCTCTGCTGCACTAATTCGGAGGACAATGGCGGACCCACCGACCGAAGCTCCCGAGCGGAACCGGCGCCGCCTCTTCTGGCCCGGCGGCCTCTCCGCGCGCCTCCTGGTCCTCACCGTCGTGTTCGCCGCCCTGGGCGGGGCCCTGGCCATCCCCCCCGCCATGGCCGCCTATGAGCAGCAATGGCTGCTGGACCGGGTCCGCGCCGCCGAACTGGCCTCGCTCGCGCCCGAGGTCGATCCCGACCGGGTGGTCTCCGAACAGCTCAAGACCCAGCTCCTGGAAGGCGCCGGGGTCGAGATCGTGTCCGTCTCCATCGACGGCGTCCGCTCGCTGGTGTTCTCCGGCGCCCGGCCCGCCAAGCCGCCCTATGTGGTGGACCTGCGCCCGCGCGCGGCGGGCCTGGCCCTCTTCGCGCCGTTCCAGACCCTGCTGGGCGACGGCGGCCAGATGCGGGTGATGGCCGAGCCGCGCTTCCGCAAGGAGGTGGACTTCATCGAGTTCGTCGCCAATGACGTGGAGCTCAAGCGCGCCCTGGCCAGCTACCTCTGGCGCCTGGTGGCGATCGTGGCCGGGGTGGCGGCGCTGGCCGGCCTGATCGTCTACCTGGCGCTCAACCTGTTCCTCGTGCGCCCCATGCAGCGGATCACCTTCGCGATGGAGCGGTTCCGGGCCAACCCCGACGATCCGGCCGCCGTGGTCCAGCTCTCCGGCCGCCGCGACGAGATCGGCCGCGCCGAGACCGAGCTCGACCGCATGCAGGCCGACCTGCGCGTGGCGCTGAACTCCCGCGCCCGGCTGGCGGCCCTGGGCGAGGCGGTGGCCAAGATCAACCACGACCTGAAGAACATGCTGACCAGCGCCCAGCTCGCTTCGGAGCGGCTGGCCGCGTCCAAGGACCCCAAGGTCAGCCAGGCGCTGCCCCGCCTGGAGCGCGCCCTGGACCGCGCCGTGAAACTGGCCGCCGACACCCTGGTCTACGGCAAGACCCAGGAGGCCGCGCCCGAGACCCAGACCGTCCAGCTGGCCGAGGCGCTCAAGGAAGCCGCCGCCGAGGCGCGCCTGGCCGGTTCCGGCGTCAAGCTCGTCTCCAAGGTGGCGCCCGGCGACCAGGTGACCGCCGACCCCGACCAGCTGCACCGGATCCTGGTCAACCTGCTGCGCAACGCCCGCCAGGCCATCGAGCACCAGGACGGCCGCGGCGGCGTCGGCCGCGTCGAGGTCTCGATGGAGGCGGTGGGCGGCGCCAGCCTGATCCGCATCTCCGACGACGGCCCGGGCGTGCCCGAACGCATCCGCGACCGCCTGTTCCAGCCCTTCGCCGGCTCCGGCCGCCCGGACAGCACCGGGCTGGGCCTCGCCATCGCCCGCGAGCTGGCTCAGGGCCACGGCGGCGACCTGACCCTGTCGGTCACCGGGGAGCAGGGGACGGTGTTCGAACTGCGGTTGCCCGGCGCGCCACCGCCGAAAACCCGGGCGCGGCGGGCGCGGGCGGAGGGGTAAAGCCGACGACCGGCCGAGACCGCCGTCGGTGTTCAGCGAACCGTTTCGGTCTCCTTGGGCGCTGAAACCTGGCGCGTCCGGGCCTGGGACTTGGGCTTTGGCAGGAGGCGGAAGCGCGTCTGGCACCACCCGAAGTCGACGCCCACGTCGAGCAGGGCGTCGGAACGTCCGCAGGGGCAGCCAAATTCCATGACCCCGAGAACCCGGTAGGTCTCGCCGGCCTGGAGGGGCACCGGCCTACCGGTGGCGTGGTTTGGGGCGGCGTTGACGCAGAGAACCAGATCGCCAGGGCCGACAGCGTCGCTCATAGCTTTCACCCACTCGCCTGAGGGAAGTTTAGACCCTTACCCGCAACGGGCAAAGCGCCCCGCCGCCGAAGGCGCAGGCGCGGCGGGTTAGCAGCCCAACGCCACCCCACCACGCTCGCACCCAAAAGCTCGTCATCCCCGGGCTTGTCCCGGGGATGCACCCCTCGGCGGCGCGGTCGGGGTCGCGGGTCGCGCGGGGGCGGAGACGTCAGTGTCCACTATCGGGCCCGCTGCAGGCTTTGAGGGGCCGGTTTTTCCTTTCCCGCGGAACGCGGGAGAGGAAGTCTAGGGCGCGGCCACCGGCGGCTTCTGCGGGAAGCCGCCGGCCCGCGCGACCGACGAGGCCACGCGCTTGCCCAGCAGGTCCGAGGCCCAGGTCCCGATCTCGATGAGCTGGTCCAGGTCATAGCCGGTCTCGAAGCCGGCGCGTTCCAGCATGTAGACCAGGTCCTCGGTGCCGATGTTGCCCGTGGCGTTCGGCGCGAACGGACAGCCGCCCAGGCCGCCGACCGAAGCGTCCAGCACATCGACCCCGGCCTCGACACCCGCGAAGGCGTTGGCCAGGCCGGTGTTGCGGGTGTCGTGGAAGTGCAGGCGCAGCGGGATGTGCCCGGCGGCCGTCTTCGCCAGTTCGACCCGCCGGCGCACGGCCCAGGGATCGGCCACGCCGATGGTGTCGGCCAGCGCGATCTCGGCCACCCTCAGATCGGCGGCGGCCCTGACGATGTCGACGATCCGGTCCTCCGGGACCTCGCCGTCGAACGGGCAGCCGAACGCGACGGAGACGGTCACCGTGACGGGCGGATCTTCCTTGCGGCGCACGCCCATGATGTTGGCCATGGTGGTGATCTGTTCGTCGACGCTGGCGCCCTGGTTGCGGATGCCGAAGCCGTCCGTGGCGCAGACCACCACATTGGCCTCGTCGCAGCCGGCGTCCAGGCAGCGCTCCCAGCCGCGCAGGTTCAGCACCAGGCCGATGCGCGAGCGCCCTTCCTTGTGGGGCAGGGCGGCCATGATCTCCTCGGCGCCGGCCATCTGCGGCACGCGCTTGGGGTTGACGAACGAGACCACCTCCATGCGCTTCGCGCCGGCGGCCTCCAGCCGCTGGATCATCTCCAGCTTCTGGCCCACGTCGAACAGGGTCTTCTCGTTCTGCAGGCCGTCCCGGGGCCCCACTTCCACGATCTCGATACGGCGGCTCATCGTCGGACCTCGTTCAGCACTTCGGGCGCCACATAGACCCGAAGCGTCATCGGATCACCCTTCGAGTAGTTGATGCCGCCAACGCTGGCGACGAGCGCCGCCGAGCCGCCGCGGGCCTCGAGCGCGTCGCGGAAGGCGGTTTCCTCCTTCTGCTCGACAATGGCCGGGCGGCCCTCGACGATCGCCTGGGCGGCCTCGGCCGGGCCGTCCAGCTCGGTGGCGGTGCCCAGGGCGAAGACCAGACTGGGCTCGGCGAAGCCCGCCACCGCCACCGGCGCCTCGGCGACGCCCTGGCGGGGCAGCAGGCGCGCCTGGCCCAGCGCCCGCTCCAGCCGATCCGACAGCCACAGCGGGTCCAGGCGCGGGGCGAGCGCCGCGGCCAGGGCCGCGTGGCCCAGGACGGCGAGGACGAGGGATGAGAACATGGCGGCCTGCGGGGCGTCGCGCACCATGAGATAGGCGCCCACCAGGCCCGCCGCCGCCAGCAGCCCGCCGGCCAGGGTCGCGGCCCAGGCGTCCGAGGCGTCGCCGTAGATCGACAGCAGGTAGAAGACCGCCGCGGCCAGGACCAGGCCGACCACGGCCAGCAGGCCGGCCCCCAGCCAGCGCGCCACGGCGCCGATGGGCTCGGCCAGCGCGCGGGCGGCCAGCCAGGCCAGGGCGCCGTACACCGGCATCAGATAGTGCGGCAGCTTGGTGGGCAGGGCCTCGAAGACGATCCAGGCGGGGATCAGCCAGGCGAGGGCGAATCGCACGCCGGGCTCAGCGCGATGGCGCCACGCCGCCACCGCCGCGGCGGGCAGCAACAGGGTCATCGGGAAGGTCAGCAGGGGGGTCAGCAGCAGGTGATAGCCCGGCGGCGCGCCGTGGGTCTCCTGGCCGCCGGCCAGCTTGGGCGCCAGGTCCGACCCCACCGCCTCGGTCCAGAAGCCGCCGTCGGTGGCCACGGTCACGGCCCCGGCCCAGGGTCCCACGATGGCCAGCACGATGATCAGGCCCCACCACCAGCGCATCCCCGCCAGCCAGCCGGTCTTCCGGTCCCAGACCGCCAGCACGGCCATGGCCAGGAACGCGATCATCGGCCCGATGGGCCCCTTGATCAGCGCCGAGATCGCCAGGGCCACCCAGAAGATCCACACCACCCGCCGACCCGCCGGCGGCCCGCCGCGATGCGCGGCGTAGAGGCGGGCCAGGGCCGCCAATGCCAGGGTCGTCGTCCCGGCCAGCGCCGAATCGGTCTTGGCGATGAAGGCCTCGGTGGAGACCAGCAGGGTCGCGCCCAGCATGGCGCCGGCCATCAGGGCGGTGCGGCGGTCGAAGAAGGCCCCGGCCCCCCAGGCGCAGGCCGCCGCGGCCAGCATGGCGCCCAGCAGCGAAGGGACCCGGTAGGCCCAGATCTGCCGCGCCTCGGGACTGGACAGGGTGCTGACGCTGAGCGCCTGCAGCCAGTGGATGCCCACCGGCTTCTTGAACCGCGGCCCGTCCTGGAAGCGGATCACGACATAGTCGTCGCTCTCCAGCATCTGGGCGGTGGCCTGGGCGAAGCGCGCCTCGTCGCGGTCGAGCGGCGGCATGGCCAAGAGGCCGGGCAAGCCGGCTAGGAAGGCGATGAAGGCGGCGAGCGCCGGCCCCCGCCAACCGCCGCTCCATTTCGTCAGGGCGCCATCCAGCGTCATGGGGCGTGCATACCACGATCCTTTCTCCCGCCATCTTTTCCGCTATGAGCGGACGATGGCTTCTGCGCCCGACATCTCCGTGCCCGATATCTCGGTCGTGGTTCCCGTCTTCGATGAGGAAGGCGCCGCGCCCGCCCTGGCGCGCGAGATCGCGGCCGCGTTCGCCGGCCGGTCGTTCGAGATGATCTTCGTGGACGACGCCAGTCGCGACGGCACACGCGCGGCCCTGAAGGCGCTCTCGCCCGAGATCCCGCAGCTCCGCGTGCTGGCCCACCGGACGAACTCCGGCCAGAGCCGCTCGATCCGCACGGGCGTGCTCGCGGCCCGCGCCCCGGTGATCGTCACCCTGGACGGCGACGGCCAGAACGACCCCGCCGACGGCCCGGCCCTGGTGGACGCCCTGACCGCGGGGCCGGCCGAGCTGGTCCTCGTGGGCGGTGAGCGGGTGAAGCGCCAGGACAGCCAGGCCAAGAAGCTGGCGTCCAAGGTCGGCAACGGCGTACGCAAGCGGCTGCTGAGAGACACGGCCAACGACACCGGCTGCGGGCTGAAGGCGTTCCGGCGCGAGGCCTTCCTGCGGCTCCCCTACTTCGACCACATCCACCGCTACCTGCCGGCCCTGATGCTGCGCGAGGGCTACCGGGTCGAGTTCCGCCCCGTACACCATCGTCACCGCCAGACCGGCCAGTCGAAGTACACCAACTTCGGCCGGCTGATGGCCTCGCTCTCCGACCTGTTCGGGGTGATGTGGCTGCAATCCCGGGCCCGGAACCCGGGTGGGGTGGATGAGGTCTGAGTCCAAGTCCGCCGAGAGGACGACCTGGACTATTCTCCTCACCCGTAGGGGGAGGGGGACCGGCCGAAGGACGGTGGAGGGGGAGCGACGCAAGGCTCGGCGCTCCCGGCAAACCCCCTCCACCATGCTGCGCATGGTCCCCCTCCCCC
>Ga0255338_1000721_pt1 | contig 85953 bp, 84 predicted proteins | sample MeOH1_35cm_T4_19_FD_203715 | JGI IMG/M metagenome (GOLD analysis project Ga0255338, IMG submission 203715) | Sandy soil microbial communities from University of British Columbia, Vancouver, Canada - MeOH1_35cm_T4_195 | ecosystem: Engineered > Artificial ecosystem > Sand microcosm > Unclassified ... | reverse complement strand
GGCAGTCCACGTGCGCATAGTGACGGTTGGCCGTCTCGTACTCCACGTGCGCCGTGTTGATCGTGATGCCGCGCGCCTTTTCTTCCGGAGCCGCGTCGATTTCGTCGTACTTCTTCGCCTCACCACCGAACTTCGCCGACAGCACCGTCGCGATCGCCGCCGTCAACGTCGTCTTGCCATGGTCCACGTGACCAATCGTGCCCACGTTCACGTGCGGCTTGGTACGCTCGAATTTTCCTTTTGCCATTTTTCAATCCTCGAAAGAGCAAAGCCCGTGTGTTGGTTTAACGTCTGCACCATGCTGCCGAATCCACCGCCACGGGCAACGGGGGGCGCACGGTCGCAGACAGATCACTGAGAGCCGTGCGCCTTACTTGGCGCGTGCGGCAACAATCGCCTCGGCCACGTTGCGCGGCGCTTCGGCGTAATGCTTGAACTCCATCGTGTACGTCGCACGGCCTTGAGACATCGACCGCAGCGTGGTGGAGTACCCGAACATCTCGGACAACGGCACTTCGGCCTTGATCGCCTTGCCGCCACCGATCATGTCTTCCATGCCCTGGACCATGCCACGGCGGGAAGAAAGGTCGCCCATCACGTTGCCGGCGTAGTCCTCGGGCGTCTCGACTTCCACGGCCATCATCGGCTCGAGAATGACCGGAGATGCCTTCCTGCAGCCTTCCTTGAAGCCGAAAATGGCCGCCATCTTGAAGGCCTGTTCGGACGAGTCCACGTCGTGGTACGAACCGAAGGTCAGCGTGACCTTGACGTCGACCACCGGGTAACCGGCAAGCACGCCGGTGTTCAGCGCTTCGATCACACCCTTTTCGACGGCCGGGATGTATTCGCGCGGCACCACGCCGCCCTTGATCGCGTCGACGAACTCAAAACCCTTGCCGGGCTCCTGAGGCTCGATCGTGAAGACGACGTGACCGTACTGGCCCTTGCCGCCCGATTGACGCACGAACTTGCCCTCGACATCGCTGACCGACTTGCGGATGGTTTCGCGGTAGGCAACCTGCGGCTTGCCGACATTGGCTTCCACACCGAATTCGCGCTTCATGCGGTCCACGATGATCTCGAGGTGCAATTCGCCCATGCCCGAGATGATGGTCTGGCCGGACTCTTCGTCAGTACGCACGCGGAAGGACGGATCCTCCTGTGCCAGGCGCTGCAGGGCAATGCCCATCTTTTCCTGGTCGGCCTTGGTCTTGGGCTCCACTGCCTGGGCGATCACGGGCTCCGGGAACTCCATGCGCTCGAGCGTGATGACCGAATCGGGATCGCACAGGGTTTCGCCCGTGGTGACGTCCTTCAGGCCGACGCAGGCAGCAATGTCGCCGGCGCGGATTTCGTCGACTTCCTGGCGCTCGTTTGCGTGCATCTGCACGATCCGGCCGATGCGCTCTTTCTTGCCCTTGATCGGGTTGTAGACGCTGTCACCCTTGGACAGCACGCCCGAATAGACGCGCACGAAGGTCAGCTGGCCGACGTAGGGGTCGGTCATGAGCTTGAATGCGAGCGCGGAGAACTTCTCGCTGTCGTCAGCCTTGCGGCTGGCTTCCTTGTCGTCCTCGTCGGTACCCTGCACCGGCGGGATATCCAGGGGCGAGGGCATGAGCTCGATGACCGCATCGAGCATGCGCTGCACACCCTTGTTCTTGAACGCAGTCCCGCACAGCATGGGCTGGATTTCGCCGGCAATCGTGCGCGTGCGCAGGCCGAGCGTGATCTCGTCTTCGCTGAGATCTCCCTCCTCGAGGTACTTGTTCATGAGTTCCTCGGACGCCTCGGCAGCCGATTCAACCATCTTCTCGCGCCACTCCTTGGCGGACGCCACGAGTTCGGCCGGGATGTCCTGGAATTCGAACTTCATACCCTGGGATGCTTCGTCCCAGACGATCGCCTTCATCTTGCGCAGGTCGACCACGCCCTTGAAGTTGTCTTCCGCACCGATCGGAATCACGATCGGCACCGGGCTCGCCTTCAGGCGGTCCACCATCATCTGGCGGACGCGGAAGAAGTCGGCGCCGATACGGTCCATCTTGTTCACGAAAGCCAGGCGCGGAACCTTGTACTTGTTGGCCTGACGCCAGACGGTCTCGGACTGCGGCTGAACGCCGCCGACGGAGTCGTAGACCATCACGGCGCCGTCCAGCACGCGCATGGAACGCTCCACTTCAATGGTGAAGTCCACGTGGCCGGGGGTGTCGATGATATTGATGCGGTGCTCGGGGAACGACATGTCCATGCCCTTCCAGAAGCAGGTGGTCGCCGCCGAGGTGATGGTGATGCCGCGCTCCTGCTCCTGCTCCATCCAGTCCATCGTTGCAGCACCATCGTGCACTTCGCCGATCTTGTGGTTGACGCCCGTATAGAACAGGATGCGCTCGGTCGTCGTGGTCTTGCCGGCGTCGATGTGAGCCGAGATACCGATATTGCGGTAGCGCTCGATAGGGGTCTTGCGAGACATGAGATTTACTCCGTTAACGGATGAAAGCCCGCCCACCACGCGGCGGGTCGGGCTTTCAGCCTGGTGATATGGAAGGCGGCTCTTAGAAGCGGAAGTGACTGAAAGCCTTGTTGGCTTCTGCCATGCGATGCACTTCATCGCGCTTCTTCATCGCACCGCCGCGGCCTTCGGTCGCTTCCATCAGTTCGTTGGCGAGGCGCAGCGCCATCGACTTCTCGCCGCGCTTGCGTGCGGCCTCCTTGATCCAGCGCATCGACAGCGCCAGACGACGGACAGGACGCACTTCAACGGGCACCTGGTAATTGGCACCACCGACGCGGCGGGACTTGACTTCCACCATCGGCTTGACGTTGTTGATGGCGATCGTGAACGCCTCGAGAGGATCCTTCCCGGGATTCTTCTTTTCGATGAAGTCGAGAGCACCATAAATGATGCGCTCTGCAACCGCCTTCTTGCCGCCTTCCATGATCACGTTCATGAACTTCGACAGCTCGACATTGCCGTACTTGGGATCCGGCAGGATTTCACGTTTGGGAACTTCGCGACGACGTGGCATGTTTCAAACCTCTTTGCTTCAGTTGGCACCGCTTCCGGCACCGCGAGAGCCATCCTGGACTCTCACTTACTCGATCCAACAGCGGATCACTACGCTCGATGCGCCCGCCCTGGCGCCCGAACACCGTAAAAAACCGGAAGGCCTCAGGCCTTCTTGGGACGCTTTGCGCCGTACTTGGAACGCGACTGCTTGCGGTCCTTCACACCCTGCAGGTCCAGCGAACCGCGAACGATGTGGTAGCGCACACCCGGCAGATCCTTCACACGACCGCCGCGAACCAGCACGACGCTGTGTTCCTGGAGGTTGTGGCCTTCGCCGCCGATGTAGGAAATGACTTCGAAACCGTTGGTCAGACGAACCTTCGCAACCTTGCGAAGCGCCGAGTTCGGCTTCTTGGGAGTCGTGGTATAGACCCGGGTGCAGACACCGCGACGTTGCGGCGAGTTCTGCATGGCAGGGCTCTTCGACTTGATCTTCTCGACCTCGCGACCCTGACGCACCAGTTGATTGATGGTTGGCATGAATGAATGTGTCCCAAAACACTCCCGTCCGTGCCTGCTTTACGACGTGACGCGCCACAGGCGACAAGGAGATGACGAAAACGTGAAACCCTTCGGAAAATTCCGAAAAGCCCGCGAGTATAGCAGCGCAACCGTCAAGCCGCAAAATTCATGCGGCTTGACGATCAGAGCCACCGGCCAATTCGGGCTACCTGCTGCACGACGGGGCTACTACTTGATCCAGAGGCGCACCGCATCCCAGGCCCGCCCGAGCACGCCGGCCTGATCGACGGCCTCCAAGGCAACCAGCGGCACCTCCGTCACCGGCTGGTCCGCCAGGGTGACCTTCAGGGAGCCGACCTGCTGGTTCTTGGCGAACGGAGCGACGAGCGGGTCGGGCCGCACGACTTGCGTCTTGATCTTGCTCGCCGAGCCCGCGGGAACGGCCACCACAATCGGCTCGGTCCGCCCGAGTTTGAGGGTGTTTTCCTTGCCCTTCCACACCGCCGGACTCGCCACGGCCTGATTCGCGTCGAAGAGCCGGACATCGTCGTAGGCGGTGAAACCCCAGTTCAGGAGCTTCTGCGACTCGTTGGCACGCGAATTCTCGCTGGCCGCGCCCAGCACGATGGACAGCAGCCGCCGGCCGCCGCCAAGATTGGGGAAGTCGCGCCTTGCGGTCACGATCATGCAATAGCCTGCGGATTCGGTATGCCCCGTCTTCAGTCCATCGACAGTAGGGTCACGGAAGAGCAGCAGATTGCGGTTGGTGTCGTTGGTCGAAGGCGTCCCCGGATAGCGATACTTCTTGATGGCGTAGTAGTGCACATATTCCGGGAAGTCACGCATGAGGCGCGTCGCGAGGACGCTCAGGTCGCGCGCAGTGGTGGTGTGGCCCGGCGCCGTCTGCCCTTCGGGATTCTTGTAGGTTGTGCTCTTCATGCCGAACGCCTTCGCCTGCTCGTTCATGAGCTCGACGAAGTGCTCGACAGTGCCGCCCACTCCCTCGGCCAGGGCGATGGTGGCATCGTTGCCGGACTGCACGATCAGCCCCTTGATCAGATCCTCCACCGGCACCTGCATCTTCGGATCGATGAACATGCGCGAACCGGGCATCTTCCACGCGCGCGGGCTGACGGGCAGGGTCTGCTGGAGGTTGATCTTCTTGGCCTTCAGCGCATCGAACACGAGGTAGGCCGACATCAGTTTGGTCAGCGAGGCCGGCTCGACGGGACTGTCAATGTCCTTCTGCGCGAGCATCTGGTTGGCGGTGACATCGAGCAGCAGATAGCTGCGGGCTGCGATCTCAGGCGGCGCCGGAACCTGTGCGGCAGCCATCAAACCGCACGAAGCGGCAGCGACGGCAACCACAAGCACGCGCAACGCTTTGAGCAAACAATTCATGGGAAGAGCGAACGGGAAAGACTAGCCCGCGCGAAGGTGGCGGCCGACAAGACTCTTGAGGAGCGGCAATTGTCCGTGGAAGAAATGACCGCCCCCGGGAACGACTGTGACCGGAAGTGTCTGCGGACGAGCCCAATCCATCACAGCACTCAGTGCGACCGTGTCGTCCTGCTCGCCATGAACCACCAGCGTGCGTTCATGCAGCTCTGACGCAATGGGGGGGACCAAAAAGCGCGATGCCGCCGTGCCGACCAGAACGGCCTGCTGGACATCGCGCGCACCCCACAGCGCCTCCAATGCGCGGCACGCAACGAACGCACCAAAGGAAAACCCGGCGATGGCAAGCGCGCCTTCGGGCGCGACCTGTTCGATCACGGCCAGCATGTCATCCCGTTCGCCGCGCCCCTCGTCATGCACGCCTTCGCTCGCGCCGACACCACGGAAATTGAAGCGAACAGCGGTCCAGCCGCAGGCAATGAAGGCGCGCGCCAGCGTCTGAACCACCTTGTTGTCCATGGTGCCGCCAAAGAGCGGGTGGGGATGGGCGATCACCGCCACGCCATGTGGGGTCGCATCGCCGGCGGCCGGGTCGCGCAGCGCCTCGATGGCGCCGGCTCCGCCGCGCAGCATCAGCTTTTCAGTACGGGAGTTCATGCAAGAGGTCAGCGGCCCACGTTCGGCGGGAGCAGCAGGCGCTCGACCACCTCACCCTTTTTCAAATGGGATTCGACGATTTCGTCAATGTCTTCCATGTCGACGAAGGTGTACCAAACCGCCTCCGGGTAGACGACGGCCACCGGTCCGCCAGCACAGCGATCCAGACATCCAGCCTTGTTGACTCGCACCTTGCCGGGTCCCGACAGGCCGGCCGCCTTGACCAGACTCTTGCACCGGTCAAAGCCCTCCTGCGCATTGTGTTTGGAGCAAGAATCTTCGTCGCCCTTGCGCTCGTTCAGGCAGAAGAAGATGTGACGGGCGTAGTAGCCGGCAGGCGCGGCAGGACTGTGACTTGACATGGGAAGCATTCTAGGGAAGCAGGTGTACACATGCAGGCCCCTGGGGACGCTCAATCGGCGCTAGGCGCTTCGCGCGCGACGGGACAGCACCACAAGCACGTAGCCAAGCGTGGCAAACGGCCACAGCCAGCCAAGCCACTGCGCCAGGCCATGAAAGCGAATGAAGCGCCCCTGTTCCCAGGTCGCAAGGGTCTGGGCGAAATAGGCGCTTTCGGGGGCCTGGTTCAACAGGCTCAGATGCACGACGAGCGCGACGAGAAGCAATGCAGCGCATAGCCGGCGCGGCGCGCCCAAAAGCGCGGCGCCCAGGAAGAACGCCGCCCCGATGCCGATCTGCACGGGCAGATCGAGCCAGGCCCACGCATGCTCGGGGCCATAGCTCAGCGCCGCGGACAAGGCAGTGACAGCCACGCCGACCATCAGCGTGACCGGCAACAGGACAGCCCTTTGCGAGATGGCTCGCGTCACCATGAATCCCAGCAAGCAGGGGACCAGGGCGCCCAACATCACGCAGAGCAACTCGACGCCGGGCACCAGTGGCTCCAATTCAAACTGGCGCAGGGGCAGCCAGTCGATGAACGGCGTGTCGAGCAACCACTCCGAGATCGCTGTTTCGAGACGCTCGAACACCTGGCCGAGCCCGAAGGTGACCGCCGCTGGAAACAGCAGAGCCACGGGCCACAGGGCCAGCAACACCAAGCCGCCTCGCGCGTCCTCGACGAACCAGTTGGAACGCATGCGATGCCAATGCGCCACCGCACCGACGCGCTCCAACCCTGCCGCGAGCACGGCGCCGATCAGGGCGCCGGCACTGTTCAGCCCGAAGTCGACATTCGACGGAATACGTGCCGGGAGATAGCTTTGCAGCGTCTCCATGGCAAAAGAGATCGCGGCGCCTGCGAGCGTGGCGCGCAGCACGGCCGATACGGTGCCCGCAGCCGGACCGCCTCGCAGCACAGCGATCGCCGCCAGAAAGCCGAAGGGCATGTAGCCGATGACATTGATACCCAGGTCGAAGGCCGTCCAGTATTTGGGCCACGGCGCCGCAAGGTAGGCCCAGGGGGCGATTCCCTGGTCCCGCCAATCCGAAAAGGGGTAGAGGCTCGCGTAGACGATTAGCGAGGCATAGGCCAGCACCAGAGGCAACGCGGCTGACTTGTGCTGGGTGGCCACCGCGCTCAGAAGGGCTTTACGACCACCAGAACCACGATGCCGAGCAGCAGGAGCACGGGTGCCTCATTGAACCACCGATACCAGCGATGAGTGCGACGATTCTGGTTTGCCTCGAAGCGGCGAAGCAGCACGCCGCAGCCGTGGTGGTACCCCACGGTGATGACGACCAACGCAAGCTTGGCATCCATCCATCCGGTGTGGGCGCCGCGTCCAATGCCGTAGCCGAGCCAGAGCCAGAGCCCGAACGCCACTGCGGGAACTGCCAGGATCGTGGTGAAGCGGAACAGCTTGCGCGCCATCAGAAGCAGGCGTTGACGCTCTGCGATCGACTCCGGCGCCACCATCGCAAGGTTGACGAAGAGGCGCGGCAAGTAGAAGAGTCCGGCGAACCAGCTCGCAATGAAGACGATGTGAAGTGACTTGACCCAAAGCATCGCGGCAGTTTAGTGGCGGGTGAATCGTGATGTCGCAGATCCGCGCAAGCCGGGGAGGCAAAAAAAAAAGCCCGGCGTCAAAACGCCGGGCTGGGAAGCCCTTTTGCTGTCACACATCAAGGCACCCGCTCAGGGAGGAAAAGCGGGGAGCGGCAAGCCGCTCACGACAGAATTTAACAAAGGCAAAACAACCAATCAAGCAAAGCGCCCACTTTTTTAACCTTTTACCCCATAAAAGTAATACTAATGATTGTTCGAATGCGTGTAATTCACCACACTAGTCGTACGGAAGGCCTAGCGCAGGCGGAGGTTCACGTGCTTCAGGCACAATTTTCCGCATGACTCTGCACGCCCCCTTTCCCCTGGGCCGCCCGCGCCGGCTTCGGCGCGATGCTTTCACGCGAAACCTCGTGCGTGAGCACACGCTCTCCCCGCATGACCTGATTTATCCAGTCTTCGTGCAGGAAGGCGAAAGGCGCAAGGACGCCGTGACTTCAATGCCCGGCGTGGAACGACTGAGCCTCGATCTCCTGTTGCCAGTCGCCGAGCAATGCGTCGCACTAGGCATCCCCGTGATCGCCTTGTTTCCGGTCATCGATGCACAACTCAAGACGCCGTCCGGCGACGAGGCGTTCAATCCCGACGGGTTGATACCGCGCGTCGTGGCGGCGCTCAAATCGCGCTTCCCTGAACTGGGCGTCATGACCGACGTCGCGCTGGACCCTTACACGAGCCACGGCCAGGATGGCCTGCTCGACGACAGCGGCTATATCCTGAACGACCCGACCGTCGAGGTTCTGGTCCGGCAGGCTCTCGCACAATCGCAGGCTGGCGTGGACATCGTTGCACCGAGCGACATGATGGACGGCCGCATCGGCGCCATCCGCAAGGCGTTGGAAGCCCGTGGCGATGTGCACACGCGGATCATGGCGTATAGCGCCAAGTATGCGAGCGCCTTCTACGGCCCCTTCCGCGACGCAGTCGGCTCCGCGACCAACCTGGGCAAGAGCAACAAGAAGGTCTATCAAATGGACCCGGGCAACAGCGACGAGGCCCTGCGCGAAGTCGCCATCGACATTGCCGAAGGCGCTGACATGGTGATGGTGAAACCGGGCATGCCTTATCTGGACATCGTGCGCCGCGTGAAGGACGAGTTCCGGATGCCGACATTTGCCTACCAAGTGAGCGGCGAATACGCAATGCTGAAGGCTGCAGCCCTGAACGGCTGGCTCGACCACGATGCAGTGATGCTTGAAAGCCTGTTGGCGTTCAAGCGCGCAGGGGCTGATGGCGTGCTCACCTACTTCGCGATGGACGCCGCCCGCCTGCTGAAGCAGCAGGCATAGGAATCGCACCCGCCGGCTGCGCACGGACCCGCAGTCGCCGACAACAAGGAGCGAGACAGCCTCTCATGCGCATCTTCAAGATCGAGGGCCCGCAGGTCACCGAGCATGACTCGCTCGCGTCGATGGCCCTGCCGGGCGCCTGCGGCCAGGGCTATCTGTGGCTTTCCCTGACGCGGGACGAATTCCGCGCCTCCCTCGCTGAAGTGCAGGAACTCCTTCAGGCGCTCTGCAACACCCAGCTCGTCGATCTCCACGTCAGCGACCTGCTCAACGACCAATTGCCCTCGCACTTCGATTACACGTCGCTGTACGACCTTCTGGTCTTCCGGCGGCTTGCGGCGTCGAACGGGAAGGGAAAGGACGTGCCGCATGACATTCCGCCGTCGACGACGCACCGCAGCGGCCCCCCTGTGCTGCGCCGTGTCGACACCCGGTCAGTCGGATTCGCCGTGTTCGACCGTGTGCTGCTCTCCGTACACCCGGAGGACGGCGCCGTGCGCGATGTCTATGCAACCAAACTGCTGGCCGCTGCGGCGCCTGGCGCGCGCCAGGCGGCCGTTGCCCCCGCCCTGGACGTCCGTGCGTTGTCGGCACGCATTCCCGCGAACCCGGCGGATCTCATGCTGCGGGTAGTCAACCACATCGTTGACGCCTATCTGGATCTTCGACGGGATCTCACACGCCAGTTGGACCACTGGCAATCCGAGCTCATCGACCCCAAGAGCCGCTTCTCGAACTGGAGCGCGCTGATGGATGCGCGGCAGTCACTCTATCGCCTCGACGAAATCTGCGAAGACCAGCGTGCCAGCATTCAGGACTGGATCGACGCACAGGAAACCCTGCCCGTGCCTCCCGGTGCCGCCGAACAACGCGAACGCGAACTCATCATGGTGAGAAGCCGCGACGTGCTCGAGCACATCGAGCGAGTGGTGCACCACGTACGGCGACTCGAACAGAACGCCGAAACGGCCGTGCAAATGCATTTCAGCGTGCAAAGCCACCGCGCGAACGACATCATGCGCGTGCTCACCGTGCTGACCGCCGTGTTCCTGCCGCTCAACCTGATCGCGGGCATCTTCGGGATGAACTTCGAGTTCATCCCTCTGGTGCACAAGGCCGACGGCTTCTGGATCGCGATGGGCGCCATGGCTTTGATCGCAGTCCTGCTGGTCGCCTTGTTCTGGCGCAAGCGCCTTTTGGCCCGTTCACACTGAACAGCCGCTGCCTTGGTGGCGGCGTCCAAACAAAAAGCCGTCTGACGCATGCGCGCCAGACGGCTTCTATTCTCTTCAACCAGCGTGGAATTACTTGGCCGTGCTGGAGCCCTGCCCAGACTGCGCGGCGACCGCGGCACGATTCTGCAGGGTGGACACCACACGACTGTTGACGCGCGATCCGGGACTCACGTTCTGGTCAGGAGCATTGGCGGTGGCAACGGCCTGTGCACGCACCGCGGCCGGATCGGCAACGGACTTGAAGGCCTCGGCGCCACGCGAACCACGAACGACATTCTGGTCAGGCGCCGATGCGGTGCGTTCCGCCTCAGCGCTCACATCCGTACGGCTCTTGGCCGAAACGGCATGGTGTACACCGTCGTAGGTCTCGGCCTGCGCGCCAGCGGCGAGCAAGGACAAAGCGGCGGCGGCAAACATCAGGGAGGTCTTCATTCTTGATCCTTTGGATTATTTGGGAGGGTTTCACCATCAGGCGCACGGGGCTGGCCTGTGCGATGAAGTGTCCGGCCGAATGCCCCCGGGAAAACACCGAGAAACGAGACACGACGTTTCCATGAACGAAACAATGCCGAAGCCTCGCTCCCCAAAATGAAAACCGGCCCGCACGAGCACGCGCGGGCCGGTTGTTCGAACGCCGACGTCGGATTACAGACCGGCTTGCTGGGTCACAGGGCGCACGAACTTGTACTGCGCCGGGACCACGCTGTTGAAGAATGCCCTGCGGTCGAGGTTCTGATTCGGCTCATGCGCGGCCGCGACAGCCTGGGCACGAACCGCCGAACGATCCGCCGATGCGACCAGCGGAGCCGCCACGCGCGAAGATGCGCCTTCCGCGTAGGGATTCTCGCTGCGGGCTGCGGCAACGGCTTGGGCATTCACTTCGGTACGGCTGTTCGCCGACACGGGCGCCTGCACGCCTTCGTAGGTTTCGGCCTGGGCACCAGCGGCGGCGAGAATCGAGAGAGCGGCAGCGGCGATGATCTTCGAGGTTTTCATTTTCAATCTCCTTCAAACGGACTTTGGATGATGTTGAACCGGGCCTTGATCGGTCGCCTCTTCCTCGCGGTTCGGACGCCTCTCTTGCTAACCCTGGCTCACCCAGATCAGCTCAAAGCTGCTCTGTGGGCCGAAGTTTGCACCTCATTCATAGGTAAAAACCCTATGAAAAAGAATCGCGATGTTCATCAAACAGAAACAATGGAGACGGTATGGACGGTCTGGACCTGCTGAAGACCTTTCGTGAAGTGGCCGCCCGCGGGAGCTTTTCGCGCGCCGCCATTGCCCTCGGGATGTCCAAGGCGAATGTGAGCAAATATGTTGCGCAGCTGGAGAAGCGATTCGGTGTGCGACTCCTCAATCGTTCGACACGCTCGGTGAGCCTCACCGATGCCGGTCACCTCCTGCTCGAGCGAAGCAAGCCCCTGATGGAAATGGTCGAGCTCACGGAGAGCGAGCTCCAGGAGCACGCAGGACGTCCGCGCGGCCGACTGCGCATCACGGCGCCTCACGGACTGGTACAGAGCGGCTTCCCCTCGATCCTGGGCGATTTCATCGCCGCCTACCCCGACGTCCATGTGAGCCTGCACCTGAGCAACCGGGTGATCGATCTGGTGGAGGAAGGCGTGGACGTGGCTCTGCGCCTCGGGCGCATCCGCGACGAGAACCTCATCGTTCGACGCCTGAAGAACATGGATCTCGCGCTCTGCGCCACGCCGGCGTACTGGGCCAGACGCGGCCTGCCCGCCCAACCCGACGACATGCGCAAGCACGACGTGCTCACCTATTCGCTCGCAGGCAGTTCGCCGAGCCTGCCTTTCGAAGTCAATGGCGAACCCTACAGCGTGCCGGTCAAGAGTCGCATGGACGCCAACGACGGCGCGCCGCTGATCGGCGTCGCGCTGGCCGGGCTGGGCGCCGTCTGCGTGCCGGCCATGATGGTGCAGCCGCACATTGAACGCGGTGCCCTCGTCCCCGTGTTGAAGGAGTACATGCCGCGCGACCTTTGGCTCTATGCGGCCTATACGCAACGACGACACAACAGTGCGGCACTGCGCGCGCTGCTGGATTACCTCGAAACCCGCGTGGGCCACCATCCCCCGGCGCCCGTCAGAAGCATCAGGCGCCCGCAGCCGGCGACGCGCGCGCGCAAGGCGGCCTGAGCCCGACGCGAGGCGGCGTGACGGCCGCCTCGCTCCCGCACCCCACTCAGGCGCGTATTCGCTCGGTCAGCCCAGGTGCTTTGCGAAAAAGGCCACGGTGCGCTGCCGCGCCAGCCGGGCCGCATCGGCGTTGTACGAGCCACGCTGGTCGCAGTTGAAACCGTGGCCGCACTCGTAGACATGCACTTCCACCTCCGGATGTGCCTTCTTGAAGCTTTCGACGGAGTCGAGGGGAATCCAGTGGTCCTGGCTCCCGAAATGACACAACACCGGCACCTTCGGCTGGATCGCGCTTTCTTCCGGGGTCGTCATGCCGCCGCCGTAATAGGGCACGGCAGCCGAGAGCCCCGCGACTCGCGCCGACGCACGCCAGGTCAGCAGACCTCCCCAGCAATAGCCGACGATGCCGACCTTTCCGGCACGCGACGCGTAGTCGACGGCCGCCTGCAGATCCAGCAGCACGCCCGGGGCCGGCAGGGCTTCCACCTCCGTCTTGAGCGTGAACCCTGCCTTCATGTCGTCCTCCGAATAGCCCAGTTCGACACCGGGCTTGACGCGGTGGAAGGTCGACGGCGCGACCGCAAGGTAACCGTCGGCCGCATAGCCATCGGCGACCGCCCGGATATGCGAATTCACGCCGAAGATCTCCTGCACCACGACCACTGCGCCCTTGGCCTTTCCGGCCGGCTCGGCAACGTAGGTGGGAAATGTGAATCCGTCCTTGGCGGTGAGGTCGATGAATTGACCCATGTTCATGCTCCTGTGGTTGATGGTTGGCGCGCCAATGTACGCTCGACGAAATCGAGGCGATCCTGTCCCCAGAAGATTTCGCCGTCGATCACGTAGCTGGGTGCGCCGAAGATGTTCGCGTCGATCGCCTGCTGCGTGTAGTCCTCGTAGAGTTCCTGCACGCGCTGGCTCTGCGATTGTTCGATGCGCCGGCTGCTCAGGCCGCGCTCCGCAGCGATGGCCTCCAGCACTTTCGGGTCTCCGATATTACGTTCATGAACCCAGACGGCCGCAAAGATGTCGGCGCTGAGGCCCAGGGCGGCCTCCGTGCCGTCGTGCAGGTCGACCGCGATGATGAGCTTCGCCGCGTCGTCGGCCGCGACCGGAAAGAACTTCGGCGTCGGATTCAGGGGCAGTCCGAGATGCTCCGAGAAACGCGCCAGCTCGCGCAGCCGATAGGCCTGGCGCTGCGGCGCACGCTTGCCCAGCGGCAGGCCACCCGAGACCGGATACACCGCCCCCAGATCGACGGGGCGGACGCGCACCGTGGCGCCTGCGGCTTTGGCGATGGCCTGGAAGCGGCCATGCCCGAGGTAAGTCCATGGACTCTGGGGCGTGAAGTAGTAGTCGATTGAGCGGGTCAAGAGCGTCTCCTCGATGATGTAATCCGCGTTCGAAGGGCGTTTTAACTGAGGCACGGCTTTCGTGCAGGAGGTGGGATTTGGACCAGGTTCTCTTGATCACCGGCGCCGGCCGCGGCATCGGCGCCGCCACGGCCCTGCGGGCCGCGCGCCTCGGCTACGCGGTCGCCGTCAATTACACGAGCAACTCCCTTGCGGCCGACGAAGTGGTCCGCAGGATCCGCGCCGAAGGCGGCACGGCGATCACGGTGCAAGCCGACGTCGGCGACGAATCCCAGGTGCTCGCCATGTTCGAGAAGGTCGACGCCAAGCTCGGACGCCTGAGCGCACTGGTCAACAACGCCGGCGTGGTGGACGTGCAGGCGCGTGTCGACGAGTTGAGCGTGGCGCGACTGGAACGCATGTTCCGCATCAACGTGATCGGCAGCATCGTCTGCGCCCGAGAGGCAGTCCGCCGCATGAGCACGCGGTACGGCGGCCAGGGCGGCGCCATCGTCAACGTGTCCAGCGCGGCCGCGCGCCTCGGCTCCCCGGGCCAGTACGTCGACTACGCGGCCAGCAAGGGTGCCATCGACAGTTTCACCATCGGGCTCGCCAAGGAGGTCGCCGACGAAGGGATCCGCGTCAACGCGGTGCGGCCGGGATTGATCGATACCGAGATCCATGCCTCGGGCGGCCTCCCCGACCGCGCCACCCAGCTCGCGCCCACTGTTCCGATGAAGCGCACCGGCAGCGCCGACGAAGTCGCAGCGGCCATCGTCTGGCTGCTGTCGGACGAGGCAAGCTACACCACCATGGCCTTTCTGGACGTGACGGGCGGGCGCTAGATGGCCAGCCCGACGATGGACCTGATCAAGCCCCTGATCACCTTGCTGGCCATCGTGAATCCGCTCGCGATCGTGCCTTTCTTCATCCATTACACGCAGGGCTATACCGAGCGGCAACGCAAGCGCACGGCGTGGGTGTCGGCCTTCAGCGCCTTCATCGTCATCGCCGTCTGCGCGCTGCTGGGACTGCAGTTGCTGTCCTTCTTCGGCATCTCGATCGCGAGCTTCCAGGTCGGCGGCGGCATGTTGCTGCTGATCAGTTCGCTCAACATGCTGAACGCACAGCCGGCCGAATCCAAGACCAGCAAGGACGAAATCCGGGCCACCGAAGTGAAGGCATCGCTCGGCGCATCGATCGCGGTCGTGCCGCTGACCATTCCGCTGCTGACCGGACCCGCGACCATGTCCACCGTGGTCATCTATGCGGAGAAGGCGCAGCACATCTGGGAGCTCGCCATCCTGATCGGCTACGGCGTGGTCGTCGGGCTGGCGACAGGCGTGACCTTCTCGCTGGCCGAGCCCATCGAGCGGGTTCTCGGCAAGACGGGCATCAACGTCATGACGCGACTGATGGGCCTCATCCTGGCCGCGCTCGCGGTCGAAGTGATGGCCGACGGGCTCGGAACCCTGTTTCCGGCACTCCACCGCGCCTGAACGCCCCCCCGCGAGGCGCCCGGCTCAACGGGGTTGATTCACCCACGCCACCAGATCCGCCACGACCGCATCGCTGGCGGCGACAAGCGCCTTGACGCCGCCGGCTGCGTCCGGGCTGGCCGCCGGATGCCGGACCGTGAAGCTGCGCTGCGCGAGCACCCGCTCGCCGCCGGCGTTGTAGCGTGTCAGCGTCGCATGCACGCGGACCAGGCCGACGCTGCGGGCCGGCGACTCGAAGTAGTGGCTGAACTCGTCGAGCGTGACCCGCAAGGTGTCCGGCGCCTTGCCTTCGCTGCGGACGACAGCGCCGCCGTCCTCCGGCCCGAGCACCGTCCGGCGAACGGCCAGCGCATCGACCAGCCGCTGGCGCAGCAACTGCGCGGGCGCGAGACTCCAGCGCGACTGGCCATAGGGACGCAATTCGTTCGCATCGGCATAGCCGAGCCGGTAGAGGAGCTGCGTGCCCTCGAGCCTCGCGTTCCCGTCGATGTCGGCCAGCGCGATCGGCGGCAGCGCGGCGGCGCCGACGTCGGGCGCAGCCGCGGGCTCGAGCCCCGGCCCGAAATCGTAGAGCGCGACGCGGCCCGGTTTGTCCGGCAATGCACCGCAAGCCGCGACAAGCAGCGCGAATGCCACGCCGACGAGGGCTGCCCCTGCGCGTCGGAACGTGCGAGAAGCGGAAACGGGGAGATGGGCTTCGTTCATGGTGTGATGGCCTCAGGGGCTCGCCGGCGCGCCCGCAGCCGCAGGTGGAGGTGCGAAAAATCCGGGTTCGCCCGGCCCGGCCATCGGAGCGCCGGCGCCGAACAGCAGCGATTGCGGGTTCTCGTTGATGCCTTCCGCCATCCGTCCCACGCGGCGCACTGTGCGCGCAGCGTCGTCGGCGACGCGGTTCACGCGCGGCAAGGTGGAGCCGTTGAACGATTCGACGGCCTGCGACAGCGACCTGGTGCCCTCGCCGAGCCGCTCGATCGGTCCATCCTTCGCATTGAGCCGGCTCACCGTGGTGTTCAGATTGTTCGCCACGCGCGACACGTCGCCGGCCGTGGTCTTGAGCGAAGCCATCGTGTCCTTGGTGCGGTCCACGAGCGGCGGCAGCGCCTTGAGCGCCGGGTTGAGCCCCGTCTTTACCGTGTTGTCGAGCGTGCGCGTGAGCTGATTGGCATTCGCCGCCGCTTGCGCGATGCTTTCCAGCGCATCGGCGATGCGCTTCTGGTTGTCGTCTCCCAGCAGGGTGTTGACCCGTTTGGTCGCCTCTTCCACGCGGCCGATGATGACCTCGCCGCGATCCTGCAGCTGCGCGAGCACCGACGGCCTGAGCGGGATGCGCGGCGGGTTGTCGTTGTCGGGCAGGAGCGCCGTCTGGGACTCGCCCTTGTCGTCGAGCGCGATGAAGGCGATACCGGTCACGCCCTGGTAGCTCAGGGTGGCGTAGGTGGAAGCCGTCAGGGGCACGCGCTCGTCCACAGAGATGCGCACCCGCACATTGCCGCGCATCTTCGGATCGAAATCGATCGAAGTCACCCGGCCCACGGCAATGCCGCGGTAGCGCACCATTGCCTGCGGCTGCAGGCCGCTGACCGCATCGCGGGTCGACAGTTCGTAGAGGTTGCGCACGGTGCTGTCGCGGGTCATCCAGACGACCAGCGCGACCAGCACGGCGGCCAGACCGAGCACGAAGGCGCCGGCGGCGAGGGCGTGGGCCTTGTTTTCCATGACGACTACCTTTCGAATGACGGGGGCGGCCCACCCCCCGGCTGCCCCACGGCAGCCGGCGGGGTCACGCCCTCGTGAAGTGCTTCCATGGCGCGCCTGCCACGGCCGACAAGGAAGTACTCGTGGATGAAGGGGTGCGGATGGGCGATCACGTCGCGCGCGGTGCCGCACACGATCACTCGCTGATCCGCCAGCACCGCGATGCGCGTGCTGAGGTCGAACAAGGTGTCCAGGTCGTGCGTCACCATGACCACTGTGAGGCCGAGCTCGCGGTGCAGCCAGCGCAGCAAGTCGCAGAAGCTATCGGCGCCCTCGGGGTCGAGCCCGGCGGTGGGCTCGTCCAGCAGCAGCAACGGCGGGTCCATGATCAGCGCGCGCGCGAGTGCCACCCGCTTGATCATCCCCCCGGAAAGGTCGGCGGGACTCTTGCTCGCATGCTCCGGCCCGAGCCCCACCATCTGCAACTTGACGAGCGCGGCGTCACGGATCAGGTCATCCGGCAGGAGCTTGAGTTCACGCAGAGGGAAGGCGATGTTGTCGAGCACGCTGAAGGCGGAGAAGAGCGCCCCATGCTGAAAGAGCATGCCCACGTTGGCCGCGCCGGTCACGCTCATGTGCGTCGGAGGCTGGCCGAGCACCCTGACCGAGCCTCTCGCGGGCTCCTCGAGACCCAGGATCTGGCGCAGCAACACCGACTTTCCGGTGCCCGATCCGCCCACCAGGGACAGAATCTCGCCACGCTGAATGCTGAGATCGAGATCGCGATGCACCACCTGCTCCCCGTCGAGCGATCCGAAGACGGTCCAGAGCTTCCGGATCTCGACCACGACCTCCGCATCCGGGCTCGCATCTGCGCCGACGCCCGCGCGAGGCTCGGAAGACGGCAGGGCGGACTCTGCTTCGCTCATGAACGGAATCCCACGCCCTTGAACATCACGGCGAACAACGCGTCCACCACGATCACCATCGTGATCGAAGCCACCACCGAGGCCGTCGTGCCGCGTCCCAGACTTTCGGTGTTGGGCTTGACCTTCATGCCGAAATAGCAACCGATCAATGCAATCAGCACGCCGAAGACGGCCGACTTGGACGTCGCGATCCAGAGGTTGATGATCGGCACCACGCGCGGCAGCGCCGAGATGAAATAGGAGGGCGAAATATCGAGCGACAGGTCTGCCGCGACCATGCCGCCCACAAGCGCCGCGATGGACGTCCACATGCTGATCAGCGGCATCGCGATCGCGAGCGCCATCACACGGGGCATCACGAGCCGGAAGCCGGGCGGAATCCCCATCACCCGCATCGCGTCCAGCTCCTCGGTCACTCGCATCACGCCGATCTGTGCGGTGATCGCCGAGCCCGAGCGTCCCGCGATGAGCACGGCCCCCAGCACCGGCCCCAGTTCCCTGATCAGCGACAGGCCCAGGATGTTGACGATGAAGGTCTCGGCTCCGTAAAGCCGCAATTGTTGCGAAGTGAGGTACGCCAGCACCACGCCTATGAGCAAACCCACGAGGGCCGTGATGGGAAGCGCCGTCGCGCCGAACTGATAGAGCTGCCCGGAGAAATCGCGCCACGGGCCCCGTTGGGGCGCGCGGATCAGCCGGCCCAGATCGAGGGCGAGCTGCCCGATGAGCCGCAGGAAGTCCTGCGCGACGTGCATGCCGTTGCGCAGGCCGCCGTGCGCGAAGTGATAGAAGCGATCGACCAGCGACGCAGGCGTCTCCGGCGGCGCGACGGTGGTGTACTGAGCGACCTGGTCCAGCACCGCCTTGTGGCGCGCCGCCATCTCCAGCCGCGCAGGCCAGGCCTGGCCCCAGTGATCCCACAGCAGCTGCGCGCCGATATGGTCGAGCTGGGCGATCGGCCGCAGGTCCCAGGCCCGGTCTTCGCGGACGGGCAGGACCTGCAGGTTCACAGACAGCGCCTCCCAGGCGCTGGGCGTGCACATCCCCAGCACCGTCCAGCGACCGCTCGCGACCGCCCATTCGCGCCCATCCTGCTCGCGCAGGTCGACGCGCGGAAGCGCACCGTCGGCGTCTTGCGCATCGGCGGTCAGCGGGGGGGCAGTCGACATGGAGCTGGCGAGGGGCGGACGGGGAATGACGCCACATCGTAACCGCGTGCGTCTGAAGCACCACGGCCCGCACACCGCGCGGCGGCACGAGGCGTCGCGTCATGCGCGGGCGTTTGCCACAATCGACGGCTGATTCCGCCACCCCCGGCGAATGCAGCCGGCCGCGCGCCGGCAGGAGAACACCATGCAGATGACCAAGACCCCCATTCACCACTACATCGGCGGCCGGGTGGCCGCGCCTCAGTCCGCGCGAGCCCAGGACGTGTTCAATCCGGCCACCGGCGCCGTCAGCGGCAGCGTCGCGCTGGCCAACCGCGCGGACGTGGATGCCGCGGTGGCCGCCGCACGCGCGGCCTTCCCGGCCTGGGCCGACACGCCGCCCATCCGGCGCGCGCGCGTGATGTTCAAGTTCCTGGAGCTGCTGAACAGGCACCGCGATGAACTGGCTCACCTGATCACGGCCGAACACGGCAAGGTCTTCACCGACGCGCAGGGCGAGGTCACCCGCGGCATCGACATCGTCGAGTTCGCCTGCGGCATTCCCCAACTGCTCAAGGGCGACTACACCGACCAGGTGTCCACCGGCATCGACAACTGGACGATGCGCCAGCCGCTCGGCGTGGTGGCGGGTATCACGCCTTTCAACTTCCCGGTGATGGTGCCGATGTGGATGTTCCCGGTCGCGATCGCGGCGGGCAACACCTTCGTGCTGAAGCCGAGCCCGATCGATCCGAGCCCGTCGCTGCGCATCGCGGAGCTGTTCAAGGAGGCCGGTTTGCCCGACGGCGTGTTCAACGTCGTGCAAGGCGACAAGGAGGCCGTCGATGCGCTGCTCGAGCATCCGGACGTCAAGGCCGTCAGCTTCGTCGGCTCGACGCCGATCGCCAACTACATCTACGAGACCGGCGCACGGCACGGCAAGCGCGTCCAGGCACTGGGCGGGGCAAAGAATCACATGGTGGTGATGCCCGACGCGGACCTCGAACAGACCGTCGACGCCCTCATCGGATCCGGTTACGGATCGGCCGGCGAGCGCTGCATGGCCATCAGCGTCGCGGTACTCGTCGGCGACGTCGCCGACAAGGTGCTCCCGCTCCTGGCCGAACGCGCCAGGACGCTCAAGGTGAAGAACGGCACCGAACTCGACGCCGAGATGGGGCCGATCGTGACCCGCGCCGCCCACGACCGCATCACCGGCTACATCGCCCAGGGCGAAAAGGAAGGCGCCAAGCTGGTGGTGGACGGGCGCCACTTCGACAACCAGAGCGCGGGCGAAGGCTGCCGCAACGGCTTCTGGATGGGCGGCACGCTGTTCGACAACGTCACGCCGGAGATGCGCATCTACAAGGAAGAGATCTTCGGACCGGTGCTCTCCTGCGTGCGCGTGCACGACCTCAAGGAGGCCGTGGACCTGATCAACGCACACGAATTCGGCAACGGCGTTTCCTGCTTCACGCGCGACGGCAACGTGGCCCGCGAGTTCTCGCGCCGCATCGAGGTCGGCATGGTCGGCATCAACGTGCCGATTCCGGTGCCGATGGCCTGGCACGGCTTCGGCGGGTGGAAGCGCTCGCTCTTCGGCGACATGCACGCCTACGGCGAGGAAGGGGTGCGCTTCTACACGCGGCAGAAGTCAGTGATGCAGCGCTGGCCCGAGAGCATCGGCAAGGGGGCCGAGTTCGTGATGCCCACCGCCAAGTAGAGACAAGACAGGAAAAAGTCGCGCGAGGCCGGGGGACATCGGCCCTGCGCGAATTCATGACGGAGACAACGCGTGAGCGACACGACTTTCGACTTCATCATCGTGGGCGCCGGTACCGCGGGCGCGCTGATGGCCAATCGCCTGAGCGCGAACCCGCGGCACCGCGTGCTGCTGATCGAGGCAGGCCGCAAGGATGACTACCACTGGATTCACATTCCGGTGGGCTACCTCTACTGCATCGGCAACCCCCGCACCGACTGGCTCTACAGCACCGAGCCCGACGCGGGGCTGAACGGACGTACGCTGCGCTACCCGCGCGGCAAGACCCTGGGCGGTTCCTCGAGCATCAACGGCATGATCTACATGCGGGGCCAGTCGCGCGACTACGATCAGTGGGCGACCCTCACGGGCGATGACGAATGGCGCTGGGAGCACGTGCTGCCTGCCTTCAGGAAGCACGAGGACTACCACCGGGGCGCCGACGAACTCCACGGTGCGGGCGGCGAATGGCGAGTCGAGAAGCAGCGGCTGCGCTGGGACATCCTCGACGCCTTCGCGCAGGCCGCGGTGCAGGCCGGCGTGCCGCACACCAGCGACTTCAACCGGGGCAGCAACGAGGGCGTCGGCTACTTCGAAGTGAACCAGAAAAGCGGCTGGCGCTGGAACACTGCCAAGGCCTTCCTGCGTCCCACCTGCTATGGACGTTCCAATTTCGAACTGTGGACCGGCGCGCAGGTGTCGCGTCTTCTGATCGAGACCGGCGCCGACGGCCGCAAGCGCTGCACCGGAGTCGAAGTCTGGAACGGGCGCGAGAAGGTGACGGCACACGCCGCACGCGAGCTCATCCTGTGCGCGGGCAGCATCGGCTCGCCGCAGATCCTGCAGCTCTCCGGCGTCGGGCCGGCGGAACTGTCGAGGCAGCACGGCATCGAGGTTGCGCTCGATGCGCCCGGCGTCGGCGCGAACCTCCAGGACCACCTGCAGATCCGGGCGGTCTACAAGATCCGCAACGCCGCGACCTTGAACGTGCTGGCCTCCTCCCTGTACGGCAAGGCGAAGATCGGCCTGGAATACCTGCTCCGGCGCAGCGGCCCGATGAGCATGGCCCCCTCGCAGCTGGGCGCCTTCACGCGCAGCTCGCCCGAGTACCCGTGGCCGAACATCGAATACCACGTGCAGCCACTGTCGCTCGATGCCTTCGGGGAACCGCTGCACAGCTTTCCGGCCTTCACCGCGAGTGTCTGCAATCTGAACCCGACCAGCCGAGGCAGCGTCCGGATCAAGAGCCCCCGCTTCGAGGACGCGCCGGCCATCGCGCCCAACTACCTGAGCACGCCTGAAGACCGCAAGGTGGCCGCCGATTCGCTGCGCGTCACGCGCAACATCGCTTCCCAGCCCGCGCTCGCCAAATACAGTCCCGAGGAATGGAAGCCGGGCCCGCAGTACCAGAGCGACGAGGAACTGGCGCGGCTGGCCGGCGACATCGCCACCACGATCTTTCATCCCGTGGGAACGACGAAGATGGGCGCAGAAGGCGATCCGATGGCCGTGCTCGATGCACGCCTTCGCGTGCGGGGCATCGATGGACTGCGGGTGGTGGACGCGGGCGCAATGCCGACCATCACGAGCGGGAACACCAACAGCCCGACGCTGATGATGGCGGAAAAGGCCGCCGGCTGGATCCTCGATGCCGCGCATTGATTTGAAATTATTTCCAAAACTTGCTAATGGCGGGTAATCCCCGATGCACTGGAGCAGTGCGTGGCCCTAAAGTCACGCCACTCGCAAACGGGCCTGCCCGCTGCGCGGGGGACCGAGGAGACAACATCCCAAGAATCAGAACAGACAAGACAAGGCATCCGCACGAGATGCTGTTTTTTTGAGCAAAGCGCCGCTGGTCGGCGCTTTTTTTTTTGATGCCCCCTTCCGCACAGCCCCGTACTTCCTGTGCGGTACGCTCTCAAATTAATAGCAAACCCCGGTGAGACAATTTCCCGCATGGAAGTTCTGGTCCTCACTCTTGCCTCGCTCTTCGCGGGTTTTGTCGATTCGATTGTGGGCGGGGGAGGTCTGATCCTGGTGCCGGCCCTGTTCAGCGCCCTGCCGGGCACCCCGCCGGCAACCCTCCTGGGCACCAACAAGAGCGCATCGGTATGGGGCACGGGCGCCGCAACCCTGCAGTTCCATCGGCGGGTCGGTCTGCGATGGCGCGCACTGCTGCCGGCAGCCGCCCTCGCCTTCTGCGGCTCGCTCGCGGGCGCCTGGGTGCTCACCTTCGTCCCGGGAGATTTCGTCCGCAAACTGCTGCCGCTGGTGCTGCTGTTGCTGCTGCTCTATACCCTGGCACGCAAGGACATGGGCCGTCACCATGCACCGCGGTTCAGCGGCCGCGCGGAACTCGCCGCCACGGCGATGGTCGGCGTTGCGCTCGGTCTCTACGACGGCTTCTTCGGACCCGGGACGGGGAGTTTCTTCGTCTTCCTGTTCGCGCGCTGGCTGGGCTACGACTTTCTCAATGCCGCCGCCTCTGCGAAGCTGCTCAACACCATGACCAACCTCGGCGCGCTGCTGCTGTTCGGGCTCAAGGGGCACGTGTTGTGGCGCTTCGGCCTGATCATGGCCGTCGCCAACGTGGTCGGCGGCGTTGTCGGCGCACGTGTGGCGATCAGGCATGGCGCGGGATTCGTGCGTGCCGTGTTCATCTTCGTCGTCAGCGCGCTGATCCTGAAAACCGGCTACGACGCCTTCCTCCACTAGAGCCGACTGCGGCTCAACGACACCGCCCGCCCTGTCTGCTTCTACCAGGCGGCGCTTGGCGGCGGCTGAACTTGCGCGACCCAACGCCCGACCTGCACGGCGAGCCAGACGCCATCATCGAGCGCCAGGTCATGGCCCGCACTCGGATGCTCGACGAGGTCCGCATTCCACTGACGCGCCAGTCGCCGCGAGCAGCGCACGTTGACCAGCGCATCCTGCGTACTCGCGAGCACCAGCAGAGGCACGGTCGGCGCACGAACGGCTGCGCGGTAGCGCACGGCCGCCGACAGCTGACGCAGTGCATTCGATCGCGATACCGGCCGGGCGGCACGAATGGCGGTCCACTCGTCGACCACCGGATCTCCCGGCCGCAGATGGCGACTGGTCAGACGCAGGATCGTCTCCTCGCGGCGGCGGGCATCGCGGGTCAGCAGAAGGCCCAGGAGCGATCCGTAGTTCACCGGCCGGAGACGCTCGTGCCACGCACTGAATGGCCGCAGGCTTGTATTGACCAGCACGCATCCGGCAAGCTCCCCGGGGTGGCGGGCGGCCCAGTCGACCGCCACCATCGCCCCCAGAGACAGCGCGAGCAGGTGATAGGGCGGCTCGGCCCCGAGCGCCTTGAGTTGCTGCCGGCACGCTTCGGTCGCCGCCTCGATGCGGGCCGGACTTCGGACATCATGAAACCGGCCGCAGCCGGGGAGGTCGAGCGTCATCACCCGCGCCCCGGGCAGGCGCGCGCCCAGAATCTGCGGAAAGGGACCCCAGTGGCCGCTTTCGCGCGTGAGACCTCGCAGCAGGACCCAAGTGCTCATTCGGGCGGCCTCGCGTACCACCGCGACAGTGCGCCCTTCCTGTGCAGATCCCTCTGCGCGCCCAGGGGCAGCCAGCGTTCGTGGCTGAATGCAGCCCGCGTGACGAAATCCAGCCAGCCGAGGTGACGGCGCAAGACACGCTGCTGGCGGTGCTCGATCATCGGATTGAAGATCCCATGGCGCGAGAAGATCTGCCGCGGATTCTTCTTGACCCAGATCCACGAGCCCATCTCCAGGGTCAGCGGGAGAAACACGCCCGCAGGACGGCTGCATGCGCTCAGGTAGAGGTGGTCCCACAAGTCGCCGTGGGCCAGGTACTGGCGGCTTTGCGGCTCCAGGACATAGCGATGGTGCACCAGCGTTTGATCGAGGATCTCGGCGAAGGCGTGCATTTCCGCGAGATGTGGAATGGGGCGCGGGGTGTGCGCGAAGGGAAACCAGAGTCGGTCCGTCAGCCCGAAGCCCGAATGGCAATCCACCGCGATGCTGAAGGGGCGCCCGAGCAGCTCGCTTTCGACGATGCCGCACAAGGCATCGGCCTCGCGCTCCATGGGCGCCCCCCGGGCGCCGCGATACCACGGCAATGCGGCGCTGATGCGCTGGCCGCCGATGAGGTAGGGCACCCGCTCGACGGACTCCACCGGCGCATTGCGCATCAGGTCGACACCCTGGGGGTTGCCCCGTGTACCCATCCACAGTCCGCCAGGATTGACGAGCGGCACGAACACGAGGCGCATCGCGTCAAGCTGCCGATGGAGCAGGTCGTCCCACTGCAGTCGCATCACGATGCTGCGCAAATAGGCGATCGCCACCTCCGTGCCGATGCGCTCCAGCCCGTGGACGCCACCGAAGAAGCCGACCGCGGGCGCGTCAGGCTTCGCGCTGCCGAACACGAACGCGAGGACCGGCAGCCGGCGCTCCCCGACGGCGACCTCGCACAACACGCGCTGCTGCACATGCGGCCCCGCAAGGTCGGCGAGCCGCCGCAGTTCGAGCAATTCAGGCAGTTCGGCTGGATCCACTCTCGAATCCCGGGTCGTTGTGTGCAGCGAGGATACGGGTGTTGCCGGCCATCAGTCCGTCACATAAGCGTTGTAGGGTGATGCGCAGGTTGCCACCGCCATCTGACAACGCCATGTCACATCCTGCTCAAATCCTGACCATTCATGCCCTTCGCGGGCTTGGCACTGCCATGCTGTGGGGCCTCGTCGAGTTCCTGGCCCTTGCGCGCTGGCGCTGGGCCGCCCGTTGGCGCGGCGAACGTTGAGCGCGCCCTGACGGCTCAGGGCGCTGCTGCGGCGGTGCTGCCTGACACCGGCCACGCCACCTCGCTCGCCACGCGGGGCTTGCCGATCGGTGCGGCGGCCTTGCCGGCGCGGATGGCTTCCATGTCGGCCTCGCTCGGGTACTGGTCGAGCAGCCAGTAATCGAACACGCGCCGGGCGATCGGCGCCGCGGCGCCGGCGCCCCATCCTGCGTTCTCCACGATCAGCGCGACCGCGATCTTCGGGTCGTTGGCGGGCGCGAAGGCCATGAACAGGGCGTGGTCGCGCTGGTGTTCCTCCAGCGTGCGCGCGTTGTACTTGGTGTTCTGCGCCATGGTCACGGCCTGAGCCGTTCCGGTCTTGCCAGCCGCCTGGTAGCCCGCGCCGGCAAACACCGCACGCGCCGTCCCACCGGTGACCACGGCCACCAATCCGTCACGCACCACCGAGACGTTGGCGGCGGAGAAGCCGAGGTTCTCCGCAGGCGGCTGCTCGACGGTCTTCACCTCGCCGGTGACCGTGTCGCGCGTGGCGAGCACCAGGTGCGGGCGGTGCTTGATGCCTCCATCCGCGACGATCGACGCGGCCTGCGCCAGCTGCAGCATGGTGAAGGAGTTGTAGCCCTGCCCGATACCGAGGGAAATGGTCTCGCCTGCGTACCACTTCTTCTGCTCCGGGCGCTTGTAGGTGTTGCGCTTCCATTCCGTGCTGGGGAGCACGCCGCGCACTTCACCGCCGATATCGATGCCGGTGATCTGCCCGAAGCCCAGCGGCTTCATGAAATCGTGGATCAGGTCCACGCCCATTTCGTTGGCCAGCGAGTAGTAGTAGATGTTGCTCGACAGCTGGATCGAACGCCGCATGTCGACCCCGCCCAGATTTCCTTCGGGACTGCCGAACCGGTGGCCGCCGAAATTGAAGTAGCCCGGATCGTTGATCACCACATTCGGCCCGCGCTTGCCGGTCTGCAGCGCCGCGAGCGCCATGAAGGGCTTGTAGGTGGAGCCCGGCGGATAGGTGCCGCGCAGCGCGCGGTTGAGCAGCGGCTTGTCGATCGATTCGCTCAGCTCCTTCCAGCTTTCGCTGTCGATGCCTTCCACGAACAGGTTCGGGTCGAAGGTGGGCTTGCTCACGAAGGCCAGGACCTCGCCGGTCTTCGGATCAAGGGCGACCAGGGCGCCTCGGCGGTCGCCATACATGTCCTCGACCAGCTTCTGAAGCTTGATGTCGAGCGTGAGCATCACGGTATTGCCGGGCGTCGCCGGATGCGCAGCGAGGCGCCGCACCGCGCGGCCGCCCGCCGAGGTTTCCATCTGCTCGACACCGGTCAGGCCGTGCAGCGGCTTTTCGTAGCTCTGCTCGACGCCCAGCTTGCCGATGTATTCGGTGCCCTTGTAGTTGGCCAGGTCCTCGTCGTCCCAGTCCTCCATCGCCGCCTTCTCGGTCTGGTTGATGCGGCCGATGTAGCCCAGTACGTGGCTCGCCAGCTCGCCGAGCGGATAGTTGCGGAACAGCCGGGCCTTGATCTCCACGCCCGGGAATCGATAGCGCTGCGCGGCAAAGCGGGCGACCTCCTCGTCGCTCAGCCGCGTGCGGATGGGGATCGAATCGAAACTGCGCGAATCCTCGCGCAGCCGCTTGAAGCGCCGGCGGTCCCGCGGCGAGATCTCGAGCACTTCGGTCAGGCCGTCGATGGTCTCCTCGACGTTGGCGACCTTGGAGGGTGTGATCTCCAGCGTGTAGGCCGAATAGTTCGACGCCAGCACGATGCCGCTGCGATCGAGGATCAGCCCCCGGTTCGGCACCACCGGCACGATCGCCGTGCGGTTGCTCTCGGCCTGCTCGGCGAGGTCCTCGTGCCGCACCACCTGAAGATAGACAAGCCGCAGGCCCAGCAGCACGAAGGCCACCAGCACCACCATGCCGATCACGACCACCCGTCGCTTGAAGCGCGAAAGGTCGGCAGCAACATTACGGATTTCAGTCACGGCAATCAGAGCTTAGGCAAGGCGCGGGCAAGAATCAAACAACCGCACACACGATGACCTTCCGCCCCTCGGTGAACGGCGCGGAACCGGCTTCGCCGGCCCGCCGGCGTTGCCCCCGGCAAGCGGGTTGGCGGAGCGACACGAAGTGCGCGCAGCCTGGGGGAGTACGTCATAACGGCCGATTGGCATCGGGCTCCGGCGCCCTCCGCTGCGGCGCCAGCAAGGCGAATGTCGCGAGCGGCCACAGCGCGGTTTCGATGACAGGCGACACGAGCAGCGTCCAGCCAGGAAACACACCGCCCCCGATCATCCGGATCGCCAGCTCGATCAGATGCGACACGGCAAACAACGGCAGCACCTGCAGCGCCTGCGAGAAGACCGGATACCAGAGCAGCCGCCGGTGAATCATGATCGCGAAGAAGCCGAGCGTCGTGTAGGACAGTGCGTGCTGGCCCAGCATGGCCGACTGGTGCACATCCATCAGCAGGCCGAAAACGAAGGCCGCGCCGATGCCGATGCGCGCCGGCTGATGCACGCTCCAGAACACGATCACCAGCGCCAGCAGATCGGGCATCCAGGCGCCGCGGCCGAGCGGGATCATCTCGAGCAGCATCGCGAACACGAGGCTGCCCCACATGAAGATGGGACTGAGGGGCAGGAGCAGTTGCTGCTGGCCTGGCCGCATGATCATTGTGCGCCCCTTTCATTCTTGTCCGACTTGGCGCCGGATTTGGCGTCGGGCTTGTCCGCCTGCTCAGCCTTGTCGGCCTTGCCGGACTTGCCGGACTTCTCTGTCTTGACCGCTGTCTTGCCGCCCTTGTCTGCGGCCTTGTCCGCGGGCTTGTCGGATTTCTTCTTCGCCGCCGGAGTCGCGGCCGAGGATGCCGCGGGCGCCGGCCGCGGCACGCCCTGGGAGGCCGTGGGCGCAAGCACGAGGACATAGCGAGCCGCCGTCACATGCCCCAGCGCCACGCAGTGGATGCGCGCGAAGGCGGAGTCCGCACGGCGTTCGATGCGGTCGACCCGCGCCACCGGCAGGCCGGCCGGATAGACGCCATCCACACCGCTCGTGCTGAGGAGATCGCCTTCCTGGACGTCCGAATTGGCGGCCATGAAGCGAAGCTCCAGGCCGCCCCCATGCGCGCTGGCATCGCCGAAGGCCACGCTGCGGGCACCCGTGCGGGTGTTCTGCACCGGGATCGCGAGATCGCGGTCGATCACCAGCGTGACCTCGCTCGTGAAGGGCTGGACCTGCGTGACCTGGCCCAGCACTCCGTGCTCGTCGATCACCGGCGACCCCGCGGCCACGCCGTTGGTCAGGCCCTGATCGATGACCAGCTTGCGGGTGTAAGGGTCGGCGGTGTCGTACAGCACCTCGGCCGCGCGGCCCGGCGTCTGGGTGGTCTGGCGCAATTCGAGCAGCGCCCTGAGCCGGACGTTGTCCTGCGCCAGCGTGTCCGCCTGGCTCGCCCGCTCGGACTGCAGGGCCAGCGCCTTGCGCGCCGCGGCTTCGTTGTTCTGGGCCGTCTGCAGATCCTCGAGGTAGCGTCCCCCGCCCACCACGAGCTGGACCGGCTTGAGCGCCAGCCACTGGATCGGGTACAGGACCGCGCCGATCGCCGACCGCACCGGCTGGACGATGTTGAAACGAGCGTCGGCGACCATCAGGAACACGGCGAGGGCGCTGAAGAAGATCAGCTTGCTCAGCGCCGACGGCCCCTGGTTGAACAGGGGCGGCGCGGTGCGGTCGAGCGTGCCGAGCGGCATGGCGGGAAAACTCCCCTAAATTGAAAAAGCCGGCCCTGCGCAAGCGCGGGCCGGCCGTTTGCGCATCAACCGCATTATTCGCTGGTGAAGATGCTTCCGAGCCGGTCCATGCGCTCCAGCGCGATGCCGCAGCCGCGCACGACGCAGGTCAGGGGGTCCTCGGCCACCAGGACCGGCAGGCCGGTTTCCTCGGCGAGCAGGCGATCCAGGTCACGCAGCAGGGCGCCGCCGCCGGTCAGCATCATGCCGCGCTCGGCGATGTCGGCGCCCAGTTCGGGCGGCGTCTGCTCGAGCGCATTCTTGACCGCCGACACGATGTTGTTCAGCGGATCGGTCAGCGCCTCGAGCACTTCGTTGCTGCTGATGGTGAAGCTGCGCGGCACGCCTTCGCTGAGGTTGCGGCCCTTGACTTCCATCTCCTTGACCTCGGAGCCGGGGAAGGCCGAACCGATGCTCTTCTTGATGACCTCGGCCGTGGGTTCGCCGATGAGCATGCCGTAGTTGCGGCGGATGTAGTTGATGATGGCCTCGTCGAAGCGGTCGCCGCCGACGCGGACGCTGCCCTTGTAGACCATGCCGCCGAGCGAGATCACGCCCACTTCGGTGGTGCCGCCGCCGATGTCCACCACCATCGAGCCGCTGGCTTCGGACACCGGAAGGCCTGCGCCGATCGCGGCGGCCATGGGTTCCTCGATCAGGTAGACCGAGGTTGCGCCGGCGGCTTCGGCCGCATCCTTGATGGCGCGACGCTCGACCTGGGTCGAGCCGCAGGGCACGCAGATGATGATGCGCGGGCTCGGAGTGAGCAGCGAGCGCGGATGCACCATCTTGATGAACTGCTTGATCATCTGCTCGGTGATCACGAAGTCGGCGATCACGCCGTCCTTCATGGGCCGAATGGCCTCGATGTTGCCCGGTACCTTGCCGAGCATGGCCTTGGCCTCGGCGCCCACGGCCTGGATCACCTTCTTGCCGTGCGGACCGCCTTCATGGCGGATCGCGACGACCGAAGGCTCATCGAGCACGATGCCCTTGTTGCGGGCAAAGATCAAAGTGTTGGCGGTGCCGAGGTCAATCGCGAGGTCGGTGGAAAAGTACCGACGGAAAGCTCCAAACATTGCGGAATCCTCTGGAGCACGACATGCGCGCCGGCAGGTCGTCGCCCTCTTGCTGGGTCGTTGTGACGGGTGACTTGAATTGCTTTTGCGGCAAATGCCGGCGCGTTCGCGGGGGTTGCGGCAAAGGCGGGATAATACCCCAATCCCTCGCCGCTCCCGTCCATTCGGCACGGCTTTCCGGGGTGTCGCGGCGCTCCCTGACGCACGCCCAGTTCCTCGCACTTTTCCGATGTCCCTGACTTCTTCAGATATCGCGCGCATCGCCTCGCTCGCCCGGTTGCAGCTCGCACCGGAGGAAAGCGAACGCATGCTCGGCCAGATCAACGGCTTTTTCGAGTTGGTCGAACGCATGCGTGCCGTCGACACCACCGGCGTCGAACCGCTGTCCCATCCGGTCGCGGCCATCCAGGACGTGACCCTGCGGCTGGCCGAGGACGTGGTGACCGAGCCCGACAACCGCGATGCCAACCAGCGCAGTGCGCCGGCGGTCGAACGCGGCCTTTTCCTCGTGCCGAAGGTGATCGAATGAGCGCCGAACTGCACGAGATGGGGGTGACCGCCCTCGCCGCCGCGCTGCGGGAGCGCAAGGTGTCGGCCGCCGAAGCGGCGGAACATCACCTCGCGCGCATCCGCCAGCATCAGGACCTGGGCGCCTTCCTCGCCGTCGACGAGGACCTGACGCTCGGCCAGGCCCGTGCCGCGGATGCCCGGATCGCCGCGGGCACGGCCGGGCCGCTCACCGGCGTGCCGATCGCGCACAAGGACATCTTCGTCACCGCCGACCTGCCGACCACGGCAGGTTCGCGCATGCTGGCCGGCTACCGCTCGCCCTTCGACGCCACGGTCGTGCACCGTCTCGGCGACGCCGGCGCGGTCACGCTCGGCAAGCTCAGCTGCGACGAGTTCGCCATGGGCTCGGCCAACGAGAACGTGGCGGTGCCCGCAGTCGGCGCGGCAGCTCCGATCCCGGTGCGCAACCCCTGGGACCGGTCGCGCATTCCGGGCGGCTCTTCCGGCGGCAGCGCCGCCGCCGTGGCCGCCCGTCTCACCCCGGCCGCGACCGGCACCGACACCGGCGGATCGATCCGCCAGCCAGCCTCCTTCTGCGGCGTCACCGGCATCAAGCCGACCTACGGCCGCGCGTCCCGCTACGGCATGGTCGCGTTCGCATCGAGCCTCGACCAGGCGGGCCCGATGGCTCGCTCGGCCGAGGACTGCGCACTCCTGCTCTCGACGATGTGCGCGCCCGATCCGGACCGCGACTCCACCTCGCTCGACACGCCGGCCGAAGACTTCTCGCGCTCGCTGGGCAACTCGCTCGACGGGCTGCGCATCGGCGTGCCGCGCGAGTTCCTCGGGGACGGGGTCGCACCGGGGGTGCGCGCGGTTGTCGAAGCCGCGCTCGCCGAGTACGAGAAGCTGGGCGCCCGCCGGGTCGAGATCACGCTGCCGCGGACCGAACTGTCGATCCCGGTCTACTACGTCCTGGCCGCCGCGGAAGCCTCCAGCAACCTGAGCCGCTTCGACGGCGTGAAGTTCGGCCACCGCGCCAGCAACTACCGCGATCTGGCCGACATGTACGCCAAGACGCGCGAGGAAGGCTTCGGCGACGAGGTCAAGCGCCGCATCATGATCGGCACCTACGTGCTCTCCCACGGCTACTACGACGCCTACTACCTCCAGGCGCAGAAGGTGCGCCGCATGATCGCGGACGACTTCCAGCGTGCATTCGGCGAATGCGACCTGATCGCCGGCCCCGTCGCGCCCAGCGTGGCCTGGAAGATCGGCGAACACGGCGGCGATCCGGTGGCGGACTACCTGGCCGACATCTTCACGCTCCCGGCCTCGCTCGCAGGGTTGCCCGGCATGAGCGTGCCCGCGGGCTTCGACGGCGGCATGCCGGTCGGGCTCCAGCTCATCGGCAACTATTTCGGCGAGGCGAAGCTGCTCAACGCCGCGCACCGCTTCCAGCAGGCCACCGACTTCCACCTGCGCCAACCCGAAGGCATCTGACATGACCAGCCCCTTGATCCGCGGCTACGAAGTCGTGATCGGCTTCGAGACGCACGCCCAACTCTCCACCGCGTCCAAGATCTTCAGCCGCGCCTCCACCGCTTTCGGTGCCGAGCCCAACACCCAGGCCTGCGCGGTCGACCTCGCCCTGCCCGGCACGCTGCCCGTGATGAACAAGGGCGCCGTCGAGCGGGCGATCCGGCTCGGCCTCGCGCTCGGCTCGCACATCGCGCCGCGCAGCGTGTTCGCGCGCAAGAACTACTTCTACCCCGACCTGCCCAAGGGCTACCAGATCAGCCAGTACGAAATACCCGTCGTGCAGGGCGGCTCGGTGAGCTTCTTTGTCGGCGAAGAACAAAGGACCGTCCGCCTGGTGCGCGCGCACCTCGAAGAGGATGCGGGCAAGTCGCTGCACGAGGACTTCGTGGGACAGTCGGGCATCGACCTGAACCGCGCCGGCACGCCGCTGCTGGAGATCGTGACCGAGCCCGACATGCGCTCCACGGCCGAGGCCGTCGCCTACGCCCGCGAGCTGCACAAGATCGTGACCTGGATCGGCATCTGCGACGGCAACATGCAGGAGGGCAGCTTCCGCTGCGACGCCAACGTCTCCGTGCGCAGGCCCGGCCAGCCGCTGGGCACGCGCCGCGAGATCAAGAACCTCAACAGCTTCAAGTTCATGCAGCAGGCGATCGACTACGAGATCCGCTGGCAGATCGAGGAGATCGAGGAAGGCCGGGCGATCCAGCAGGCGACGGTGCTCTTCGATCCCGACACAGGCGAGACGCGCGCCATGCGCACCAAGGAAGACGCGGCCGACTACCGCTACTTCCCCGATCCGGACCTCCCGCCCCTGGCGATCGCCGCCGAGTGGATCGAGCGTGTGCGCGCCGACATGCCGGAGCTTCCGCGTGCGATGGCCGAGCGCTACGTGCGCGAACACGGCCTGTCCGACTACGATGCCAGCCAGCTCACGCAAAGCGTGGCGCTCGCCCACTACTTCCAGAGCGCCGTGGCCGCAGGCGCCAACGCGAAGCTGGCGAGCAACTGGATCACCGGGGAGATCGCGCGCCGGCTCAACCAGCAGGACATCGGCATCGCGGATGCACCGGTCACGGCCGTGCAACTCGCCACCCTCATCGGCCGCATCAGCGACGGCACGATCTCGAACAACGCGGCGCGACAGGTGTTCGACGCCCTGTGGACCGGCGAAGGCCGGGAGGTCGATGCGGTCATCGAGGCCAAGGGCCTGAAGCAGATGAGCGACACCGGTGCGCTGGAGAAGATCATCGACCAGGTCCTGGCGGCCAACCAGAAGAACATCGACGAATACCGAGCCGGCAAGGACAAGGCCTTCAATGCGCTCGTCGGCCAGGTCATGAAGGCCAGCCAGGGCAAGGCCAACCCCGCGCAGGTAAATGCCCTGCTGAAGGCGCGCCTGGATTGAGCCGCATGCCGGCTCGCCGGCCGCTCAGCGCTGCTGTTGCTGCGGCGGCTGCTGTGCCGACGCGTTCGCGTTCCAGAGCGGCTTGAGCCGGGCACGCTCCTCGTCGAAGCGCGCATTGACGCGCTTCTTCTCTTCTTCCTGCTCGCCGATGAAGCGGTTCTGCACCGCCACGCTCTTGTCGTTGTCGTCGGCCCTGCGGCGCAACGAATCGGGCACCTTCGCGGGGTCCTTCTTGTAGAACTCGAGTTCGTCGTCGATCTTCCGGCGATCGTCCGAGAGTTCGCTCAGGCGCTTCTTCGCCGCATGAATCACCGCGTCGATCTGGTCCAGTGCCTCGCCGCGTTCACGGTCGTGCGCGACGGCAGTCGGATAGCGGACGATCAACGCGCGCTCGCGGCGGCGCTCATCCTGCGCCCGCGCGGCCTGGATCTGCTTTTCGCGCTCACGGTCCTCGCGCTCGGCCTGCTCGCGCGCACTGTACGTGGGCTCGACCTTGCGCCGCGTGGTGCCGCTCGGATTGAGCTCGCGCTGTTCGCGATCGATGCAGTCGGGGATCGGGCGATCGGCGGTGAGGGTACGCCCCTTGGCGTCGGTACAGGTGTAGATGCTCGCCGCGGCACCTGCGGGAGCGGCAGCCGGCGGCGCAGCCAGAGCGCTGGTGCCCGCGAGCGCGAGCGCCAGAGACGCAATCAATGCTTGGGAGCTCGCCAACGTCAATCCTTCTTCCAGATATGGAATCAACCGGCGCCGTAACGTGCCCTGTACGCCAGCACCGCCTGCCGATGCGCAGCCAGCTTGTCGTCGGCGCGACCCGACAGATACTGTAACAAGTCGTCCAGCGTGGCAATCGCAATCACCTGAAGTCCGAGCTGATTGCGGACATACTGCACGGCACTGTGCTCGACATCGACGCCCTTCTCGGTCGCCTTCTCCTGACGATCGAGCGCAATGGCCACCGCATACGGCGTCGCGCCGGCGGACCGGATCGCGGCAATCGATTCGCGCACGGCAGTCCCGGCGGACATCACGTCGTCCACGATCAGCACGCGGCCGGCCAGCGGCGCGCCGACCAGCGTGCCGCCCTCGCCATGGTCCTTGGCTTCCTTCCTGTTGTAGGCGAAGGGCACGTTGCGGCCCCGGCGGGCCAGCTCGGCGGCCACCGTGGCGCCCAGCGGAATGCCCTTGTAGGCCGGGCCGAAGATCATGTCGAACTCGACGCCGCTTTCGAGCAGGCGGTCTGCATAGAATTCGGCGAGCCGCGCGATCTTCGCACCGTCGTCGAACAGACCGGCGTTGAAGAAGTAGGGGCTGATGCGACCGGCCTTGGTCTTGAATTCGCCGAATCGAAGCACCCCCGAATCCAGCGCGAACTGCACGAATGCCTGTGCAAGCGAGCCGCCGTTCCGGGCGCCCGCAACCTCTTCAGCCATGGGGAATGTCCTTGTTCAAACTGACCAGTCTCAATCTCAACGGCCTGCGCTCGGCCACCACCAAAGGCGTCGCCGATTGGGTGGCCGAACTGGCGCCGGATTGTATTTGCATGCAGGAAATCCGCGTCCAGGCCAGCGACATCGAGGGCCGCTTCGAACAGATGGCCGGGCTGCAGGGCCACTTTCACTTCGCCGAGAAAAAAGGCTATGCCGGCACCGCCATCTACACGCGGCACGAGCCGAGCGAAGTGATGGTGGGCTGGGGCGACGCCGAGTTCGATGCCGAAGGCCGCTACCTCGAACTGCGCTTCGATACGCCGGGGCGCCGCCTGTCGATCATCAGCAGCTACTTTCCGAGCGGCTCCTCCGGGGAAGAGCGGCAGGCGGCGAAATTCCGCTTCCTCGACCGCTTCTTCCCGCACCTTGCCGGGCTCGGGAAGCAGCGCGAGTTCATCCTCTGCGGCGACCTCAACATCGCCCACAAGGAGATCGATCTCAAGAACTGGAAGGGCAACCAGAAGAACAGCGGCTTCCTCCCCGAGGAGCGCGCATGGATGACCCGACTGCTCGACACCGGCGCCAAGGGTGCGGGTCTGGTGGACGTCTATCGCAGACTCAAGCCCGACACCACCGACGAGGCCTACACCTGGTGGAGCAATCGCGGCCAGGCCTATGCGAAGAACGTCGGGTGGCGGCTGGACTATCACCTCGCGACGCCCACCCTTGCGGAGCTGGCCCGCGACGAGTCCATCTTCAAGGGCGTCAAGTTCAGCGATCACGCGCCGATCACGGTGGACTACGACTTCAAGCTCTGACGCGCGGGCCGCTTGCATCCGAGGCACTCATGATGCGCCCGGCAACGGCCCCATCACCCAATCGGGCAGCCCGGTCGCGATGCCGGGAAAGATGCAGATGAGCAGGACCGCGAACAGCATCAGCATCACGAACGGGAGCACGCCCCAGACGATGTCCGAGAGCGGGATGTCCGGCGCGATGTTCTTGATCACGAAGAGATTCAGCCCGACCGGAGGGTGAATCAGCCCGGTCTCCATCACGATCGTCATCAGGATGCCGAACCAGAGCAGGTCGAAGCCGGCCGACTTCAGCGGAGGCAGGAAGATCGGCGCCGTCATCAGGATGATGCTGACCGGCGGCAGGAAGAAGCCAAGCACGATCACCAGCGCCAGGACCGCGGCCAGCAGCACCCACTTCGACAGATGCAGTTCGACGATCCACTGAGCCGTCGACTGGCTGATGTGCAGGTAGCTCATCACGTAGGAAAACAGCAGCGACATGCCGACGATGAACATCAGCATGGTCGACTCCTTGAGTGTCGCGCCCAGGATCGGCGCCAGATCCCGAATGCGCCAGACCCCGTAGATCCCCGCGATGAGCAGCAGCGCCAGCAAGGCGCCGAGGCCGGCCGTCTCCGAAGGCGTCGCGAAGCCGCCGTAGAGCGCCACCATGACGCCGATCAGAAGCAGGACGAAGGGCACGACGCGCGGCAGCATCTCCAGCTTCTGGCGCAACGTGAAATGCTCGTCGTCGAGCAAGGCCGACGCCGTGCCGTCGCGCTCGAACGCCAGCTTTGCACGGCCATATTCCTTGCGGTAGTTGAGCACCGCATAGCCGGCGAAGAGCAACACCAGCAGCAGCCCGGGGCCGATGCCGGCAAGAAACAGCCGGCCGAGCGATTGTTCGGCCGCGACCGCGTAGAGGATCATCGTGATCGACGGCGGCAGCAGAATCCCCAGCGTGCCGCCGGCCGCGATGATGCCGGCCGCAAAGCCGGGCGAGTAGCCGCGCTTGCGCATTTCCGGAATTCCGGCGCTGCCGATCGCCGAGCAGGTCGCCGGGCTCGAGCCGGCCATCGCGGCGAACAGCGCGCATGCGAAGACATTGGCAATGCCGAGGCCGCCCGGCACCTTGTGCATCCACGCGTGCATCGCCGCGTACAGGTCCTGGCCGGCCCGGGATCGCCCGATCGCCGCACCCTTGAGGATGAACAGGGGAATCGACAGCAGGGTGATGCTGGACATCTCTTCGTAGACGTTCTGCGTGACCGTGTCGAGCGAGGACGCCGGCATGAAGAAGAACATGAACAGCACGGCGACGCCGCCGAGCGCGAACGCGATCGGCGCACCCGAGAACATCAGCAGCAGGGTGGCCGCCCCGAACAGCAGGCCCAGCGAAAGCATGGACATCAGGGCGACTCCGCGGTCTCGAACAAGCGATGGATGCTCGCGCTCGCCTGCACCAGCAATTGCAGCGCGAGAAATGTCATGCCCAGCGACATCAACCCATAGGGGATCCACAGGGGTGGCGCCCACGATGACGAAGTCGTCTGGCCATCGACCCAGGCCTCGTGCAGCAAGGTCCACGACTTCCACGCGAAGAAGCTGCAGAACGCGAGGCAGAACAGATCGACCAGCGCCATGCGCAGCCGGTTCGCGCCCCGGGGCAGGACCGAGACCGCGGATTCGATGCCGATGTGCCCGCGGATCGACTGCACGAATGCACTGCAGGTGAACGTCGCGCCCACCAGGAAGAACACGGCCGCCTCATCCTGCCAGTCGGTCGATGCCTTCAGGAAGTAGCGCGAGACGACGCTGGATGTCAGCACCGCGGATGCGGCGAGCAGCGCGATCATGCCGAGCCCCATGAATACCCGGTTCAGTGCGTGCAACGCACGCGCCAGCGGCATCAGCCAGCGCGGCGTCGCGGGATCGATCGCGAGGCCGGCACCGGCGCCGGCCGGAGAGAGCGGCCGGGTGGCGCTCACAGGAGCTTCTGCGCAGCCGTCATCAGTGCCTTGCAGGATTCGTTGCGTTCGGTGTAGTCCTTCCAGGCGGTGTCGCGCGCGATCGCCTGCCATTTGCGCATCGTGGGCTCGTCGATGTCGAAGACCTTGGCGCCGGCCCTGGTGTAGACATCGGCCGCGATCCTGTCGTCGGCACGCGCCGAGTCGGTCGCGAACTTCTCCTGTTCCGCGCCGGCCTCCATGACGATGTCCTGCTGCGGCTTCGGCAACTTCGCGAACACCTCCTTCGACATCAGCAGCGGCTCGAACATGAACCAGTACGCCTTGTTCCGCCCGGTCGTGAGGTACTTGGCGATCTCCTCGAGCTTGAACGAGATGAAGCTGGTCGAGGAGGTCATCGCCGCGTCCATGGCACCGGTCTGCATCGCGGCGTAGATCTCGTTGGACGGCAGCGTGATGACCGACGCGCCAGCCGCCTTGAGCATCATGTCCATCTCGCGGCTGCCTCCGCGCACCTTCTGGCCCTTGGCATCCTCGGGCGCCACCAACGGTGCGGCACGGCTCGCCACGCCCCCGGCCTGCCAGATCCAGCTCAGCACGATGATGCCCTTGTCGTCGAGCATCCTCGCGAGCAGCCTGCCGACCTCGGATGTCTTCCAGGCCGCGCCGACCTCGTAGCTGGGCACCAGCGCCGGCATCAGGCCGATGTTGGTCTCGGGGACTTCACCGCCGGCATACGAGAGGGGTACCAAGCCGATGTCGAGGGCTCCCTTGCGCAGCGCCGAGAACTGCGAATTGGTCTTCATCAGCGACGAGCCGGGGTAGACGACCCCCTTCAACGCGCCGTTGCTTCGTTTCTCGACGTCGGCGGCGAATCGCCTGCACAGCCGGTCGCGAAAGTCGCCTTCGGCGAGTGTTCCGCCGGGAAACTGATGCGAGATCTTCAAGCCGCCGGCCTGCGCCCAGCCGAACGGGGCCAGCGACGCCATTCCCGCCGCCGACACACCGGCCCGCACGATCCTTCGCCTGGTGCCGTCCATGGATGTCTCCTGTCTTGTTCTGAATCGCGAATGACTCAAGTGCCGCGCGGACGGCGGCACCTGGACTCATCCACGATAGCAAACCGCGGAGCTGGTGGATCTCATTGGTATCCCGCATACGGGCAGCGGCATCACGTCATGCGAAGCCATGCCGCCGAGCGCGAAGATGGACGGCACCGCGGTGCCGGAGCATCGGAGGCAATCGGCGCGAAGCGCGCCCCGGCCAAAGGGGTTCTAGAAGGCCTCCCAGTTCCCCTCAACGGCCGAAACGGCCGCCGCTGCTGCGACTCGCTTCGGTTGCGGCGCGGCAATGCCCTTCTCGGCCCGTGGAGACCGCGGCACCGAGGGACGCGCAGGCGCGCCCACCACGCGCCTCGCCGGCGTCGCCTGAGGAAGCTGATCTTGACCGAGCTTGAACACACTGACAGCCCGGGACACGTCGGTCGCCTGGTCCTGAAGGGAAGCCGCCGCGGCCGCGGCTTCCTCGACCAATGACGCATTCTGCTGGGTCACCTGGTCCATCTGCGTGATGGCCTGGTTGACCTGTTCGATGCCGGCGGTCTGCTCCTGGCTGGCCGCGGTGATCTCGCCCATGATGTCGGTCACGCGCTGGATACTCATCACGATCTCGTCCATGGTCTTTCCGGCCTCGGCCACCTGGGCGCTGCCTTCTTCGACCTTGCTCACCGAGTCGTCGATCAACACCTTGATTTCCTTGGCTGCAGCGGCCGAGCGCTGGGCCAGGTTTCTCACCTCGGCCGCCACGACGGCGAAGCCGCGGCCCTGTTCTCCGGCCCGCGCGGCTTCGACAGCGGCATTCAAGGCAAGGATGTTGGTCTGAAAGGCAATTCCGTCGATCACGCCGATGATGTCGACGATCTTGCGGGACGAAGCATTGATGGCCCCCATGGTGCCCACCACCTGGGAGACGACCGCACCACCCTTCACCGCGACGCCGGAAGCAGACACGGCGAGGTGGTTGGCCTGGCGGGCGTTGTCGGCGTTTTGCTTGACGGTACTCGTCAACTCCTCCATGGAGGCGGCGGTCTCTTCGAGCGAACTGGCCTGCTCTTCGGTGCGGGACGACAGGTCCTGGTTGCCGGCCGCGATCTGGCCGGTGGCGGTGGCGATGGTGTCGGTGCCCTGGCGCACCTCGCCGACGATCCTGACCAGGCTGGCATTCATGTGCTTGAGTGCCTCCAGCAGTTGCCCGGTTTCATCCGTCGTCGTCACGTCGATATGGCGACTCAGGTCACCGGCGGCGACGGTCTGCGCCACTTTCACCGCTTCGTGCATGGGGCGCGTGATCGAGCGCGTGATCCAGTAGGCCAGGACACTCCCCATCAACACGGCAAACGCCCCCAGGCCGATCATGAGCGTTCGCGTCCATACGATCTTCGCTTGCACATCCGCGCCGCTGGCTTCGGTGGCGTTCTTCTGCAGCTCGACAATCGTCCCGATCATCTCCTGCATCGCATCGAGTGTCGGCAGCAGGTCGCCCGTCAGGATATTCCTGGCCTCGTCCAGCTGATTGTCGGCAACAAGTCTGATGATCTTGCCGGTCGACTCGACATAACGGGCATCCTTCTCCTTCAAGCTGGCGAGCAGGGACCTCCCCTTCTCCGAGTAGATCAACCTGTCGAGCACCGCCATGGCGTCGCCGATGGTCTTTCTGTTGGTCTCGATCCGCTGAGTGATGTTGTTCATCTGGGCCGCGTCCCGCACAAAGAACAACTCCATCGCACGGCGCGCATTGGCGCGCACGGTGGCGTTGATCGCGTTTGCGGCCTGCACCTTGACCCAGTCCTTCTCGATCATCCCGCGGCTGGCTTCACCGACGCTGGACAAGCTGAGCAAGGCCACGGTGATCAGCGAGATCATCAGCAGCAGCACCAGTGCGAAGCTGGAGCCCAGCCGGGCTCCGATTTTCAGATTCCCGATACGCATCGTCTTTCCCGCCAATTCAACTCAATTCCGCCCATACAAATAGCCGCATGAAGCAGCTGCCGCTTGCAACGCACCGCGGGGCCGGGAGGAGCAACGCCTCTGCGGACCCACGCATGCATATCGGCACATTGCGTCAGAACTTTAGGGGGAAAGTCGCGAAGGCCGGGCCGGCGTGCGCAGCGCGGAGGCATCAGCGCGAACTGATCCGCAGCGGCGCCGGGGGGCCGCTGCCCCCCACTCCGCCGAAGGCCTCAGCGCCGCTGTGTCGGCGCGCGGCCCGTGCGCCGCGCCATGTGCACCTGGTGCAAGGTGATCTTCCGCACCTCCGACTGGCTGGTCTCGATGTGCGCGCGCAGCAGCATCGCGGCCTGATCGCCGCGGTTCGCGCGGATCGCCTTCAGGATCTTCGCGTGCTCGTCGTAGGTGGCGTCGATGCGCGGCTGCTTGGTGAAGTCCAGCCGCCGGATGATGCGGATGCGGTCGGTCACGTCGCGATGAACGCGCGCCATCTCGGCGTTGCCAGCGGCGGCGACGAGCGAGCAGTGGAAGTCCTCGTCCCACTGCGCGACCTGGACGGTGTCGGAGCTGCGCTGCGCGGCCGGCACGAGCCAGATGCTGGCGAGCGCATCGAGCAGACTGCGGTCGACGCGGTGGTCGCTCTCGCACAAGCGGTGCACAGCCGTCGTCTCCAGCACCATGCGCAAGTCGTAGAGCTGCTCGAACTGGTCGAAGTCGAAGGGCAGCACACGCCAGCCGCTTCGGAACAGCACTTCGACGAAACCCTCCTGCTGGAGCCTGAAAAGCGCCTGCCGCACCGGCGTGCGCGAAACGCCCAGGCGTTCGCTGATTTCGTTCTCCGTGAACCGGTCGCCCGGCACCAGCTTGAACTCGGCCACGTCGCGCTTAAGTTGCGCGTACACCTCATCGGCCCGCGTGCGGAACACGGGATCGGTATCCGCGGCAGGCCGGGTGGGGGAAGAAAGTCGATCGGATGACACGCGGGAGATGTTAGTGCCTGCCGAGCGCAGCCAGCAGCGCCGAACTCGGGGCCGTCCAGCCGACGATCGCCCCCTGGGCAGTGATCATCTGCAGCGCGGCCGCCTTGAAGGCCGGGAAATAGCTCTCGGTGCAGTCCTCCAATAGCAGGCCGTCGTAGCCGCGGTCGTTGGCTTCGCGCATGCTGGTCTGCACGCAGACCTCGGTCGTCACGCCCATGAAGATGAGCGTGCGGATGCCGCGCTCCTGAAGCAGGGACTGCAGGGGCGTCGAATAGAAGGCGCCCTTGCCGGGCTTGTCGATGACGATCTCGCCCTCGACGGGCGCGAGCGCGTCGATGATCTGGTTGCCCGGTTCACCGGCGATCAGGATGCGGCCCATCGGACCCGGGTCGCCGATGCGCAGCGCCGGGTTTCCGCGATCGCGCTTGGCGCCGGGACAGTCGGAGAGGTCGGGCCGATGCGCCTCCCGCGTGTGGATCACCAGGCCACCCGCACGGCGCCACGCCCGCAGCACCGCCTGCGTCGCCGGCACGCTCGCCGTGAGCAGCGAGACATCGTTGCCCAGCGTTTCGCCGAAGCCGCCGGGCTCGATGAAGTCGCGCTGCATGTCGATGATGACCAGGGCCGAACTCGGCAGCTCGAAGCTGTAGGGAAAGGGCGTTGCTGCAATCTGCATGCGGAGTCCTCGGGGATTCATGTGGGCTCGAAGCGGGTCCTCGCGTGGGGTGACGACGGCGACTCAGCCATCGACCGCCGCCGCCGGGTGATGCGCCCCGCCGCCCATGTGCGCGCCCAGCACGTGCCGCTCCGCGCCCTCGGCGTCGGTTTCATACACGATGCGGCCTTCGCTCATCACGACGATCCGGTCGGCCATCTCCAGCAGTTCGTCCAGGTCCTCGCTGATGAGCAGCACGGCGCCGCCCCGGTCGCGCACCTGAACGATCCGGCTGTGGATCTCGGCCACGGCCGCGAAGTCCAGTCCGAACACCGGGTTCGCGGCGATCAGCACCTGGATGTCGCCGGCCAGCTCACGCGCCAGCACGGCGCGCTGCACGTTGCCGCCCGACAGGCTGCGGATCGGCGCACGTTCGCCCTGGGTCTTGATGCCGTACTCGGCGATCCACGCCCGCGCCCGGCGCCGCCACGCGGCGAAGTCGAGCACGCCCGCACCGAGCGCCCGCCACGCCAGGGGTGGCTGGTCGAAGTCGCGCAGGGCCATGTTCTCCGCGACGCTGAGCTCCCCGACACAGGCATTTCGCAATGGCTCCTCGGGCAGGCTGCGGACCTTCAGGCGCCGGTTTTCCTCGCGCCGCGCGGCATAGGGCTTGCCCATCACGCTCACGCGGCCGGCAAGCCGCGCGCGCTGGCCGACCAGCGCTTCGACCAACTCGCGCTGGCCGTTGCCCGAGACGCCGGCCACGCCGAGGATCTCGCCGGGGCGCACGGAAAGGCTCAGCCCGTGCACCGCCAGTGTGCCGCGGTCACCCTGCGCCTCCAGGCCCTCGACTTTCAATGCGGCCGGTGCGTCGGGCGCCACGGGTCGCGACGCATGTCGCGCGCGTTCGGCCGGGGTCGCGGTGTCACCCTCGGGAGGCGGCGCCTCGCCCTGGCCCATCATGGCCGCCGCGAGACGCGTGGGGTCCGTGTCGACGACCCGGCAGTGATGCACGCCCTTGCCGCGCCGCAGCACCGTCACGCTGTCGGCGTAGGCCATGACCTCGCGGAACTTGTGCGTGATGATGAGCACCGTGCACAGCCCGCTGCGCGCGAATTCACGCACATGGCCGAGCACCTCGTCGGCCTCCTGCGGCGTGAGCACCGAAGTCGGCTCGTCGAGGATGAGCAAGCGCGGCTTCAGATAGAGCTGCTTGAGCAGTTCCAGCTTCTGCTTCTCGCCCGCCGCCAGGCCGGAGGGTCGCGCATCCAGATCCAGGCTGAAGGGCGTGGTCGCCAGAAAGCGCTTGAGGTCCGCGCGCTGCGCCTTCCAGTCGATCACGGCGGGCGTCTTGCCACCAGCCAGCAGCAGGTTCTCGGCGACCGTCATGCCCGGCGCAAGCGTGAAGTGCTGGTAGACCATGCCGATGCCGAGCGCCCGCGCGACCACCGGGTTGGCGATGTCCTGCTCGCGGCCGTCGATCAGGATGCTGCCCTCTTCCGCCCGCTGGTAGCCCGCCACGCATTTCACCAGCGTGCTCTTGCCGGCGCCGTTCTCGCCCAGCAGCGCATGGACCGTACCCGGCTCCACGCGCATGGTGACGTGGTCGAGCGCCGTGAAGCTGCCGAAACGCTTGGTCAGCTCGTAGGTGTCGAGCGCCAGGGCGCCGGTCGCGGCGGCAGCCGGTTGGACGGGCGCGATCATGATGCACCGCCCCGGGGCTGGAAGGAGGAGACCGCCTCGAGCAAGGCACTCGAGCGCGCATGGGCGCCGAACACGCCGCCTTGCATGGTGATCATCTTGAGGGCGGCCAGGTGGTTGCCATGATCGGTCGCGGCGGTGCAATCCGACAGCAGCAGGCATTCGAAGCCGCGGTCGTTCGCGTCGCGCATGGTCGTGTGCACGCACACGTCGGTGGTGATGCCGGCGAGGATCAGATTCTCGATGCCGCGCGTGCGCAGTATCAGTTCGAGGTCGGTCGCATAGAACGACCCCTTGCCCGGCTTGTCGATCACCACCTCGTGCGGCAGTGGTGCGAGTTCGGGAATGATCTCCCAGCCGGGTTCGCCGCGCACCAGGATGCGTCCGCACGGCCCCTCGTCGCCGATGCCCACGCCGCCCGCGCCGATCTGGCGCGAGCGCCAGCGCTTGTTGGCCGGCAGGTCGGAGAGTTCGGGCCGATGGCCTTCGCGGGTGTGGATGATGTGAAAGCCCAGCGGCCGCAGGCATGCCAGCGTGCGCGCGATCGGCTCGATCGGCGCCTGCACCAGCGACAGGTCGTACCCCATCACGTCGACATACCCGCCCTTGCCGCAGAAGTCGGTCTGCATGTCGATGACGATCAGTGCGGTGTTGTCGGGCCGCAGGGCGCCGTTGTAGGGCCAGGCGTAGGGCTCGGCCGCGACGAAGTGCGGCGCTCGCGAAATGGTCGACGGGCTCATGCTTCCTCCCTCCTGCCGGACGGCTTCGGGACGCAAGGATTCGGCTCCGCCCCCTTGTAGGCACGCTGCGGCGGCGGGAAGCCGAAGCCGCTGCCATCGCGGACTTTCACCTGATCGCTCCAGGGCAGACGGAAGCGGCCCGACGCCATGTCCTGCATGTACGTGTACGGGAAGTCCTGCGCGCCGTCCTTCACCGCGACATAGCCGCGGTGGTAGAGCTGGTGGATGTTGTTCTCCACGCCCCAGCCGGTGCGGGCTTCGCGCAGCAGGTCCGGGCGCAGTTCGGCGGTGATGATCTCGTCCGGGCGCGCACCGCCCTCCACCAGGATCGTGCCGTCGAAGTTGCAGAACATGCCCTCGCCCATCGAGTCGAAAGTGCCGTCGCTGCCGCACAGGCACACGCTGGCCGTGTAGGCCAGGTTGCAGAAGGCGTTGGCCTGGTTCGTGATGCGCCATGCGTGGCGGATCGGTGCCGTGTAGCCTGCCGTCCGGATGATGATCTCCGCGCCCTTGTACGCGGCTTCGCGCGCCATCTCGGGCAGCATGCCGTCGTGGCAGATGATCAGCGCGAGCTTGCAGCCGTTCGGGCCATCGCACACGGGCACGCCGATATTGCCCGGCTCCCACGGCTCGACCGGCACCCACGGATGCATCTTGCGGTAGTAGAGCCGTATCTCGCCCTGGTCGTCGATCAGCAGGCCGCTGTTGTAGGGATTGCCCTCCGGATTGGCTTCCATGATCGAGAAGCAGCCCCAGATGCGGTGGTCGGCACAGGCGCGGCGGAAGGCCGCGACTTCGGGACCGTCGAGTGAACACATCAGTTCAGGCGAAGTGTCCATCGACAGGCCGTGCAGCGCGTACTCCGGAAAGACCACCAGGTCCATCGTGCCCTGGTTGCGGCGCGCCTTCGCGACCAGTTCGCAGATGCGCTGCGTCTGCGCGGCCAGTTGTTCCGGCGTGCGCACGACGGGCAGCTGCAATTGCACCAGCCCGATGACCACACCGTGTTCGGACTTGTTGAGACCACCCAGACCGCTCATTGCTCGATTCCCATGACTGTGTGCCGCACTCAGCGCGTCGATGACAGCTCGCCGGGACTGCCGACGGCCACGCTGCCCGGCTTGCAGCTCAACACCAGGATGACGAGCGTGAGCACATAGGGCACCGTGTTGAAGAGGTGGTAGCCCCAGCCCACGCCGATCGATTGCAGCGCCGGCCCGATCGCACCCGCGCCGCCGAAGAGCATCGCCGCGCCGATGCAGCGCAGCGGGCTCCAGCGCGCGAAGATCACGAGCGCGACGGCGATGAGCCCCTGTCCGCTCGAAATTCCTTCGTTCCAGCTCCCCGGATAGAACAGCGTGAGCGAGGCACCGCCCAGGCCGGCAATGAATCCACCGGCCGTGGTCGCCGCGATGCGCAGGCCGGCGACCGAGTAGCCCAGCGCACGCGTCGCGTTGGCCGAGTCGCCCGCCATGCGCACCAGCAGGCCCACGCGCGTACGCGCGAAGCCCCACCACATCGCCACCGCGAGCGCGATGCCGATCGGCACCAGCGCATTGACCTGCAGGGCCGATCGGATCACCGGGTTCTCGCTCCAGTTGCCCAGCGGAATGGCCGGCAGTTGCGGCGCCTGCGGCTGGATCAGGGGCTTGCCGAGATAGAAGGCCAGGCCGGTGCCGAAGAGCATCAAGGCGATGCCGGTCGCGATGTCGTTCACACGCTCCAGCGAACAGAGCAGGCCGTGCAACAAGGCCAGCAGCGCACCGGCCGCGGCGCCGATCAGCACACCGAGCCAGGCCGAGCCCGTCAGCCATGCGCCGCCGAAGGAGGCCATGGCCGACAGCACGAGCACCCCTTCGAGACCGAGATTGATGCGGCCCGATTTTTCCGTCAGGCATTCGCCCAGGCTCACGAACAGAAAGGGCGCGCCGACGCGCAGCGCACCGCCCACGATCCCTGCGACCAGCGCAATCCATGCATCCGCGTTCATTGCCGAGCCTCCCCCAGATTTGCCACCGTTGCCACCGTGGGTACCGTGCCGCTGTCCTCCTTCGGGACGACAGGCTCGCGGGGCGTACGCGGGGCCCGGTTGGCCAGCAACAGCTTCCAGTCGATCATGCGCAGGCCCTCGCTGGCGAGTATCAGGACGAAGGCGATGCCTTGCAGCACCAGCACCGAAGCGTCGGGCAAGCCCAGGCGGCGCTGCAGCAGGCTGCCTGCGGCGCCGAAGCCGCCGAAGAGGATCGCCACCGGAATGATCGCGAAGGGCTGGTGACGCGCAATGAAGGACACGAGGATGCCCGCATAGCCATAGCCCGCAATCAGCGAGGCATTCGCATTCGTGTGGACCGCCGCGACCTCTACCGCGCCCGCGACGCCGGCGCAGGCGCCGCCCAGGCCGCAGGCGGCCAGGATCAGACGGTCCGCCGGCAAGCCGACCAGTTGCGCCGCGCGCGGGTTGCCGCCGACCACGCGCACGGAGAAGCCCGAGGCGGTACGGCTGAGCCAGAGTCCCGTGGCCAGGCAGGCCACGATGCCGATCACGAGCCCCCAGTGGACATCGGAGCCGGCAATGCCGCCGATCGCCAGCCCCTCGGCCAGGGAGCGCGTCGCCGGCTTGTTGAGGCTGGCGGGGTCGCGCAGCGCGCCCTCCACCCAGTGCTTGAACAAGCCGATGGCGATGTAGCCGAGCAGCAGGCTGCTGATGGTTTCGTTGATGCCGCGGCGCTGGCGCAGCCAGCCCGCCAACGCGATCCAGAGTCCGCCGGCCAGCGCGCCCGCGATGCACAAGCCCAGGCTGCCCAGGGCGTTGAGCGGCAGCGGCAGCACGTAGGGCAGCGCGGCGCAGGCCAGGCCGCCCAGCACCAGCGCGCCCTCGCCGCCGATGATGACCAGCCCGGCGCGCGCGGGAATCGCCACGCACAGGGCGGTGAGCATCAGGGGTGCGGCCCGCTGCAGGGTGTTCTGCCACGAGAACGCGTCGCCGAAGGCCCCCTTGAAAAGAATGATCCAGACTTCGACCGGGCTCACGCCGGCGAACCAGACGAAGACGCCGAACAGCAGCAGCGCCGCCGCGATGGCGAACACCGGCAGGGCGAACTCCTTCAATGCATCGCGCATGGTCGTCGGCTCCTCGGGAGCGTCGTGCCGCCGGGGGCTGTCAGCCGGCGGAGCCGATGACGCCTTCGACCAGGTAGTTCATCTTCTCCAGCTCGAGGTCGGTCTGCTTGAGCGTCTTGCCCGCCGGGATGACCACCGCGCCCTTGTTGTCCTTGAGGCCGCCCTGGAAGATGTCGAACTTGTCGGCCAGCATCTTCGCCTTGATGTCGTCGGCGTTCTTCTTCGCCGCGTCTGTGACCATCGGGCCGTAGGCCGACATCTTCACGTAGCCTTCCTTGAGGCCGCCGCGCAGGAAGTTCGGATGCGGCTTGTCGTTCTGGGCCGCGTCGACGATGGTCTTGTAGGCGGTCAGCCAGTTCCACTCCGCGCCGGTCAGGTAGGCGTTCGGCGCCAGCTTGGCCTGGCTGGCGTGGTAGCCGCACACCATCTTGCCGCGCTTGGCGGCCGTCTCGACCACCACCTTCGGGCCGTCCACGTGCATCGTGAAGACGTCGCACCCCTGGTCGGCCAGGCTGTTGGTGGCCTCGGCTTCCTTGACGGCCATCGACCAGTCGCCGGTGAAGATCACGCTGCAGGTGATCTTGGGGTTGACCGAGCGCGCACCGAGGGTGAAGGCGTTGATGTTGCGCAGCACCTGCGGAATCGGCTTGGCCGCGACGAAGGCGATCTTGTTGCTCTTCGTCATGTGGCCGGCGATCACGCCGTTGAGATACTGGCACTCGTCGATGTAGCCGAAGAAGCTGCCGACATTCTTCGGATGCTTGTCCGCGCTCCAGAGTCCGCCGCAGTGCGAGAAGCGCACATCGGGGTACTTCGGCGCGAGGGCCAGGATGTGCGGATCGAAGTAGCCGAAGGAGGTCGGGAACAGCAGCTTCGCGCCGTCCTGCGCGATCATGCCGGTCATGGTCTTCTGGACCGCGGCGGTTTCGGGCACGTTCTCTTCTTCCACCACCTTGAGCCCCGGCATCTTCTTGAGCTCGGCCGCGGCCTGCGCATGCGCCTGGTTGTAGCCGTAGTCGTCGCGAGGACCGACGTAGATGACGCCGACGGTGAGCGGCTTCTGCGCGCGCGCGAGCATGCCGTATCCACCCAGGGCGCCCGCGGCGCCGAGGGCGGCCAGGGACTTGAGGGACTCGCGACGATTGAACTGGCTCATGGTGCTTGCTCCAAAAAAATGAGTGAAGGAATCGACTGATCCGGGCCGGTTTATCTTGGATACAAGTTGGTGTGCATAAACCGTACCAGCGCTTTTCGTGCCGTTTACTGGCCCAGGAGGCTCACGTGCGCCGCCACCACGCGCCAGCCTTGGGCAGTGCGCATCCAGGTCTGGCTTTGACGCCCCGTCTTTGTGCCTCCCTCGCGCCGGAACTCGGTGTTGGCGGTGGCGAAGTCATGGCCGTAGGTCGTGATGACCGTGCGCAGAATCTCGCGCGCCAGCCCCTGCGAGGGCCGCGCGGCGCGGAAAGCCTGGATCGCCGCATAGCCGTAGAGGTTCTCGGTCGCGCCGTAGCGCAGGGTGTGCGGGCTGTCCCAGAACAGTTCGTCGAGCACCTCGACCTTGTTGTTGACCAGCGCGTCTTCGTAACGCTCGAAGGCGGCCGTCACTTCGGCGACGACCTCCGGCAGATTGATGGGCAGAGTCATGGCGTCTCCCGGATCACAAAGGCGCGACGGGCGCGTGCACCACGCCCGCCGATTCCAGCGCCGCGGCCACGCGCAGGACCAGGTCCTCGCGCCACGGCGCCCCGATCACTTGCACGCCGATGGGCAGATCCGGATGGGCGCCCCAGACCGGCACGGCGCACACCGGCAGGCCGATGCACGAGATGGGCTGGGTCAGAAGCCCCATGTTGGGACGCACCGGCAGGCGCTCGCCCTGGAGCTCGAACCATTCGGCGCCGATCGGAGTCGCCGCACAGGGGGTCGCCGCCGCGATGAGGATGTCGAAGCGCTCGAAGAGGCGCGCCACCTTCTGCGCGTAGAGCTGGCGCACCCGCTGTGCGCGCGCGACCCAGGCTGCGGGCAGCAGCGCGCCGGCGAGGAAGCGGTCGCGCGACAGCGGCTCGAAGTCGGCCGCACGCGCGCGCAAGTCCGGCAGGTGGAGCGCGGCGCCTTCGGAATTGGTGATCAGGAAGGCGGCGGCGCGTCCTTCCCGGACCAGCGGCAGTTCTACCGTATGGCTCGCGCCCAGGGCTTGGGCGACCGTGTCGACCGCGGTCAGCGCCTCGGGCTGCGCGCGTTCTCGGAACCAGCCGCCGAGGACGCCGATGCGCAGGCCCTGCAAACCGCGGCCGATCCCGGGCAAGGTGGATTCGACTGCACGCTGCGCGCAGCCCGCATCGTGCGGGCCATGGCCCTCCGGCCCCTGCATGGCGTCATACGCGGCGGCGAGATCGCGCACCGAGCGCGCGAAGGGCCCCAGGTGGTCGAGGCTCGCCACGAAGGGATAGCTCCCGGTGCGCGGCAGGCGCCCGAAGGTGGGCTTGAGTCCGAATACGCCGCACAGCGAGGCCGGCACGCGAATCGAGCCGTTGGTGTCCGAGCCCAGGGTGAGGGGCACCTGCGCCGCCGCCACCGCGGCCGCCGATCCACCGGAGGAACCACCCGCGATGCGCGTCAGGTCATGCGGGTTGTGCGCCGGCCCGACGTGGCTGTTCTCGGTCGTGAAGCCGTAGGCGTACTCATCCATGTTCAGCGCGCCGACCAGCACCGCGCCCGCGCTTTCGAGACGCCGCACCAGGGTCGCGTCGGCACGGGCCGGCGTGCTGTCGCGCTCGATCTTCGAGCCCGCCAGCGTCTGCAGACCGGCAATGTCGAACAGGTTCTTGACCGCGAAGGGCACCCCCAGGAGCGGCAGTTCGCGTGTGCGCGCCCCCTGCGGCGATGCCAGCGAGGCATCGACCTGCGCCGCGCGCCTGAGCGCGCGCTCACGCACCACCTCCGTGAATGCATTCACGCGGCCGTCGGTGGCATCGATGCGTGCGAGGCTGGCCTGCGCGAGCGCGCTCGCGCTGAGCGCGCCGCTGCGCACCGCCTCGGCCATCGAGGCCGCATCCTGCCGCAGCAGTGCATCGGCGTTCATGCCTCCACCTCCCGGGGCCCGACGGGCGTGAACTGGACGGCGGGCTCGTCCTGCGGGTCCAGCGGGACGGCATCGAGCAGCGCGGCAAATTCCGCCGCAAGCGCAAAGTAGCGCAGCACGCCGACCCGATGGTCACGGCGCAGCCGCAGGCCCAGCGCCACTGCGCTGGCGTCGACGTAGGCCTCGATTTGCTCGAGTGTCATCGCTTCTCCTTCAGCGGCGCACTTCACGCTGGAAGATCTCCAGGCTCTGCTTCTTCGTGGCAACGAAGCTGGGGGTGCTGAGCGTCTCCACGGTGCGCGGGCGTGGGTCGTCGTAGCGCAGCACCTCCGCCACGCGCGTGGGCCGCTTGGTCAGCAGCAGCACCTGGTCGGCCAGGTAGACCGCCTCTTCCAGGTCGTGCGAGACCAGCAGCATGGTGGTGCCGGTCTGGATGAAGACCTCCTGCAGCTTTTCGCGGATGAACAGGGTCATCTCGAAATCGAGCGCGGAGAAGGGCTCATCCAGGAACAGCACCTCCGGATTCGGCGCCAGCGCGCGCATGATCGATGCGGTCTGCTGCTGGCCGCCGGACAGCTCGTAGGGATAGCGCCGCAAGTCGAACTTCACGTCGAAGGAGGCCACGAGTTCCTCCATCCGCCGGTCGACCTCCGCCTTGGAGCGCCCTTCGAGCTTGAGCGGATAGGCGATGTTGTCGATGGTCCGCATCCACGGGAACATCGCCTCGCGGTAGTTCTGGAACACGTAGCCGATGCGCGTGTCCTTCCGTTCCTTGCCGTCGAACAGGATCTCGCCCGAGTCGATGGGGATCAGCCCCGCGATCATGTTGATCAGCGTGGACTTCCCGCAGCCGTTCGGTCCGAACACCGAGACGATCTTGTGCTTGGGAATGTCCAGGTCGAAGTGCTCGTACAGCGGCCAGCCCGCGAAGTACTTGGTCAGGCCGCGGATCGTGATGTGCGTGCCCGCCGGGCCGGGCTGGAACACCGGCTTCGGCACGTCGGGATAGACCGGGCCGTTGATGACGCTGTCGACCGTTCTCATCGTCCGCTCCAGTGAACAATTCGGCGCTCGGCCATCAGGAACAGGATGTTGAGCGCATAGCCGAGCGCGCCGGCCGCGAGGATGGATGCGTACATGTCGCGCACGTTCATCACCTGCTGCGAGTTGATGATGCGGTGGCCCAGGCCGCTGTCGGAGCCGATGAACATCTCCGCGACGATGACGATCACCAGCGCCATCGAGACCGCCGAGCGCAGGCCGACGAAGCTCGGCTGCAGGCTCTCCCACACCAGGACGTCGCGAAAGATCTGCCAGCGCGAAGCCCCCATGACCCTGGCCGCCATGACCCTCTGCTTGCGCGCGTTCATCACGCCGTAGGCGCTGTTGAAGACCACGATCAGCAGCGCGCCGAAGGCGGCGATGGCCACCTTGTTGACGTCGGAGACGCCGAAGATCATCAGGAACAGGGGAATCAGCGCCGAAGAGGGCGTGGAGCGGAAGAAGTCGATCAGGAACTCGACGCTGCGATAGGCCTTCTCGTTGCTTCCGAGCAGCACGCCCAGCGGCACGCCGACCACGCCTGCGATCGCGAAGGCTTCGAGGGTGCGCCACACCGTCACGGCGAAATCGACCAGCAGCGGACCACCGGCCAGGCCGGCGATCAGCGTGGCGATGGTGTCACCCGGCATCGGCAGCAGGATGGCCTTGATGAAGCCCAGCCGCACGACCAGGTCCCACACGACGAAGAGGACCACGGGCCCGATGAAGGGCAGCGCCTTGCCCCAGTGCGACCGCCGCGGAGCCGCCGAGGCCGTGTCTGCCGAAGCGGGCGGCGCCCAGGGCGCCGCGCCGGTGGAAGTGGGCGTGCTCATGGCCTCAGCCCTTGTAGAGCATCGTGTCCACCATGAGGCGGGACGAGAAGATGCCCTTTTCCGAGAACAGGTCGAAGAACTTCTGGAAGTGCGCCACGTCCGCGGGCGTGAACTCGTTGTACATGGTGTAGGCCGCAAGCGGCACTTCGCCGGTCAGCGGGCCTTCGATCGCCGTGTAGCCCTTGAGGTACTGGCGCGCGTCCGCCGGCTTGCTGCGCACATAGGCGACACCCTGCCCGTAGGCCTGAATGAATTTCTTCGCTGCCTCGGGGTTCTTCTTGATGAAGGCCGATGTCAGCGAGGCCGAGCCGCCGAACCACGGCGCCATCGGATCGCCGAGCACGTACTTGGCGATCACGCCGGCCTCCAGCACCCGGGTGCTGCCGTTGAGGCGGCCGATGGTGCCGGTGGGTTCGAGCGTGTAGCAGCCGTCGACCTGGCCGGCGGCGAGCGCCGCCACATGCTGGCCGATGGGCAGCTCGACGACAGTCGCGCCGGTGGCGCCGCCGCGTTCGAGCACGGCCTTGGCCAGTGTCACGTTCTGGATGCCCGGACCCGAAGCAACCCGCTTGCCCTTCAGGTCGGCCATGGTCTTGGCAGTGCTCGCGGCGGGCACGAGCATCTCGTCGAGCACATTCTTCGCATTGCTCGGGTTGGAGCAGAAGATCTTGAAGCTGCCCGGCGCGGCGATCTCGCCGATCGCGATATTGGCCGAGCCGGTGCCGTTGGCGCTGCCATCGCAGCGATCGGCCAGCATCGCTTCCATGATCTGCTGCGCGCCGGCGTAGCGCTGCACCTCGACATCGAGGCCCGCGCTCTTGAAGTAGCCCTGCTCCACGGCGGCGTAGAAAGGCAGGCCGGCGGCGATCGGCCAGTAGCCGATGCGGATCTTCGGTGCGGACTGGGCGCGCACGATCGCGGGCACGGCCAGCGCCGCAAGTCCGGCCGCCGCGCCCTGCAGCACCTGCCTGCGCGTGGCCGTGGTTGCGAGAGTGGTCGTGCTGTCGTCGATGGGCATGAAAGGCTCCTGAAGGTGTCGGGGAATGGGTTCGATGGACGTACGCGGGCGGACGGCCGGGATGTCAGGCGAGGGTCGCCATGAAGGCGCGCCATCCGCCGTGGTGACTGATGTCCTTGGCACCCGCCACGGCCACCGTCTCGCAGATGAAGCCTTGCACCGTGCCGCCGTCGGCGAGCAGCAGGCTGCCGATGCCCAGCGGCGTCGGGATGAGGGCGACGAAGCTGCCGTAGGCTTCCAGCGGCATCTCCCAGACTTCGACGGCGATCGCCGCGCCTTCGGCGGGGCCGACGCGCACCAGCCCCGGTTTGGGCGGCACGGTGCCGGGCAGCGCATAGAGGCGGTAGAGCGGCGCGGTCTCGGTGGCGGTCAACAGGCGTGCACCGCGCTCGGTCAATTGGCTGTTGAGCGGCATGCCCGACAGGTGGGCGCCGACCACCGCGACCCGCGTGGTCGGCATCGAGGCCGGCCCGACGACAGGCAGGACCTCGGGCGCGGGCATCGGCTCGCCGGTGGCGCCCAGCGTGAGCCCGGTGGCGTGATGAAAGCGCTGGCCCAGTTCGGCGAGCTGGAAGTCGCTGCCCGCGCGTCCGATCAGCGTGATGCCGAAAGGCAGGCCATCGCTGCGAATGCTCGCGGGCACGGAGATCGCCGCGTAGTCCAGCAGGTTCACGAAGTTGGTGTATTCGCCGAGCCGCCGGTTGAGCTCCACCGGCGCGGCGCGCATCTCGTCAATGGTCCAGTGCGAGGGCGCGGTCGGCACAACCAGGAGGTCGATGTCCTCCCACATCCGTTCCGCGCGCTGGCCGAGGGCCTGCAGGCGCGTGCGGGCATCGACGTAATCGGCCGCGCTGTAGCGCCGGCCCTGCGCAATGATGCCGCGCACGGGCTCGACGACCTCGGCTTCGTGCGCATCGAAGAACTCGCGCAACGCCGCATAGCGCTCGGCCACCAGTGCGCTGTCGTACAACAGGGCCGCGGCCTCGGCGAGCGGCGCATAGTCGATGGCGACCGGCGTACCGCCGAGCGCGCACATCTGCGCAATCGCCTGCTCGTAAGCCGATGCGGACAAGGCGTCGCCGAAGAAGTTCGGCTCGGCCGGGACGCCGAAGCGGAAGCGCGCGGGCAAGTGCTCGGCGGACAGCGGCAGCCGGCGCGAATAGGGGTCCTCGACATCGAAACCCATCGCAGCTTCGAGCACGCGAGCCGCGACGCCCACCGTGCGCGCGAAGATCGACACGCAGTCCACGCTTTGCGCCGCCGGCACCACGCCGCGCGCACTGAGCAGGCCGCGCGAGGGCTTCAGGCCGACGATGTTGTTGAGGCCGGCCGGCACGCGGCCCGAACCGGCGGTGTCCGTGCCCAGCGAGAAGTCCGCCTGGCCGGTGGCCACGACATAGGCAGAACCGGAGCTCGATCCGCCCGAGACATAGCGCGCATCGAAACTGTTGGGCACCGCGCCATAGGGCGAGCGCGTGCCGTTCAGGCCGCAGGCGAACTGATCCAGGTTGGTCTTGCCGAGCAGCGACGCACCCGCATCGAGCAAGCGCTGCACCACCGCCGCATGCACGCCGGGCGTGCGGGCAAAGGTCGGACAGCCGGCCGTGGTCGGCACGCCAGCGACGTCGATGTTGTCCTTCGCGGCGAAAAGAAGGCCGGCCAGCGGTCCCGAGGCCGCACCCTGCAAGGGCGCGTCGAGGCGTGTGATCCACGCCTCGGGGGCGGTCCGGGTGGATTGAATTTCCGCTTGCGCACCGGGCGAAGCAGCGTCATGCACCATCGTTAAGCATCCTGTCTTGTGTACAAGATCCGATGCAAGTCGTATGCCAGCGAGGGCGAGAGGGAATAATAGGAAGGCCTCAACGCCACCCTGTTCATGCCCTCATCTCCGGCCGACCAAGGCTCCCACGCTCTGTCCTGGCGCGACGCGCTCAAGGTCTATCTCGAACCCGCGACGTTGCGCATGCTGGCGCTGGGCTTCTCCGCGGGCTTGCCGCTGCTCCTCGTGCTGGGCACGCTGAGCTTCCGCCTGCGCGAGGCGGGCGTCGACCGCACCACCATCGGCTATCTGAGCTGGGTGGGCCTCGCCTATGGTTTCAAGTGGGCCTGGGCGCCGCTGGTCGATCGCCTGCCGATCCCGCCGCTCACCAGGATCTTCGGGCGCCGGCGCGGCTGGCTGCTGCTGGCGCAGTTCATCGTGATCGCCGGGCTGGTCGGCATGGCCTTGAACGATCCGCGCGCCGGCCTGCCCCCGCTGGTCTGGTGCGCCCTGCTGGTGGCCTTCGGCTCGGCGACCCAGGACATCGCCCTCGACGCATTCCGCATCGAATCGGCCAAGGCCGATATGCAGGCCGCGCTGGCAGCGGCATACCAGACGGGCTACCGCGTGGCCATGATCTGGGCCGGCGCGGGCGTGCTCTGGATCGCCGCCTTCGCCGAGTTGCCGGGCGCCTCCGGCTACCAGAACGGCGCCTGGCGCACGGCCTATCTCGTGATGGCCGCTTCGATGGGGGTGGGCGTGCTCACCGTCTTCCTCTCCACCGAGCCCGTGCCGCGCGCCCCGCGCACGCCGCGCGGCGCGGCCGAATGGCTCGAGGACGTCCTGGTCGAACCCTTCGCGGACTTCATCCGCCGCTATCGCTGGCAGGCCGCGCTGATCCTCGCGCTGATTGCCGTCTATCGGATCAGCGACGTGGTGATGGGCATCATGGCCAATCCGTTCTATGTGGACATGGGCTTCACCAAGGACGAGGTCGCAACCGTCAGCAAGGTCTATGGCGTCGTGATGACGCTGGCCGGCGCATTCGTCGGCGGTGTGTTGTCGATGCGGCTGGGCGTGATGCGCGTGCTGATGCTGGGGGCGATCCTGAGCGCATCCAGCAACCTGCTCTTTGCCGGACTGGCGTCGCGCGGACATGACCTGACGGCGCTGGTGACGGTGGTCTCGGCCGACAACCTCGCCGGCGGGATCGCCTCGGCGGCCTTCATCGCCTACCTCTCCAGCCTCACGAACGTCAACTATTCGGCGACGCAGTACGCGCTCTTCAGCTCGCTGATGCTCCTGCTGCCCAAGTTTCTCGCCGGCTATTCGGGCGCCTTCGTCGACGCGCATGGATACAGCGCCTTCTTCGTGGGCACGGCAGCGCTCGGCGCGCCGGTGCTGGTCCTGGTGGCGCTGGCATCGCGCATGACCGCACCGAAGGAGACCGAGACAGCGCTCGCCGTGTCCGGCGCGGTCGCGGCACGCGACCCCGAGGCGGCGCCCGGACCCTGAACGCCGCCCGCGGTCCGACGAGATCGCCCCCGGGGCGCGATCCCGGGGCGTATTCCGACGGCACCACGAAAGACAAGGTAGCTGTTACGCTGTACGACTTTTGGCGTCCGCTCTTGGGCGCCCGACATCGATCTCACCATCACCGTGCCACCCTCCCGCATCCCTCCCCTCCAGATCAGCGCCTTCACCGCGACCTCGGCAGTCGGCGTCGGCAAGGCAGCACTGGCTGCCGCACTCGACACTTCGCGCAGCGGCCTGCGCGCCAATGATTTCGGCCCCAAGCCATTGCCGACCTGGATCGGCCGCGTCGAAGGCGTCGAAGAAGTCCATCTGCCCGAGCGGCTCGCCGAATGGGACTGCCGCAACAACCGGCTCGCCTGGATGGGCCTGAACGCGGACGGCTTCATCGACGCCGTGGCCGCCGCGCGCAAGCGCTACGGCGCGTCGCGCATCGCCGTCGTGCTCGGGACTTCGACCTCGAGCATCGGCGAGACCGAGGCCGCCTACACGCAGCTGGTCGACGGCCGATTCCCGCCCCACCAGCAGCGGCCGAAGGTCCATACGCCGCATTCACTGGCGATGTTCGTCCAGGAGGCGCTGGGCCTCGAAGGCCCGGCCGAGACGATCTCCACGGCCTGCTCGTCGAGCGCCAAGGCCTTCGCCTCCGCCGAGCGGCTGATCCGCCTCGGCCTGGTCGACGCGGCCGTGGTCGGCGGCGTCGACACGCTGTGCGGCAGCGTGCTCTACGGCTTCAATTCACTCGAACTGGTGTCACCCGAGCCTTGCCGCCCCTTCGATCCGGCACGCAACGGCATCAGCCTCGGAGAGGCCGCGGGCTTCGCGCTCCTCGAGCGCGGCCGCGGCCCGCTCGAATTGCTGGGCTATGGCGAAGCCAGCGACGCGCATCACATGTCCACGCCGCACCCCGAAGGGCTCGGTGCCGAAAAGGCGCTCGACGACGCACTCGCGCGCGCCGGCCTGGCCGCCGACGCCATCGACTACATCAACATGCACGGAACGGCCAGCCAGAAGAACGACGAGGTCGAAGGCGCCCTGGTCGCCCGGCGTTTTCCGGCGCGCACGCACGCCAGTTCGACGAAGGGCTTCACCGGGCACACGCTCGGCGCAGCCGGGATCGTGGAGGCGGTGATCAGCCTGCTGGCCATCGAATCCGGCGTGATGCCAGGGACCGTCAACACGAACACGCTCGATACCGACTGCGGGCCGCAGATCAAGCTGCAGCCCGCGCATGGCGAGGTGCGCTACGCGCTGAGCAATTCCTTCGGCTTCGGCGGCAACAACTGCTCGCTGATCTTCGGCAAGGGAGTCGCGGCATGAACGACGCGCAAACCATCCCCCCGCGCCTCTACATCGAAGGCCCGGCCTTCTGGGCGCCAACGCTTCCGGGCTGGGAGACGGCAAGCGCCGCGTTCCGCGGCGAAGCCGCGCCGGTCGATCCGCCCGCCAAGCGGCCTTCGCCGCAGGTGCTCGCCCCAGCCGAACGACGCCGCGCGCCGGACACCGTCGCGCTGGCGCTCGAAGTCGCCGCGGCGGCGGTCGCCGCGTCGGGCCGGAAGGCGGACGAACTGCCTTGCGTGTTCGCCTCGGCACACGGCGACCTGGGCATCAACGACTACATGTGCAGCACGCTGGCGGCGGATCCGACGGTCTTGTCGCCGATCAAGTTCCACAACTCGGTGCACAACGCGGCTGTCGGCTACTGGACCATCGGAACCGGCTGCATGGCCGCGAGCAACTCCCTGTCCGCCTACGAAAGCAGTTTTGCCTCGGGCCTGCTCGAGGCAGCGGCGCAATGCGCGGCCGATCAGCGCGCCGTGCTGCTGGCCGGCTATGACATGCCCGCCGTGGGCGCCCTCGGCTCGGTCACGACCAGTCGCGACCTGCTGGCGGTGGCACTGGTGATCGCGCCCGAGCCCACCGAGCGGACCGTGGCCTCCTTCGAATGGACGCTGGCGGGCCGAACACCGGCCGCCTCCCAGCCCTCGTCCGCGGCCGCGCTCGCCCTGAAAGGCAACGCGATGGCCGATGCGCTGCCGCTCTTCGAGGCGCTGGCGCGCAACGATGACATCTCGCTCGAACTGCCGGTGTCGGCCAAACTGTCGCTTCGGCTGCGACTTCATCCCGAAGCCCGGCCCGTCACGCAGAACTGAGATGCCCGCGAACACGGCGCCCCGGCTGCACGATGTCGTCATCGTGGGTGGGGGGCTCGCGGGGCTGACGCTGGCGATTCAGCTGCGCCGCCGGTTCGCCGACATCGACGTGGTCGTGCTGGAGCGACGCACGCATCCCGTGCCGCATGCGACGCACAAGGTCGGCGAATCGTCGGTCGAGATCGGGGCACATTATTTCGACACGGTGCTCGGGCTCAAGCCGCACATGCACGGCGCCCATCTGCGCAAGTTCGGCTTCCGCTTCTTCTTCAGCGAAGGGCGGCGCGACATCGACCAGGTGACCGAGATCGGCGCCAGCCGCCGTCTTTCGGTGCAGAGCTACCAGATCGACCGCGGCATCTTCGAGAACTACCTCGCAGAGGAGGCGGCACGGCAAGGCGTGCGCTTCATCGACAACGCCGCCGTGCGCAGGATCGACCTGGGCGAGGACGCGCAGGCGCCGCACCGCATCGAATGGTCCCGGGGCGGCGACACGCAGACCGCGCAGACACGCTGGCTGATCGACGCCTGCGGGCGGGCGGGCATGCTCAAGCGCAAGCTCGGCCTGGCCGAGCCGAATGCACATGACTGCAACGCCGTGTGGTTCCGCATCGGCGATCGAATCACGATCGACGACTGGTCCGACAACGACGAATGGCGCACCCGCTGCGACCCGCAGGCGCGCTGGCTCTCGACCAATCATCTGGTCGGCACGGGCTATTGGGTCTGGCTGATCCCGCTGGCTTCAGGCTCCCACTCGGTGGGGATCGTGGCCGACCCGCGCCTGCATCCGCTGGACAGGCTCGACAGCTTCGACAAGGCCATGCGCTGGCTCGAAATCTGGCAGCCCCGGCTCTACGACGATCTCGACGGCAAGCGGCACCTGCTGCAGGACTTCGCGTTCCTTCGCAATTTCTCCTATGGCTGCAAGCGGGTCTTTTCGAGCCGGCGCTGGGCGCTCACCGGCGAGGCCGGGCTCTTCCTCGATCCCTTCTACTCGCCCGGCAGCGATTTCATCGCGATGGGCAACACCTACATCACGGACCTGATCGCGCACGACCGGCTCGGGCATTCCTTGCGCGCACGCGCGCGGCTCTACGACCAGATCTTCCACTCGTTTTACGAAAGCACGCTGGCGCTCTACAAGGACCAGTACGCGATCTTCGGCGACCCCGAAGTGCTGCCGGTGAAGGTGATCTGGGACTACACGTACTACTGGGGCGTGCTCTCGCAGATCTTCTTCCAGCAGCGATTGACCGATCTCGGCCTGCTGGGCAGCCTGCGCAACGAGTTGCAGCATTGCCAGCGCCTCAATATCGCGATGCAGGAATTCCTGCGCACGTGGTCGGCTGCGAGCGAACGACGCAATCCGGCCGTGATGCTCGACCAGGCCGCGCTGCCCTGGTTCGCCGAGCTCAACCGCAGCCTGAACGACCGGCTCGACGACGAGGCCTTCAAGCAGCGACTGCGCGGCTCGGCGCAGCAGTTGCGCACGCTGGCGACCGAGATCATCCAGCACGCCACGGCGGCCCATCCCGCCCTGGCCGCAGATGCGCCGCGCGCCGTGCTGGCCGAGAATATCGCCCGGATCCGCCCGACCGACAGCCCCGAACCGATGCTGTTCGCGGCGGTCTGAAGACGGCTCGTCACCGACGTTTACCCAACTTTACGCAGCGTTCAAGCCATCTTGGCTGCGCCGGGAGAACCTTGCTTCATGAGCACCCCGCAACTGTTGATGATCGAGGATGACGCCCGGCTGGCGGACATGGTTTGCGAGTACCTGACGCAGTCGGGCTTCGGCGTCAGCCATGCCGCGGACGGCGCGAGCGGCCTCGAGTTGCTGAAGCAGCGCTCGCCCGATCTCGTCATCCTCGACCTCATGCTGCCCGACATCGACGGGCTGGAGGTGTGCCGCCGCATCAGGTCGCTGCCGAACGGCCTGTCCAAGGTGGCGGTTCTCATGCTCACCGCCAAGGGTGACCCGATGGATCGCATCATCGGCCTGGAAATCGGCGCCGACGACTACCTGCCCAAGCCTTTCGAGCCCCGCGAGCTGCTGGCGCGCATCCGTGCCGTGCTGCGCCGCCGCGGCGAGGGCGCCGGCGAGGCCAGCGCGCCATCGGTCCTGCGCTTCGGCTCGCTCGAGATCGACCGCAATGCCCGCGCGGTGACCGTGGCCGGCGAGCCCGCAGACCTCACCTCCTATCAATTCGACCTGCTGGTCACCATGGCCGATCGCGCCGGGCGCGTGCTCACGCGCGACCAGATCATGGAAGCCGTCCGGGGCCGTGAACTGGAGGCCTTCGACCGCTCGATCGACGTGCACATGGGGCGCATCCGCGCGGCGATCGAGAGCGATGCCAAGAACCCCAAGCGCATCCTCACGGTGCGCGGCGTGGGCTACGTGTTCGCAAAGCAGCAGGACTGACGGGCGATGCTGATCGGCCTCTACCGGCGCCATCTGTACGTCCGCATCTGGCTCGCGGTGGTGGGGGGCGTGTTCATCCTCACGCTGATGGCCAACTGGATCGTGCGCGTGGCGGCCGAGAACGAGCGCGAGCGCCTGTCGTCCGTGCCGCGCGAAGTGGTGGTGCTCGACGAGCAGGATCGGGCCATCGGCGCCGGCAAGGCGGTGCGCGTGCCGGGCCAGGGGCTCGAATTCGAAGTCGCACTCGACGGCGGCCGCGAGATGACGCTGCGCGTGGCACCACGCGACCGCCCGCCGCCACCGCCCGGCCTCGCGCCCTGGCGCACACCCTTCGGCCTGGGCTGGATGGTCGCGTTGGTCGGCGTCGCTGTCGCGCTGGGCGTCTATCCGATCGTGCGCCGCCTCACGCAGCGTCTCGAAGCCCTGCAGCGCGGCGTGCAACGCTGGGGCGAAGGCGACCTGTCGGTGCGTGTCGACGAAGAGGGGCAGGACGAGGTGGCCGATCTCTCCAACCGCTTCAATGCCGCTGCGGCGCGCATCGAGCAACTGGTGCGCTCGCACAAGTCGCTGCTCGCGAACGCCTCCCACGAGCTGCGTTCGCCGCTCACACGCATCCGCATGAGCCTGGAGCTGATGGGTGAGCGGCCCAACCCGGCGGCGCGCGAAGAGATCTCGCGCAACATCGCCGAGCTGGACCAGTTGATCGACGAAATCCTGCTCGCGAGCCGCCTCGACGCGAAGGAAGCCGACATGGGAACGGTGGAGTCCGTGGACCTGACGGGGCTCGCGGCCGAGGAGTGCGCCCGCGCCGATGCCGATCTCGAAGTCGCCGAAGGCACTGACAGCGCGGTGCTCACCGTCCACGGCGTGCCGAGGCTGCTGCGTCGCGCCATCCGCAACCTGCTCGAGAATGCCCGGCGCTATGGCGCGGGCCACGCCAGCCTCGAACTCGGCAGCCGCGGCGGCGCGGCCGAGATCCGCGTGAATGACCGCGGTCCGGGTGTGCCGGCCGCTCTGCGCGAGCGCATCTTCGAGCCCTTCTATCGCCTGCCGGGGGCCAGCGAGCGCAACGGCGGCGTCGGGCTCGGCCTGGCGCTGGTGAAATCGATCACCGAGCGGCACGGCGGCAAGGTCCGCTGCGAAGACCGGCCGGGCGGCGGCGCGAGCTTCGTGATCACGCTGCCGCGATAGCGCGCACGCGCCACGGCATTCAGCCGGCCTCCGGACTCGGCAGGTGGGCCGACAGGCGGCGAGGCGCCGGCGACCCCGGTTCAGGGCGCAAGGCCCGCCGTCTTGACGACAGTCGCGTACTTGCCGACCTCGGCGGTGACATATTTCCTGAACTCCGCCACGCTTCGCGTGTCCGGTTCGGCCCCGATGTCGCGAAGGCGCTTGGCGATGTCCGGTGACCTGAGGATTTCCGCCATGCTCCCTGAAAGCTGCTTCACGACGGCTTGCGGCACCTGGGCCGGCGCAAAGATGCCGAACCATGCGCTGACCTCGAATCCCGGCAAGCCGCTTTCGGCGACCGTCGGAACGTCGGGCAGCAGAGGGCTGCGCCGACTGCTCGTCACGGCCAACGCCGTGAGCTTCTGCGTGCGGATGTTGGGCACGGAGGTGGTCTGCAGGTCGAACATCAGCGGCACGTGCCCGGCGAGGACATCGGCGAGGGCCGGCGCGCTGCCCCGGTAGGGAACATGCAGCAAGCTGATCTTCGAGGCGGCCCCCAGCATCTCGCCGGCCAGGTGGTTGGAGGTGCCCGGCCCCGCGGACGCGTAGCTCAGGGTGCCCGGCTTGTCCTTGGCGGCCGCGATGACGTCGGCCAGCGAGTGGAACGAGGATGCGGGATTCGCCACGAGCACGAAGGGGATGGAAGCGAGCGGCGCCACCGGCACGAAGTCCTTGATGGGGTCATACCCCACCTTGGACATGGCCGGATTGATCGCCTGGGAACTCACGGTGCCCATGAGCAGCGTGTAGCCGTCGGGCCGGGACTCGGCGACGAATCGCGCGCCGATCGCGGTACCGGCGCCTCCCCTGTTCTCGACCACCACAGGCTGGCCCAGCCGCTTCGACAGCTCCGAGCTGACGGTTCGGGCCAGGATGTCGGCGGAACCACCCGGCGGATATGGAACCACCAGAGTGATCGGATGCTCGGGATAGCCCTGTGCCAGTGTCGGCGGCGCGAAGAGAAGCGGGCCGCAGAAAGCGAACGCGGCGAATAACTTGAACAGGACATTCATCGAGGGACTCCAAGGTCGGGATCGGGACATCGTTGCCGGCCCGCACGCCGTATGCCAGGCGTACACGAAGAAGCCCATCGGGCCTGCAAGCGTTGTTTCTCCCGAATGGTGAGAAGCAAGGCGTTGATTTGTCCAATACGATCTCCGCCCCCGATCCATACATCGGATGAATCACGGTCGCTGACGCGAGCTCATGAGTCGCCGGAGTCGACGACCTTCCTGGCCACCGAGAGGAAGGCCTGTATCACCGGGTTGTCGTTGCCGCTCCCGTAGGCGAAGGCCAGGCGATAGGTCGGCGGGGAGCGGGTGTCCGCGATGTCCAGGAACTCGACGTCCTTCATGCTCAGCATGCGCATGGCCGCCGGCACGAGCGCGATGCCCAGGCCGCCGGCCACCAGGGTGAGGATGGACTGCATCTGGGAGGCCTCCTGCACCACCTTCGGCAGGAATCCCGCGGACTGGCATGCACCGAGCAGTGCCGAGACAAAGCCCGCGCCCTCCGATGCGGGAAAGGAGATGAACGATTCCGCGGCCAGTGCCTTGACCTTCACCGACCGCAGTTGGGCCAGCGGATGTCCCTTGGGCACCGCCACCACGAAACCCTGCGCCTGCAGGTCGACCACGGTGAGGTCGCGCGCGTCGTACACAGGGCCGACCACGAGGGCCAGATCGACCTCCCCCTTGCGCAGATCCTCGAGCTGGCGGCTGGTGGTTTCGGCGGTCAGCTGAAGATGAACCGTGGGGTAGTCGCGCTGAAAGCGCTTGAAGATGGAAGGCAGGACATCCAGCGCCGCACTCGGCACGAAGGACAGACGCAACGCGCCATCCAGCCCCTCGGCGGCGCGCCGCGCGCGCTCGACGGCCATGTTCGCCTGCTGCAGCAGGCGCTGCGCATCCTTGTAGAACATCTGCCCCGCCGAGGTGAGGCGCACATGGTGGCGGCTTCGGTCGATGAGCAGGGTGCCGACCTGCGCTTCCAGGTTCCGGATGGCCACGCTGAGCGGGGGCTGGGACATGTGCAGGCGGACCGCGGCTCGCCCGAAGCTGAGCTCCTCGGCAACGACCACGAACTGGCGCAACTGTCGAAATTCGATCATGAGGCTTTCTTTTCCTGAAGCACCCGGCCGCCGCGCTCCCGTGCGCCGACATGGGCGCGTGAGGCGATGGAGATACTCAGGATGAATAACGAGGCACTTTAAACAGTATTGGATGTATCAAAGGCACGCATCTAGCATGCCCGTCCAACAAAGCCGATGCTCTGCGGCCGCCCGCTCGCGGATCCCCGGCTCGGTGCCCAGTCCCCTGTCACTTTCCACTCTCGCCAGCAATCGCCATGCAACCCTCGCTGCTCGAAGAAATCGCCTCGGTTCCCAATCCCTACCCGGTCGTGTCGAAAGTGGAATTCCCCGAGGTCTGGCGCCTGTGCACGCAGGCTCGGGAGCTCGCCTGGGATCCGGCCTCCGACATCGACTACACGGATCTGCAGCAAGCCGATCTTCCGCCGGAGGTTCGTCAGGCCGGCGCCGAGTGGTGGAGCCTTCGGGCCTGGATGGAGCATGGCGCGACGCCATACGGCGCGGAGCGCCTGCGCGATGCGATCTTTCAGCACCAGCCCTTCGAAATCAAACAGCACATCACCAACTTCATCGCCGAAGAGCTTCGCCATCACGAGGCGAGCTTCCGGATCGCGGACCACCTTGCCGAGTACGAACCGACGCCGCGGGCGGACTATTTCAAGGACATCATTCCCCGCTTTCACGACGAGAAGGACGAGCAGGCGATGAGCTTCTTCGCCGGCCTCTCGGTGAACACGCTGTTCGAACAGCTCTCCGGGGAACTGCTGCAGGCTCGCTACGAGAACGCACGCTTCCAGTCCATCCGCGAGGCCTGCCGCCTCATCCTTCGCGACGAGGCGCGGCACATCCAGTTCGGCCGCATCATCATGCGCCGCTTCTTCAGCGAGCTTCCCGCCGACGAGAAGAAGACGATCGGCCTGAAGGTCGCCAAGAAGCTGCGCGGCAGCCTGCTCAATGGGGTCTATGCCGTCGTCAACCTGCCGCCCGACGAGCGCGCACGTTCCGGGAAGAACCGGGCGCTGGCGGCCGACCATGGTCTCGGCGCCACTCACCCGGACGACGAGATGGCGATCATCCGCAAGGGCGTGAACACGATTCGCGAGGACATCGGCGTGTACGGCGTCGAGATTCCGTTCATCCCGGAACTCGACACGGTGGCCCATTGAGCCGGCCGATGGCACATCGGATTTCCGCGAACGGCCTCGCGCCGGCGTGAGGGCCTTCGCAGATGGCGATCCAGCGACCCGAAGAAATCGAGCGGCTGCTGCGCGAGACGGGACCGGCATGGCAACGCGATATTCGCGCGGCCGGCGACCGCGTCAAGTCGGCCTACCTTCCACTGTTGGCGGCTGCGCCCAAGGACGGGTGTGTCGTTCTTCGAAGCCTGCCCTACGGAAAGCATCCGCGGCAGGTCCTGGACATCTACCGGCCGCGCGGCGCCGCCCGTGCGCCCGTTGTTGTCTTTGTTCACGGCGGCGCCTTCGTGCGCGGGAGCAAGGACATCAACTCGGAGATGTACGGCAACGTGCTCACCTGGTTTGCACGCCAGGGCTACCTGGGCATCAATGTCGAATACCGCCTCGCGCCCGAAGCGCCCTATCCGCAAGGAGCCATCGACGTCGCCGGGGCCTGCGACTGGGTCGCACGCAACGTGGGTGAGTTCGGCGGGGACCCCGATTCGATCTGCCTCATCGGGCACTCGGCCGGAGGAACGCACGTGGCCAGCTATGCCTACGATCCTGCCCCGGGCTTCCTGGGCCGCCACTTGCGCTGCCTCGTCCTGGTGTCCGCCCGGCTTCGTGCGGACGTGCTCCCCGAAAACCCCAACGCAGGCGGCGTGCGCGCCTATTTCGGCGACGATCCGTCGCAGTTCGACCGGCTCTCGCCTGTGACGCATGCGGAGCGATCGTCCCTGCCGGTGTTCGTCGTGAACGCCCAGTACGAGAACCCCTTGCTCGATGTCTACGCGACCGAATTCGCGCACCGCATCGCGGCGGCTCGCCGAACCGCGCCGCGCCACATGTCCGTGGCCGATCACAACCACGTGTCGGTCATGGCGCATTTCAATACGTCCGAACAATTGCTCGGCGAGCAGATCGTCGACTTCTTCGAAGCGGCGAGAAGATAGCGCCCCGGTCCCGGGCAGCCTCAAGCCCTGGTTCGCAGTGCAGAGGCGCCGCAGTGCGCCAGGAACTCCGCGGTCACGCGACCCACGCGCTTCTGCCTGTGCATCACCACCGCGAGCTTTCGCACCGCCTTGGGCAGACGCGTACGCAACTCGACCAGATGTCCGTCCTCGAGGCTTTGCGCCACCGCGAAGCGCGACAGGCAGCTGAGACCGCCGCCCGCCGCCACGACGCGCTTGATGGCTTCCGTGCTGCCGAGCTCGAAACCCACGCGCACCTCCCTCAGGTTCTGCAGCAGCCACGCGTCCGTGGCCTGGCGCGTTCCGGAGCCGGGTTCCCGCATCACCCAGGTGGCATCCGCCAGCTCGCGTGCGGTCGCCGTGCGGCCGGCCATCGGATGACCCGGCGCGGCCACGACGACGAGCTGGTCGTCGAGCCAGGGCCGCACGATCAGATCGGAATGGGTCTGCTGCCCTTCGATGAAACCGACGTCGACGTCGAAGCCGGCCACCGCCTCGATCACCTCGCGGCTGTTCTCGATGTGCAGTTGCACCTGACTCTCCGGATGGTGCAGCGTCCACCGAGCCACCAGGTCCGGGAGCAGGTACTCGCCGATGGTGAAGCTCGCGGACACACGCAGGGGCGCCGCATGCGGATCGCCGAAATAGGCGTCCACTTCCGCCGCCTGCTCGATGAGCGCCTGCGCCCTCGGCACCAGGGCACGGCCGTTTTCGTTGAGCAGCAGCCGCCGGCCGACGCGGTCGAACAGCCTGGTTCCCAGCGCCGCTTCGAGTTCGGCCAGCGCGGTGCTGGCCGCCGATTGGGAGCGGGAGATGCGGTCGGCTGCCGCGCGCGTGCTTCCCTCGCGCACCATGGCCACGAAGACCTCCAGCTGCCACAAATTGAATCGCACGCGGCGGAAGTCCTGTTGAGTGGATTTATCGATCATTCTGAACGGAATTCTCTGCTTTTTTGTTTTGACGCTCCTGCCTAAGATGGCCCGCACATCCAGGGACTGAAAGCCCTTGCATGCGTGTCCACAGACCCACGACAAGAGGTACTCCGGTGTTCAGTTTTCTGTCGAGCGACCCGATCCATGACCCGCTGAGCTCGCCGACGCCCACCGCGGACACCGAGGTCAAGACCACCACCTGCTACATGTGCGCCTGCCGCTGCGGCATCCGGGTGCACCTGCGCGAGGGCGAGAACGGTCCCGAGGTGCGGTATATCGACGGCAATCCCGAGCACCCGCTGAACCAGGGGGTGATCTGCGCCAAGGGCTCGTCGGGCATCATGAAGCAGGTGTCGCCGGCACGGCTCACGCGGCCGCTCCGGCGCAAGCCCGGCAGCGAGCGCGGCGCCGGCGAGTTCGAGCCCATCAGCTGGGAGCTGGCCTTCGAGATGCTGGCCGAGCGCCTGTCGAAGATCCGCGCGACCGATCCGAAGAAGTTCGCGCTCTTCACCGGCCGCGACCAGATGCAGGCGCTGACCGGCCTGTTCGCCCGGCAGTTCGGCACGCCCAACTATGCGGCGCACGGCGGCTTCTGTTCGGTCAACATGGCCGCGGGAATGATCTACACCGTGGGCGGCAGCTTCTGGGAGTTCGGTGGACCCGACCTCGACCGCGCCAGGCTGTTCGTGATGATCGGCACGGCCGAAGACCATCACAGCAATCCGATGAAGATCGCGATCAGCAAGTTCAAGCGCGCGGGCGGTCGCTTCATCTCGATCAATCCGGTGCGCAGCGGCTACTCCGCCATCGCCGACGAGTGGATTCCGATCAAGCCGGGCACCGATGGCGCGCTCTTCATGGCGCTGCTGCACGAGCTCATCGCCAGCGATCTGGTGGACCATGCATTCCTCAAGCGCTTCACCAACGCACCGCAACTGGTGGTGCTGGACGACTGCGAGCGGCAGGGGCTCTTCGCCTTCGACCCCACGCGCGGACCACCGGGCGACGGGCGCAATCCGCACAACAAGCTTGTCTGGGACTTGGCCCAGGGCCGTGCGAAGGCCGCTTATCCCGAAGGCATTGCCGATGGCTGCGATCCGGCGCTCGAAGGCCACTACACATTGGCGGACGGTACGCGCGTTGCCCCCTCCTTCCAGTTGCTGCGCGAACGAGTCGCCAGCTGCACGCCCGAGTGGGCCCAGGCCATCACCGGCATCGATGCGCAACGCATCCGCAGGCTCGCGCGGGAAATGGGCGAGACGGCATTGAAGCAGGCCTTCGAGCTGCCGATCCCCTGGACCGACGCCTGGGGCAAGGAGCATCCGAGCACGCAGGCGCGCCCGGTCGCCTTCCATGCCATGCGCGGGCTGGCCGCGCACTCCAACGGCTTCCAGACCGTGCGAGCGCTGGCCGTGCTGATGAGCGTGCTGGGCACGATCGACGCGCCCGGCGGCTTTCGCCACAAGGCGCCCTACCCGCGCCACATCGTGCCGAACTATCGCGCGTTCAACGCGCCCGAGATGATCCAGCCGAATACGCCGCTGAACGCCGCACCGCTGGGCTTTCCGGCCAGCCCGGACGAGCTGGCGATCCATCCGGATGGCTCCCCGATCCGCATCGACCACGCCTTTTCGTGGGAGCACCCGCTGTCGGCGCACGGCCTGATGCACAACGTGATCACCAACGCCGTGAAGGGCGATCCCTACCGCATCGACACGCTGCTGATCTTCATGGCCAACATGGCCTGGAACTCGAGCATGAACACCGTCGCGGTACGCGAGATGCTCAACCGCAAGGACGGGAAGGGCGAATACATGATCCCCTTCCTCGTGGTCTGCGATGCCTTCCAGAGCGAAACCGTGGCATTCGCCGATCTGGTGCTGCCGGACACCACGTACCTCGAACGCCACGATGTGATGAGCATGCTCGACCGGCCCATCTCGGAGTTCGACGGACCGGTGGATTCGGTGCGCATCCCCGCGGTGCCGCCCACCGGGGAGTGCAAGCCGTTCCAGGAGGTGCTGATCGAACTCGCCTCGCGCCTGAAATTCCCGGCGTTCACCACACCCGAGGGCGGCCGGAAGTTCAGCGGCTACCAGGACTTCGTCGTCAACTTCCAGCCGCAGCCGGGCATCGGCTTCCTGATGGGCTGGCGCGGCAAGGATGGCACCGAGCACCTGCGCGGCGAGCCGAATCCGAAGCAGTGGGAGGCCTATGCGCAGAACAACTGCGTGTTCCAGTACCACATGCCCGAGACCATGCACTACATGCGCAACTGGAACCGCGAGTATCTGGAGTTCGCAAAGGACAAGGGCTGGCGCCAGCGCAACGACCCGGTGCAACTCGCCCTCTACTCCGATGCGCTGCAGAGCTTCCGGCTCGCGGCCCGGGGCAAGAGCGCCGGACGGCAGCCCCCCGAGGAACTGCGCGAGCGCATCGACACCTACTTCGACCCCCTGCCCTTCTGGTATCCGCCATTGGAAGATGGAGTCACCGACCGTGCCGCCTATCCGCTCAACGCGATCACGCAACGGCCGATGGCCATGTATCACTCCTGGGATTCGCAGAATGCCTGGCTGCGGCAGATCCACAGCCACAACTACCTGCATGTGAATCCGCTGACGGCCAAGGCGGCCGGCATCGAGGACGGCGGATGGTGCTGGGTCGAAAGCCAGTGGGGCCGGGTGCGCTGCATGCTGCGCTACAGCGAGACCGTCGAGCCGGGCACGGTGTGGACCTGGAACGCGATCGGCAAGGCCGACGGCGCCTGGCATCTCGCGCCAGGCGCCGATGAAGCACGCAAGGGTTTTCTCCTCAACCACCTGATCACCGAGGAGCTGCCGTTTCCCGACCTGCCCGGCGGCACCATCAGCAATTCGGATCCCATCACCGGCCAGGCCGGGTGGTACGACGTTCGCGTGCGCATACGCCCGGCCGATCCCGGGGAGCCGAAGGAGAGCTTCCCGCAATTCAGCAGCGCGCCCCGTGCGCCCGGCGTACTGGGCAAGGCGACCAGCGTGCTGAGCTACTTCGCGGGACGCCGGAAATGATCCAATGGCTCAAGGACCTGATCGCAGGCGCAGCGCAAGCGACGCCGCAGCCGATGCCCCCGCCGGATCGGAGCGCTCCACCGGGCGCCGGACGCGGCGCAGGCGCGAAGGTCCGCGCCGCGCCGGGCGAGACGCTCGCCAGGCAGCTCGCGCTGGTCATCGATCTCAACGTGTGCGTCGGCTGCCACGCATGCGTGACCTCGTGCAAGCAGTGGAACACCTCCGGCAGCGCGGGCCCGCTGGCCGATCAACAGCCCTACGGCGCGGACCCGACCGGCACCTTCTTCAACCGCGTTCAGACCTACGAGGCCGGCGTCTACCCCCTCACCGAAACCGTCCACTTCCCGAAGAGCTGCCTGCACTGCGAAGACCCGCCTTGCGTGCCCGTGTGCCCCACGGGCGCGAGCTACAAGCGCAGGGAAGACGGCATCGTGCTGGTCGACTACGACAAGTGCATCGGCTGCAAGTACTGCGCATGGGCCTGCCCCTATGGCGCACGCGAGTTCGACGAAGAGCGGCAGGTGATGACCAAGTGCACCCTCTGCGTCGACCGCATCCATGACGAGAAGCTGCCCAAGGAGGACCGCAAGCCCGCCTGCGTGAAAGCCTGTCCGACCGGCGCACGCATCTTCGGCGACGTGAAAGACCCCGAGTCCGATGCCTCGAAAGCGATCCGCGAACGCGGCGGCTATTCGCTGATGCCCGAATGGAACACCCATCCCGCCAACCAGTACCTGCCACGTCGGGTGACCGAGGTGGCAGGAGGCGCGTCGAAGGTGCAGCCGACCTTGGGGGGCCGGCAACCGTGAACCCGGCTTTCTCCGTGGTCATCTTCACCACCGTGGCGGGTGCCGCGCAGGGACTGGTCGTCGCGCTCTCGCTGGCGCGGCTGGCGGGCATGTCGCTTTCGCCTGACTTCATGGGCAGCGCATTGATCGTGGCCGAGGCGATGCTGCTCGCAGGCCTGGGCGCGTCCTTTGCCCATCTGGGCCGTCCCGCGCGCGCCTGGCGCGCCGTGCTGATGTGGCGCACTTCGTGGCTGTCGCGCGAGGTGATCGTGCTGCCCGCATTCATCGGTGTCGTCGCGCTCTGGTGGCTGGCGCTTCGCAACGGCGCCGACACGGCCATCCTGCCCCTGGCCGCCCTCGCCATGGCCATGCTGCTGTGGCACTGCACCGCCATGATCTACGCCTGCCTGCGCTTCATCCAGGAATGGGCGCAGCCGCTGACGCTCGTCAATTTCCCGCTCACCGGCCTGTCCTCCGGCCTGATCCTGGCCAGCGCCCTCGCCGCGCTGCTCGGACAAGCGCAATTGCTGCAGGCTGCCGGCCCCGGCGCACTGGCCGTCACCCTCATCGCCGGCATCACCCGCGCCATGGCCCTGCGCCGCAATGCAGCCCTGACACCACGATCCACCCTCCAGACCGCCACCGGCATCCACGCGCAGCAACTGACCCAGAAGTCCATGGGCATGTCGGCCGGCTCCTTCAACACCCGCGAGTTCTTCCATCGACTGCCCCCTGCCGCGCTCGGACAGCTCAAGTGGCTGTCATTCATGCTGGCATTCGCGCTGCCGTTCCTGCTCCTCCTGTGGGGCGCAACGACCGGGTCCCGAGCCCCCTTCGCCCTGGCCATCCTGGTGCAATCGCCAGGACTCCTCGCCGACCGATGGCTCTTCTTCGCCCAAGCCCGCCACCCCCAGAACCTCTACTACCAAGCCGTCTCCTGAAAGAACCTCCCCCTCCCCGCACGGAACACCATGGAACCGGCTCCGCCGCGCCACCGGTGCTGCCCCCTGCAAGGGGGTAGGGTGGCCACACGCAGTGGGCAAGCCTGGGGGCGTGCCCAGAAACACCGCGGATCCGGCTTCGCCGGCCCGCCGGTGTTGCCCCCTTGAGGGGGTTGGCGGCCACACGCAGTGGGCAAGCCTGGGGGTGGGCCCAGAAACACCGTGGAACCGGCTTGGCCGGGCCACCGGTGTTGCCCCCTCGAGGGGGTGGGCGGCCACACGCAGTGGGCAAGCCTGGGGGTGGGCAATCCCATGCCTAAAATCCGCCACCATGCAGAGATCGACCATCGTCCGCCCCGCAGCCATGTTCTGGGGGCTCACGGTGTTCATGCCTGTCGGCGTCACCTACGTCGCGGCCGTGCTGCTGCTGGTGGCGCTTTTCGTGGCCGGCGGATGGCGCGAGCGTGCGGTGCGGCTGCGCACGCAGCCGATGTGGTGGCCGGTGATGGCCTATGTCGTCTGGACACTGATCATCGTCGCGATCGAGCCGCACTACCCTCAGACAGGTTCGAACCTGGCGCATGGCCTGCGCATCGCGGCGACGGTGCTGATGGCGCTGTCGCTGACGCGCGAGGAGGCCTTGTGGGCCCTGCGCGGCTTCATGCTGATCGCGCTGATCAACATCGTGATGATCGCGCTCTTCTACACCGTGGGCTTTCCGATGCTGGAGCTGTGGCGTGGCGTCCTGGTGCTGGTCGGGAACAAGTCGATCAGCAATGCGCTGCTCTTCACCATCCTCGGTGCGACGAGCGCGGTGTTCGGACTGAAGGCGCTGTCCGAACGCCGCTTCCTGCCGGCGGTGCCGGCCTTTGCCTTCACCCTGGTGATCGTCGCGATCATCACGCTGAACCTGCCCTCGCGCACCTCGTTGCTCGCACTGCTGCTGGCGATTCCGGCGGCCTGCGTGCACCAGTGGCGCCGTCAGCTGCGGGTGCTCGCGGTGTCCTTGCTGCTTGTCGGCGCCGCCGTGGCTGCGGGCTTGTGGAACTCACCGAAGGTGCAGGAGAAGTTCGCCCTCGGTCTCCAGGAGATCGAGCAGGCGCAGGCCGGCACGGTGTCGGAAGGCAGCTGGGTCGTGCGCTTCTACATGTACCGCGACACGGCGCGGATGATCATCGACAAGCCGCTGACGGGCTGGGGCATCGGTGGCTGGACCGAACAGTGGCACCTGCGCGGCCCGAAGCTGCTGGCGGACTACAACATGCCGCACAACGACTTCCTGTGGATGGGTTCGCAGGCCGGCATTCCGGGAGCGCTCAGCCTTCTGCTGATCATGCTCACGGCCGTCTGGCTGGCCTGGCGGCGGGATGACCTGATCGGGCGCTATGCCTTCGTGGCGACGCTGATCGTGCTGATCGCGACCAGCCTGAACTCTGCCCTGCGTGACGCGCAGATCGGCCTGTCCATCCTGTGGGTGGCGATGATCTACCTGCGGCTCGCCCGGGAACCCGGCGATTCGTGGCGCGGGCTGCTGCCGCGTCGCGGCGGCGCGCCCGCGGCCGGGCGATTCTTCAGTGGTGGTGTCCCACAGTCTCGCCCGCTTTGAGGCGATAGACGGTGCCGCAATAAGGGCACTTGGCCTCTCCGAGGCGTGCCACGTCCAGGTACACCTTCGGATGGGCGTTCCACAGTTGCATGTGGGCCTTGGGATTCGGGCAGAAGACGCCGCCCTGGTCGTTGAGGTCCTTGGCGACGAGTTCGATCACTGTGTTGGCTGGCATGGGGTCAGACCTTCGTGAGCCAGTGGGCGTACTTGGGATTGCGTCCGTTCACGATCTCGAAGAACGCACTCTGGATCTTCTCGGTCACGGGGCCGCGCGAGCCGATGCCGATCTGGACGCGGTCGAGTTCGCGGATCGGCGTGACTTCAGCCGCCGTGCCGGTGAAGAAGGCTTCGTCGGCGATGTAGACCTCGTCGCGCGTGATGCGCTTTTGCACGACCTCGACGCCGAGATCCTTGCACACAGCGAGGATGGCATTGCGCGTGATGCCGTTGAGCGCGCCGGCCGAGAGGTCGGGCGTATAGACCACGCCGTCCTTGACGATGAACACGTTCTCGCCCGAACCCTCCGAGACGAATCCGCTGGCATCGAGCAGCAGGGCCTCGTCGTAGCCGTCATCCAGCGCCTCCCGGTTCGCGAGAATCGAGTTGGTGTAGTTGCTGACGGCCTTGGCCTGCGTCATCGTGATGTTGACGTGATGGCGCGTGTAGCTCGAGGTCTTGACGCGGATGCCGCGCTTCATGCCCTCTTCGCCGAGATAGGCGCCCCAGGGCCACGCGGCGACCATGGCATGGATGCGATTGCCCTTGGGACTCACGCCGAGCTTCTCGGAGCCGATCCACACCAGCGGACGCAGATAGCAGCTCTCGAGCTTGTTGGCGCGCACCACGTCCTTCTGCGCCTCGTTCAGTTGCTCGGGCGTGAAGGGAATCTCCATCCGCAGGATCTTGGCGCTGTTGAAGAGCCGCTGGGTGTGCTCGGCGAGACGGAAGATCGCGGTGCCGCTGACCGTGTTGTAGGCCCGGACGCCTTCGAAGACGCCGCATCCGTAATGCAGCGTATGGGTCACCACGTGGATCTTGGCGTCACGCCACTCCACGAGTTCGCCATCCATCCAGATCTTTCCGTCACGGTCGTCCAATGCGGGGGGCTGAGCGCTCATGTTCTGTGTCCTCCGAGGCAGGGTGTCGCAAAAGCTTGCGATTCTACGGCGACGACCGGCGCCGGCCCGCCGACAATGGCCGGCTTTGCCAACCAGCCAGAAAAGGGTTTCAGTGTCCGTCTTCAAGAACGTCATCGTCTACCGCATCGAGTCATCGTGGTCGCAGTCGCTCGACCAGGCCGAACAGGCCCTCGACTCTCAACGTTTCGTCCCCTGCGCCCCTTCGCAGGAAAAGTCCGCCGGCTGGGTCGAGCCTCGCGGCGAAGCGCATGGCCCGCTCGTCGAATCCATCGGCGGCCAATGGCTGCTCGAATACATGATCGAAAGCAAGACGCTGCCCGGATCGGTGGTGCGTCGCAAGGTCGACGAGCGGGCGGCCCAGATCGAGGCGACCACCGGCCGCAAGCCCGGCAAGAAGGAGCGCAAGGCGCTCAAGGAAGACATCACGCACGAGCTCCTGCCGCTCGCCTTCACGCGCCATGCGCGAGTCGCGGTGTGGATCGATCCCGCCGCGCGGCGGCTGGTGGTCAATGCGAGCAACGCGGCCCGCGCCGACGAGGTCGTCACCAGCCTGGTGAAGACACTCGACGGTTTCGCCGTCGCCCTGGTCAACACGCAGGTGGAGCCCGCCATCGCCATGTCGGGCTGGCTGTCGAGCCAGGAGCCGCCGGCCGGATTCACCATCGACCGCGAATGCGAGCTGAAGGCGACCGACGAATCCAAGGCGGTGGTCCGCTACGCGAAGCACCCGCTGGACATCGAGGAGGTACGGCAGCACATCGCCGACGGCAAGCGCCCGACACGGTTGGCCATGACCTGGGACGACCGCGTCTCCTTTGAACTGACCGAGGGCCTCCAACTGCGCAAGATCGTGTTTCTCGAAGGCACGCTGGACGATGCGCCCGCCTCCTCCAAGGAGGACGACTTCGATGCCAATGCCGCCATCACGACCGGCGAACTCGGCCAGCTGGTGCCCGAACTGCTCGAGGCGCTGGGCGGGGAGATGAAGCTGGGCGCCGCGCCTGCCGAGCCGACGAGCGCCCCGGCGAAGCCCGCAGCGACCGCGGAGGCCGAAGCGCTGGCCGACGATTCGGCGCCGTTCTGATTCGACGCGTCCGGGCGCCTAGACCGGCGGACGCAGCGCGTCGGCTGCGCCCGGCTTGACCGCATCGGATCCCGCTCTTTCGATGGCGGCGGGATCCGCCTCCTCGGGGGTCTCGGGTCGCACCAGCCTCCATTCGCTCAGCCGACCGCCGACGAAGGTGGCATCCACCCAGGAACCGCTGGCATCGGTCCAACGGTAGATCTCCGGCTGCGCATCCTTGGGCGTGCGGAGCTCGCCGAGCGCACGTGTCAGCGCCATCACATGAAGCAGGGTCGCCCGAGGCTTGAGCTTGGCGTTGAGCATCACCGCACTGGCCACCGAACCGACGGGCCGGTCGGCCGCGCGCCTGAGCACCTGGATTGCGCGGTTGAGGTGCAGCAGCAGATACATCACCAGTGCACCACCGACCAGCGCGACGCCGCTCCAACCGTAACTGCGATACGCCACGCCGAGCAGCACGAGGCCGATGACGGGCACGAGAAATTTGGCGTAATTCATGATGGGATTCTCTCTTGCCCGGACTGCGCGCACTGCGTGTCGCTTCGCCCCCTTCCGGGCGCGGCGGCCTTCTTGAGGGAGAGGTGGGCAACGCTTGATTATTCGAGGTGGCGGACGACATCGAGGGCGTCCTCGATGCGTTCGATGGCGTGGATCGTCAGGCCCTCGATCTCCCTGGCGCCCTTGCGGGGGGCGTTGGCCTTGGGAACGACGGCGACGCTGAAGCCGAGCTTGGCGGCTTCGCGCAGGCGCTCCTGGCCGCGCGGTGCGGGTCGGACTTCGCCGGCCAGGCCGACTTCGCCGAAGGCGATGAAACCCTTGGGCAGGGCCTTGCCCCGCAGGCTGGAGGAGATGGCGAGCATGACGGCCAGGTCGGCCGCCGGCTCGCCGATGCGTACGCCGCCCACGGCGTTGATGAACACATCCTGGTCCATGCAGGCCACGCCGGCATGCCGGTGCAGGACGGCGAGCATCATGGCGAGCCGGTCGCGGTCCAGTCCGACCGAAAGCCGACGCGGGCTGGGTCCGCCGTTGTCCACCAGGGCCTGGATCTCGACCAGCATCGGCCGCGTGCCTTCGAGGGTCACCAGCACCACGCTGCCCGGCACCGGTTCGGCATGCTGGCTCAGGAAAATGGCGCTCGGGTTGGCCACGCCCTTGAGGCCGCGCTCGGTCATCGCGAACACGCCGATCTCGTTGACCGCGCCGAAGCGGTTCTTGATGGCCCGCACGAGGCGGAAGCTCGAATGCGTGTCGCCTTCGAAATAGAGGACCGTATCGACCATGTGCTCCAGCACACGCGGACCTGCGAGTGCGCCCTCCTTCGTCACGTGGCCCACCAGCACGACCGCGGTGCCGCTGGCTTTGGCGAAGCGGGTGAGATGCGCGGCGCACTCTCGCACCTGCGCCACCGAACCGGGCGCCGAGGTGAGCTGGTCCGAGTACACGGTCTGGATCGAATCGATGACCGCGATCGCCGGGCGGACCGCGTCCAGCGTGGCGAGGATCTTCTCCAGCTGGATCTCAGCCAGTACCTGCACCTGCGAATGGCCCAGGCCGAGGCGCCGCGAGCGCAGCGCCACCTGCGCACCGCTTTCCTCGCCGGTCACATAGAGCGCATTGCGACCTGCGTTCTGCAACGCGTCGACCGCCTGCAGCAGCAGCGTGGACTTGCCGATCCCAGGATCGCCACCGATCAGCGTGACGCCGCCGTCGACGACTCCCCCGCCGAGCACGCGGTCGAGTTCGTCGAGCCCGGTCGGCGTGCGGGCGACTTCCGTGGCTTCGATCTCCGACAGCGTCGCCAGCTCGGCCGATCCGCCGAGCGCCGCGAACTGCGTGCCGAAGCGATTGTTGGCGCCGCCGCCGGCCGGCGCCGCCACTTGTTCGACCAGGCTGTTCCAGGCGCCGCAGCTGGGGCACTTGCCCAGCCACTTCGGGCTGGTGCCGCCGCATTCGGCGCAGACATAGAGTGTTTTTTCCTTGGCCATGCACCCGAGTGTAGAAAGCCGGCACCTGACTGCGCGATGCACGGTCCGGAATCCCCCGCCGCGCCGGCCCGCCGCACTCGCACGATGGCCTCCATGCGAGCCGAAGAAGGGTTATCCCCAGGGCTCCGTACCACCCCTTCATTTAACATGTTAAATAAATCAGGGGATCATGGCCACCACCTTCGCACACCGCAATCTTCCGCGCCTGCTGCTGCAGGCGCGTGAAGCCGTCATGGCCCATACGCGCCCGAGCCTGCGTGAACATGCGCTGTCCGACCAGCAATGGCGCGTATTGCGCGTGCTCGGCGAACATGGCTCGGTCGAGACCGGCCGCGTCGCACGCGAAGCCTTCATCCTCGGCCCCAGCCTCACCGGCGTGCTCGCGCGCATGGAGCGCGACGGGCTCATCACTCGCAGCCGCGATCCGGCCGACCAGCGATGCACGGTCGTCGAGGCGACACCACGCGGCCGCAGGCTGGTGACGCAGCTGTCGACCAGCATCGAGGCGCACTACGTCTGGATGGAAAAGTCGCTCGGCACGGCCAAGCTCTCGCAACTCTACGAACTGCTCGACGAATTGATCGCATTGGAGCAACCATGAGCTACCTTCCTTCGGGCACCGTCTATGGCGTGCTGCTGAACTTCCGCGAGGAGTTCGACGCCCTCAGGCCGCAGATGTACGCGCCGCCCTACAACGCACCGCCGGTCGCGCCCGTCCTCTACCTCAAGACGGCCAACACCTGGAGCACGCACGGCAGCGCCATCCCGGTGCCCGCCCGCGTGCCCGAGGTCAAGGTCGGCGCCACCGTCGGCATGGTGATCGGCGCGCAGGGCGATGTCGAAGGCTTCGTCCTGATGAACGACCTGTCGATTCCGCACACGAGCTTCTTCCGTCCGCCGGTCAGGTTCAAGTGCCTCGACGGTTTCCTCGGCATCGGCGCCGCGATGCTCGACGCGCAGGAGGTGAGCGATCCGGCCGATTTCCGGCTCGAAGTGCGCATCAACGGCGAGCCGCGCCAGTTCGTCGACTTCTCGCAGACCATGCGCAGCGCCGAGCAGCTTCTGTCCGACGTGGGCGCCTTCATGACGCTCGCGCACGGCGAAGTACTGATGCTGGGCTGCGGCGCGGGCCGTCCGCGCGCACGCGTCGGCGATCGAATCGAGATCAGCGCGCCGGGCTTCGACACACTGGTCAACACACTGGTGGGAGAAGCAGCATGAGGCACGCTCGCATTCTGTTCGAAGGCGCGGTCCACGACGCGGCCGAAGACGACGGCGGCTTGCTGCTGGCCGATGGCCGCCGCGTCGCCGCCGAGAGCGTTTCCTGGCTGCCGCCGCTCGCGCCGACGCCGCGACCGCGCACCATCCTCGCCCTCGGCCTCAACTATGCCGACCACGCGAAGGAACTCGCGTTCAAGGCACCCGACGAACCCCTGGTCTTCATCAAGGGCGAAAGCACGCTCACCGGCCACCGGCAGATCACGCGCCGGCCGTCGGGCGTGCAGTTCATGCACTACGAATGCGAGCTCGTGGTCGTCATCGGCAAGACCGCGCGCAAGGTGCGCCGCGACGACGCCTACGACTTCGTCCGCGGCTACACGGTGGCCAACGACTATGCGATCCGCGACTACCTGGAGAACTGGTATCGCCCGAACCTGCGCGTGAAGAACCGCGACACCTGCACGCCGATCGGCCCCTGGCTGGTCGACGCGGCGGACATTCCCGACCCGATGTCGCTGGCGCTGCAGACCACGGTCGACGGCAAGCTCACGCAGTCGGGCAACACGAAGGACATGATCTTCGACGTACCCTTCCTGATCGAATACTTCAGCAGCTTCATGACGCTGTCGCCCGGCGACCTCATCCTCACCGGCACGCCCGACGGCGTCGTCGACTGCCAGCCCGGCGATGTCGTCGTGACCGAGATCGAGCGCATCGGCGCGCTCGTCAACACCATCCAGGGGGACGCGTGAGAATCGATCACCTCATCAACGGCAAGCCCGTCGCCGGACGCGACTATTTCCAGACGGTCAATCCCGCCACGCAGGAAGTGCTGGCCGAGGTCGCCTCGGGTGGCCAGGCCGAAGTGGACGCCGCGGTCGCGGCTGCGAAGGACGCCTTCCCGAAATGGGCCGCGATGCCGGCACCCCAACGCGCCAGACTGATCCGCAGGCTCGGAGACCTCATCGCGGCCAACGTGCCGGAGATCGCGCGCACCGAAACCGACGATTGCGGCCAGGTCATCGCCCAGACCGGCAAGCAGCTGGTGCCCCGCGCGGCCGACAACTTCCACTACTTCGCCGAGATGTGCACGCGCGTCGACGGCCACACCTACCCCACCGAGACCCATCTCAACTACACGCTCTTCCATCCGGTGGGCGTGTGCGCGCTGATCTCGCCGTGGAATGTGCCCTTCATGACCGCCACCTGGAAGGTGGCGCCCTGCCTGGCATTCGGCAACACCGCCGTGCTCAAGATGAGCGAGCTGTCGCCGCTGAGCGCTGCGCGCCTCGGCGAGCTGGCGCTCGAGGCCGGCATTCCGCCCGGCGTGCTGAACCTCGTGCATGGCTATGGCAAGGAGGCGGGCGAGCCGCTGGTGGCGCATCCGGACGTGCGGGCGATCTCCTTCACCGGCTCCACCGCCACCGGCAACCGCATCGTCAAGGCCGCGGGCCTCAAGAAGTTCAGCATGGAGCTGGGCGGCAAGAGCCCGTTCGTGATCTTCGACGACGCGAACCTCGAACGCGCCCTCGACGCCGCCGTGTTCATGATCTTCAGCAACAACGGCGAGCGCTGCACCGCCGGCTCGCGCATCCTGGTGCAGCAGTCGATCTACGCCGACTTCGTCAACCGGTTCGTGGAGCGCGCGCGGCGCATCGGCGTCGGCGACCCGCTGGACGAGAAGACCATCGTGGGCCCGATGATCTCCCAGGCCCATCTGGCCAAGGTGCGCAGCTACATCGAGCTCGGCCCGAAGGAAGGTGCGACGCTGCTGTGCGGCGGGCTCGAGACGCCTTCGCTGCCCGATCGCGTGAAGAAGGGCAACTACGTCGCGCCGACCGTGTTCGCCGACGTGGACAACCGCATGAAGATCGCCCAGGACGAGATCTTCGGGCCGGTCGCCTGCCTGATTCCGTTCAAGGACGAGGCCGACGCGATCCGCCTGGCCAACGACATACAGTACGGACTGTCGAGCTACGTGTGGACGGAGAACATCGGCCGCGCACATCGCGTCGCCGCCGCGATCGAAGCCGGCATGTGCTTCGTCAACAGCCAGAACGTGCGCGACCTGCGCCAGCCCTTCGGCGGCACCAAGGCCTCCGGCACCGGGCGCGAAGGCGGCACCTGGAGCTACGAGGTCTTCTGCGAGCCCAAGAACATCGCGGTGTCGATGGGCTCGCATCACATCCCGCACTGGGGAATGCCATGAGCCTCTATGCCATGCAGAAATTCCTCTTCGCGCTCAACCGCGAACCCGAGGTGCAACAACGCTACGCCGAAGGCGGCGCCACGCGCGCATCCCTGCTGGACGGCTTCGAGCTGACCGATGAAGAGCGCGAAGCCATCGACGCTGGCGACATCGGCAAGCTCTACGTGCTGGGATGCAACGGCCAGCTCCTGATGCATTTCGCGCCGCTGCTGGGCATGCCCTGGGCCGACTACATCGCGGCGATGCGCGAAGGCGTGCGCAAGCACGGTCCGGTACGCGCAGGCATCTACGCCATGACCACGGCCCACGACGAAAAAGTCGCCGGCGTCTGAGGAGCCCCACCATGCCTCTCGTGTTCGCCGGCGTCTGCAGCCACGCGCCCGGCATCACCGGCCGGGCCCACCTGGCGGAGCCCTCGGCCAAGGACGAATTCCACGCGCAGTTCCGCCGCCTCGGCGAAGCCATGCGGGCGGAGAAGCCGGATGCGCTCATCGTGGTCGCGGCCGAGCACTTCGCCAACTTCTTCATGAACAACATGCCGGCCTACGCGATCGGCATGGCCGACAGCTACGAGGGTCCGATCGAGGACCCGGAGTGGCTGGGCATCGAGAAGACCCGCGTGCCGGGCGATGCGGCGCTCTCGCTTCGCCTGATCCGCGAGGTCATGCAGACCGTGGACGTGGCCTATGCCGAGGAATGGAAGTTCGACCACGGCATCATCGTGCCGCTGCACTTCCTGACGCCGGAGTTCGACACCAAGGTGATCCCGGTCAACATCAACTGCCAGGGGCCGCCGCTCACGCCGCTGCACCGCGCCTGGGCCTTCGGCGAGGCGCTGCGCCGCGCATGCGACGCGGCGCCCGAGCGCGTTGCGCTGATCGGCACCGGCGGCATCTCGCACTGGCCGGCCACGCCCGATTCGGGCAAGGTCAACGAGGCCTGGGACCGCGCCTTCATGGCGCGCTGGTGCGCCAACGACCGCGAGGCCCTGCTGTCGATGGACCACTACAGCGACGAGGCAACCTACCGCGAGGCGGGCCAGGGCGGATTCGAGATCCGCACCTTCATCACGGTGGCCGCGGCCGCGCGCGGCAAGGGCGAGATCTTCCACATGAAGCCGATTCCCATCTTCGCCGTGACCTGCACTGCCGCCACGATGTCCGTCGAATGAAAGACGACGAAGGAACCAGACCATGCCCCACGTCACCCTCCAGTACACCGGAAATCTCGAAGCCGAAGCCGACATCGGCGGCCTGTGCAAGTCGCTCGCCGGCGTGCTCCGGGCGCAGAAGGACGAAGAGGGAAAGCAACTCTTCCCGATCGGCGGCACGCGGGTGCTGGCCTATCCGGCCGTGCACTACGCGGTCGCCGACGATGCGGACGACTATGCCTTCCTCTACGTCAATGTGCGCATCGCGAGCGGCCGCTCCGACGCGCTCAAGAAGAAGACCGGCGACGCCCTGCTGGACTGCGTGAAGACGCACATGGCGGCGATCTTCGACAAGCGGCACATCGGCATCACGCTGCAGATCGACGATAGCCCGGGCCAGGTGTACGACGGCAAGCACAGCAACCTGCATCCCCTCTTCAAGAAGGCCTAGCCTCATGCTCGACCCGCACATCATCCGGCAACTGGCCGCCGAGCTGCACGAGAGCGAGAAGTCGCGCGTGCAGGTGGAGCACTTCTCCAGGCGCTTCCCCGACATGACGATCGAGGACGGCTATTCGATCTCGCGCGAATGGGTCAGGACCAAGCGCACCGAGGGCCGGAGCGTCAAGGGCCACAAGATCGGCCTCACCTCGCGCGCCATGCAACAGGCCAGCCAGATCACCGAGCCCGACTACGGCACGCTGCTGGACGACATGTTCTTCGAGCAGGGCGACATCCCCTTCAAGCGCTTCATCGCGCCGCGTGTCGAAGTCGAACTGGCCTTCGTGCTCGGCAAGCGCCTGAAGGGGCCGAACGTCACCATCTGCGACGTGCTGGCGGCCACCGACTACGTGGTACCGGCGATCGAGATCATCGACGCCCGCATCGAGCAGTTCGACCGCCACACCAAGGCGATGCGCAAGGTCTTCGACACCATCGCCGACAACGCCGCCAATGCCGGCATCGTGACCGGCGGCCGGCCGGTCAGGCCCGATGCGGTGGACCTGCGCTGGGTCAGCGCCCTGCTCTACAAGAACGGCGTGATCGAGGAGTCCGGCGTCGCCGCCGCCGTACTCAACCATCCGGCGACCGGCGTGGCCTGGCTTGCCAACAAGCTCGCGCCCTGGGACGAATGCCTGGAGCCCGGCGAAGTGGTGCTGGGCGGCTCCTTCACCCGCCCCACCGCCGCGGTCGCGGGGGACACCTTCCACGCCGACTATGGGCCGCTCGGCTCGATCGCCCTCCGATTCGTCTGAACATTCGGCGAAACCCGTTTCTCCATCCCACCATCGCCATGCAAACACCCATCAACACCTTCAAGAAAGCCCTGCAGGACGGACAGACGCAGATCGGCCTGTGGGTCGGCCTCGCCGACGGCTATGTGGCCGAGTTGCTCGCGGGCATCGGCTACGACTGGCTCTTGATCGACGGGGAACACGCACCCAACGACCTGCGTTCCGCGCTGGCGCAGCTGCAAGGCATTTCGAGCGCCTGGTCGGCGCTGCCCCACCGCTCGCAGCCGATCGTGCGCGTGCCGGTCGGCGAGACGGCGTTGATCAAGCAGTACCTCGACATCGGCGCGCAAACCCTGCTGGTGCCGATGGTCGACACGGCCGAGGATGCCGCGCGCCTGGTGCGCGCCGTGCGCTATCCGCCCGAGGGCATTCGCGGCATCGGCAGCGCGCTCGCGCGCGCCTCCCGCTGGCAGGCCTATCCGCAGTACCTGCACGAAGCCAATGCGCAGATCTGCCTGCTGGTGCAGGCCGAGACGGTGGAGGCGATGAAGAACCTCGATGCCATCGCCGCCACGCCGGGCGTGGACGGCGTCTTCATCGGCCCGGCCGATCTGTCGGCGTCGATGGGATTCGTCGGCCAGCCGAATCATCCCGATGTGCAGGCCGCGATCGCCGATGCCGTGGCCCGTATCCGCAAGGCCGGCAAGGCGGCCGGCATCCTGTCGTCCACCGAGGAACAGGCCCGCAAGTGGCTGGCCGCCGGCGCGCAGTTCGTCGCGGTGGGCGTGGACACGGTCCTGCTCGCCACGGCGGCACGCCAGCTGCTCTCGATGTACAAGAAGGATGCGCCCGCCGCGGGCGCGAACGGCTACTGAGCACGGCGGAGGATGAACCATGAAGACGATCCGGAGGCACCCATGAACGCCCGCAGCGAGTTGCCCGCACATCCCGCGGAGGCGAGCCGCCTCGCCACCTTCCACCCGGACGAACAGGCCGCACGGCTGCAACTCGCCGCCTGCTACCGCATCTTCGCGATGCTGGGCTGGACCGAGATGATCTACAACCACATCACGGTGCGGCTGCCCGACAGCGTC